>Ga0315288_10005537_pt1 | contig 16053 bp, 14 predicted proteins | sample YL17G11_20_MG_FD_203454 | JGI IMG/M metagenome (GOLD analysis project Ga0315288, IMG submission 203454) | Sediment microbial communities from Yellowstone Lake, YNP, Wyoming, USA - YL17G11_20 | ecosystem: Environmental > Aquatic > Freshwater > Lake > Sediment | place: USA: Wyoming | collected...
GCCTGAACTGCAGATATTGCGAACTGAACGAACACTTTCGACATCAGGTAGCTGTTCCAGCTGAGATTAAGGAAAGCTTCCCTCTTTAATATTTTCCTGTCTTTGAATATCTCCTCGGCACTCACGGTCAATCCCATAAAAAGTGCAACTACCACCGACATTAACAGATATACCGGCAGGTTGCTATTGTCAATTAATTTATATTCCGGATTTTTGGCACTTTCATCAAAGTACCTTATAAGGAACGACAGAAAGAAAGCAAGCACAGGAGCTTCTAAAAGAGTAATCAGAAGATACTGAATATCAGCAATTTTTGACAATACGTCCCTTTTTGCATAAATAATGAATTGTTTGAGCTTCCGGGGAGTTTTAAAATTTATTTCAGGAAAGATTCCTCCCTTTTCCAGTTTTTCATCCTTTTTCTCAGCTTCGTAAAGTTTTCTCCATTCGGATGGAGAGATCCTGCGCGTCTCAGTGGGCGTTCCGCTTTCGGTGAAAACCCTGGTTTCCACAATGTTGAATATCTGTTCCGGATTGACATTTCCGCAAACATAACATTCGCTCTCGCTGTAGTTTGGTTGTCCGATCTTTTTCTTAAAATATTCAATTGAGTCAACCGGATTACCGTTATATATAAGGTATCCTCCCGTATCAAGTATAATGAGCTTGTCGAACATTTTAAAGATGTCGGACGAAGGCTGATGTATCACAATAAACAGTAACTTCCCCTTTCTTGCAAGTTCTTTCAGAAGGTCAAGGATATTTTCTGAATCCCTTGAGGAGAGCCCTGATGTAGGTTCATCGAGAAAAAGTATCGCAGGCTCCCTGATAAGTTCGAGTGAAATATTGAGCCTTTTGCGCTGTCCTCCGCTTATTTTCTTGTTAAGGGGCGATCCGACCTTCATGTTCCTGATCTCGTACAGACCGAGGTTTCTCAAAACATTATCTACTCTTTCAGTAATCTCCTCTTCAGTCAGATTACCGAAACAGAGCTTGGCATTATAATACAGGTTGTTAAAAACAGTAAGATCCTCGATAAGAAGGTCATCCTGTGAAACATAACCAATGAGACCTTTTATTTTTTCCCCTTCTTTGTGAATGCTGATCCCATTAATGAGGACCTCACCGTCATATGGCGGATTAATCCCGTTTAGAACACCAAGAAGTGTCGATTTTCCTGCACCGCTGGCTCCCATTATTCCTATCATCCTGCCTGATTCACCCTTGAAGGACATGTGGTGGATGCCGACCTCTCCGCTTTTAAACCTGTATTCCAGGTTGTTTACTTCATATACGACCCTGGATGACTGGAATTCCTCCTTAAGGAACTGCATTGTAATATCCCAGTGGTAAATAGGAGATATGTTATACCCTTTTATTGAAGAACCCTGACTGACCGGATAAACCTTATTCTCCTCAAGCAGCTGGCCATTCATCGATAATTCACCCGAACGGGTATATCTCATGAAATACATATTTACAGATGGAACGTAAGTAATCCAGATCTGTCCTTTCAGCTGGTCTTTAAAGGTATATTTGGTACTATTATTTTCAGCAGTTTTGTTGCCTGTAATGACAAGAAGGTTTTGTGATGAAGGAATATCCGTAAACGGATTAAGAACAAATTTCTCCAGTATGTCGTATTCTTCCTTTGAAATATTCAATCCCTCGGCCAGTGTAAATATAAAATCGCGTTCCAGCTTGCTAACATTTTCCCCGCCCGATTTACAGAATTCAAGAGCCTGAATTACGACAACAATCCTTTGTTCAAGGTCGAGCTGCCCCTCATCATTAATATCAGTGCAGAGCTTGGTTATTCTTATTGCGATGGCCCCTTCGCGCCTTTCCGGAGTGCTCTTTTCAATCTTTAACTGTGCCTCCTTGTAAGCCTCATTGTAAATGGCAAGATATTTCTTTACCAGCTCCTGATTAAGCTGATGACTGAGAAATGTCTCAACTACCCCTCTTCTCTCGGTTTCATCCCCCTCAGATTTTGCGATCAGAGCAAACAGTTGCATCAGAGTTTCAATAATCTTCTCACTCATTGCAAATCAGGAATTTTAATAGCGTACCTTCCGGAATAATAAACTACACTCAGAACGCGCATTCTCTTTAATTGTTGTTAAATTATTAACAGATGAAATTATAAATTTGAAAAAAGATTCTTAACCCAGGTTTTCAACAACAGCGGATTATTTTCGCCTCCTTTTGGTACTTTTCTTTTCGACAGAGTATCCGAATTTTCCGATCAGACAGCCTGTTTCATAATATTTGCCATGTGAATAACAGATAGGTTCAGCAGCGAAAAGCCTGAAAATACCGGTTTTTTCATCATATAAATCTTTATCAGCATTAATTGCAACTACTTCAGAGATGAACATGTGATGGGATCCGAGTTCTTTTATCTCCTTTACTACACACTCAATATTGACTGGCGATTCCTTAATCAGGGGGGCTTTAACTATTTCACCTTTGACCGGAGTAAGACCCATCTCAACAAATTTGTTATGATCAGCTCCTGACCTGACACCGCACCAGTCTGTTGCAAATGCAAGCGCTTTAGTTGTAAGGTTAATCACGTATTCTCCATTTCTTTTAATAATGTCATATGAATGCCTTGTGGGTCTCACCGAAATATAGCACATAGGAGGATCAGTGCAGATCGTTCCTGTCCAGGATACCGTTAAAATATTGTATTCTTCGGGAGTGCCTCCGCAGCTGACCATTACGGCAGGAAGCGGATAGATCATAGTCCCGGGTTTCCAGAGAATTTTGTCCATTTCTTCTTTTTTTTCAAATATACTTTTTTAAAACAGTTATTAAGAATGATACTTATTACATTGCTGGCGGAGGATCCTTGCCCTCCATTTTAAATTACCCCCAAACCCGCCAGCTGGCGGGGGCTTAGAAAGTAGCAGAGATAAAAGTCCCCCCTGAGGGGGATTTAGGGGTGACATTTCTTAGATCCCCTCCTGGGAGGGGTTTGGGGTGGGTTTTATTTTTGTCATATTGACATAATTACACTTCAAAACGATGCCAAAAAGACAAATTAGTCTAATGGCAGAAAAATTGCAGATTTACAAAGTTGCTAGTTGCTAGTTGCATTGAACAACCCATCGCTGGCACGGATTTGTAATCCGTGCCAGCTAAACTATTATCTAGAATTTTCTATCGGAATGATCTTACACAGGTATTCAGATCATCATAAATCTCAAATATGGTGTGAAGGTGGAGAGTGTGAAACAGTTCTGTAGCCCTGGGCTCCGGATTGGCAAATTTAAGCATCCCGAAGTTGTTTTTGGCAGCTTTATGAAGAGAAAGGAAACAAGCGAAACCTGAACTGTCAATATATTCCACCCCCTTCAGATCAATGATCACTTTTGAATTTGGATTATCAAATACTTTATTAACCCCTTCCTTGATTTCATCAATGGTGGTTGCATTTATCTTATTGACTGAGAAAGTAATAATGTCAATTCTATCTCTTTTTTCTATATTGATCATATCAGTCATTTTTACATTTTTTTAATCAGCGAATCAAGCTCGTCCAATGCACATTTAGTGTCATTATCAAACCGCTGAATATATGATTCATACATGTCGATGTTCTTTTCTTCAGTCGCCTGCAGTTCAAAAGTTTTAAGCATATTGGCAAGACTGTCCATTCCCATTATCGCAACAGACGATTTGGCCTTGTGAGCGAGATTGCCAAGAGCTTTGTATTTCTTTTCTTCGAAATGTGCTTTCATCGCATGATTAAATTCAGCAACCTGGTCCCTGAACATGCCTACCAGTTCCTTTAACAGGTCCGAATCTCCACCTGCTACCATTTCGAGGTATTCGGTCTTTATATACTCGTAATCCATTACTTACAGGTCCTTTTTATCTCTTACAGAACATCATTGTATATAACAGATATTATGCATTTTTATTTTATGGTAATGAGTATCTTTAATATAACCACCGCATCTTTGCGTTCTTTGAGGCAACTTGGCGTTCTTTGCGGTTAAGAGGCGAAACAAGATAATAGTAAATGGTTAATATAGTGTTGAATAATCATGCTGAGATAGTGAAATATATCCTATTTTTATCAGTTAATAACAGGGTGCTGGTTGCTTGCTGCTAGTTACTGGTTGAAATAAACCCAGCAGCCAGTACCTGGCAACTAGCACCTTCAAATTGTTAATTAATAAACTCTATTAATGAAGAATACAGTCTTTACAAAATTCCATAAAGAAGCAGGAGCCAGAATGGTTCCTTTTGCAGGCTACAATATGCCGGTGGAATATACCGGGATCAATGAGGAACATATTGCCGTCCGGGAAGGAGTCGGCGTATTTGACGTTTCACATATGGGCGAGTTCTGGGTATCTGGACCTTCAGCTCTGAAGTTTCTTCAGTATTTAACATCAAATGATGTCGCAGCTCTCTGGGATGGAAAGGTACAGTATACCTGCTTCCCAAACGGCAAAGGAGGAATAGTTGATGATCTCCTGGTTTACAGGTTCAGTCAGGATAAATACCTGCTTGTGGTTAATGCAGCCAATATTGCGAAGGACTGGAATTGGTGCGTTGAGAATGCTGCAAAATTCGGTATCATCCCGGGGAAGGAACTTATAAATGCATCCGACGATATCGCGCAGCTTGCAATCCAGGGCCCGCTTGCCATGAGAGCAATGAAGAAACTGACTAACGCACCAATTACCGGTATGGAATACTACTCATTCAGGATCATTGAATTTGCAGGAATTAAGGATGTCATTTTTTCAACTACCGGTTATACAGGTGCGGGAGGATGCGAAATATATATCAGGAATGAAGAGGGAACCAGATTGTGGGAAGCTGTATTTGAGGCAGGAAAGGAATTCAATATACGGCCAGTAGGCCTCGGAGCCAGGGATACACTGCGTCTCGAAATGGGCTATTGTCTTTATGGTAATGATATTAATGACAGCACATCTCCAATTGAAGCCGGATTGGGGTGGATCACCAAATTTACTGATAATAAGGATTTTATTGATAAAAGTCTTCTGCTAAAGCAAAAGGAAAAAGGTGTCTCAAGACGACTAAAAGGCTTTGTGATGATCGATCGCGGAATACCGCGTCAGCATTATGAAGTTGTAGATTCAAAAGGAGTTATTATAGGGGAAGTGACATCAGGAACCATGTCACCCATGATGAAGCAGGGGATAGGAATGGCCTACCTTACCAGGGACTTCTGGAAGCCTGATACTGAGATATATATCAGGATAAGAAACAAGGACCTTAAAGCAAAAGTTGTAAACCTGCCGATCTATAATAAATGATAATAAAGAGAGATCTGGAAACCTGTTTTTCCCCGGCCTTATATGAACCTGAAAGGCATGCTGGGTCGATAGTTGTGGTTATTGATATTCTTCGGGCTACATCGGCAATATGCACTGCATTTGAGAATGGGGCAGTGTCAGTAATTCCTGTCGCAACCATTCCGGAAGCAAGGGAATACAAGGAAAAAGGTTACCTGGTGGCAGCTGAAAGGGATGGCTATGTGCTTGATTTTGCAGATTTTGGCAATTCCCCGTTCAATTTCACACCTGAAAAAGTAGCCGGTAAAACAATAGTATACAGCACGACAAATGGTACAGGGATTATTAAAATTGCTTCTTCAGCAGGCTTTATAATCATTGGTTCTTTTCTTAATATAAGGGCATTGACCGAATGGATTTCAAAGCAGGAGAGGAATGTTGTCCTCTTTTGTGCAGGCTGGAAAAACAGGTTCAACCTCGAGGATACAATATGTGCCGGGGCAATTGCAGAAAGATTGATGTCGACCTCGCTCTATTCAACAATATGTGATTCAACTCATGCGGCTCTCGATCTCTGGTCGCTTGCAAAGAAGGATATTCCCGGCTATATTGAGAAGGTTGCCCAGAGATCCAGGCTCCGGGATAAAAGACTTGATGACTGCATCCCATTCTGCCTGACAATGGATTATACCAGCAAAATACCGGTAATCAGGAATGACATTCTGGTAAATATGGATTTTTAAAGTGCAAGGGCTAAAGCCCGGGTTTGTGGGGATACTCAATTCTTGATCATCTGTCTTTGCTTATCCCTAAAATTCCTTATTTTTGTAATAGACCCTTTTCAGATATATCAAATTCTAAACATAATTCTCTAATCATGAAAAAACACAATTTTTACGCTGGTCCTTCAATTCTTCCTCAATACACTATTGATAAGACAATTGAAGGGATCAGAGACTTTGCCGGCTCAGGCTTATCTGTTTTGGAGATCTCTCATCGCAGTAAGGAATTTGTGGCTTGCATGAATGACACAATTGCCCTTGTTAAAGAATTACTCGAAATTCCCTCAGGATACCAGGTTATTTTTCTGGGTGGGGGAGCCAGTCTCCAGTTTGCAATGGTCCCGATGAACATGATGAATAAGAAATCAGCCTATCTGAATACAGGCGAATGGGCAAGTAAGGCTTTGAAGGAAGCAAAACTATACGGAGAAGTTGTTGAAGTGGCTTCTTCAAAAGATAAACTTTTCAATTTTATTCCTAAGAACTATACTGTTCCGGCTGACGCCGACTATTTCCATGTAACAACGAATAACACCATTTATGGAACAGAACTAAAAAAAGATCCCATTATAAGTGTCCCGCTTGTAGCTGACATGTCATCTGATATTTTCAGCCGCCCAGTCGATGTTTCAAAATACTCAATTATTTATGCAGGTGCTCAGAAAAACCTTGCTCCTGCAGGGGTCACCTTAGTTATTCTTAAAGAGGATGTCCTTGGCAAAGTTACCCGCCCTATTCCGACAATGCTTGACTATCGCACCCACATCAAGGGGGAATCCATGTTCAATACACCTCCTGTTTTTGCAGTATTTGCCGCCCAGCAAACGCTGCACTGGTTGAAGGACCTTGGCGGGGTCGGGGCTATTCAGAAAAGAAATATTGAAAAGGCCGGGATGCTATATGACGAGATTGACAGGAACAAGCTGTTTGTTCCTACCATCAAGGATCCTGACGACAGATCGCTTATGAATATCTGTTTCGTAATGGCTGATGGATACAAGGAACTTGAAAAACCGTTTGCTGAATTTGCCAGGTCGAAAGGAATGCTTGGTATCGAAGGTCACCGTTCAGTAGGTGGATTCCGTGCCTCAACATATAACGCACTGCCAATGGAGAGCGTCAAAGCGCTTATCGATACAATGAAAGAATTTGAAGGAAAGAATTAGTTAAGGGCATAACATAACCTATTAAGGTAATCCTGTAAAATTCTTAACGGATAGTGTCATGAAAATACTTGTTGCAACAGAAAAACCCTTTGCCCCGGCAGCAATAGAACAGATTCGGGCAGTTGCCTGGGCAGAGGATTACGAGCTTGGTTTGCTCGAAAACTATAAAAGTGTAAGTGAATTTCAATCCGCAGTTTCAGATGCCGATGCTTTGATTGTGCGCAGTGATCTGGTTACAAATGAAATTCTTTCTGTTGCCAAAAAACTTAAGATCATAGTAAGAGCCGGGGCAGGTTATGATAATTTAGATCTGGATGCCTGCACTGCTCACGGGATTGTAGCTATGAATACGCCGGGGCAGAATTCAAATGCTGTTGCCGAACTTGTTTTCGAAATGATGCTTTATCAGGCCAGAGGTGGTTTCAGCGGTGACACCGGGACCGAACTGCGGGGAAAAACACTAGGCATCCATGCTTTTGGAAATGTCGGGAAATATGTAGCCGAGATTAGCAGGGGTCTTGGTATGATAACATACGCATTTGATCCTTTTGTGAATGATAATGTGATAGTTGCATCGGGAGCAAAAGTGTGCAGGAAAGTGGAAGAACTCTATTCAACCTGCCAGTATGTTTCGCTGCATTTGCCAGCCAACAGTGTAACTATCAAGTCAATAGGGTTTAATCTATTGATTAATATGCCGTTCAATGCTGTCCTTGTCAATGCAGCACGGAAAGAGATTATTAACGAGGAAGATCTTCTGAGAATATTTGAAAATCGACCCGATTTCAAGTATCTGGCGGATGTTGAACCCGACTGCAAACCTGTTTTTGAAGAGAAATACAAAGGAAGATTCCTCTTTACCGCTAAAAAAATGGGAGCCCAGACTAAAGAAGCCAATATGAATGCAGGAATCGCCGCTGCCAAACAGATAGTCAGTTATTTTAAAACCGGGAACGAGAAATTCAGAATTAACAAATAAACAGATATTAAATGGCTGTTGTCAAACCTTTCAGGGGATTACGACCTCCCCAATCAATCGCCAGTGATCTGGCCTGCCTGCCGTACGATGTAATGAATACGGAAGAGGCGCTTAGGATGGCTCATGGAAAGGAGTGCTCGCTTCTTCATATAACAAGATCCGAAATCGATCTTCCTGCGGAGACTGACATTCACTCAGAAGAGGTATACAACAAATCAGTCAGCAATTTTGCCCTCTGGAGAAAAAAAGGATGGCTGGTACAGGATGAAGAACCCCATTTTTATATTTATGCCCAGACAATGACGGGCCGGACGCAGTTTGGTATCGTTGGTTGTGCATCTGTTGATGATTATCTCGACGGTGTAGTTAAGAAACACGAACTTACCAGGCCCGATAAGGAGCAGGATCGCATGATCCATGTGCGGGTAAATAATGCGAATATTGAACCTGTTTTCTTCGCCTACCCTGCGGTAAAGCATATTGATAGAATTGTCGGTTCAATTACAAAAAAGGAAGCTCCGGAGTATGACTTTATCTCTGAGGATGGTTTTGGTCACACTTTCTGGGTAGTGAAGGATGGTGATACCAATAACCTGATTGAAAAGCTCTTTGCTGAAAAGGTCCCTTACACCTACGTGGCCGATGGTCACCACAGGACCGCTGCCGCTGCGCTTGTCGGAAAGGAAAAGCGTGAAAATTATCCTGCACATACTGGCAGGGAGGAGTATAATTATTTTATGGCTGTACACTTCCCCGATAACCAGTTAAGGATAATTGACTATAACAGGACCGTCAGGGACCTGAACGGCCTCTCTGAGGATGAGTTTCTGGCAAAGCTGGAAAATGGATTTGTAATCAGGGAAAAAGGAGCACTGATTTATAAACCCCGGAAACTTCATAACTTCTCAATGTACCTGGACGGCAAATGGTATAGCCTGACAGCCCGCCCTGAAACTTATGACGACAGGGATCCGATCGGCGGACTGGATGTGACTATTCTGGCTAATCAGGTTCTGATCCCTGTTCTTGATATCCAGGATCTGAGACGGTCAAAACGGATTGACTTTGTAGGCGGCATAAGGGGGCTGGGAGAGCTTGAGAAGAGGGTCGACAGCGGAGAAATGAAAGTGGCTTTTGCACTTTACCCGGTATCGATGAAACAGCTGATAACAATTGCAGATTCGGGAAATATAATGCCTCCTAAAACAACCTGGTTTGAGCCAAAATTAAGAAGCGGACTTGTAATTCATCTTTTAGGTTAATGCCCCCCATCCCCCCTAAAGGGGGGCAAAAAAATGCCAGATATCGCATCAAATATCAGATCCCTTAAACAACAGATTCCACCCTCTGTCAGGCTTGTTGCTGTATCGAAAACAAAACCTGTATCCGATATTCTCGAAGCTTACAACTCAGGCCAAAAGTCCTTCGGTGAAAACAGGGTTCAGGAGCTTGTACAAAAGAAAGATCTTCTTCCATCAGACATTGAATGGCATCTTATCGGACACCTTCAGAGCAACAAAGTTAGACTGGTAGTTCCTTTCATAAGCTTGATCCACTCAGTCGACAGCTTCAGACTTCTTAAATCTATCGATTTTGAAGCTTCACGGATTAACCGGGTTGTCAAATGCCTTCTGCAGATTCATATTGCCGAGGAAGAAACTAAATTCGGATTCAGCATGGACGAAATAAATGAGATGATAAGGTCAGAAGATTTCCGGAAACTGAATTCTCTCATTATATGCGGGGTAATGGGCATGGCCACATTTACAGAGGATACAGAAAGAATACTTAAAGAGTTCAGATATCTGGCAGGATGCTTTAACGAATTGCGGAAAGGATATTTTGCGGATGAACCCGGTTTTACGGAGATTTCCATGGGTATGTCGGGCGATTTTAAGATAGCAATCGGAGAAGGGAGTACAATAGTGAGAATAGGAAGTCTTATATTTGGAGAAAGAAACTAAATCAACATAGGTAAAATGGAAAACCTTGCAACAAAATACATCCTTGCCGGAGCCGATACAGTCCAGGTTTGTTCAGTTCTGTATAATAAAGGTATGGGATACATTAAAACGATGAATAAGCAGATATCCGACTGGATGGCAGTTAAAGGATTTAAAAGCATTGATGATTTCAGAGGTAAGCTAAATTACCTTAACTACCAAAAACCGACAGTCTTTGAAAGAACCCAGTTCATGAGATACTTTTCATCGTATGAATAATGAGTTTATTCCAGGACCGAGATCAGCTCAAGTGCAAGTGCAGTTTTCTCACCAATACCTGGAGTTGCGCCTTTACGGATCTGCTTTATTATCGAATCCTTTTCCTGCCTTGTCAGATTATTAACAGAAGACTCTATCACTGTAAAACATTCTATGGCTGTCATATAGTCTCCTGCAAGAAACAGATCTGCAAAATCTGATGAATAGCCGGAATAATTAAGTCCTGACTGCCAGCAAGATGAAACAAGCATCCTGCTCGTCTCTGGTTTCAGTTCGTTTTTTATTTCACCAATAACCTCTTCGCACGATGACTGATCCTTAAGATCATTTAAAAACTCCTTTATAAGTGTCTTTACGGAGCTGTTGTCACTTTCATTGTAAAAATTTACCAGTAATCCTATTGCTCCCCTGAAAGGAGTTTCATTCCTGAGCAGCTTTATTGACTCGGTGATCTTAACAAAATTTTCCCTGCTTAAAATATGTTCAAGTTCTTTGCGTTTATTTTGTGGGCTGATCATTTGTAATCGTTTGTTGCAAAGTTAGAAATAGGATTGGTTAGATACAGCTGTTTTTGAAAAATTAAAATATAGTACTAATTTAGCGTGAATTGGAAAAGATCATAAAAAAACTGAATCATGAATAAACTTCTTAAAATCAGTAACAGTGTTCTTGTATTGGCTCTCTTTCTGGCATTGATGCTTGCCAGCTGCCGTTCGGGCGGTAAAAATGAAAAAAAGGAAGCAGATTCCCTCAACGTGCCGGGAGCAAATGCAGCAGTCTATGAGGATATTAAGCAGGCTGAAAAGATCTTTTATACACTGCCGTCTCCCCTTGAGTCTGCAATGCTCATTAAATCGGCAGGTGCCCTTTTTGACGACAACCTTTTGAACGCGATAGAAAATACAAAGAACTATAATACCAACAGGAGTATGGCTCTCAATCTTGGTGTTTATACATGCGATCTGAGTTTTGCAAGCCTGTATGACCAGACGCAGCTTATTATCAATTACATGAATGCCGCCAAGAAGATGGCTGACGGCCTCGGCATTCTGGATGCAATTGAACAGAAAGATATCGACAAGCTTGAAGAGAACATCCACAATACAGACGCTATAATGGATATCGTTTCCCAGACCTATCTGAATTCGAATTCATATCTTGAGGATAACGGACAGCCAGCAGTAGCTGCAATGGTTCTTACAGGCGGCTGGCTGGAAGGTTTGTATATTTCAACACAGCTTATTGATATGAAGGATTTCAACGGAAACAAGCTGGTTGGACGAATAATTGACCAGAAGCTTTCTATCGATATCCTTATCGACCTGCTTGAAACCAGCAAAGGCCATCCCGCAATCGATGAACTTATTAGTCAGGTAAACAAGGTAAAGGTTGTTTTCGATAAGATCACCCTTAAAACATCACCGGTAAGACCTGAATATGACCAGGCAACCAATGTCACTGTTCTTAAATCGGAGGTCCAGTCCGATCTTACACCTGAAGTCTTTCAGGAGCTTTCAAAAATAGTTGCCGAGATCAGAAGTAATTTGATAAAATAACCTGTGAAATGAGAATATTAAGAATTGCTCCCGCTCTGATTTTGTTACTAATTGCTGTGGGACCAAATGTCAATGGTCAATGCAAGGCATTTGCCAAAAAAACATGCCTCCCGGAGCTTGGATCCTATACACACGATGGTAATTATCATGCTACTGTCCTTTCAGAGGGAGAGGAAGCAGAACTCTACAAGACATTCTATTCCGATATGGAATACCGCTTATCAATATGCGGTGATGAAGGCTTGCCACCTGTCGAATTTATGGTTCTGGATGTGAACAGGAACATTCTCTTTTCCAGCAAGGAAGCCAGCAATGTCAGAACATGGGACTTTAAGCTTCAATCGAGCCAGCAGCTCAGAATTATAATAAAAGTCCCTTCATCGGGCCAGCAGAGCGGAACACCTGCCAGCGGGTGCGTGGCAATAATGTTTGGTTTCAAGATAAAATCATAATTTCAGTTTGGGTGCCAGATATTTGCCGGTATAAGATCCTTTATACTTAGCCAGATCCTCCGGACGCCCCTCAAATACAACATATCCGCCATCTTCGCCTCCTTCCGGTCCCAGGTCAATGATCCAGTCGGAGCTTTTTATCACCTCCTGGTTATGTTCTATAAGTATCACTGAATGACCATGATCAACCAGTGCATTGATCGATTTTAGCAGTTTGTTGATATCATGGAAGTGAAGGCCTGTTGTTGGTTCATCAAAAATGAAAAGAATATGTCCTGATCCCTTTTCCTGGCTCAGGAAATAGGCAAGCTTCACCCTTTGGCTTTCACCTCCCGATAATGTGCTTGACGACTGTCCCATCTTGATATAGCCGAGACCGACATCAGCCAGTGGTTTCAGTTTCTCAATGATCCTCTTTTCGCTTTTACCATAATGACTTCCGAAGAATTCCATTGCTTCATCAATAGTCATTTCCAGCATATCATATATATTTTTCCCGTGGTACCTGACGTCGAGGATATCCTTCTTGAACCTCATTCCCTTGCAGTTTTCACATGTCAGCTCAACATCGGCCATGAATTGCATTTCAACCCTGATGATTCCTTCGCCCTGGCACTCTTCGCACCTTCCACCCTCAATATTGAATGAAAAATGTGAGGCTTTGTAGTTGTTCTGCACTGAAGCCTGCTGTTCAGCATAAAGCTTCCTGATTTCATCGTAAGCTTTAAGATAGGTAACAGGATTCGATCTGCTCGACTTCCCAATAGGATTCTGGTCAACAAGCTCGATGCCGGTCAGCCGTGAAAAATCTCCTGCAAGCTCCCTGAACTGCCCTGGCTTCTGATTATTTCCGTTTATCCGGTTCGACAATGCGTTATAGAGAATATCTGTAACAAGGCTGGATTTGCCCGATCCGCTTACACCTGTTACAGCAGTGATAGTATGAAGAGGGAATTTTACATCTATATTCTTGAGATTGTTTTCCCTTGCACCTTTAATTTCAATAAAGCTGTTCCATTTCCTTCTGGCATCCGGAACTTTAACTACAAGTCTGCCTGATAGATAGCTTGCAGTAAGAGAGGGATTTGAATCAGTATCCTCAGCGCTACCCTGAAATACAACTTCGCCACCCAGCCTGCCTGCCTCAGGTCCCATATCAATTATCTCATCCGCTGCCCTGATAATTTCCTCCTCATGTTCCACCACCAGAACGGAGTTGCCCAGATCCCTGAGCTCCCTTAATACAACAATCAGAAGATTTGTATCGCGGGGGTGAAGGCCGATGCTTGGTTCATCAAGAATGTACATCGAACCTACCAGGTTGCTTCCAAGTGAAGTGGCCAGGTTTATTCTTTGCGATTCACCGCCTGACAAAGATGAAGAAAGCCTGTTTAGTGTAAGGTAGGGGAGACCGACATCAATCATGAATTTAAGCCTCTGGGTGATTTCCTTAAGGAGGCGTTCGGAAATCTTAATGTCAGGTCCGTTAAGGTCAATATCAGTAAAAAACCTGTAAAGAGAGGATATCGGAAGCGAAACGAGCTCCTGAATAGTTTTTTCTGCAACTCTTACGTATGAAGTCTCCTTTTTCAGCCGCGTGCCCTTGCATTCAGGACAAATTGTCTTTCCACGGTACCTGCTTAACAGAACCCTGTATTGGATCTTATATTTCTTCTCTTCAAGATGCTCGAAAAACCTGTTTAACCCGTAAAAATACCTGTTCCCTTTCCAGAGGAGTTGTTTTTGTTCATCAGTAAGCTGGTAATAGGGCTTATGTATCGGATAATCGAACATTTCGGCGCCGGAAATAAGACGCTCCTTCCATTTCTTCATAGAATCGCCCTTCCAGCATGCGATTGCATCCTGGTAAACCGAAAGATTCTGATCAGGGATAACAAGGTTTTCATCAATGCCAATTATTTTGCCATAACCTTCACAGACAGGACAGGCGCCGATGGGATTATTGAAGCTGAAAAAATATTCATTAAGCTCCTCAAACTCAATTCCATCCTCTTCAAATTTATTTGAAAAATTTTCACGCTTAATTCCTTCTCCGGCATGAATAAAAGCCTGGCAATGTCCTTTCCCGGTCTGAAATGCTGTTGCTGCAGAATCAGCCGAACGGCTTAGATTATCAGCATCGTGACTTATAACAAGCCTGTCGATTACAATATTGATCTTCTGACCCGGTCCGAAACCCTTTTGTAACTCTGTCCCGTCAATCCTTATAAGCTCGCCGTCAGACTCAATGCGATTGAATCCCTGCTTGACGAGAAATGAAAAATATTCTGTTATTTTTATGTTTTCAGGAATCACGGCGGGGGATGTTATAGTCACCCTTGTCAGGTCGGGCAATGTAGTCAGGTAATTTACAAGGTCGTCAGCACTATGCCGTTTTACCTCTTTTCCTGAAACAGGGGAGTAGGTTTTGCCGATCCTTGCAAACAGAAGCCTCATGTAATCATAAATCTCGGTAGAAGTTCCGACTGTTGAGCGCGGATTGCGCGAATTTACCCTCTGTTCAATGGCAATGGCTGGTGGAATGCCGTTTATGAAGTCAACTTCAGGTTTGTTCATTCTTCCTAGAAACTGGCGGGCATATGAAGAGAGGCTTTCTACATATCTCCTCTGACCTTCGGCATATATGGTATCAAACGCAAGGGATGATTTCCCTGATCCTGATACACCTGTTATCACAATAAGCTTATTCCTGGGAATTTTCAGACTGACATTTTTCAGATTATGTACCCTCGCCCCCTTTATTTCTATATACCCCTCCATTACTTTTTCTGAATTTGTTTATTTTTTACCCCCCAACCCCCCAAGGGGGACTTCTTTATATAACACAAGCTAAAAAGCCCCCCTTGGGGGGTTGGGGGGTGTATTCCGGTTTGTTTAACAGACTCTATTTAATATGTACAGATGCAATAAATTTTAATTAGAATAATTCTAAATAACCAATTTTTGACCAATATTTTTAAAAAAATCAAAAATAATATTTTGAAATTAAAAAAATTCATTTTCTTTGCATTTCTATTAACAACTAAAAACAGACTGCCTATTCAACAACTCTACTCTTGATTTATTTTAATTTAAGAGAGAGCTATGAAGAAAACAATGTCCGATTACGAACTTATCGAACAGTTTGTAAAAGGTGAGCAGTCCTGCTTCGAAGAACTAATCCGCCGTCATAAGAACAAAGTATTCGCGTACATAAGTCTTTATATACGCGACCAGGCACTTGCTGAAGACCTGTTTCAGGATACATTCCTGAAGGTGATCCAGTCAGTAAAGTCCGGCAAATACTATGACAACGGGAAATTCATTTCCTGGGTGATGCGTATCGCCCATAACCTTATTATAGATCATTTTCGCAGGGTTAAACAGCTTAATACTGTTTCGAATGACGATTATGAATCAGATTTGTTCAACTCAAGGAAACTTGCAGAAGCAAACATTGAGGATCATCTTATTAAAAGACAGATTCAGAAAGATATCAGGAAACTAATTAGCGAACTGCCTGATGATCAGAGGGAGGTTGTAATCCTTCGTCATTATTCAGGACTTAGCTTTAAGGAAATCGCTGAAATTACCGATGTTAGTATAAACAC
>Ga0315288_10005538_pt1 | contig 16053 bp, 18 predicted proteins | sample YL17G11_20_MG_FD_203454 | JGI IMG/M metagenome (GOLD analysis project Ga0315288, IMG submission 203454) | Sediment microbial communities from Yellowstone Lake, YNP, Wyoming, USA - YL17G11_20 | ecosystem: Environmental > Aquatic > Freshwater > Lake > Sediment | place: USA: Wyoming | collected...
TACGCAAAAAGAAATTGCCTAGAGTTACGCCATTGATGTCGTTCGACACAATCATCTGGTAACGGTCGTCAATAAACGACTCCAACCTTGTATCTGTTTTGACAATCAGCGCATCAGCATCCGACCAAAACAGATAGTCGTTATCTGCAAAAGACCTCAACAGCGCCGGTAACTTGCTCCAGGAGGGGTGGCGCAACTTGTCCAGGCTGGCTGTAAAAAGGTAAAAACGATAGCCGTGCTTCTGGCAGTAGTCTTTTTTTAAGCTGGCGGTGATGGCTCCGAAATCTCGATGAGTGTCGTCGTATAGAGTGACAATTCCAATTTTCATAATTTGTGTAGGCTGTCTAACGTAATGCCAGCCAGTCGAAGCTGTCCAAGCAATGATAAGTGGCCAGATGCTTTAACGCCGCCATGAATGCCATCCGCCGAGCTTCAGCGGGCCAACAGGAGAGATGCACCATGAATTCAACTGGTTGAAAATGATAGCCGACAAAAGCCTGACCCGCATGGCGTACACCGTTGCTGACCGACGGCACAGTCTTTATCAACTGCCGCATGGCAGGCTGGTCGTTAGCGGCACACGGTCCCACTCGGTCCTGGTAGTCATAAATCTGAGCAAGAAATGAACGTGCCCAGTCTGAATTACGCACAAACCAGTTGCCAGCGTTGATGCCTGTTTCGTCATTAGGCATGACTACGTGGTAGCTCGCTGCTACGTCAACAAACGGCTCCAGTCGCCTCCAAGGCTGCGCAATCAGCGTATCAGCATCCGTCCACAGCAGCCAGTCGTGGTTGCTGAAAGACTTCAAGAGCGCAGGAATCTTGTTCCACGTCGGGCTGCGCGACGGGTCTAAAATCTCAGTGTAGCTGTAGAAGCTGTAACCGTGACGAGCGCAGTATTCCCGTTTTTGTGCTATTGTGACTTCTGCGTAACACCGAACGGCTTCGTCACTGTAAGTAACAACTCCTATGTTCATAATAATCGGGCAAAATCAAGGAACACGACAAAAAGCTACAGACGTGCCTGGCACAAAAAAAACATCAAACAAACCGTCTATTTCTGCTCGAAGGTACTCTCCAACTTTCAGCCATCCGACAGGGTGCGGTCCCTCACAGTAATCGTGCCAGGCCACAAATTTAGCATCAAACTTGGAGCGCATCAGCGCACGCATGGCCAGGTGCGTATCAGCTTTCACCCCCTCGTACGTGTGATTTCCGTCGATAAACACCATTGATACGTCCTTGAAGTCAGCATAATTAACGAGCTTGCTGTCTCGTAGAATCAATTGCACATTGGGCAGGCCAACAGCCAGTTTGCAGACCTCACCCGTTGCCGGAGTCTCATTCTTTTGCTGCATAGCAGCCATTTCTGCGGTGTCTCCAATATCGACAGCATAGACGACTTTGTGGGGATTATGGACTGCCAGTTGATAGGTGGTGAGGCCATCCGCACAGCCTATTTCGACGATATTCGCTGTCGTTTGCTCCGAGAGCCACAACAAAAACTGAGAGTCGGCTCGCGGCGTAAAACGGCGCTCAAAAGCAGGCGGAATGATGTCAGGTATGTTTGCGTAGGGCACCAGCGGAAAATGAGGAATCATAGTATGTGTGTGTAGCTGTCCAAATTCAGATAACTGTCAGTCCAGTATGGATAGACATCACCGCCCAAAGCCCGCTCCAAGCTGGCCTGGGAGAACCGCTTTACTTGCGGTCCTTCGCCGTCCTGATGCAGCAGCACGTTTTGCGGATAAAACCATTCGCTTTCCACCTGGTCAATGTCAACCAACGTCGGCAAAACGATGCGTTCAGCCTCTGGAAAATTCACGATGACCACACAGCGCACGCCAAGAGCCGTCGCCAGGTGCATCGGCCCGCTGATGATGCCCACAAAATAATCGCACGTGGCCAGGAACTTAATCGTCTCATCCAGAGGCAAGTTCAACAACTCCACGTTTTCAAGCGTGGCTGCCGCACGGCCTACCTCAAAGAACTCGAAATCCCGGTGCGCGTTCACATAGCGCTGCAAAATCTCCCTGGTGTCCGGGTAAATCTGCCGAGCCTTCGGATGCACGAACTGCGCCTGCCACTGCGCATGGCGACCCGGCTCAAAGTGAAATACGAACCTGTTTTTGACAGGCCGGTGCTCGATGTTCAAAAAGCCCTTTGGCTTGCGCTCCGGGTACAGCCCCACCGCCCGCTGAAGCCTTTGGATGAAATGGCCCGCGCCCATGTCGTAATCGCTCTGGAGCACGTCAGCCGCTATCGTAGGCGCATCGGGTCGCATCGGCTGATAGTGAGGATTAAAAGCCATCAACGCTTCAAAGCTGGGACTGTCATGGTGGATAAAACGCTCTTTCCCCTGCCGGTGCGCCAGCCACGGAATGGAAGTCAACAGCACGGTGTCACCCAGGCCCGCAGGCGTGTTTATCAGTGTGTGCTGCGTGAAATCCGGCAGGCGCTTCTTTGGCACCTTCCGAGCCTTGCGGTAGAAATCAATGATGATGTCCCTGTCGCTGCGAGGCCCAACGGCCTGCGGCTTGACAAAAGCCTGCGCCAGCACCTGCTCCAACTTGACGTTCACTGCGCTCCAGGTGTAGCTCTCAGCCCGCTCTCGACCTTTGCGCCCCCGTCGCCGCGCATCGTCCCTGTTCTCGTATACGTAACGCATCTGGGCCACCATTGACACCAGACTTGGCTCCGCCCACAGCCCGACAGCCTGGTAAAGCCCGTCAGGCACAGGCACCAGTTTGAAATCCACCGGATAGCCTACTTCAGCGCTGAAATAGTCAGTCAAGCCGCCGAAAGGAACCGCAATGACCGGACAGGCGCAAGCCAGCGCTTGCAGGCTGAAAAAGCTCCAGGCTTCCGCACGGGAAGGCAGCACAAAAGCAGACAAGCTGCGCATCCAGTCGGCCATCTGCGTTTCTGTCCAGCACGCCGCTTGGATGTCGATGCGGCTGTCCACGGCAGAAAGCTCCGTGCCCGGCAGCAGTTTCACTTTCAAGCGCACGTCTGTCTCGTGCGGAAACGCCAGGCCGAAAGCTCTCACAGCCATCGACATGTTCTTCCTGGCCTCGCTGCTTAAAACAGGACTGCCTGCTGCTCCAAAGGTGCAAACAGCGTCAGGTTCTCCAGGGCAGAAACAATCAGTGTCCACGCCCAGCGGACAGACGTGAATGGGGCGCGGGCAGCCTTGAGCACTGAAACAGACAGCGTTCCAAGTTGAAGGGACTATCACCTGAGATGCCTGATTCAAATGCGCCAGCCACGCCTCTGGCATTCTGGTGGATTCGTGCATTGTGAACCAGTAATCGACAGGAGCGCTTGGCGGGCTGCTCAGCGGCTGAATGGCCAGAACCGGCTGCTGGCATGTTTCGACAATGGTCGCAGGCAATGTCGTCTCAACAGGACCGAGCGGCTGCAACTGAACCTGATAGCCCAGAGCGCTGAGGCTGTGGACCACCGCGCTGGTGTGCAGGCCGTAGCCTGTGTAGCTATTGGCTGGACCCTGGACCCAGATTTTCCTTCCGTTCAAGCTCGGCCCATCCAAGCGCACACAGTCAAGGTGCCGGTAGCCTTTAAGAATGCGCTGAATGTTCACGGATGAAATGCAGAACGAGTGAGCGGCCATCAATAAAATGAACGCTGTCCCGCGCAGGCTGTAGCCGGAAAAATCCCACCAGGCCCTCCACGCGTCCGGGACCGTGCCGACAACTATCGACCATGTATACAGAAACATCACGAACTTGAGTCTGATGGTCTTTCGACGCGGCCAGCATGTGCGCCCGAATGTAGTCCGCTTCAAACCAGCAGTCATCCCTCCAGGTGAGGCACCATTCGCCTTGCGCCAGGCTGGTAGCGAGTTGCACCAGGGCATCAGCAGGCTTGGGCAGCAGGCTGACCGTGCGCAAATCGCAGCCTGGATGCTTCAGCCGAGGCAGCGCCTGGCCAGTGGCGTTGAGCACGACCAGTTCCCGGTGCGCCCAGTTCTGCTGGACAAAGCAATCGACAGCTTTCTGTGCGAGTACGAGCCTGGACGGCTCTGTGAGACAGAGAAGGCCCGAAACGTATGGTTGCATGTGCCAGCCAATCATGCCCGTATCAGTTGCAGCCCGGCGAGGTAGCCGTAGACTTTGACTGATACAGTAGAACCAGATTGCGTCACAATCTGAAACCGCACGTAGTTGGCATTTTCGATAAACGCAGGCGTCACGGTGGGAGCCGTCTGCTTCACCTGGGGCGTACCGTTGTCAACGGCCACATAAACCGTGGTCGTATTCGGCACCGTTCCATCATTTCCGTATACGTAAAGGTCGTAGGTCGCCGCAGGCAGCCCGCGCACCGCGAAGAAGTTTTCCTCGCCCGCGCCGCCAATATAGGTGGACAGCATCGGGTCAAACCAGGCCGACGACCCACTGGCTCCGCTGGCATTGGCAATGCGCTCCAGCCAGATGGTTGACAGGACATTTCCGGCTGTGCGCAAAAAGACCTGCGGCGTGGTGTTGAACGTGACACCGGAGCAGTAGGAATAGTAGTAATAGTAGTAGCCGTACCCGTAGCCATACGAGCCGGAAGGCGTCGCAGTAAAGGCTCCGGCTGCGTATACGTTCCAGAAGTCCCCCGTCTCTCCGGCTGCGGCTGCGCCCGACTTGCTGCCGTTGCCGTTGAAATCGACGTTGAGGGTGAGCAGCCAACGCTGGCGGATGTTCTCAAAGAAATGCCGACCCGCTACCAGCACCGCCTCAATGCCTTCATTGAGTGTGCGCGTAATAAAATCAGCGGCTGCCCGGAGAAAGCGCTGCTGGCCGGGCACGTAGCGGGCGTCAAAGGTCTTGAAGTGCCGGTTGATTTTCACCGGATTTTTGACCTCCCGGTTGACGGCCACCTGGAAGAAGCACTCATCCGTAACCAGCGTGCCCATCACGGTGCCGCGTTCAATCAGCAGGCCCTCCTTGACCGCCGCGCTCAAATCCGCCATGCCTGCCACGACCGTCCAGACGCCCTGGCCGTGGTCAATTGTGACCTGGTAGCTGTGCTTGCTCTCCAGGTCGCCGGGGCTGTGCTGCCAGGATGCCCAGCGCAGACTGACGGCCACAACCTTGCCAGCGCCAGGTGCAACCGCCTGCTCCCCCGGCTCCAGGCGAAAAGTGATGCCTGCGTTGATTTGGTGCTCGCGGGCGTAGGCGTAGGCCACGTACAGAGGCCGGGCCGACGGCGGGCGCAACCGGTGCAGAATCTTGCTCTGGGCTGAAGTGAGTGCTATTTCGCTCATGGAATCGAAGGTCGAATGTACTCAGGATAGAACCGAGCTTCAGCCAGCAGCAGTTCCGCCGCGTTGTAATTCAAGTCGCCGACTTTGTAGCTGGACAACCACGCTTTGATGTCGAAGGCAAGAATTCGCTCGCACTGGCTCCAGCCGATTATCGTCTCCATTTTCCGCCTGCTCAGTTGTGCTATTTTGCGAGCCTCCACCGAGTCCTGGACATTGGACTGAGCCAGCGGGCCTTTCGAGTTGCGCAGGCCGCTGGCGGTGCGCCAGATGTCCTGCTGTGCCCGCTGGGCCTGCTGGTAGGCCAGAGCCTCGGTGAACGCGTCAGACTCCACTTGGGCGGCGAGGGCCACGGGTGCGATGCTGCCTTGCAGCAGCCAGACTTGGAAAACGAACGAGAAATCAATGCCGTAGCGGTCGTTCAAGCGCCAGTCACCTTTGTCCCAGCCAAGGCTGCCTAAACCTCCACGCCCTGCCCGTGCGCGAGCCTGCCAGGCCGACAGGAGTTCCAGAACTGGATTGGGCGCGACCGACTCCATCAGGAAGGTCATGTTCAACGGCTCCAACGGCTCGTCCCACGACGGCATTTGGAACGGAATCGACGCCCGTCGAAAAGTCTCAGCCCTGACCACGGCTCCAGGCAGATTTATCGACCGAACGTAGTAGGCAGGAAGTTGTGAAATCGCAGGAACAAGCTCTTGCGTCTCGGCATCGTGGTCAGTCCTCAGCTTGGCTGTCACCGCACTGAAATCCACGTACCACAAGTCTGTGCGGTGAGGATTGAGTCCCTTGTCCTCATTGGACCGGCCCCAAGGATTGCGTTGCACATCCGTCGAAACCAGGCGACTGGACCCGGCAGCGCCCGTGCTGCCGCCGCCCGCAGCGCCTGCGCTCGTTGAAAAGCTTACGTCTAAATCGAACTGGCCCATGCCTGTAACTACCTTGGACATGCAACTGCTCGGCACCTACGGCGGAATCGTCGAATCGAACCGCGACCCGGAAAAGCTGGGTCGTCTCAAGGTTCGGGTGCCCCACGTCTACGGCGTCCTGGCGGGCGGAAGCGGCAACAGCTACATCGGCACCAACGACCTGCCGTGGGCCATGCCCGCAGGCATGCCCGCAGGCGGCTCCAAGACATCAGGAGGCTTCAGCCACATCCCGGAGACAGGCGACAGCGTGTGGGTGCGGTTCCTGGACGGCGAGCCGGAGAAACCGGTCTGGGAATGGGGCATGCAGACCACCGAGCAGCGCGACGCCTTCAAGCTTCACAGCTACAGCCTGCCGACACTCACGCAGCCGGTAGGCAAGCCTGACCGGGCGGTCTGGAAGAAGTGGAACAACGCCTTTGAAATCAATGCTGGCGGCGTCATCGCCACGACCAGCCAGGGCTACAGCCTCATTCTGACCGACGCCACGGCGGCGGGCAGCCTGGACGGTTCCGTCAAGCTCTCCACCGCCGCAGGCAACTTCCTGCTGTTCGACGACCTGACCAGGAGCGCCACCCTGCTGCTGCGGGAAGACCTGACCTTCAACATCGGCGGAGACTGGCTGGCCTACGCCAACACGGTGCGCTTCGATGCCATCAACGACATCAAGTTTACGACTTTCGGCGGCATCACCGGGGAAGCCGCCGACGGCATCCAGTTCAACTCGGCCACCACCTTCGGGGTGGACGCCCTGACCAGTATCAGTATACAAGGAGCGACGGCCCTGGGCCTGACCACTCCGGCGACCATGACGCTTTCCTTCGCCCAACTGCAACTGGGAGCCGCCGCCACCGAACCCTTCGTCCTGGGCACGCAATTGGCCTCGTGGGTGACGGCCCTGCTGGCGTGGCTTTCCACCCATGTCCACACCAGCGCCACGCCAGGCACGCCTACTTCCCCACCCGTTTTCCCACCGACTTTCGGCCCTTCGGCGGCTCAGTTGCTGTCGACAACGATTCGGGGGCAATGACCTGTTTTAGAAAGCTGTAAACGTCGAGGTCAGTGAAGTCTTTCAGCGCAAACGGAGCCAAGTCATTCAGACGCGCCCTGAAACCAGCACGCACAGAGTTCAGCGTCTTGTCGTAATCCGCCCGCAGCGCAATCAGTTCAGTCGCCAGGTCCGTGCCCTCTTCCAGCGACAGGACTTTGCAGGGCTTGAACGCCGCTCCGCCGTAGCGCTCAGCCTCGAACCAGCCGTCGTCCTGCATTTCGCCAGGACTGCTGAGCACAAAGGGAAACTTGTCGGATTTCCAGAATCCGTATTCGAGACAAACTTTCTTGTTCTTCTTGTTCTTCTTGTTCTTGTGCATGGGCGAACGGTATTCTGAAATGCGCTACTGTCAACATCAAAAACCAGCTATTTGACAATCCCAGTCAAAATGCGTCGCTGACTTCGTTCTTATATGACGTATGGCTATCAGAACGAACATGACCTCTCTCGCGCCCCGGCGCGAACAATTCAAGAAAGTCATCACGCTGCTCTCGGGCGGCGCAGGCGACCGCATCGCCTGGAAAGACGGCAAGCTGACGGTCTTTCCCTGGGACTCCAGCATCGACGACTTCATTCTGAGCGCGGCTCGCAAAGGCGGCGGGCGCAACCTGCTGTTTGACGTGTGCGAGCAGGTCTGCGACCTGAATGGTGGCAGCCTGGACAACTTCTACTCGGACGAGTTGAACATGGTCCTGCTGACCTCGCGCAGCCTGACCACCGACGGCTACGTGCTCTACAAGTCCAACTGCCCAAACCCTGGCTGCGGTGCCCAGGCAGACGAGAAAATCAAAGTGCCGGATGAATTGGAACCAGTGGCGGTCAAGGCGGCAGACTGGTCCGGCTACGACCTCATCACGCTGCCGCACTGCGGCGACATGGTGCAAATCCGACCCCTGCAACTGAGGGACGAGAAAATCCTCCTGGACCGCAAAGCCGACCAGCGGGCCATCCTGCCTGATTCCATTTTGCGTATACTGATGCACGTTGAAGCCGTTGGCATCAGCAAGGAAACGCTGGGCAAGCCTGATACGCTGGAGCAACTGACCATCTGGTACAACGCCCTCCATCCGAAGGACAGCAAGTTTTTGGACGAACAGGAACGCGCCCACGCGCCCCACCTGAACACAGCTATTCCGCATCGGTGTAGCGCCTGTGGAAAGGAGTTCACCCACATCCTGTCATTCGACCAGGACTTTTTTCGTTGATGCGGCCCGCGCCGCCCAGGAAGACCGCTACCGGATGATATTCCTGCTCTGCTGGGACGAAAGCAAAGGCTTCTGCGTTGACCTGACCAGGGTGCCTGACCGTTTTCTGAACAAGTTCCTCCAGTGGCGGAATGAAAAAGTTGAAGATGAGAACGCCAAAATGCCGAAGCGATGACTGACCTGGTTGTAGACGGAAATTCACTGTTTGCTCGAAGCTGGTTCGCGGCTGAAAAGCAGACGCCGGACGAACCGGCTGAAGTCGTCAAGCTGGTGGTGCGCACCATCCTCAAGCTGCTGCATCCCGGCAGCGACCTGCGCGTTCATTTCAACCGGACCTTCTTCGCCTGGGACAGCGAGCAGGCCAAGTCCAAGAATCGCAAGCCGAAGCCCCCGGAGTACCACGCCACGCGCCTGGTGCTGAAAGAAGTGCTGAGCCTGATGCTGGGCACCGTCCACCACGAGCATCCCGACCACGAAGGCGACGACATCGTGGCCACCGTGGTCTATCAGAGCAAAAGCGATGATACAGTATACGTTGTCTCAGGCGACAAAGACCTCCAGCAGCTTCAAGGCCGCAACTGCCAAATCTACTGCCTGAACGCGAAGGCGGTCTTGAACCCAGCCTACATCGTCAGCCGGTTCCACGTGAAGCGACCCAATCAGATTGCCATCGCGCTGGCCATCAAGGGCGACGCGGTGGACAACATTTCCGGTATACGGGGTTGGGGTGAGGCCAAGGTGAAGAAGCTGTTCGAGCAGGTGCCCAAGACCGCCAAATTCGACGAGGCGCTGCGCATCATCGAAGAGAACATCCCCGAGCATCTGAAACACGATTTTTACTCGTCACTGGAACGAACCCTCCTTGGGAAAACCGTGCCGGATGTTCCCTCTCCCGCGCCCATCGTGGTAGGCGACCCAGAGCAGGTGGCTTCGCTGGAGATTCCCGACATCGGGTTCCTCTACCAGCAGGTATACGACGCCTACCGCGTCAGAGATTGAGGATGGGCAGACTGCCGCCGCTGGCCCGGTTGACGTAGCGCGTGACGGCGAATTCAAGGAACGCACCGCCGCTGGCATTGCCCACCACCTGGACCTGCGGGTAATTGCTGACCACCTTCAGCAGCTTGACCTCATTCACCTGGAGGGTGTTGTAGTAGTCGCTGCCGCTGGTACCCATGTCGACCCAGGCGGTGCCATTGAACTCCTGGAACCGGTAGTTCATGGTGTTCACGCCGCTGTTCTTCATCACGACGGACATGGACACCGGCCCCTGCTGAATCGTGCTCCAGAGCGTGCTCAATGTTTCGCCTACAAGCTGTGAGTCCGTCACATGAATTACCATAAAATCAGAAGCGTAAGCGCCACGTCAGCGTGGGCGCGTAATCCGAGGTTTTGTTGATGCTGGTCGCCCGAATCTTCCGGGCGATGAGGACGTTGTTACCGCTGAACAGGCCCATCTCCGACACGACGTAGCCATTGGCGTCTGCCAGGCCCAGCGTGAACGAGACGCGCACCACGAAGGCACTCAGGTAGTCCACCAGGTCGATGGCCTTCGTGTAGCCTCCGGTGCTCAGCAGGATGGGAGACTCCAGGGCCACGTCTGTCACCTTGGCAGCCGTGACGCCCGTGCCGACGCCGAAGCGCTGGCAGGTGTAGTTCTCCAGCGGCGTGCGGAAGCCGAAAGCGTAGGCGATGAGTTGACGGCCCTGGTCGACAAACAGGTTGGTGCCCAGGGGTACCTCGTGGCGCTCCAGGCCCCAGCCCGTCGGCTGCCGACCTGTGGGCGGCACAATCCAGCCAAGCTCCACCGCCCGCTGCGTCGGCATCTCACTGCCGTCGGCGAGCGTAATCTTGCTGATGGTGACTAGACCTGTTGGCCTCATGGCTGTCCCTGACGACGCTGAATCTGCGGCTGCGGCTTCATGCCGATGACGCGCTTCACCGCTCCGCCCCGTGGCGGCTGTGGTCGAAAAGACTTGGTGGCGGGCCTGCCTTGCGCGTTATGCGCATCCAGTTGCTGGCGCTCTGTCGGTGACAGCGCGGCCTCACCGATTATCTGTGCAACGATGGCGTTCACTGCTTCAACAATTTGTGCGCCAGTTCACGGCTGGCTCCGATACTGCCCGAGCGGCGCTTGCGCGGCGCGTGCGACGCGTGCGGCGCTGTTGGAATGTCCAGCAGGTGCTGGCAGTGCCGCTTGCTCTCCTGGACCCAATTCACGATGCGCTTGGCCATCGACTCCATCGGCGGGCAAAACTCACAGCCACACCGGGGGCAGTCCGCCACCACCGCGTCCTCCACCTGGCGCTGCTGCGCATAGGTGCTGCCACAGGCCGGGCAAATCAAAGACACGCCGACATCGAAGGCTGTTTCAGGGGCGACATCCAGCGGAATTTCAGATTCACAAGGACAGCCCTCAGCCAATGTCAGTATCAGGTCTTTGGTGTGCGCGGCGCTCATCGAGACGGAATAATCACCATCGCATTCACGTCCACCGGGTAGTACCGGTCGAGTTGCAGGCTGAACATCATGTTCACGACTCCGCTGGTGGTCATGTCACCATCCGTATACTTGAGTCCCTTGATGATGCAGCCTTCGAGAACGAAGGTCAGGCCCTCGTCCATCGTGTTCTCGCCAGGGATGGCGTTGCGGCGGATGTCCTGAATCTGCTTCTGCATGTTCGGGACCATCCAACGCATGTAGCCCTTGCATTTGCAGGCTGAGGTCAGGCCGACACCACCGGTCTGCGGATTGGCCACCAGGTAGTCCCACTTGGTCAGCGCCTCCGCTGTCCGCTGCGAGAAGGCATAGCGCACCGGGATTTCGATGGGAGCCGTCGCCGTGTCGCCGCCGATGACGTGATTGGTCTGCTGCATGTACTTCACAGCAACCATGTCGCGGCTGTGGTCCGGGAAGGGAAACTTCTCCAGAGCAAACTCGACGTTATCCTGCCAACTGATGTTGAGCGCCTGTGGCAGCATCAAGGTCACTTTCCACAGGTCAACACGCTGGAGGTCAATGCCGCCAGCGTCGGCTGCTGCGCCGAACGTGTTTTTGAAGTTCATCCTAGCCATAAGCGTGTGTCGTGATTTGAGTTACTGGATGGAGTTAAGCTGCGCACCCGACTCGCGCACCGTCGCGTTGATGTAGATGCGCTCGGCGACATCGGTCGGCACGATGGCCAGGTCCACGATGACTTCGCGCCGGTTGCGCGTGTCCGCGCTGTTGTTCCGGTCGTCGACGACCAGTTCGTACTCTTCGATGCCCCGCTCATTGCGAATCTTGTCGAGGTATTCGCTGAAGGCCAGGCGGATTTGCACCAGCAACTCCAGGTCGTTCGGGTCGAAGACGAAGCGGCGACCAATCTCGGCCAGGCCCGTGACCACCCAGTTGACCAGGATGACCGAGTGAACGGCAGTGAGCTTGCTTTCGGCGCGTTGCAGCGTGCGCTCTCCGTAGAGCAGGAACCGGCCACGCAGGCGCAGAATCGGATTCACCGAGTTGCCGTTGCCGTACATCGCCTGGCGCACGTCTTCCGGCACACGCGGGAACTCGACGGCCAGGGCCTCGGGGATGATGCCGCGATTCTCGCCCGCCGCCGCATACCACGGCTTGTCGCGGTCGAAGGTGAAGGCCATGCACCGGATGGTGCCAAGAGTCGGCGGCACCCACTTGACCAGGCCGGTGAAGGGGTCCGTAATCTGGAACCAGTTCCAGTATACGGCAATGTTCGGGTCGTCGATGCGACCGCGACCCGTATACTGTCCTTGGCCGTTGTGCCAGTCGATGGCCTGCCGGGCGCTGATGTAGCGAGGCACGTCAACGATGGCCAGAGCATTGACCTTCTTGGCCACGCGGCGCAGTTCCTGCATGACTTCGATGGGAATGCTGTCCATCGGGCAGGCCAGGACATTGATTTGCACGTTGTCCGTGTCCTCGAACGCCTTGATGCCGGTGCCCGCGTCCGCCGTCGGGTCGTAGGTGCCGATGATGTCCGCAGGCTGGGCATTCTCGCCGTTGAAGCCGCCGACGAACTGGCCACCCCGGTCAGTGTTGGAAACAATGCCCGCATTGATGGAGCCAAAGGGCATCGAGATGGGCGGAGTCAGCGGGTTAAGCTGTGGGTCGTAGTAGGTGCTGTCCCACGGAGCCGCCGTGTTGGCCGCATGGTAGACCTGGCCACCACCCGCCGAGTAGCGGAAGGCGAATTCGATGTACTGCGAATTGCCGATGACGGTTTCGTAGCTGTTGGCGTCAGTGGCATCAGCGGTGTCGCTGATGTTGTCGAGCGTTTCCACGAGCGCTGAATCCCAAAAGACCTCCAGCTTCTTGGTGCCAGGGTCGCTGCCAGGGCGCACCCGGACGTACAGACCCGTCTTGCTGCTGGTGCCGTTGGCCCAGTCGCCTGCCGTCTTGGCCCGCAGCCACATGAACGGAATCTTGACCGACGTGGCGGTGTTGGCCTGATAGAGCACGCCAGTCGTATACGAATCCTGCAAAGGCAGCGCCTGGTAGCCGACGCGGGTGATGTCTGCCGTCTCCAGGTACACCGTGGCACCCAGGGCCAGGATGTTCGGCACGACGCGGCTGACGCGCACTTCATGCGTCGTCGGTCCATCCGTGGGGCTGGCATGGGCAATCTTGTAGAGGTTGCCGACCGCAATCCCAGACGGGTCGCCAGCAACCTGGAACTGGAAATCATTCTTGATGCCCGTCACGTTGCCAACCGCCGTCAAAGGGTCATCCATGTCGCTGGTCAGCGAACCGTAGCTGTAGGCATAAAGCAAACCTTCCGCCTGCCACGCCGCGCCGCTGAAAGTGCTGTACTGGACGGTCGCATCGAGGTAATTGGCAGCCAGGGAGTCCGGCGTCGGGGTGCCGATGGACACGAGGTTGATGTTCATGCCGGTGATGCTGTCCACCGACAGCACCTGGACGTTGACCGTGCTGAACTTGCCGCCCTCGCTGATGGAGAGATAGACCTCCTGGCCTTCGGTGAGCAGCGCCTGGACGAAGTTCGCATTGTCCGTGCCGGTGGCAATGACGTAGGTGCCCGCATGGCCAGACACGTCTGTCGACACCGGCAGGTCGGCGTAGGTGTTGCCCACCCGGACCACGGTGATGGCGTCCGTCATGTCGGCCACCATCGCCACCGCGTCAGACAGGAAGAATGCCATCTGGCGGGTGGCGCTGTCCGGTATCGGTTTGCCGAAGGTCTGGACAAATTGCCCGAGCGTCGCAATCGCCGTGGGCACATTGAACGGCCCCTTCGCCGCCACACCCAGGATGCCGAGTTGGAAGCGGCTCCGGGTCGGAGTGATGAAGCTCTGGTCGACAATCTGCGTATAAACGCCAGGGAAAGTCTTTGTTCGGGTAGCCATAATCGTTGTCGTCTTGATTAACTACAAATCCGTGTTTCGGTGTCCGCGATTCGCAGTTCGTTTACAGGATTCGATTCACGCACTAACTACTTCGACACCGTGAATTGTCCGAACGCCACCATGTCGGAAAAACTCTCCGGGGTCAGGTTGAGCACATCGTACTGACTGCGCTGCTCATTCTCCAACTCCAGCGAGCCTCCATCATCAGGCGGCACATTCGGCCTGGAGTCCAAAGTGGGATTCGCATTTTGAATGCGTTCGTCCTCCGTGGTGATGAGCGAAAACGCCTCATCGAGACGGTTCGGCTCCACGGAACTGCCCGCGCCAAACACCAGCGTCCAGAAGGCCGGGAAAATCTTGTAACGCAGGTCGACATCGAAGCCCTCCAGGACCAGGGTCAGGCTCGTGCGAAACTCGACGTTCTTTCCATCCTCGGGTTCTTCCGGCGTCATCGGTTCCACGTCACCGTCGATATAAAGCCGCACCAGCTTCTCGCCCCAGCCGGGGTAGGGCACCTTAATCCAGGTCTGGGGCGTGCCGCCTGTGCGCCAGAATTCCTGCATCAACTGCTCCATGAAAAAAGACTGGGTGTCAGGCCGTAAACAGAAATGGTCTAGCTGGAACCGGTAGTCCCAAGCCATCGGCATACGACTGGTGGTGACGTTGGCCAGGTCAATCTTGCGCAGCCCGGTGCCGACGTTCGGCTTGCCGTTGACCGGCTGGCCGGTGTCGCTGACCGTGGGCCAGTTGATGTGGCGGAAGCGATGGATGGAGAAGTTCTGGTACGCCCGGTAGCGCCACCCTTTGCGGTGGACGCTGATGATGGGATAGCGGACAGGGCTGGGATGCGGCTCGTAGAGCGGAGTGCCCTTGGCATCCTTCAAGTCGAGCAGATACTTGAAGGGATTGTTGTTGTCAGCCCAGAGAGTGGTGAAGTGGGAGAAGGCATCCATCGGACTCGTGAAGACCACCGGCACCGGATAGCCCTCGCGGACAATGAACAGCCTGTTGAGCCAGAGTTGGAGCGCAAGCTCGTGGTAGCGCATGGATGTGCCACCGAGCGAGCCTGCCCTTGCAGACAGCGTATCGTCGTGAATGTTGTTCGCGGCCATAACACCCTAACTATGGCCGACCCGACGATTACACGACTGGAACGAGCAAACTCGACTGCATCGGCATCGTTGTGCCGTTCTCAAGCTCCACGTCCACGAAACCGGAACCAGTGCGGGACTCACCCTTCACTTTGCCCTTGGCACCGGAATAGCCATAAATCGGGTCGTCCACCACCGCCACGGTCTGACCCGCTTTGATGTCTTCGCCAAGAATCTGGTTCACGGCTTCCTGCACGTCGTTCTTGCGCCCAGCGCTTGCAGCCACAGACTCGACAATGTTCTTGAGGTCTTTCATGTGCTTTAACTACTCATCAAACAACCCGGTCAGCAGCGTCTCCACCAAATCCGGGTTCGGTTCAAACCATGAGGTTCCGAGTCGAAACGCCTTCAGCGTATCTTCATCCGAACCGTTCACCTTAATTACGACCTTGCCCTTGGCGAACTCCAACTTCATGTTTTCGACCAGCTTCTCCACCGCCGTTTCCATCCGCGCCAGGCGTTGCTCCAGGTCTGGCACCGGACGTTTTTTCGCCACGTCGCGCAGCCAGGTCATCAGCGCCACGCCGGTCTTGCGCTTCAATTCCCGGTCATCGAAGCGCTCCTGCATGGTGCTGCGGAGCGTGCTGTCGACATGCGCATAGAGGTCAATCATGTATACAAATCAGACCTCGGGCAGCGGAAAGGTCTGAATGGTTTCGCGGGGCACGGGCGACGCCATGTTGGTGATGGGCCGCGTGTCGCCGTCAGCGGGAATGACGGTTTCGCACTGGAGGCCGAGCCAGACGTTGGTCTGCTGCCAGAAAGCCTCCGGCTCCAGGACCACATTGACAATCTGATGCCGGTAGCCCCCGTGGAACATCATGTCGCCGCGCATCGGGAACCAGTCGAACTCCTGAAGCACCAGGTTGGCCATCCAGACCTTGTACTTCTGCTGCGGCACGATGCCGACGCGGGTGAGCCTCCAGTCGGGGCGCTCCTGGCGGATAATCACCGGCATCTCGAAGACGCGTGAAAAAACTGTTCTGTCGTTGAGTGGCACGTGCCAGAGCGCATCAATCTGGGCAGAACGCCGGTCGACTTCCATGAAAGTGGGCATGGGACGAGTCGGG
>Ga0315288_10005540_pt1 | contig 16050 bp, 21 predicted proteins | sample YL17G11_20_MG_FD_203454 | JGI IMG/M metagenome (GOLD analysis project Ga0315288, IMG submission 203454) | Sediment microbial communities from Yellowstone Lake, YNP, Wyoming, USA - YL17G11_20 | ecosystem: Environmental > Aquatic > Freshwater > Lake > Sediment | place: USA: Wyoming | collected...
TAGACATTGCTGAACATTGACACGGATTTTTTAATACCACCGAGATGATATTGATTACTTAACCACAGATTTCGCAGATTGACACAGATTTTTAACCGCAAAGGTACAGAGGCGAAAGACGAGCGACGAGAGACGAGGGACGAGAGACGGCGGACGGCGGGGCACTCGAAATATGGGGGATTTTTTGCTTGCCTTTTGCGACAAGCCAAACAATAATATCACCAGTGGCGCAGGGAATTTCCAACCATTGATGTAGTCAAAAGACATCCTATGTGGAAATATATAAGACATAGTTAGAAGATTAGAGGAGAAACATTATGAAACCTTCAGATGTGTTCGGAATCTGCATTCGGATTCTCGGCCTGTTGGGTATTATCGGAGGAATTCTTTACATCATCGATGCAATGTATCTTTTGTTGAGCGGCCAGGAGCAGCACGCTGGGTTTTATGCGGGAGAGTACATACTCTTTGGAATTATTCTCACAGTTGTTGCGCTCTATTTCATTAGAGGGGCTCCTCACATAGTCAGGTTTGCATATCCAAAAGACAAAGAAGAATAGGATAGTAGGGTATAATAGGGACAAGCAGGAATGGCGGGGCGGGGCTTAAGGAATGAGGGACGAAGGATGAGAGACGAGGGCCGCCAGGGCACTCGAAATATCGGGGATTTTTTGCTTGCCTTTTGCGACAATTCAGGCAATAATACGAAACAGTGGCGCGAGGAATTTACAACCATGGTTCGACGTTGGGCATTTGACCTCGCCCCTTTGCAACAACCATACAGAGAAGAACTAATCCAAAAGGCCCAGGAACTGAAAGAACAACTGAAGTAAGATTTAGCATCCAGATTCAATAACGGGTGGAAGGTTGTCATAAGACAATGGAGTTATCATTCGACGGAGAAGGTTATTAAAGATGTATTAATGAGAAAAAAGTTAGAAAAGAGGTGTGCAATGAGAACGAAGAAGTATTGGATTTTGGTAGTCTCTATTACTTGCTGCATTTTGCTTTTGGCCTTGAGGGTCTCTGGCATTAGTCGTTGTGAGAAGTTACAGCTTGAGCTTTTCGGTATTTCTACACTGCACGGGTTAAAAGCAGTAAGTGTTTATGTCGTGCTCTTGGCAGAAGAGAAATTAGGGTCGGTAAACAAGGAAACCTTGCAAACGCAAGTCGAGTTGGAGTTGCGAAAAGGTGGAGTTAAAGTTATTAACGATACAGACCCAAATGTGAATGCTATCGATGTTGGGCGCTTTGGTCTAATACTCAATGTGAAAAAAGTCTTTGACTTACCCGCGTACGCCTGTGATTTGTCTGCTCAAGTCAGCCAATACGTGGCACTGGTCAGAAACCCTAAAATTCTAACAAAGGTTGCGACTTGGCCTACGGTAATCGAACCTGAGGGTTTCATTGGGCGCAGGGACAATCTTGAACAAACAATTCGAGACCAAGTAACCAGCAAGACGAACGAATTTATCAACGATTACCTTGCAGCCAATCCAAAAAAGGAACAGGTCGAAAAGAGTACCAAGGAGGAGAAGGATACGAACTCCGTTGCCCCTAAACCACGGCAGTGATTGCAGTTATTTGAATTAGTAAGGTGGTTTGCAGAGATGTCTGACCAGCAAATGGGTAAAAAAGAAACCGAGCGAATCGATCTGGACTATTTTATTAAGGCATACGAGTGGACAACAGGAGAGCGTCTCACCGAAATAAGCTCAGCCGAATGCCCCGATTTTATTTGCTCTCTTTCGAGCGGAGAGAATGTTGGCGTTGAACTGGTGCGGGTGATGCGCGACCCGGAAGAGGCCCAATTCGATAAAATTATTAACAAAAAATATGAAGCCGAGCCGCAGGAAACACTGGACAGGATATTTGAGTTGATAGAGAAGAAGGATAAATCACGTTCAACAAATTACGGTAGGTGGGTAGATAAGACGATTTTAGTACTTAGCCTATTCGACTGTTCGTTCTGGTCGCTGAGGCAATTCCTCACCGAAGATATTCAGAAGGATTTTGCCAAACATGGATTTATTGAAGTGTGGCTTGCTGATTACACAGGAAAAGAAGCGTACAGAGATATCGAACTATTTGGATTGTTTCCAGCTAAATGGTGGGGGTATCACCAGCGCAAAAATCCTTACCGTAAACCATACGGATGACCATTAAGAAGCAACCATTTAAGGATAATGTGGGTAGGCAGGAATGGCCCTCCGACGCCCTTCGGGCTTCCTCCTTCGCTAAAGCTACGCCGGACAAGTCGCAGGGCAGGCAGGACAAGTTTGCAATTTTAGATTCCACCACACCGATGGTGGATAAGTTTCGATTTGCGGTTCTGTATCCGCGATTTACGGGACCTGGCAGCTTAAGTTATTTCCCTGTGGAAACGCGCGGGATAGAATTTCCTTTCAGGCAGGCCCAGCGGAATTTGGCGGAACTGCTGCGGGGGTTGGAAGCGATTTCACTTCTGTCCGGCACAATTACCTCGGTCGCCGCCGACTGAAACAGGCCGTCGCGAAGCCCCCCTGCGAACGCCTTTTTGACTAAGCGGTCTTCACCGCTGTGGAAACTGATGATTCCGATTCGCCCGCCCGGCCGCAGACAGAATGGGGCCACCCGCAGCAGCTCTTTGAGCGAGCCAAGCTCATCGTTGACTAAGATACGCAGCGCCTGAAATGTTTGTGCGGCAGGGTGAAGCAGTCCGGGCCTTAATCGGTTTTGCCGTTTCCAGTCTTTGATTGTCAGCCCTTTTACGGTGAAGATTAGCTCGACAAGCTGTGCGATAGTCGTAAAGGATTCGACCGAACGCTGAGCAACGATTTGCCGTGCGATTACCTCGTGGTCCGGCTCATCCGCCAGCTCCCACAGTGCTTGCGATAGTTGCTGCTCAGAGAGCGTATTGAGCATATCCGCCGCCGTCCGCTTGCGGCGGTCGTCCATCCGCATATCCAGCGGCCCATCGTGCTTGTAGCTCATCCCGCGGCCGGGGTCATCGATTTGCATACTCGACACCCCCAGGTCGGCGAAAATAATATCGAAGCCCTCAAGTCCTTCTTTGTGCATCACGCCGGCTATCCCCGCGAAGTTGCTTCGATAAAGGCGTATCGGCGCATTGAGCGTGCTGAGCCGCTGACGGGTGCGTTCCAGCTCGGCGCCGTCTATATCCAGCCCGACCAGGATTCCAGATGGTCCGATTCTGCGCAAAAACTCTGTCGCATGGCCGCCGTAGCCGATGGTGCAGTCGGCCACCACGTCGCCCGGCCCAGGCGCCAGCGCCATCATGATTTCCGCCGTCAGGACGGGAACATGGGTCCCGGCCGGCGTTTTGCCTTTGGCGCGAAGATGCTTCAGCAGTTCCGGATGCGCGTCGATGGCGTGCTCTTTGTATTTCTGCTGAAAATTCTTCGGGTGCGTGCCGCTGTATCGCTGCCGCCGCCGCGGCGTGCCATCACCATTGCCCAACGGTCCAGAGATACTCATAAACACTCCACCCAAATCCGCCAGCGGCGGAATTCAAAACCTGTCCTGTTCCCCTTTCACCAGCTCATATATCCCGTGCCCGCTGTCGCGTAGTCTGCCCTGCCGGCACAACTCATCCCAGACCGCTTGCGGAAACTGGCTGGGTGGCCGTATCGCAAAAACGCCCGTATGCCCGCCCGAAAGCGGCCCGCGTCCAAGTTGCGAATCATCATCCAGCGCAGTGAGTTTGAGCCGCTTCTTGAACGCTTTCATCGCGCTCTTGAGCACCGCCGGCGTTATGCCCCCACTTGCCTGCCCCGCCTGCCCCGGCAATTCGTTAGCCGGGGGCGTGTCGAACCCTTGCCGCTCTTGTTCTGTCATAATCTGCCTCCGTATTTACCCTAAAATCTAAAATTTTGCCTGCCTGCCTTGTCATTTTCGCTTCCAACCACCCAATAATCAATCATCAATAATCCATAATCAATGAAAATGCCAGTCGCCGTTTGTGTGGGTCCCAGTTCCTTGAGGTTATTATAATAAAAGATTGTTTGACAAAGCCCAATAATGTGGTATATATAATACAATACAAAACAAAAGATTAGAAAATCTTTAGGCCGTAGAGGAAGACAACTAATCTGTGTGGCTTTTTTGTTTGGTGCTCTACCGATAGGAGTAACGATGGGAAAAACACTAAAGACTTCGGCGGAAGGCAGGAAATGCATGTTCCCGCAATGCAAGTGTATCCTGAGTATCTATAACCATGAGGCCTACTGTCATATACATCGGGAACGGATGCCTCAGGAGCAAAAACCTAAGATTGCATATCATCATTTTGTACAAACCTAATAATACAGATACTATGTAGTCCTTTTCGCTATCAGAGAGACTAAACTGGCCCCCTCCACCCGCAAATTGCTTTAACCAATTAACGAATTCACCAATCCTTCGACGTTGCTCAGGCTTGTAGTGAGCTTGTCGAAGCTGATGGTGAGCCTGTCGAACCATTAACCAATCTCTATCCTCTGTGGCTATTTCAGAATGACATCGAATCTGTGAATATGTTCTGGAAGTCCGGCTCATTGGCGATTTCAACGTATTTGATTTTTCGGGCTAATTTTTTGGCTTGTGCCCGAAGGGCAGAGTTCAGCAGTATCATTTGAGCGCCGGAGGCGGCGGCATTGCCGACAAAACGAATCCGCTCTAATGGCACATTCGGCAGCAAGCCAATTCGCAAGGCACTTTCCCTTCGAATGTAATTTCCGAATGCGCCGGCTAAAAGGACCAGCTTTATGTCGGAATCCGTGATACCGATTTTTTTCTGTAGGAGTTTTATACCGGCACGAATTGCGGCTTTGGCTAATTGGACCTGCCGGATATCCTGCTGGGTCAGGATTACCTCCTGTTCCTTTTTACTTTCGCCGCTATACAGGCAGAAAGCCGGCTCGCGATTATGCTTGATAATTCTTGAGAGGATAGCCGGCGCTAATTTACCCTGGAGTTTTTTGGATTCAGTGAAGCGACCTGTCGAGTCGATGACACCCAAATCCAGCAGGATTGCTACGGCATCTATAAGGCCGCTACCGCAAATAGTGCGAGGCATACTACCGCCTATTACATCCAAGTCTATGTCGCCTTCGTTCAGGACCACGGCTTGTATTGCCCCTTCCATCGCCCTGCTGCCGCACTTTATTCGAGCGCCCTCGAAGGCCGGACCCGCGGCGCAGCTTGCTGCGTACAATTTGTTCTTTGTGCCAAGCACGATTTCACCATTTGTGCCGATGTCCACAGCCAGCGTGACATCCTCTGCCGAACCTATATCGAGCGCGAGTGCAACGGCGGTGGTATCCGAGCCGACGAAGCCGGCTATATTCTCAACGGTATGGATATTGCCGGCAGGGTTTATCTGCAAAGTGAGCTTATCGGCGGGGACATCGTGGGCATCAACCGAAAACGGCTCAAATGGTATCTGCCCGAGTTGTTTTACGGGGTATTTAAGGAAGATATGATTCATTGTGGTATTGCCGACAACACAGACTTCATAAATCTGATTTGAATTGATACGAGCTTCACTGCAGAGCTTTGTAATCAACTCATTTATGCAGTCGATTATAAATTTGTGCAGTCTGGCCAGGTTCTGGTCGGTTCGGGCATAGGTTATTCGGCTGATGACGTCATCGCCATACTTGGCCTGTGGATTGAGGGCGGCCTGCGTGGCTATGCACCGGCCGGTTACCATATCAGTCAGCTTGGCGACAACCGTTGTTGTGCCAATATCCACAGCCACGCCCAATACCTGTTTTGTAGAATCCCCCTGCTGGTATTTTTTGTATATGTCGGGCCGGATTTTGGTTTGAGGAGCCACGCCTTCGGTGAGGATTTGGTGCTCAAAAAACCTGGAGGCAGGCGGAACCGTTACCGTCAGGTCGCTATCAATGTGGTGCTGACAGGCGAGGATGCCCCGGCCATCCGGTTCGAGGGTCACCAGACACTTTCCACAGGTGCCCTTTCCGCCGCAAACTGAGTTCAGGATTATGCCGGCCTGGCCTGCTGCCTCAAGAAGCGTAGCGCCGGCGTGAATTGAAACTTGCCTGCCGTCCGGCCTGAAAGTTAAGCTGAAATGTTTCATTTATCGCACTGCGTATTGCGCATATCGTAGCGCATACACATCCTATAACACTCAATACGCAACACACACAACTGGTAACGAATAATTACCTGATTTTATGCCGGATCTTCCATCGGACGTGCCGTTTTTTACTGCCTACTTTGCGTCTGCGTCTCGGTTTTCCCATTTATTTCTCCAAAAACCAGAAATCTTTTAAGCTACTTCCAAACCTGCTGCGTATATGGTATCATAGAAAAGCTGAAAAGTAAAAAATAAATAGTTCATAGTTCGTTGTTCATAGTTTGTTGTTCGTGATTCATTGTTCGTAGTTTATTGTTTGATAAAAGTTAGGCAGATTGTTACTCTGCCAGATATGAGAGGTTCTGTTCCGCCAAAGACGGGATGGATTCCCGCCTTCGGGCTTGTTGCCAAAGTAGAGATTGCTTCGCCGCTCCGCTTCTCGCAATGACATAAACCTGATTTCTTTGTCATTGCGAGGCCTGCGAAGCAGGCCGTGGCAATCTCGATGCCGCCCAGCGTAGTTTGGCAACAGACCCCTTCGCGGGAATGACACTTGTTTGAGTTGGGGTGCGAAGATGATTCAATGCAAAGATTGCGAGCTCTGCGAGGCCGGGCCGGATGGGAAAAGGATATTCAGATGCGACCCATTTTCCAATATCAAGGAGCCGGAGTGCATAGCCAAATGGCAGCTAATCCGCCTGGATATGTTGTTAGCCAGCTATCAGGGAATGCTCAAATGGTACGGAAAACTGGCCCCCCTTCAGGACAAGCTCTTCAAGTATATGCAGCGTGAGATAGATGAGCTTGATGAAACCGAGCGATGGAAGCTGGAAAACGAGGAGGAGCAGGAGGAAGAAGAAGACGACGTTAATCCCCCATAGGAGACGACCGATTTGCTCCGCCGAGGGCGGATCTACGAGATTTTCAACTGTCCCGCCTCCGGTGTGTCGCAGGTTTATCGGCCCACCCCCCCGGTATATGAATTTTTCAGATTTTATGCAATAAATCAACTCCATAAGCCGTCTGTATTTACGTGAGAAATACTGAAATATGGCAAAAGGCGATGACTTAGCCCGGATAGTAAACGGCTGCAAGAACAGCGATGCCGAGTGCTTTTCGCAGATAGTTGATATTTATAGCAGCCGATGTTATGGTTATTTTTACCGCCTGACTTGCAATACTGATATCAGCGATGAGCTGCTGAGTGAGTTGTTTGTCAAGTTGGTGAAGAAAATCGGCTCATATAAGGGAGGATCATTTGACGGCTGGCTATTCAAGATAGCAAATAACATCTTCCATGACTACCTGAGGGCCAAACAGCGGCGGAAGAAAATGATGGAAGTGCTTATGACCAGAAGAGAAGATATTGAGGAAGTTTTAGAGTCAAAGAGGTCTGAGGGTGAGGTATCCGATAGATTGCAGGTGAAGCTTGCAAGACTGGATGCTGATACGAGGGAGTTGATAATGCTGCGGTTTTATTCACAATTAAGTCTTAAAGAAATAGCCCATATGCGGTCCGAGCCAATAGGAACTACGTTGTCGAAACTGCATCGGGGGCTAAAAAGGTTGCGTGAATTGATTGGGTGCTAAAGCTATGAATGGTCCAGAAAAAGAATATTTGAAGGAGCTGTTTGAGAGGTTCGTAGGAACCGAACAGGCAGATGAGGCGGTTGAGGACATTTTGAGGGGTGAGCAAATCCTGCGGGACAATCCTGCGCCTGAGCCGGGCAAAGAACTTATAGACAGCATAAAGTCGCAAGTTACGTGGAGCTTACTGCGGAGGCGGGAGCATATACGGAGGATGCGATATGAAGCGGTTGCGGCAGTAGCAGCAGCAGTTATTTTGCTGGTGACTATATGGACAGGACTATTTGAGAGAGACGGGGGCAAATCCAAAAGGATGTATGCCTCGATGGTTCCCAGAGCAATCTGGGACAGTGATGATATCGCCTCCGATGACCCGCACATAGCAAGTTTAACTGCCGAGGTTGAACAAATCGAAAACGAGCTTTTGACTTTGCAAGAGGGCGAAACCGGCGGCAACGGCGAAAGAGCTGTGTCGGAACTTGAGATGGAACTGGCGGTAATCAATAGCGATTTATTATTATAGAAGGGACCAGAAAAATGCAAAAAGGATATGGAATCATTTTTATCTCGGTGATTGTGGCATTGACCACGATTGTTACTTTGCCCTGCCCTGCTCAGGAAAAGGGTAAGGAGAAAGAAAGGCAGGAAAAAGATATATGGACCGAGGAGGGACCACGGGGACCAAGAGAGATGAGAGAGCCAGGGGGACCAGGGGGACCAAGAGAGCTAACAGAGCCAGGAGGGCCAAGAGAGCCGAGATGGGGGCCTCCCAGATGGTTTGAACTAACAGATGAAACCATCGAGCAGATAATGAAAGACCTGGCGAAGAGCGAGCCGGCAAAGGCAGCGGAACTATCAAAGCTGCGTGAAAAAGACACGGAGAAGTTTAAGGAGGAACTCGGGAAAGTACACTTTGACAAAGTTATCAGGGAGCGTATGGATGCCCGAAGGCGCCAGATGCAGGCCGAATATACAGAATGGCTGGAAAAGAATTACCCCGAGGATGCAAAGAAGTTGGCTGCGCTAAAAGAGAGAGACCCGAACCTTTATATAAAACAGTTCCGCCTCAGCATGGACAAATATGGGAGGATTTTCGGAGCCAGGGAAAACCCGGAATTGGGTGAGGTTCTTAAAGAGGACCTGGAACTTAAGGAAAAGGCGGACCAGTTGGTTAGAAAAATCAAATCTGCCGGCAAAGAAGATGAGAAGAAAGAGCTGACCGCCCAATTAGAACAAGTGGCGGGCCGGCGGTTCGACCTGATTGTGCGACAAAAGGAGATTTCATACGCACAATTGCTCAGGCGGCTTGAGGAGTTGAAAAAACGCGTCGAGGAAAATAATGCGGAGATTACTAAGTGGAAGGACGCCAAGTTCAAAAATGAAAACGTCAAGAAACGCGTACAGGAACTAATCAGCGGATTCAAGTGGGACTAATTCGTGGCTCGTCACTCGTATCTTGCATTTAGCTTATCACATGCCAAGGATAGGTCATTAGTCGATTTGCGATTGATGATTTTTGATTGACGATTTACTGTTAAGTGGAAATAACGTTAGAAAGGCCTTATGGGTTGTCCATAAGGTCTTTTTATGTGTACTAAGCCACCTTTCCTATTCCAATTTTGCTCGATTTTTTCCTTGACAATCCTTCCCTGACACATATACTACGATAAAGTTCAAGGAGGAGCGGCAAGGACGTCTCTTTTTGTCCCCTGCTAAGCTTTCTCCCGTGAAAAACGCCGTTTCGTAGTCCGCTAAAGACAGACTGCGAAAGAATGGATTAACTTAAGGAGGAGTACCAATGGCAAAACAGAAGGTTGGATTACACAAGCAGGTCTCTCAGATTTTCGATGGCGTGCCGACTCCGAAAGAAGCTGGTTCCCAAGAGCTGGCTAAAACACCTGTATCAAGCCGTCTCGACTTTCTCCGTCCAACACACCGTGAGTCCACCCCCACATCTTCCTTTCGCCCGCCCCTGCGTCTCCCGACGCAAGTCGGGGCAGCGGGGAAGACAGAAACGAGGGCAGACACGGAACCACCGCTGCCCACGAGGCCATCGCTTCGCCTTTGGTGGATTCTGCCTAAATGATATAAGATTACCGGCACGATAAATGCTTTCTCAACAAAAATACAGGGCATAAACTCCGATAATATATCTTGCAACCAAAAGACGGCGAGATTTTTAAAGCTGTTCGAGCCAGCCCGGAAAGTCCCATAGAACCCGTAAGCAAAGTTCAGAATCACTTCTACCTGGCTTTACAATCCACGAACCAGACCTTGCCGTTAAAGCCCGAGTTTCTCAAAAGTTTTTGAAAGGAAGTCTTAAAGGAAGGCCAAAAAACATCCGAAATTATAAAAGCAAAAATTTTCGGCTCAGGAGGCCATTCAGCAATGTTTTGAGATGTGCTTAAACTGAGCTTTGTTCTGGGCGCTTAAAGCTATGTTCTCTGTCTTATTCTTACTTTCAATTACGTGTGGCGCACTTCTTTTCGTCAAGCTCGCCAGCTCCGATGCCTGGCTTGCAAAAGGCATAAAGGAGGACAGAATCGGCGCGGTCGTTGTTGCGTGCTTCCTCGGTGTTTGCGCTATCGCATTACTTATTTTTTTATACATGTTTCTACCTCTCATTCCGGCATCCCTTGCCGAAGCTTTTGCGGGCCCGGACAAGACTTTTCCAGGCGAAGATACGCACGAAGCTGTTGTTGGTGATATCATTAGCTGGCTTTTGCTTCTTTGTATCCCGATTCTCTCTGCGTATCTGCTGTATTTGCTTTACCGCGCGGTGCACTGGATAATTAAGAAATCTGTGTCGCTGTGCGTGGGGACAAAATCCCGATAAAAACCCGCCCATAACTGATTCTATTTCAGACACGGATTAACACGGATTTACACTGTTTATAATTCATTTCCACCTTTGCTAAAGCTTCCGCCTTCGCATGCGCTACGCCGGACAAGTCGGTGGATAAATCTCTGTGTCCTCTGTGTGCTCGGTGGCTAAAAATGAAATACATTTACTCTGTGGCTTAATCCGCCTGCGGCGGATAAACTTCTTTTTGAGCCTTTAAGTCAGAGTTTAGCCGGCTTACAAAGATTCTTCTCGCTTTTTGCCACGCGTCCGCAGTGCCGGCATTTGAACTCCGGCTCCTTTACCAGTGCCTGATATTCCTGTTCATCGCTGAGATGAAAACCCTGGGACACTATGTAGCACAGGTGCTGGTCGTGCGAAGGACTTTCACAGCCCGATTTGCCGCCCACACATTCCTTTGCCATTTCCAACTCCTTTCGATAGACCATTCCTGCCTTTTGGATATCCGTAATTCTACGTAATTTCCAATAAAAAGCAATATTTTGCCTTGTTTTTCCTTGATTGTCCGGCTGTAAGGCGTATAATGATAATCGCCTTTGTCGGGGGGCAAAGGATAAAAAGGAACAGGTGATGAGAAATTACCTTTCATTAAACCATTTCCGATTTTCTGTAAGTGATGGTACGCATAGTGTGCGCCTGAAATAAATAACGACTTTTTGAGGAGGAAATGGAAATGAAAACACAGAAAAGGCAATCAATCCTTATATTGGAAATTGTTGGACTTATTATTTTTGGCTTGTTCCCGCTTGATGTGCAGGCGGTAGGTGAAGTTTGGTTCGGCGGATCAACCTCTTACTCAATAAACCGTCTGACTTTTGATGGGACACCGCTTTCAAGCATTAGCATAGGGGCAGATCATGCTCAAAGCTTAGAGGTTGTAGGGAATGAAGTTTGGTGGTGGGGAGAGAGTTCATGGAACAAAATTCACCGCATGGCTTTTGATGGAACACCAATAGGCGACATTTCCACCAATATATACGCCCAAGGACTTGCAGTAGTAGGAGACGAAGTTTGGTTTGGTGGGGAGAACAGTTATTCTATCGGTCGTGTGAGTCTCGATAGAACACCCCTTGCAAGCTTGAATGTTGGGAACTACGCAGAGGCCATCGCAGTAGTAGAAAATGAAGTTTGGTTTGGTGGTTCAACCTGTTATTCCATAAACCGCTTAACCTTAGACGGAACACCGCTTTCAAGCATTAGCATAGGGGCAGATCATGCTCAAAGCTTAGAGGTTGTAGGGAATGAAGTTTGGTGGTGGGGAGAGAGTTCATGGAACAAAATTCACCGCATGGCTTTTGACGGAACACCAATAGGCGACATTTCCACCAATATATACGCCCAAGGACTTGCAGTAGTAGGAGACGAAGTTTGGTTTGGTGGGGAGAACAGTTATTCTATTGGCCGTGTCACCCTCAATGGAACACCACTCCCAAGTTTTAATGTAGGTAACTATGCAGAAGGAATAGCAGTAGTTCCCGAACCGGCCACGCTCTTTCTGTTTGGCTTGGGTGCGGTGATGTTGAGAAGGAAACGCAAACAGGTCTGGTCTAATTCTGGTACAAAATAAATGCTGGATTTCTGATTAGCAAGGTTACGGATTTTGATATTATCGTGGAATTGGTAGGCTTGGTTGCGTAACCAGGCGTTTAATATGGGAAATGTCGGATAGATATTTCCGAGGTAGCTTGATGGACGAAAAGGAGTTTTCACGGATTCTTGAAGATTACCTTCATAAAAACCTTGAAGGATATGAGGTTACAAGTAGGGAACCCATACTCTACAATGTTATAGTCGTTGAAGAAGGTAAATTCAAACCTGGTAGTCCCGAAAATCCAAAAAGTGGGAGCTTGAGTGCGTTCCAAACAGATTTGCTCATTAAACAAGATGGGCTTCCGTTGGTAGTATGTGAACTGAAGTATAAAAAGGATAGCGGATTCACAACACACGATATATTGACCTATTCAACAAAAGCTCTGAAGCATAAAGAGATATATCCATATTTAAGATATGGCTTCATTGCAGGAAATACAAAAAAACTCACCAATAAGTTCTTCACACATAATGCAGGATTTGACTTTGCAATGGCTACAGTTGAACCAGACCAAACATTTCTTACGAAGTTCATAGGAATCATTCGTGCACAGACTAAAAATGCTGAACTACTACTGAATCAGTTAAAAGATAATCACAGAACAACCATTTTCAACACCCGTTTAGAACTCAACGATACAAAATGAATGGTGGGATAACCAACCCGTTTTTTCTATCACCTGATAGTGGTAAAAATACGCTAAATAATCGGAGAGAATATACCTTATCGATAAATCAGAAGGATTGATCGTGTAGCTAAGCGTTTAATATGGGAAATGTCAGTTCAAGTATTTATTTTGAGGAGTATGAAAATGGCGGAAAATCAAACTAATGAATATAGTAAAGAGTTTTCAGATGAGGGTTTTTGGCAGAAGGTTAAAAAATATGCTCTTGTAGCGGGTAAAGAAGTTATCGAAAAGGCTTTGACCCTGTATTATTGTATGCAGGATAAGGATACGCCTGCCTGGGCCAAGGCAATAATCCTTTCTGCCGTGGGATATTTCATCCTGCCGCTGGACGCTATTTCTGATTTTGTGCCAATAGTTGGTTACGCTGATGATTTAGGAGTACTTGTTGCGGCTTCTGCTATGGTGGCACTTCATATAAAGGAAGGACACATAAACAATGCAAAAGAAAAACTGAAGCAATGGTTTAGAGAAAGTGAATAATCAATTATACAACACTTTTCCTGCTCAGCTTTGATGCGGTGATGTTGAGGAAACGATAACACCGCCGAGAAAATCTGGTGTAAAAACGTTTTATGGTCTTGCATTCTTGGCGAAAGTTTTATATTATCGAACTTTGAAAAAGGTTATTTGAGGAAGATCTGATAGTATGTGGGAAATCCCCCCTTATGATACCCAAGAATATTAAAAGTGCTCACATAAAACGTGCGATTCTTAAGATACGCCAAGAAGGTGTTCCACTGAAGCGCCGTTCGAGGAAATTTGATTTAGTTTCTGGTTGCGAACATTATCCGCCAAAATATGTAATTTCAGTTGCTAATAAATTTGCTAACGGACACGAACTCGATGCAGAAAAGTTTAGTGGTGGACAAGAAACTAATTCATTTTTGAAACGGCTCGGATTTCAGATTGTTAATAAGACAGAGGGAACCGCAAAATCTGATTTATAATAAGTTGTAGTCTTGATGCTTTTTAAGGAGCTTTTATATGGCAAGATGGTGGAATGTTGGAAAGGATGGCACAGTTTTCATCAATTGCCTGAAACCTTATAAAAATCTGCTCCTCAAGGCGAAAACCGCTCCTCCTCATGTGAAGGTTATAATCACAATTGCAGCGGTTGCAGTCGCTGCAGGTGGTATAGGATATTACATTTACAAAAAAACCGTTTCCTTCCGACAGAAAAAATCATAGTTTGGGTGCGGTGATGGCGAGAAGGAAAACCAAGAAAAATGACTCTTGCAGACGGATGACCATTTGAGCTGATGAGCTTTTTTCACTTTTTGCCGGCGCTTTCAGCAGGGTCAGTTGCTCTGAGTGCATCCTGAACTGCTTTTACATAGAGCTGATGTATTTGAATAAGCTCTTTATCGTCTGCTGTGAAGGCATCCGGGAAATCAAACGGCGGAATCTTGGGTGCCGGTCGCTTTAGCCCCGGCAGATTCGCCGCATACGTTGCAAACTTACGTCCCCACGGCTTAATAGTCAGGTCGCTCTTGACCAGACCGCCGAACAGACTCATATCGGTTGATTGAGGCGTGTCGGCGAAAGGCCAGGAAAGCCATCCGACAGCCAGCCCACGCGAGGCCTCAATTTCCGCACTTATCCAGCGGGCTTGCTGTTCTTCGGTAAGAAACGGCTGGTTCCCAACTGCGCCGCCGCCATACCAGCCATATTCACCCAACACCACCGGCTTTCCGGCGTGACAATATGCCAAAACCGCTTGCAGATACCCGATGTTCTTTGTCCAGTTTTCCTCCGAGCCGAATGGGTCGCCAAGGGTCGGATAGAAATGAATTGTCACAAAATCAAGTAAGCCCACTTGGCGGTGCGGATTAAACGCTGAGTAACGGCCCGGGTTGCCGTGCCGAACCAGCGGATAGGACCACTGGATATAGCCGATAGTAATCAAGTGCGTTGGGTCGGCTTTACGCAGGGCTTCAACCTGGCGGCGCACCCACCGGTCGGCAAGATGCTCACGAAATCGCTGCCAGTCGCGTAATCTCGGATTATTTGCATCGGGCCGGTCCTCTGCCACAGCGACCTGACCCCACTGGTCTTTTTCGGTAAGCTCATCGGCCCAGGCAACCTTTAGCTTATCCCAGTTTCCGTAGGTTTCTATGAGCCAGGTGTTCCATAGAGGCCGCCATTCCTCAACAAACCACGGCAGTTCCGGCTCATTAAGAAGGTCCCAGGCGAAAATAGCCGGCTCATCCCGATAGCGTTTGCCCAAAACAATCCAGAAGCGCTCGATCGCCTGCAAAGAATTTTCACCTGCAAAACGGTCCGGCTTCCAGTAAGAAGGCCAACCCTCCCAATGGTCAGGGCCGGTAAGCATAAGCCGGATGCCGCTCTCGTGTACAATCTCTACAAGCGAATCAAGCTTCGTAAGAGCCGCCTGCTCGACAGCATCCGCCGCAGGTTGAAAATTAGCGGCAGCAAGAAAAACCCTCGCGCAATTGACGCCGAGTCCTCGCATAATGCGAAAGTGCTCACGCACCGTTTCGGAATCAAATTGCCGCCATATTTTTGGCGCCCAGCCGGTATGAGGGTCATAGTAGTTAGTGCCAAAAGGGACGTATGGCCGTCCGGAATCACGCTCTGCAAAACCCTGGCCGTCCGGCGTCACAACTATCAATTGCATTGCCGGGCTTTCAGCTCGGCAAGCACATGGTGGGCATATAGCAGCAAAACCGACAAAACTTAAAACCAATAACCTAAAACTAAAAACTATGGAACGAGTATCGAGCATCAAGCATCCTGACGAGACATTTTCGGCTGATTAGTATGCGCTCCAGAGATACAATACCTGTGGCGTGCTTAGCTCATACAACATCGTCTTGTCGATTTTGAGAACGTTCTGGGTGCGGTAGCTTAAAAAGCTGGCCAGTGAAAATGGCTTGCGATATTCCACCACCCGTGCCTCTTTAATCCCCGCCAGCGACTTAACCAGCCCTATCGCATCATCCAGATAGCCAATTTCATCTATCAGCTTTTCATTAAGCGCTTCCTGCGCTCCCAGGATGCCGCCGTCGGCCAGCCGTTTTACATCATCTATTGTCAGTTGAGATTGCCTTCCTTCGGCGACAACCTGCACGAACCTCTCGTATGCAGGCGTGATTAACTTGTCCCGGAGATATTGCAGTTGTTCTTCCGTGGGCACATGGAACGAGCTAGGCCAATCCTTTTTCTTGCCCGCCGTGATAATAACCGGCAATATCCCCAGCTTATTTTCCAGCAATTCC
>Ga0315288_10005542_pt1 | contig 16043 bp, 29 predicted proteins | sample YL17G11_20_MG_FD_203454 | JGI IMG/M metagenome (GOLD analysis project Ga0315288, IMG submission 203454) | Sediment microbial communities from Yellowstone Lake, YNP, Wyoming, USA - YL17G11_20 | ecosystem: Environmental > Aquatic > Freshwater > Lake > Sediment | place: USA: Wyoming | collected...
ACAAATTGATTCATACCCATTGGCATTACAATTTTGTAAAGGCATCTTCCCCCAGAAATTATAAGTTCTATTCATATTGCCTCCGACAGAATAGTTCTGTGTTAATATTGCATAATCTGGCGTAGTAAAGTTAAGTTGATTATTGTTTTTTCCAGCTATAAATTCCCCGCCAAAGTTAGTAAAATCAAATCCTCCAACAGAATCACGTAAACTATCATCAAAATTCCAATAACTTACTAATCCAGTTCCAAGCGTGCTATACCAAACCACCCAATCATCAATCCAAACTCCTTGAGATTGAACTATCCAATCAACTGTCTTACTTGGAGACTTTTGTCCTTCAAGTTTTACATTATAAGTTCCAGCAGGAACTACTTGTCCAAGTTCATATTTTGTCCATATTGGTTCTAATTCTGTATGCGTTCCACTCTTTGCAGTTGTGCATAAAGTTTCCATGGTTCCGTTAAGAGATAATTTTTCTTTGCAGGTTTCTTTGTAGTCATCAACTTCAATTTCCTTGTCGCCTGTTTTAATATAAAATTGATAACTTCTAATCGGCTGTTCTATTCTTTTGTTGTCTTTGGTTATTGTTTCAAACTTGACACTGTCAATCAAAATTCCTTCGTCAGTTAATACAATTTCTTTTTCAGCAGAACAATCTTCAAGACAATAATCACTGTTCTTTTTCAGTTCAAGTGTTGCGATAGTTGAACCTAAACCAAAGAAGTTTTTGATTTCTATTTTTCCATAACTTGATATTCCTTCGCCTTTGATTAGTTCGCCCTTTCTGTTATCCAAGTTCATTGCCGATACACTTGCTAAACAAATTACTCCGATTAGTGCAATCAATAAAGACAACCAACCAATTATTTTTAGTATTTTCATTTTAAAGTGCCTCCTCCTGTCCTGCTCTAATAATGTTGATGAACATTAGCACGCCGCCACAAATTCCAGTTAACAAAACAATCAACGGCAGATTCAAAAGAACAAAGTTGCTTCCTGTAAAACTTTCAAGCGTTCCGTCATAAATTCCCGATTGAAGCAAGCTTTCGTATGAATTTGAAATTGGCGCTGCAAACATGACTGCGAAGAATACTATAAGCACCCAAATCATGAACATCATTGGATGAACTCTTTGGAATGCGTTGAATATAAATATCAGCATTATTTCTGAAAAGATTAGGCATATCGCAACAAGACGCAATGCTTGAATGCTGCTATTAACCTGCCCGAATGTTTGTTCAGCTGTTCGTGTTAAATTAACACCTGGAAGCATTCCTTCATTTGCTTCTCCAATATCCATGAAAGTATCATTCAATATTCCCATAACCCAAATCAATCCAGCAAACATTACAACAGCCATGAATGAAACTATCATAAATCTAAACAGCATTGTCATTCGTTCAATTTGTGCTTTCTTATTGCGTATACCATGAGGAACTGTGGTATACCGAATTGAAATTGGTTTCTTTTTCATGACAAGTGCCTCCTTCTTCTTTCTGCTTCCATTTTTTCATTGTCGTCCAAGAAGTTCCAATTAGCCAAATCATTTTCAATTGTAGGATGTCTTGCAATTGCTTCCATCATTCTGACGTGGTTTCTTGTTTTCTTGTCAATCCCTTTCTGCACCCGCAGACATGCAGCATTATCAATCAATTGAATTAGTGATACTGGAACTTTTGCTACAACTCGTTTTTTGCTTGTGAATATCATTTTACGTGCAACCCCCTGCTAAGCATTTCGGCGACGGCTGAATCCCTTATCAAATTGGAAATTATGACATAAACTCCAATTATAAACAGAGGCAGAATCAAAACAATCATTGTATAAAATGCAAAGTAAAATAAATTGCCGAGAAAATCCATGTCAAGATAACCGTAGCTGATTATGTATCCGAAATAAACTATCAATACCAGGAAAAGATAACTTATTGCAAGAAGAAACATTTTAACATATTTCATATTGCTGACAGCAAAAATATATCCTGTCATTTCATCCCTGCTGTTCCCGCTTGGCGCATAAATTCCAAAGCCGACGCAGATTAAAAACAAAATCATTGCGATAACAAAAATCAAAGTATAAAGTGTCGCCTGCTGGCTTGTAAATACTTTGCCTAAAGGGTTGACTGTAAATTGATAATTCCATGTCGTAGTTGTCCCGTCAATATCCCCAATCCCGTTTACAATGTATTCGCCATTCTGTGTCGTGTTGCAAAAAGTATAATTAAAATATCCGCCACCGCTGTTTGTCATTTTATCTTGAATTGTCATGACAGTTTCATCAGGCAGTTGTATTGTCGTTATGTTTTGGAATGTTGAATTTGCATAAATCTGCGGAAGATTGACGCAACTTAAAGTCTTGACTGGATGTGGAAGTGTTTGAACTTCAGCTGTTGCTAATGGAAGAAGAAATAGGATAAAAAAAAAGAGGTATACACTGGTATAACACATTGAAACTAGTTTCATATTACCCACGACCCCATGAAAAGGGGTTCAGCTTATGAAGCAATCCACCCTTTCTTCCCTGCGACATATTAAAGTTAAAATTCTGACCTTGCGGCATTAAAGGTTCATTTTGCTGGACAAATCTTGCCTCGCTTAATCCTCTATGAGTCTCGCCATTCAAAGCCCTGCGATACGCTGCTTCAATAGCGTCAAGTATTGAAAGAACAATTGGAGAAAAGTTATTCATTTTATAATCGTTATCAATTTCATATTCAAGATAATTATTGTAAATGAAACATCTTAATTCATGCCCAATCATTCTGACTCTTTCTTTTATTTCATCTGCTTTGTAATTTGATAAAACTTTGTTCTTGTTGATTAGAAGAATTATCTGGCGCAGAACATCATCTACGCCACGTTTGTTTAAAAAAATTGCATCCTTGTTTGGATTTTCAAGCCAGACTTCATTTCCGTTTTCATCCCTTGCAAGAACATCACAACGTAATAGTCTTTCAATATTTACAAGTTCAGCAGAAAAGTCAAGCTCCCATTCAACTATGTTTTGTTTTGCCCCCTGCCCGAACATTGCTTGAGCATTTGCATAATTATTCATTCCCTGATTAGCCTGTGCTTGTGCAAGTTCCTGTTCACGCTGCATTAACAACTGCCTATCATATTCTGACATCCCCTCTTTTGAAGACATTTATTTTTTTCTCCTTTTTAGTTTGATATTATCTATAAATATTTTTCCTCTTGTGCTGCCATGTTCTACTAACAAATGTCTGCCTAATCTAATCGCCTTTTTTTTTGGAAGTTTTATTGTTAAGTTTGTCATGTTCAATCCACAGCATGCGTCGCTCTTTCGATTTCGTCTTGCAATGAACCTAAACTTGTAGAAGAAACTTCTTTCTTTATATCATTACTAACACTTACAGATTCCCATCCAAAAGGTGTTCCCATTCTTGCTCTTCGCTGTGCTTCAAATTGATTTATAATTTGCTGCTGTTCGGGAGAAATAGTTGCCTGACGCATTGCTTCTGCACGTTCTAATGCCCGCTGTTGCGCTACAACTTTTCTTGCATTATAGACTCCGCCAAACTGCTGATACTCTGGGGCATAACTTCCGACAGGTCTGCCTCTTCCCCTAACTCCTGCTGCCTTTTGTCTTAATTTTTCTAATTGAATCTGTGCTTTTAATTCCTGCATTTCACCTTTGCCGTATTTTAATGGAGATTGTTTTAATCCTCTTCCAGTTTTTAATGGTGATGTTCTTATTTGTGAAAGATAACCAACAGCTTTGCTTCCATAAACATTAATAGGTCTTTCCAATGCTTTTTTTTGTTGTGCTTGCGCCATTTCTTTTAATTCTTGCTTGCTAACTTCTCCAGAAACAACTCGTGCTTCAAGTTTTGCTTTTTCCTGCATTTGCTTTTCACGAATTTTGAATAATTGTTTTCTATACTCTTTTTTTTCTTCAGTTCCTCCACGTGTCGCTGTTTTAAATCTTTCAACTGGAATAACTGGTGCAGCATGAGAAATTCTTCTTTGCTGCACTGCTTGTTTTTTTGCTTTTCTTTCTTCTGAATATTCTTCTGCACTTTGCCCCCTCCTTCCGCCTGTAATAACTCCAACAGCTCTTTGAAAAAATCCATGCCTCAAAGGGTCAAAGGGTTTGCAGTCTTTGCTGTTGACAATTCCGTCAGCATCTAAATCTCCGCCAGGCAGGATTTCAGGAAAAAGTTTGTGCGTCTGCTCCCAGTTTAAATTCATTAAATTATTAGTTCCGCTTGGAAGAAATGGATTATTATATCTGACTGGATTTAATTTTTTACTTTTCTTGAAATAATGAGTCATATACCAAGTAAGATAATGAAGATTAAAAGTCTTTCTATTCATTTATTTCAAAAGTTTATCTGGTTTACCAATTTCAGTTAAAGTTTTATTGAAATCATCTTTTATTATTCGATGAATAAATGCGTTATAACTCTCGCCAAGATTTTTTAATGTATCTAACATTTCTTTTGTTTCAATATTTATTTTTATCAATGCCAAATTACCAAATCTTACTCTTTTATAGAAATCTTTTTTCCAAATAAATTCAAATTCTTTTTCTTTACCGCCCAAAATTATAAAATCTCCATCATACTGCTTTTTTGTTAATGTTGGTTTAGGACTTTTATTAGAATATTTAGCGTCACCAAATAAAATTTTATTTTTATATTGAATAGCATAATCAAAAGGAGAAAATGTTATCCTTTCCGATAACCATTCAACTTTTTTAAATTTCTTCTTTAAAAAATTATACCCCTCTTTTTCAAATGTTTTATTTTCTTCAAAACTTAATCTACGTTTAGTCATTAAAGTATCCATTTAGTATACTATTTAATTTTTGTTGTTATTTATAATTATTTCGGTTTCGCCTTCTTCATTGGAAATCTAATCCTTCCTATGCCAGTTGCTTTCTCAATTGACTTTTCTTTCTGCATTCCTTTTAGTGCGTTGTGTCCAATTCTATTCCACATTTTAGAAGTGGTTTTGTCAAGACATTTTTTGTTGTGCATTATTGCCTCCATTCAAGTTTAATTCTGCAAGGACTAATGATAATAACATTGCATTTGCAAATATAAGAAGACCATTAATTTTTAAGAAAGACCAAGATACCGCTCCTACAACTAAATAAAAACTTAATAAAAATAACAGCATTAATTTTTTAGATTTTTTAGTTGTCATATTCGTTTAAATGTTTTGTTGAAATATTTATAAGAATAAGGATATTTTTTAGCAAAACTTTTTTTAAAAGTCTGCTTTGAAATTTCTCCAGATTTTAATGCCCCATAAGTATCTGTAAATATTTCTATTGGAATTTTATTTCTCTTATATCCTTCAGGAATATAAGATTTATATCTTGGAGAATTTTTTAATTCATTGACTACTTTTTTAGGAAATCTATTAATGCCCATTCTTCTCAAACCGAAATGTGCTTTCTCATGAGCAATGGTAACTTTTTTCTGCATTGGAGTAATTCCTTTTCTTAAATAAATAATTTTCTTTTTATAATCTGCCCTGCCCACTCCAGAAATTCTTTTCGTATTTTTTGGAAGATATTTTATTTTTATCATATTACTCCTTTTTTAATTAGAATCAAAATAAGTAAAATGATGCAAAAAGTTTGAAGTAAATTAGTTGTCGTATCTATCCAATTTAATGTTTTCTTTTTCATGCTAATATCCCCCGCATTAATTTAGATTGTTGTTTCGCCTGTTGAATTAATCTTTTTTCTTGCGGGCTCGATAATGCAAATGCTGTCTTCTGAATAAACCTGTCGGGTTCCAACATAATTGCTTTTCCCCTTCGCACTTTGTAAGGGCGAAATGCGGCAGAAGGTTTGAATAAAATATCTTCAGTCGTTGTCGTTCCAAATGGCAGAATTTTAAACTGTCTTGATAATTCTTTTTCAACTTGACTTGCACCATATTTCAAAGCTAATCCTCTCGGCAATCCAGTTCTTACAGGAACAAATTTGCCTTTTCTTTTTAGGAAGACGCTGTATGCTGGAGAGGGTTTGCCTTTTCGTTTCTTTTCTTTTTCATATCCCCAACGAGCACGTCCAAATACTTGGCGAGAAGTTAAATCTGCAAATGGAAATGGTGTTGGTCTTACAACTGGTTCTATCTTTAACGCTGGTTCTATTTTCAATGTAGGTTCGACTCGCAATATAGGTTCAACACGAAGTGTCGGTTCGACACGCAAAGTTGGTTCAACTCTTAATGTTGGTTCAATTCGCAGAGTTGGTTCAACTTTTAATTCTGTTTTCAAATCCATTTTTATTTCTTGTTCTATTCTTGTTACAGCGTCAGTTTTACTGACGATTGAATAACGCATTAATGGTTCAAATGTTTGAGCGCCTATTGTGGTTATTTTTGTGGTTGAAACTCCTCTTAATACTGGTGCTGGAGTTGCGCCGAATAATCTATCTTGAAATATTTTCTGAACTGCTCTTGCATTCATCTCTTGAGAAATTAATCCATATTGGCTTCTGCCCCCTTCTCTGCCCCGCCCTCCACCAACATAACTTGGATATTCCCCTTCAAATTCAACATAGGGTTTTCCTTTATATCCTTCAACAAGCGGTTTCTTTCCAGGATAAAATTCTCCGCCAGTTTCTACTGCAACTCCACCATATAAACTTCCAACATAATCATAAATATTAGGAATTATCTTTTCAATCTTTCTGATATTTTGCCTTTTTATTTCCAATGGGCGTTTGAATCCTCTTCCACTAAACATTATTTTTCCGTCTTTTGTGTATTTGATTTTGTAAACATCTGAACTTCCAGTTGAAGGATTATATTTTCTTATTGTTGTAATCTTTCCAGGAGATAATCTTACTGGTAAAGGTGCTTCAATCCCTGTTGAGAATACTGTTGGAGGTATTTTTCCGATTGGAATTGTGCCTACCAAATTCCACCCTTCCAAATCAACTTCTAAATCCTGCCCAAACTTTGCTTTCAAAGCATTCTTCAAATCGTATCGTGAGAAAGTTATTTCTGGTTCAGCAGATTTAATTCCACCTTCAGAAGTTTTAACAATTCTATTAACATCACTTTCTCTAAATTCAAATATTTTCTTGAATGGTTGGCTTGTTTTAATCATTGTTTCAGATGGAGGATAATAAATAATCTCTTTGCCTAAAACTTTCTTCCCTGCTTTTGTGAAATAAACATCTTGATAAATTGAAACTTGCTCAACCCTTTCCCATTGCTTCCAAGTGGCTGCGTCGTCTTTTGTATCAACCCATTTCATTCCACTCTTTTTAACTTTGAAGAATTTTTCTTTGCCAGAAGGCGACCTTGAAACATATTCAATAATTTCTTCTCCCCCTTCAGTATAACCTGTTCTTGTTCTTTCAATTGGTTGTATCTTATATCTTACCTGCCCAATTAATTTCTCTTGATATTTTCCTTCCTTAATAGTCTTCCTGTATCTCTCTTCAACGTATTCTGTTGGCTGTAATATTCCTGCTGTTCTCTTTTTCCATTGTGATATTGTTTCAGTTGGTTTCTTCGCAAGAGATTGTGCAAGAGTAGTTATCCTTGCTGATTCCAAACGTCTAAACTCTCTTCCGCCAGTTTCAGTTGGAATACTTATCTTCATTCCGCTTAACAGCGATTTATATTCTGCTGTTGGAACAAATTTGCTGAATGTTGCACTTGTTCTGACTTGGGCAAATGTTTCTATCAAATCATAATACGCTTTATCTGATTCAGAACTTATTTGCTTTTGAATATTGCCGATTAATCGAACTTCATAATATTTTGGATAATAAGTTCTTATTGCTGTCTTTGCCTGTCCTTCAGTAAATCCCTGCTGCACATATTGTTTTATTAATCTTTTTCGTGTTGCTGCAATTTCAGCTGTTGAATATTCAAATGTTTTTCTTCCCTTCCCCAATAATCCTCCGCCAGCACCTTCCAAAGTAAGAGTTCCATAAGTCATTTGAAATTCATTTAGAAGCGAACGATACTGAACTTCTGTCATTTCTCCTCTTGGAAAAGTTACAAGGTATGGTTTTCCAATTAACCAATCTGGCAAACCTAATTTTCTTCCGAGTAATTGTCTTGAACTTTCATAAACAGGAGTTCCCCCTTTTGTTGCTTGAGGCATTCCGCTTTTTGTCATTCCATATCCTGTTGCTTTTGTATCTCGAAGAAGTTGGTCTATCCTTAACTTTTCATCAGACATTATGTTCTTCGCTTGTCCTGGAGGTTCAACTTGTGGTTTGGGTGCTGTAAGAGTTCCTATTTGTTTTAATGTTGGAAAAATAATCGGTTCTCCGACATACTTGTAAGCCTCAACTCCAAAGATAGAACCGCTTAATCCAGCACCAAGAATCATTGCTTCGTCATATCTTTCTGATTGAAATGCTTTATTAAAATCAATTCCTGCCCTAACGAAAGAATCTTGGAAATATAAATCTGTTCCAAATTTAACACCCCTTCCTGCAAATTTGGCAGCAACACCAATATCAGCGATAAGAGGAGAATATGCGGCAAGTTTTCCTGCACTTATTCCTGTTCCTAATCCAGAAATTGATTTGCCAACAAATCCCAATCCAGCAGATACGCCATAAGAAGTTACACCTGCAACTGCAAGTTCTATTCCCAATTCCCCTGCACTAACTCTCCTTAACGTTACTGTATTATAATCTGTCGTCGCTTTATCATAAGTAGAATAATCTTTTTCATATTGAACATATTGTTCAGGTGTTCCTGTAAAAGTTCCTCCAATAATATATGGATTCCATTTTTCCATATTCTCGCCACTTGTTTCAACATTTGTTCGCAGTTTATCTAATTCTTTTTGTCTTGCAAATGGTGCAACAATCTGCCCTTCTGCTGTTTCAACTGGCGTGAATGATTCAACTATTTCTGGCGCACGATATGCAACAGATAATCCTATTGGCTGTTTTGTCACAGCAAATATGGCAACTCCTGCTGTTTGTAAAGTAGAAACATTCATTTGTTCTTTTGTTGCAATTCTATCGCCAAACTGCGCAAGGGTTTCGTAAGAACCTTTTGGAATTATTCCTAATTCTTGTTCAATTCTTGTTAACATGACTGGGGAACTTAATTCATATCCTGCCCTTACCACTCCTGTTCCATATCGGTATAATCCCGTTGCAATATCATAAGAAAATGTTGGAAATTCTTCTGATGTTGGAATTTTTCCAACAGCTGTTTTTACTCCGCCTGCGAGTTGTGCTGTTCTTTCTGCAATCGTCTGTCTTGTTTCTGGCGTGAAAGTTTGAGTATATAACTGCCCTAATTTTCCTGCGGCAGTCTGCGCAAGATTCTGTATAGAAGTAACAACTGGAGAAATTGAAGCGCCCACATAATCAATCCCCCTACCCAATAACCTGCTTGCTCCGCCTGTGACATCTAAATTTACAAGTTGCTGCGTATTTAAAACTGGCGGCTGAATTGTTGTTACTGCTTGGGGTGCCAATGCTGTCGCAGTGCTAACCCCCAAAAACGGAAAGCCCAAAGTTTTATACAATTGCTCCTGCGCAGAACCAGCTGTGACTGTTGGCGGAAGAACTCCAAGATTTCTAAATAAATCCTGTGCTGATAATGTTGTTACAGGACCGCCGACAGGAAGTGTTACTATTGATGGCGGTGGAGGAATTATTCTTTTGCTTGGGTCTGGCGGCTGAATAACATAAGTCTTTCCAAAGATAGTTAATGTTGATGTGCCTGATTCAATTTGAGCATAATAATCCCTGACTTTTCCACCTGCCCAAAATGCTCTGGAAGAACCTTCGCTTGGAGATATTTTTCCACTGATAACATCATTCCAAATGTGCGCAGCAGAGTTCCACCAATCAACTTTCTGGAGATATTGTGCTTGTTCACTTCTTGCAGACGCAATCTGCTGTTCTGCTGGCGTAATTTGTTCTGTTCTAAACCTTTGTATTTCCTGCTGACCTTTTTCAATCTGCTGAAGGTTTGTTCCAGTTTGTTTCCATTCTTGAGTTCGTTGAAATTTACCCTCACCTACCAGAAGATAACCCATTCCCCTATCTCTTAATAGATGCGGATTTTCAAGAAGTTTTCTTTGTTCAATTGTCTGTTCTCTTATTTTAGCATTCGCTTGTTCTTCTTGCGCTAACTTCTGCCTTGCTGCTTCAATTGCTGCTTCTTCTGCACTAAAGTCTTGAACTTGCGGAGTTATTTCAGAAGCATAACCAGACACATGCGGAGTTCCGCCACCACCTCCGCCCCCAGAACCACCAGAACCACCAGTAGTTCCACCTCCTCCTGTTCTTGGAACATAATCAACTTCAGGATTTCTTGTAATTATAGGAGAAGTAACTGTTGTGATTGTTTCTTTGTATGTCGGCTGTTTAAATAATTTCGCCGCAGGGGCAACATTTCCTGAACTTGCCTGAATGGCTGCTGAAACCGTTTTTGCTGCTGAAGATAATTTAGATACCATTAATAAAACTAATCAAGAAGATTATTTAATTTTTTGTATTGTTAAAATAATTCAAGTCAGGCATTTCTTGAACTATTTGATTCATAGGATGAAAACCTTGATTGTCGAGCAGGACACTTTCCTTGGCATCATATCGCTTGTTATAAACAAAACAAGAGCAGGTTACATTTCCTTCATTTGATTTTTCCAAATTTTTTATCAGATAAATGGGGGTGTTGCTGACGCATTCAAAACTATCTGATTTAATCCAAGTTAAAACATAAATTGACAATCCGATTATCAAAAGCGTTGTTGCCCAGAAAGATACTTCTTTAAGATTCATTTTGTTTCTCCTGCGTTAATCTGCCTTGTCTTAGTTTCTCCACCTTTTTAAAAAATTGAAGACTTTTTTTTGATTCGTCTTTTAGTTTCTTTTCTGCTATTTGGTAAGACATGAGAACAGTTATTTCGCCATTATTTTCTTGTCTTATGTATGTTTTTTCAATGATTCCCATTGCTGCTAATTCTCTTAAAAGTCCATTTGCTCTATCGTGGCTTAATTCCATTAATTTTTCAATATCTATCACTGCTCTTGGTTTTTCTTTAATCAAAGACAAAATTGTATTTCTCAATACATCTCTTTTGTTTTTAGGAAGTTGAAGAATAGGAACATCTATTCTTGGCATTCGCCAAACTTCTAAAAAATTGTCAAAGTCGCATCCTACTACATATTCATATCCTTCTTCTTTTTTCAATTTTTTAAACTTGTAGACAAGTTCCATTTAGTCCTCCTCTGTTTCTTCTTCAAGGTCGGATTCCTCTTCGTCAAAGTCTTCAGTTTCTTCTGTTTGTCTTTTCATTTTTGATTTTTCTATGTATTTTGGTTTGGGCGGAAGTTTAGGAAGTTGTCGTGAAACTGGTTTCACTGGTTCGTCTTCGACTTCGTCTTCAGAACTATCTGCTTCTCCTTCGGAAAACTTTCTAACCAAAGTCTGCCCAACCTTCTTTAGGTTTTCGTTTATCTCGATTAATGTTTGTCTTGTTAGTTGAATCTCCTGCACTAATGTTATTCGGAATGTCTTGTCGTCTGACAGGTTGGACAAATGGAGACTGTATTCCAACTCCCTGTTCCTTGACTTCAAATTGTCCAGTTCTTCGTTTAAGTTGTTCGGCATATTCTACACCTCCTTTTTGTTTGTGAATATTCCATAATATTTCATGCGGTTCTTTTCTGCCTGCGCTGTCAATAAATTCCTGCTCTGCAAGTTCAAAATCTTTTATAATATCGTCAGGAACTAAAAATGGCTTTTGTCTTCTTCTTGTTATTCTTCGTGTAATCCACGCAGAAGCCAAAACTAAAAGTATTGCACCGAAGACAATCAGAAACATTGGATAGAAATAACTTGCGATTAAAAGTCCTAATAGAAATACTAATCCGAGAATTTTAATTATCTTTTTCATTTAAATTGGGACTAACCCGCTGGGTTGCGCATTATTTAGATTAATAGCAAGTCTATTCATGGCGTCTGCAAGCTGTGTCATTTTGTCTGCAAGAAGTGAACCTGCACCTAAGAACTGGCTTATCTCTCTGAAAGACAGCCAGCAGAAGATTCCTATTATTGCGACATAAGTTCCTGTCATTATCCAGTTACCATACTTATCCCAAAACCCTTGCTTCTGTCCATGCAAAGTATCAATTTGTTTTTCAAGTGAAGTGTATTGACTTCGCATTGTAGGATTTGTCGTTATAACGGGCAGCATCCCTTTCATCTGGTCAATGTAATATACATCTGCTGCAATCTGTCCAGGATACCAATATCCGTCAGGAAGAACATAGAAAGTATAATCATTAACTCCTGTTCTTGCGCCATGAGCCAGTTTCCAGGTTTTTAATTTCTTCAGATATAAAACTTCAAATCCTCCCCGCCCAATCTTTACTGACTTTGCAGCATCTTTGTAAGTTGGCTGGAAGAATCCATGGATAATAAAATTAGCAGTTACTTTTTTGTTGTATTTTTTCTTGTCAAGGCGATACCAAAGATAACCACCCGCTGCCGCTATGACAATAATTCCTATGATAAGATAGGTAATTCCGTTGATTAACTTGCTGCTCTTGAAAAAGTTAGTCACTCCGCTAACAAGTTTTGCGTTAATTCCGCTGATGTCTGCCATAATTTATTTTTTCTCCCTCAATCTCCACAAATAAAACAAAACAATTATCACTACCAAAATACTTCCCGCCAATAAAATCCAAGACCAATCTATGCTCACTTGAATAATCCTCCTATCCATGATTGTTTTGCTGGTTGAATCGGAATATATTTAAGTTTCTCACAGGTTTGTTTACATTCGTCACACGAATCTGCGTATACTTCCGCAATCATTTTATTAATTTCCTGCTCGAATATTGTCGGTGAATAATTTTGTCTTTTACAATAATCCCGCAGCGAATGGATTTTAAAATGTATTGCGTCTAAAGTTTTTCCCATTATTCTTTTCTCCAGAATTTTAATTTTGAAACAGCACTTTTTTTCTTCTGCTCTTCGGCTAATGGTGTAAATTCTGTTTTTGATTTAATTTTTCTTTTCCCGCCACGATTTAATTCAGCAGAACATAGAATAATATACCCGTCAATGTCGGTCTTGCAGAAATAAAGTTTTCCAGGTTCTCGCTTGATGTTTGTCTTGATTAGTTCCTGCATTATTTCTCCTTCTTTTTCTTCCCATTTAAATTTTCTAAATAATATTGTCTCGCCAAGTCCAAAAAGAAATCGTGCCAGTTGCCGCCATGAACTTCTTTTGCTTTCATAATCTTTTTGTATTCACTCTCTTCAAGTGTGACATTAATATTTCTCACAAAGTTGGATAGTTACTAACTATTTAAACATTTTCTTTCTTTGAAATTCAGATTATTCTTTTCAAAACTCCTGAAATATATTTTCTTTTCTTCCATAATTTAGAATAAAATGCAGGATAAAATAAAAACTTTATCATATTCATTTTAAAAATAAAGTTAGGTCTTGGCTTGTCTCCTATTTTATTTAATAGTTCATACCATTTTCTAAAATCTTTTTTTGTGATTTCCTTTGATAATATTAAATCCTCTTGAAACTTCGCCATCCCTCTTCTGTTTGGAAATTCATAAAAATCCTTTTGTATTAACTTTTCTTTTATTGCATAATCCCAGAGTTCTGTTCCTGGCAACGGCGTTGTGATAAATATTGCTGCGCCATCAATATCAGGACTTTCAATAAATTTACAAGTCTCTTCTAAATCCTCGACTGTTTCACTTGGACTTCCAATCATGAAATACCCACAAGTTGAAAATCCATATTCTTTGCATAATCTCATGGCTTTTTTTCCCTGCTCAACTGTAACTGTTCCTCTCTTGAGATACTTCAACATTCTTTCGCTTCCTGATTCTAATCCAAAAAACAAACAATAAACATTTAGTTTTTTTAATAATAAACAAACCTTGTCATTTATTAAATTCTCCCTTAAAACATTTTTCACAAACATAAATAAACTTGTTTGTTCCAAACTTTACAAACCCGCACTTCGGACATTGATATTTTATTTCAGTCATTTTGCTTCTTCTCCATTTCAATACAATCCATAATCCCTCTTCCATAAGCCATAAATAATACATCATAAACATATTCTCCAAACTTCATTCTTAATAATGGATTATTTACTGCTTGTTCTATATCTTTAGATAAAATAGTAAGATATTCTTTTGTATCTTTTGAACACTTCATTTGTAATTCTTTAATTACTTTGTATCCGTCTGTTTGTTTAGTCATTTAGTTGTCTCCTTATTATTTTACACATCCAAATATAAATTCCTACCGCTACAGTAAAAATGACAATACTTAATCCACTTGCAAAACAGATAAAGTTTTCATAAGTTATACACATTTTGTTTTCTCCTCGAATTTCCATAAACAATTTCTCTCATCTACACAAACATTTTTAGTTGGTAATTCACTAATTGCATAATATACTCTTTTAATATGAACAGAACACTCTCCCTTTAATTCAACTGTTAAAGGAAAAGGTGAATTGCTAAATGTTTTAAGTTGTTCATATACATATTCCTGTGTTAAAATCATTCCTTTCGGATAACCTATATAAATCCCAATACATTCAAGAGGTTCGTGATTTATAATTAAAGATTTGTTTTTAATCTCTATTGCCATTGCAGAATAAACTAATAAAACAACTGCAACGCCCATTAGAATTAAAAGTATTTGAGTTAATTTATTCATTTTGTTTTCTCCTTCTTTTTATAGTATTCAGTAATTAGTTCTCCAATTACCAGTCCTACCGCAATTCCAGAAATAAATACAATAAAATCATTCATGTTTTTTCTCCATCTAATGTCTTGCAAATCTCTATAAATAATTCTGCTTTGCTTTCTTTTGCCTTTTTAATATCGGAGCAGTCTATTTGTTTTAAATACCATTTATCAATTATTCTTTTTAGTTTTGTTTGATAAGTCATATTTTCTCCCATTCATCATCTTGTTTATTATTCCATATCTTCTCTAATGAATCTTGGACTAATCCCAAACACACCCTTTTAACTATTTCCTTTTCTTTTCTAATTAAATCTTCAAATTCCTTTTGGGCTGATTGTCTTCCATCTTCTAATCCACGAACATACCAATTATATTCTTCATCTGAACAGCACATACTTCTAATTCCATTCTTTGTTAACGGACTTGCTCTTTCAATAAATACTTTAGTTTCTTTTTGGTTATTCATTTGTAATTCTCCAAACTCCAATTTATACTTTCTGATTTATTCTTTGTAAATACTAAAAAATAAAATCTTCCAAACCATTTAGATATTGATAGAATAATAATCTCATTTAAATAAAACCCCTTTTCTTTTAATCTTTCTAACCTTCTTGGAGTTACTTGATTAATTCTACTATGATTAATTAAAAATGCAAATCCTTTATTACATATTTCTGAAGATTTAAAACAAAATTCTATGAAATTTGTAAATGGTGGATTACTAATTACCCAGTCCACTCTTTCATTATAAGTCATAAAATCATCTCCAAAATCTTTATCTATTCCTATCTTATTTATTGTTGGAAAATTATTTAACCATACTTTATTTATTCCACAACTACAATCTAAAACAATATCTCCTTCTATTATCGGAACAAACTTAATCATATCTTTTACACAACTTTCTGGAGTATATTCTCTATTTGTATGTTTTTCATCAAATCCTTTATTTTTTCTATACTCATCAAAAACTATTCTACTCATATTTTCTCCTTCTCCTCTTTCGTCGTGGCGGATTTTAATTTTGATTTTAATTCTTCAATACTAATCCATTCTCTATCGTTCTTACCACAAGCACATTCATCAATCAACTTTTCAAATTCCGTCTGGGCTGATTGTCTTCCACTTTGTCTTGCTTTGGAAATTGCTTCTTTATAACTACTTGTTAAACCTATAATTCCCTTTTTATTTAATTCATCAATTATCTCGTCGTCTGTTTTAGTCATTTTGTTTCCTCGTTCGTCGTGGCGGATTTTAATTTCTTAAAGTCTTCCCATTCAAACGGAAGAATTTTAATTAAACAAACAGGTTTTGGTTTAGCATCAT
>Ga0315288_10005546_pt1 | contig 16036 bp, 11 predicted proteins | sample YL17G11_20_MG_FD_203454 | JGI IMG/M metagenome (GOLD analysis project Ga0315288, IMG submission 203454) | Sediment microbial communities from Yellowstone Lake, YNP, Wyoming, USA - YL17G11_20 | ecosystem: Environmental > Aquatic > Freshwater > Lake > Sediment | place: USA: Wyoming | collected...
GCACCCTCGGATTGGCTGGCAAACGCGAACAGAGGCAGTGTTACCAGGATTGTTGTCAGCAAGGCAGCGGAGTAAGCGAGAAACGACCTGGCCGACGAAGAGCGGTAAGTATCTGCGGGGAAAGCGTTGCCAAACATGTCGGTTTCCTCCTGCGCGTATAGTACTCCGCGTTGACGTGCAGAACAAGCGACCGCCTTGAAGCTCCGAGGCCCAGCTCGCCTCTTACGGAAGTCAGCCGGGCACCTCCCCCTCACCCCGACCCTCTCCCCCTCCGGGGGAGAGGGTGGTCCGATGTTTCGGACCGGGTGAGGGGGCCCTACCCCACGGCTTGCGCCGTGGGCTATCCTCTTCTGCCCCTCCCGGGACTGTACTTGGACCACAGAAATCGCCAACCGCCGGATGGCACGTACGCTGTGGGTCTGCGACCTTGGCATCGGTTGGGATCTGCTGCGCCCCAGGCGCGCAGACCTGAAAAGGTCTGCGCCAGCCTGCGGTTTACCACGTCAGGAGGTCGCGGATTGTTCAACCGGAATTATGGGGATTTTTGCGCCGGCCGTGACAAAACTGAGGCACTTCCTCTCGCGCTGAGACGCTCCATCGTAAGGCAAACGATGGGCTCACGGGCTAGGAGTTTCCTGAGAATCCCGAAGTCGGGGAGGTGTAAAGCGCTCGCGACAGCTTCATCGATGGCGGCTCGAGTGGGGTCAGAGTCCATGTTCGGAATAGGCAAGAGTAAACTTGTGCTAAGGCTTTCAAATGTGTGAACCAGCTTCTTTCGAGTCGCGGTATTAATTAATAAAAAGTCCAAGACAGGCATTCTCTCCAGCACAGGCTTCTTGAATTGAATCCACGCCCCTCTAGTTTCCTCGCGAAATGCCAGGAGCAAAAGGAGACCAACTGTTGAGTTAAACCAAACCACAGCGGCCTTTTCGACCTGGTCGATTTTGTCTTTTTCTGCCCGAAGTGACAGTGGCCACCACACATCCGAGAGGGCTTTAGTATCCAGCCTTACAGCCACCAGCCTCTTCGTGTATACCCAAAGCCGCATTGCGAGAAGCAGGCGTGATGCCTTGGGCCAAAGATCGGTGACCTTGCGTAGTTTTCGGCCTTCTCTTGCCTCACCGAGGGGTTCAAGCCAGAGGTTCGCCTTTTGCTCCATGGAATTTATTCGCTCTGTGTCGTGACCCCAGAGCGCAGGGTACGCGGTTTTCGAGGTCGCGAAGTCGAACGCAAAGGCATCGTAGACATCTCGGGGGTCCGGCCCCAAGTCACCGATTTTTCCTAGAGGGCAAAGCGGAACCTCTGCATGCCCCCGCCTACCTGGCAAATACAGCCTTCCTACGCGTAAGCCATATAGGATGCGAACCAAGTCCGATTGCGCAAAAGCGCACGGGAAGTTCCACATGTCAGTCTTGAGTTCTGACCATCGCGCGGCGAGAGCTTCTCCGTACTTATCTGATCCAATGGTCAAGGTGAGAGCACCTTGAGATTGTTTAGTCGTCGTTATTTCGGGAGGTGAGCACTTCGCGAGCGTACGCGACAAGGTCAGGGCCTCGATTGCATTCCGAGGGTTGTGCCAGAGATTCACGCAGACGACCTTGCTGTCTCTGGCCGAGGCCTCTTTGCCGGACTTACGCGCAACAACCAGCACCTCGCTCAGATCTGTGTTTTCGGAGAAATTCCAATGATTCGCCTCGTGGGAGACGATCACGTATTCGAGCCGATAATGCTGGTTCATGAAACTTCGTGTTTTCTCCCAAGCCACGCCCGAGAGGAGCGCACGCGGGAGGACCAAAGCTAGACGACCGCCCTGTTTAAGGTACTTGTCACCTAAGGCCACAAAGACTGACCCCAAACCGGCAGTAATGCTTGCTGGCACCTTATGTTCTCTAACAAGACGCTTCAGTCTTTTCTGCATCCCCTGGCGATCTTTCCCTGGAATGCTGCCGAATAGCAAATTTGGTTGGCGGCTACTCGTGAACGGCGGGTTCATGATGCACAAATCGAGTTGCGGGAGCGTCACCCACTGGCGACTCGCCTCCTTCGTGCCCATAACTCGCTCTGGTTTCTGCGCATAAAGGCTCGCTGCACCCACAGTAGGTGATTCTAGAAACTCCAGGCTACCTAGTTCACCATGTTCGCCGCCCATTGGTAAGGTCGAAAGGTTTGTGACGTTGATGGGAACGTCGGGGACGCGGAGCGCCAGGGTAGAAGCAGTCAGGTGCACAGCGGAGTGCAGGACGTCATAGCCGTAGAGAATCTTCTCAACGATGATGCGATGCAACTTGTTGAGCTGAGGTCGCTTCTCCCTCCTGACAGACTCACGTATATGGTTGTCAACGATCACATCGGCTGCCGCCATTAGAAGCGTTCCCGTGCCGCACGCGAGGTCCGAAATGCGGAGCGCCCTCACTTCTTTCAAGTTTGACCAGTCGCAGGACCAGTCCTCACGAAACAAGGCCAACTTCGCCAAAAGAAAAGAGGCTGGAATAGATGTGTAGTAAGCACCAAGGTACTTAGCCTCTTTGAGGAGACGATGGTATATCCTTCCGGCCAGGTCGTGTCGCAGGGAAGCCCGCCACCCGACGATGGTTTTGGCTTTCTCCGCCAGCTCTTTGATGGCATGAATGGCATCTACATCGGGAGAGAGGGAGGAAATCAATTGGTGCGCAATATGGAAAATTGGGTAATAGTTGATTTTCTCCAGTATAAATTGCCAATGGTCTGCGAGGGCAGCGATGGGGTCGTCCTCGTGCTGAAAATCTTGTAGTAACTTGACACGTTCATCTTTCTGGGCCAGGACCTCTTGGAACATCATGGCGTTCACGAGGACGAGCGCCGCCACTCGATTGATCGCCGACCGTTGCTGAAGTTCGACCTTCGAAATCATTCCACCTCTTTTTCGGCGTCCTTCCTTTTACTTTTTGGGAGCTCACGGATTCCCAGAGCTGACGCGAAGCGGTTTGTGCTGGCAGGCTGCGGGTTCAGAGACCCTACAAACACTTCGATGCCCTGGTGGAGGAATGTGACGGCTCGCTCCAAAACCCTGTCTTCTATGAGACGTTCGTAGGATTTGCGGAGTGCCTCGGCTAAGTCATCGAGGTCACCTTTCAGGAATTGAGCGGTTTCTCTGACAACGACAGGGAACAGAGACTCCTGGGGTGTCGCCTCGTTTTCCGTAATGATGGCAAACTCCAGACGAGCTCTAGCCAGGGCCTTTTTTAACTCGTTTATACCCTGCCCCATTTCACGAAGTTCAGATGGATAGACTAGAGCCATTCCCATGTGCGCAATTCCATCCTCGACGCGCTGGTTTGCAGATTTGCTTGCTTTCTTATGTGCGGTACGCGAGGCAAATTCCCCCTCAATCGCCAGGCGAAGCCCTTGGAAGTCCACTATAACATCGGGCATCCGACGCAACCCTGAGGGATCCGTTATGATCTGCTCCGGAGCGACTTCGAGCCCTCGCTCCTGAAGGAGTTGCGCAAGCAAGACATTCAGGACCTCTTGCCGGACCGAGGGTCCGGTCGGGTTCGGGTTGTTCTTGGTCCCTTCGCTCTTGCCGTAAAGTTCAGGGAATAGCGGTTGGCAGTAGATTGTTTTTGCTTTCTGGATCGTGTCGCACATCGTGTATAGGTTTTATCACAAGAGTCAATCGGATAGCAAAACCAGAACAGAAGCTTCTACGCAATCCGCGCGTCGCGCACACGACGTGTTCAATGCAGAGCTACCCCGCGAAGCAGCCCTGCTGGCCTGAAGGCCGCCGCTACAAGCCCAACTGCTTCCACAGAGCGTCAACTCTCCGCTTCACTTCCGGAACCATCTTGATTTCATCGGGCCAGAGGCGGGTCAAGGCGTCGGGGGTATGCAGCAGGCGGATGATTCCTCGGTTCCGGCTGAATCTGACCCTATCAGCCGGCCCTGCGTTTGTGTGTTTCAACGTACTTGCGCAATACGGCGTTGATCGTCGTTTGATAACGGTTGCTGTGTTTTCGGAAGAATGCCAGAACGTCGGGGTCGAGACGAATGGTGATTTGTTTCTTGGCCCCGGGCCAACGAATGGCCTCTTCGAAGAACTCGGAACCCAATTTCGGGATATCGGAATAATCGATGTCTTCGTCCTTCAAGGCATCTATTCGCGCCCAGTCAGTCCTGGATCGCTTTTTCGAACGCTTCACGCTCATTTCGGTCCGCCTTTCGCAAAGAAATAATGCGAATGACATCTTCCGCACGTTGGGCAAATGCCAGAACGACGACGCGATTTTTCAAAAGACCCATCGCAATCCATCTTTCCTCTCCGTAATCCTCGCGAGTATCATGGCGGGCCAGCAGCGGGCCCCGAAACACCTCCGGCGCATCGGCAAAATCGAAACCGTGCTTCCGTATGTTCGATCGGTTCTTGGCTTCGTCCCATTCGAACTTCATGATAGCACATTGTAACTACGTTTGTAATTACAAAGGGAAGGAATCCCATTACTTCTGCAAAAGCCCCAGGCTCGTCCACAGCGCGTCGATGTTTTTCTTCACTTCCGGGTCCATTTTGATTTCGTCGGGCCAGGGGCGGGTGAAGCCTTCGGAGGGCCATTTGCGGGTGGCGTCCACGCCCATCTTCGAGCCGAAGTTGGGCAAGCGCGAGGCATGTTCGAGCTGGTCCACCGGTCCGAGCACGAACTCGATGTCGCGTTCCGGGTCAATGTGCGTGAGCGCCTTCCAGGTGACTTCGCGCGGGTTGTGGACGTCCACGTCCTCGTCCACCACCACGATGCACTTGGTGAACATGGTGCCCGGCAGGCCCCAGATGGCATGCATCACACGGCGTGCTTGGCCGGGGTAGCTCTTGCGGATGGAAACGATCATCAGGTTGTGGAAGATGCCTTCGACCGGCATGTGCAGGTCCACGATTTCCGGAAGCTGCTTGCGAATCAAGGGCAGGAAGATGCGCTCGACGGCGTAGCCCATCCAGTAATCTTCCATGGGCGGGGCGCCGACGATGGTCGAAATGTAGATGGGGTTTTTCCGCCGCGTGATGCAGGTCAGATGAAACGCTGGGAACTTGTCTTCCAGCGAGTAATAGCCGGTATGGTCGCCGAACGGGCCTTCGGCGCGGATGTCGTCCAGATCCACGTAGCCTTCGAGGACGATTTCCGCGTGGGCGGGAACTTCCAGGTCCACCGTCTCGCACTTCATCAATTCCACCGGTTCGCGGCGCAGGAATCCGGCGAAGATGAATTCGTCCACGTCTTCCGGCAAGGGCAAGACGCCCGCGAGCATCGTAACGGGGTCCGCGCCGATGGCGACTGCCACGTCCATGCGGGCGCGCTTGCCCTGCCGGTCTTCGCCATGCGAGCGCAGGCGCTCGACCCAGCGGAAATGTTCCGCGCCGCCCTTGTGGATTTGCCAGTGCATGCCTGTGGTGCGCTCGTCATAAACCTGCAGGCGGTAGCAGCCCACGTTGCGCCGGCCGGTCTTGGGGCTGCGCGTGATGACCATGGGGAAGGTGATGAAGCGGCCGCCGTCCTGCGGCCAGCACTTCATGATGGGGAAGCGGGCGAGGGACAAATTGTCCTTCTCGATCACTTCCCTGGCTGGGCCGCCTTTCACCATTTTGGGGAAGAACGACCCAAGCTCGGAAATCAGGGGAAGCAGCTTGACCTTGTCGAGGAATCCTTCGGGCGGCTTCAACTCCAGCAGCTCTTCGATGCGCCGCGCCACATCCTCCAGCGACCCCACTCCCAACGCCAGCTCCATTCTCCTCTTTGAGCCCAGGGCATTGATGAGTACCGGCATCGAGTAAGCCACGCCGTCTTTCGCCGAACGCGGCTTCTCAAAAAGTAGTGCTGGACCGCCCGCCTTCGAGACGCGGTCCGTAATCTCGGTGATCTCCAGATCCACGTCCACTTCGACGGCAATGCGCTTCAGTTCGCCTTCGTGTTCCAGCCGTCCTACAAATTCGCGCAAGTCTCGATAGGCCATGAGATTTCCTCACTTCAAAGGAAGCTCTCAGCTATCAGCCGTCAGCTTTCAGCCAAGAGAGCAGCAGCGTTTGTTCCACAAGGCGCAACGCCCCAACCAAGCTCCTTGACTTTCGTCCCGCTTGCTGATGGCTGACAACTGAGTGCCGACAGCTCGAGCTGAAGGATTGCAGATTGCGCGCGGCAAATCAAGGCGCGAGCGTGCGCCGCGCGACCTTGACAAGGTGCAGCGTGGGCGGGATACTACTCGCGCACCTATGGCCTGAAGTTTCTCGTGAAGGGAGCTTGACGGCGGAACTTCCTCCATTGCCAACCGGGTCTGTCAAAATGGGCGCGCCAGGGTGCATCATGCGCTCAGACGCTCTGGCTACAATTCGTCTCTCGCTCCTAGCCGCCGCGCTGCTGGGAGCCCTCGCCAGCCTTCCCGCCCCGGCCCAGGAAACGCGTGCCCCTGAACTCACTACCCGCGAGAATGACACCACCTTCAAGGTGCAAGTCGAGCGCAACGTCGTGCTGGTACGCGTGGTGGTCCGCGACGCGCGCGGACGGCCCCTCGGCGACCTCCGCAAGGAGGACTTCCGCCTCCTGGACAACGGCAAGCCGCAAACCCTCAGCCAGTTCGCCCTGGAAGTTCCCGCGGCGAAGCTGCAGCACTTCACCACGCCTGCAGAAGAGGAAGCCGAGTCCGAAGCAGAACCCGAGACGACGTTGGCAGCTTCGACCCCCAAACGCTACCTGGGCCTGTTCTTTGACGACATCCACATGCCCTTCGAGGATGTGGCGCGAACTCGCGAGGCTGCCGAACGCTACCTGGCCAGCGCCCTCCAGCCCGGGGACCGAGTGGGGCTTTTCACCTCCTCCGGTGTGCACATGCTCGACTTCACCGACGACCGCGCCAAGCTGCACGCAACGCTCTTGCAGCTTCTCCCTCGGCCGCTTGCCCTCCGGCGCGAGGGCACCTGCCCGGAGATGTCCAGCTACCAGGCGTACCTGATTGTGGATCGTCGGGATCCGATCGCCCTGGAAGTGGCCACAGAAGAGGCTTACTACTGTTTCTACCAAGGCCAAGAGACCAACGCCCAGGCACTGCACGCCCTGGCCCAGGCAACAGCCGAGCGGGAGGCAATGATCGCCCTGAACGGCTTCCAGACGGAGACCGAAATGGCCCTCCGCACCCTCGAGCAGTTGGTGCGTCGCATGGCCGCGGTCCCCGGGCAGAGAACTATTGTTCTGCTCTCTCCCGGCTTCCTCATGCTCACGGCGGAACAGCGCGTGGACGGGATTGTGGAGCGGGCCTTGCGCTCCAACGTGGTCATCAACACCCTGGATTCCAAGGGGTTGTATGTTACCAACCCTGTCGGCGATATCAGCCGGAGCCACGTGGTAATCGCGAACCGAACTGACCTGATGGTACACAGAGGGCAGCTCGCCAGCGAAGAAACCCAGTTGGCGGCGGATGTCCTCAACAGCCTGGCGCGTGACACGGGAGGAGTGTTCTTCCACAACAGCAACGACCTGGATGACGGGTTTCGGAAGACCGGGGTGCTGCCCGAGGTCTACTACGTGCTGGGCTTTTCGCCCCAGAACCTGAAGTATGACGGTCGCTTCCACACCCTGAAGGTCACCCTGAGCACGCGCGAAAAGGTGACGATCCAGGCCCGCCGAGGCTATTACGCGCCGCAGAAACTTGGTGACCCCGCGACCCAGGCCAAGGAAGAAATCGAGCAAGCCATCTTTTCCCACGACGAGCTGCGCGAGCTGCCGATGGAGGTCCACACGCAGTTCTTCAAGCTCAACGAGGTTGACACTAGACTGTCAGTGGTCACGCGTCTGGACCTGCGCTTTGTGCAGTTCCGCAAAGAAGGCGGGCGCAACCTGAACAACCTGACCCTGGTCACGGCCCTCTTCGACCGCGATGGGAAATACATGACCGCGAAAGAGAAGGTCCTCCAGCTTCGTCTGCTGGACGCAAGCCTGGAGAAGCTGACACGCTCGGGCGTCACCGCCAAGACCAGCTTCGACGTGAAGCCAGGCACCTACCTGGTGCGGCAGGTGGTACGGGACGCGGAAGGCGCCCAACTCTCCGCGCTTAACCGCACGGTGGAAATACCTTTCTAGGAAGGTGGCTTATGCATCTTCGCCGGCAACTGCTTTCGCTTGTCTTCTTAGTCTCGGCCTGCTGCTGGCTGGGGCGGAGCCCCGCGCAGGCCCCGGCGGCTCCCCTGGGTGGCCAGCAGGCCGATAACCAGGCGCTTCCGACTGCGCCCGGCGTCATTCGCGCGGAGACTAACCTTGTGCTGGTCGACTTAATTGCGATGGACAAGAAGGGGAACTACGTGCGCGACCTGGAGGCCAAGGAGTTTCACGTTCTTGAGGACGACGAGGAGCAGACCATCAGCAGCTTCTCGCGCGTCAGCGAGTCACCGGAGCCCCAGGGGCCAGCGCAGCCGCGTTACCTGGTGCTCTTTTTCGACAACTCGACCATGCCCCCCGCTGAGCAGATTCGTGCCCGCCAGGCCGCAGCCCAATTCATCGAAAAGACCGCTTCCAAGGACCGGCTGATGGCCGTAGCCGATTTCAGCGGGACTTTCCGCGTCACGCAAAACTTCACCGCAAATACGGAGGCTCTGAGGCGCGCGGTGGGCGGCGTCAAGTTCGCCTCGCTGCAACCGAATGAGCCCGGGCAGACCACCGAGCTCGCCACCCTGGGCGCACCCACGATGCTCCAGGTGCGCTCGGACTTCGCCGCCCGCAGTGTGCTGCTGGCCATCCGCAACCTGGCCAAGATGCTGCGTGCCGTGCCCGGGCGGAAGACCCTGATTCTGTTTTCCGGCGGGTTTCCGCTCACCCCGGAGCGTGAGTCGGAGCTCACGGCGACAATCGACGCTGCCAACAAGGCCAATGTGGCTATCTACGCCGTGGATGTTCGCGGTCTCATGGGGCTCACCCCCGGAACCACACCCGACATCACCGAGCCTACCCGCCAGCCCGGCTTCCCCGGCATGCCGCCGGGCGCTAGCCTCGACGAGTCAGCGTTCCCCCATCAGCTGGGTCTGTGGGCCTCCGGGCTCGGTGGGCTGTTCCTGCCGAAGCCTTTGGCTCAGCGACCTCAGCCGGGCGGCGGGGGCACCGCAGGAGGCGGCGGTGGAGGCACGGCGGGCGGCGGCGGCTCGCACGGGAGCGGAGGAGGTACAACCCCCTCCGGCGGCGGCACCGGAGGCGGTACGGGTAGCGGCACAGGGGGCAGCCGGGGTGGTGGAACCACGCCGGCCACCGGAGGCAATGCGCCAAGTGGCGCGCGCGGCGGGGGCGGACGCACCGGCCCGACTGGCAACAACCCCTATGGAAACGACCGGCGGGGCTATGAGAACTACCCCACGCGCCCCATCATTCCGCCCCTGCTAGATAACATTGCCAGCAATCAGCAGGTGCTTCACGCGCTGGCCACAGGCACCGGCGGCTTCACCATCTTCAACACCAACGACTTCCTCGAGGGCCTCAACAAAATCAGCAAGGAACTCCAGGAATACTACATCCTGGCCTACGTTTCCCCCAACCGGACGCATGACGGCAGTTACCACCGCATCCAGGTCAAGGTGGAGCGCAAGGGCATTAAGATCCGCTCCCGGAACGGGTATTACGACCTGAAAGGCCCCGACATCCTCGCCGGAAAGCCGGAAGGGAAAGTCCTGGAAGAGCAGGCGGCCAGCTCGCAGCCCGGAGAGATCCCGATCGCCCTGAACGCCCCCTATTTCTACACGGGCGCCAACGTGGCACGGGTCAATCTGGCACTGGAGATCCCTGCCCAAGCCCTGAGCTTCGAAAAAGAGAAGGGAAAGTTCCATTCCGCGGTCCACGTGCTGGGCATCGCCTACCGGGAAGACGGGATGGTCGCCGCGCGCTTCAGCGACACGGCCACGTTAGACCTCGAGAAGAAAGACATGAAAGAGCTCACCAAGGGTTCTTTCCCCTACCAGAACACCTTCAACATCGCGCCCGGAAAGTACACCTTGAAGGTCGTGTTGCGCGCGGGAGGGCAGAAATTCGGCAAGTACGAGATTCCGCTCAACATCGAGCCCTTCGACGGCAAGCAGTTCCACTTGAGCGGAGTGGCCCTCAGCAACAAGTTGCAGCCCGTCTCCCAATTTACCGCCGGCCTGGATGCGGCGCTGCTCGAGGAGCGCACGCCGCTCGTGGCGGGAGGCATTGAAGTGTCACCTTCTGCCAACAACCGCTTCAGGCGAGACGAGAAGGTTGCCCTCTACGTCGAGGTTTACGAGCCCTTGCTGCTCAGCGCCAACATCCCGCGGGTGGGCATCACGTATAACCTGATCGACCGCAAGACGAATCAGCAGGTCGCCACCTCCAACACCATTCCGCTCGACCCTTACATCGAGCCGGGGAATCTGGTGATTCCTGTGGGTTGGTTCCTGCCGGTGGACCGTTGGCAGCCAGGGACCTACAGGCTTGACGTGCGCGCGCGGGACGCTGTCGGCCAGGTTTCTGCCGTGCACAGCGTGGAATTCGCGCTGGACTAGGCCGGGCCGCGACACAGGTTCAGCTCGCAAGGAACAGCCGGCTTCCGCGCAGAGATGCCCTGAGGCGGCGGGCGAACCGTTCGCCCGCCGTCTCGTTGTTTTCGGCAGGACCCCGCTTCCATGCTGCAACGGAACAGACTCTGCCCAAAGGCGATCTGGGGCATCGGAGGAGGAACAACATGCCTACACGCGAAGTGGAAAGAATTGCCAATCAACTGCGCCGGGCGTTCGCAGGAAATGCCTGGCATGGACCCGCGCTCGCAGAGATTCTCTCCGACATCTCGAGTGAGAAAGCCGCGAAAAAGCCTCTCCGCGCCGCGCACAGCATTTGGGAAATCGTGAATCATCTTGCCGCGTGGGAGTCCGCGGTCCGCCGGCGGCTGGAAGGAGAGGTGATTGACGAACTGCCTCCCGCGCAGGACTGGCCGCCCGTCATAGAAACCAGCGAAGCCGCTTGGCGCCGGACACTCGAGTCTCTGAAGCAGGGGAATCAGCGACTCTGCAAGGCGATTGCGCAACTCAGCGACGCGCGGCTGAACGATACGGTTCATCCCAAGAAATATTCCCTATACGTCATGTTGCACGGGGTCGTTCAGCACGACCTCTATCACGCCGGCCAGATCGCCATCCTCAAGAAGGCCACCTGAGCGATTTTTCGCGGCCGGCTTCGACCTACAGATCCCACGCCACTGAACCGTGTCCGCGCGCCAGAGCAAAGCCCTCCCCTACCGACAACAGCACATCTGCATTAGAATGGTGCCTGGCACCCGGCCGCCCGCATCCATGGCCAAGAAAGCCGCAGCCGATCCCGCCGAACTCGCCCACAAGCAGGCGCACATCAGCGTCGAGCGCTACTTCGAGACCTCGCTGCTGCTGACGCTGAGCACGGCTTTCTTCACCGTAGCCACCAGCGGCCGACTGGATCTGGTTTCCGTGGTTCTGGTTTCCACCGCGCTGCTGGTCCGGCTGGGGAGTTATCTGCGCGAAGCCGATTATTCCCTGTCGCCGCGCACGGTGACACGCCTCTCGGTCTTCTACCTTTTCTTCTACGTACTCGACTTTCTGATCTTCTCCGTGGGCCCGGGTTTCATGGACAGCATGCTCGCCGCCACCGTGCACTTGGTCCTTTTCACCGCCGTGGTGAAGGTTTTTTCGGCGCGCACCTATCGCGATTACGCCTACCTCGCCATGCTCTCCTTCATGATGATGCTGGCCAGCGCCATCCTCACCGTCGGCACAACCTACCTGGTCGGTTTCACCTTCTACATGCTTTTTTCCATTTCCACGTTCATCAGTTACGAGATCAAGCGCTCCGCCGAATCTGCGGCCCGCGCTCCCGAGGGCCCCTTCCGCACGCCCGCCCAGAACCGGAAGGCCATCGAACGCGCCCTGAGCACCGCCACCGTGGGCTTGGCGCTGGGCATCGCAGCGCTGGCGTCGATTCTATTCTTCGTCATCCCGCGCTACCGCACCGGCTACTTGACCAGCCTGGGCATGGAAGCGCAAAACATCAGCGGGTTTTCCGGCAGCGTCAACCTGGGCGACATTCGCAAGATTCTGCGCTCGAACCTCGTCGTCATGCGGGTGATGACGGAGGGCGAGCCGCGGTTGTTTCAGGGGGTGAAGTGGCGCGGCGTGGGCCTGACCAGCTTCGACGGCAAGAATTGGTTCAACGACAACACCGCCCAGACTCTCCTCTCCCCCGCGTCTTTTCAGCGCTATGTCATGCCCCATTGGGACGGCTGGCAGAACCGGCGCCCGCGTCCCTTGCGCTATCGGGTGCTGCTCGCGCCCATTTCCACCGACGTGCTCTTCGTGGCCACGGTGCCGCGCGAGGTCACAGGGCGCATCCGCGGCCTCACCCTCGACCAGACCGATTCCCTGCACCATCCCGGCCACGCCTACTCCCCCTTCAGCTACGAGGCGCTTTCGGATACGGGCCTTCCGCACCCCGACGACCTGCGCCGCGCTTCCACGGACTACCCGGCCGAAATTCGGCGGGTTTATCTCACGCTGCCCGATCTCGATCCGCGCGTGGGCGAACTCGCGCAGCAGATCACTGGCTCCGCCACCAACAACTACGACCGCGCCCTGGCCATCGAGACATATCTGCGGAGCAAGTTCACCTACACGCTTGACCCCGTGGGCATCGAGCCCGGCGATCCCATCGCCAGCTTCCTCTTCCAGGCAAAAGCCGGCTACTGCGAGTATTTCGCCGCCGCCATGGCGCTCATGCTGCGCACCCAGGGAATTCCTTCCCGGCTCGTGAACGGCTTCCAGACGGGGACCTACAATCGCGTGGGCAAGGATCTCATCGTACGCGGGCGCGACGCGCATAGTTGGGTGGAAGTCTACTTCCCCAACTACGGTTGGATGACCTTCGACCCCACGCCGGCCGACCCCAATCCTGTCGTCGCCGGGATGTTTGACGATTACATCGACGCGCTGGCCCTGTTTTGGAGCGAATGGGTCATCAACTATGATTTCGCGCACCAGGTCCGGCTGGCGCAGGAAGTCGAGAGAGATTCCCGGGAGTTCCAGCAAGTCTTCCAGCAGCGTCTCCGCCGCTGGCAGCGTGAAGCCATCCGCCTGGCGTACCGCGTCGAAGGCTGGCTGATGTCGCACAAGCTGCTGGTGCTGCTCCTGATGGTGGGGATTCTGATTGCTCTGGTGGCCGCGGAGAAGAGTAGCTCCATCGCCGAGTGGCGCTTTCTGTGGGCGTGGAAGTTCCGCCGCCGCGACCGCGCGTTGAGTCCCCAGGAAGCTACGTTGACCTACAGCCGCTTCCTGAAAACCTTGCAGAAAAAAGGCTACCGCAAGCCCCCTTCCCAGACGCCACGCGAGTTCGCCCTCTCGTTCGTCGGTACGCCGCTGAGCTGGGTCGTCCTGGAATTCACCCGCCTCTATAACGCCCTACGCTTCGGCCAGGCGCTCGTCTCGCTGGCCCGCCTGCGCACACTCCTAGAGGATATTGCGGAGAACAGAACGCGGTAAGCGGAAAGCAGAAGGCGGAAAGCAGAAGGCAGGAGCCAGGCGGCAAAAGGACGCCCGGGAGAAGTCTGCGCGGTTTGGCAGAACCAGAGACGCCTAAGCCACAGCTGGCCGGCCATAGGCAAACCCGCGCCGGCTCAAGGCTTAAGCTTGGGGCGAAGCTGGAAGAAACTTCTCGGGATCTGCCATCATTCGACTCAACATTCGACCAACTTCCTCGTACCGCGTCGTGAGTTCTCTGTAGTGTTCTTGCGACAGGTAGCCACAGTCGCGGGAAAAGTCGAGCCAAACCTGTGTCTCCGTCGCCTCGGCATCAGCATCGGCCAGTTTGCTGACGAACATGCTCGGGTACTGGCGTTTGCGAAAACCCTCTGCGATATTCGCGGCTACACTTCGCGACGAGCGGCGGATTTGGCTCGTCAGAGAGTACCGCTCGTCCTGGGGAAAGGTTTTGGTCTCGTTGAAGATCTACATCGCGAGCTTGTAAGCAAGTTGAAAGGCCCTCAGATCCCTATGTCCCCTGAACATCTTGGCTTTCCGCCTCCGACTAGCCGCCCATCCCATGCAGGGCGCACAGTATTCCTCGTCATACCCTGATAGTTCGTGGCCTGAATTCCATTGCCTGTTATTGCCTGCCTTCCGCCTTCCGCCTTCTGCCTTCTTCATGCAATGGATTTGCCGCCGTCCACCGCAAGCACCTGGCCGGTGATGAAGTCGCCGTAAGTGGCCAGATAGAGCACCATTTCGGCGACATCCTCGGGCCGGCCCGCTTTCTGCAAGGGCGTAGTGCGCACCACGTTTTCGGGAAAGCGGCTGCGTCTCTCGCCGGGAAACCGTATGGTACCGGGGGCCACGCTATTCACCCGGATGTGAGGCGCCAGAGCTTTCGCCAGGCACCGCGTCAGCATGATTGCTGCGGCCTTGGAGGCGCAATAGTGCGCGTAACTGGGCCACGCCTGCAGCCCTCCCAGGGAAGAGATATTGATGATGTGCCCGCGCTTTTGCCGCCGCATGAGGCGCGCCGCCGCTTGCGCGCAGAAAAACGTGCCCTTCAGGTTGATGTCCAGGACGCGGTCCCAATCTTTTTCGCGAAGCTGGTCCCACTTCCCTCGAAAGAATACCCCGGCGTTGTTCACCAGGATATCGAGGCGTCCAAATCGTCGTTCCACGGCGCGAAACATGGCTTGGACCTGCGCGGGCTTCGCGACGTCGGCACGCACGGCCAGTACCTCAACGCCCAGGGCCGCAATCTCGCGCGCCGTGGCGAGCGCCTCGGCCCGGGAGCGATGATAGTTCACCACCACGTTCGCGCCCGCGCGCGCCAGCGTCAGCGCGATCACCCGGCCCAACCGCCGGGCGGAGCCGGTGACGAGGGCCACCTGACCTTGCAGAGAACGTTCGCTCATGCTTGGGGATTCATATCACGCGAGGAGCGAATTTGGTAGAGGAAGGAAGATTTGTGATTTGGGATTTGGGATTTGGGATTTGCGATTTGTGATTGAGGATTACTGAGAGACGGTTTAGGATGGCGTTGTGATGATCCAGGATTCCGATCTCAGGCTTTGCGATTGAAAGACGGAGACAAGAAACTCAGGACACGCCCATCCAGAGACCGATGGCACCAGAAGAATTGAGAACAAGAACCCAGGCATTCGCCTTGCGCATCATAAGGTTGGTCGGGGCGTTGCCACGGAACACGGCCGCACTGGTCATCGCGCGGCATGCCGGGCTCGTTCTCGGGCCGATTTTGCCGCCAAGCTGGCGATCGTTGAGGAAGAAGCGGACGAAACACTCTACTGGCTGGAACTGCTCGCCAAATCCGGGCTGGTCAAAACCGACCGTCTGGGGAAGCTGATGGCTGAGGCCAACGAGCTCGTCGCGATCATCACGGCCGCACGCAAGACTACGCAAAAGGGAGGCTGAAGCGCCGAGGATGAAAATCACCAATCACAAATCACAAACCAAAAATTTCTGCCAGCCAAATATGGAACTCGATATCCTGTCAATCGCCGCCCATCCCGACGACACGGAACTGACCTGTGGCGGCACGGTCATCAAGATGGTGGAGGCGGGCTATAAGGTAGGTGTGCTCGACCTCACCGCGGGAGAATCCGGCACGCGGGGCAATCCCCGGCTGCGCGAGCGCGAAGCCCGTCGGGCCGCGCGGGTGATGGGCCTCGTCTATCGGGAAAATCTCGGCCTGCCGGACGCCGCCCTCGAGGACCGGCGGGAATACAAGCTCCAGATCGCGCAGAAGATTCGCGAACTGCGCCCGCGCACGGTCATCCTACCCTACTGGGAGGGCCGGCATCCGGACCACTATGTGACCGGGCAAATCGGCTACGAAGCCTGTTTCCTCGCCGGGCTCGCCCGGCTGCCGCTCGAGGGCCGCCCGCACCGGCCCTACAAGATTATCTACGCCTCGCAATACGTTCCTGCCGTGCGGCCCAGCTTCGTCGTGGACATCACGGCGCAGTTTGAAAAGAAGCTGAAGGCCATCCTTTGCTTCTCCTCGCAGTTCTCGCCCCGCGAAGA
>Ga0315288_10005548_pt1 | contig 16033 bp, 12 predicted proteins | sample YL17G11_20_MG_FD_203454 | JGI IMG/M metagenome (GOLD analysis project Ga0315288, IMG submission 203454) | Sediment microbial communities from Yellowstone Lake, YNP, Wyoming, USA - YL17G11_20 | ecosystem: Environmental > Aquatic > Freshwater > Lake > Sediment | place: USA: Wyoming | collected...
GAGCGCGTGGTCGCGGACTCCAGCGATGTGGGGACGATCAAGCTGGGGCTGCGGCTGGGCGAGGAGCGCCTTTATCGCTACATGCGCTCCTTCGGCTTCGGGGCGGAGGCTGGGGTGGAATTGCCGGCAGAAGAACGCGGGTTGATCAAGCCACCCGCGCGCTGGTCCGGCATCTCGATCGGCGAGATTTCCATGGGGCAGGAAGTGGGCGTGACGGCGCTCCAGCTCACGAGCGCCTACTCCGCCCTTGCCAACGGCGGCATTCTCTTCCAGCCGCGGATCGTCCGCGACGTGTTTCTGGGTGATACCCATGACGCGCTGCCGCCGGCCGCCGGGCGTCGGGTGGTGAGCCAGCAGACCGCTGAGCTGATGAAGGAGATGCTGGCCGAGGCGGTCGAAAGCGGCACGGGCGTGCCCGCCCGTCCCGCGGGATACTCGGCGGCCGGCAAGACCGGGACCGCGCAGAAGATCGACGCTTCCGGAACTTATTCCAAATCGCACTACATAGCTTCCTTCGCGGGTTTTGCCCCCGTGCGACGACCGGCGGTAACCATTCTGGTGATTATCGATTCACCGGTGGGGGCGATTTACGGTGGAGAGGTGGCAGCCCCAGTGTTCAGGTCCATCGCAGAGCAGACGCTGGGTTATCTCAACGTGCCGCAAGACAATCCTTCCCGGTGGCCTCAGGTTGCTACGTCCGCGCCTGCTGGGTCTCCTCGCCAGCAACGAGGGGATCAGGCGGGATTCCTTCCTTCGGAACCTGAACCGCTTGGGGTTGCCACCCCACCCGTTCAACCTGTTTCCTTTTCACCAGTCCCAGCTCCGCTGCCCGGGGGCACGGTGGTTCTGGACGACGGTCCGATGCTGGTCGTTCCCGATTTCTCGGGCTTGGCCTTGCGCCGCGTGGCGGAAGAGTGTCAAGAGCTGGGGCTGGAACTTACGATGAGTGGTTCCGGTCTGGCCATGGCGCAAGTGCCCCCGGCGAGAGCGCAGGTTCCGTCGGGGTCGCGCGTCTGGGTTCGATTCGCGCGGTGAAACGGCCCTGGGGTTTGGAGTTGGGGCCCGGGGTTCGCGGGGCGACTGGGTGGCTGACTCCGAATTCCGAAGCCCGAGCCCCGACATCTCAAGTGCTATAATGCGAGTGGGCGATGAAGTTAGGCGAACTCCTCGAGGGAGTGCCAAGCCTGGAAATCGGCGCGGACGCTGCTCGCAACGTTACGTCCCTGGCCTACGACTCCCGGCGGGTTGAGCCGGGAACCCTCTTCTTTGCCATCCAAGGTGAGAAAGCCGACGGGCACAACTACATTCCTCAAGCCCTGGATCGCGGCGCCGTTGCCATTGTGAGCGAACGCCCAGCGCCCGCCGAGCTTACCGCGCGCTGGCTTCAGGTGGCCAAAATCCGCCGGGCCCTCTCGGAGGCGGCTCGGGTCTTCTACGGACACCCGGATGCACGCCTGCAGCTTGTGGGCATCACGGGCACGAACGGCAAGACGACGACGGCTTTCCTCCTGGAGAGCGTTTTCCGTGCCAGCGGCGTTCTCGCCGGGCTCTTTGGCACCATTGAATACCGCCTGGGCGGGCGAACGCTTTCGGCGCTGAACACCACGCCCGAATCGCTGGATCTGCTCGCCTATTTCGCGGAGCTCGTCAAGGTAGGGGGAAGCGCAGCCGTACTGGAAGCATCCTCGCACGCCTTGGCGCAGGAACGGCTCTGGGGGTTCCACTTCGCCGCCGCCCTCTTCACCAACCTCACCCGCGATCATCTGGACTACCACAAGGACTTCGAGAACTACTTTGCCGCCAAGCGTCGCCTCTTCGAGGGTCTGGGAACCCCTCCTCCGGAGTTGGCAGTCATCAATGCCGATGACCCTTGGGCCGCGCGGCTGCTGGAAGTGCCCAATCCTCGTCACATCACCTACGGCTTCAACTCCGGTGCTCAGGTCAAGGTGAAGCAGTTCCAGCAAAATCTCTCCGGCCTGCGTGCCACCTTGGAGACGCCTGAGGGCTGCTTCGACGTGGAATCGTCGCTGGTAGGGCGGGCGAACCTGGCGAATATCCTGGCAGCCACGGCGACGGCGCTTGGTCTGGGTATTGCCCGGGAGAAAATTCAGGAAGGCATTGCCGGCTTGGCAGCCGTGCCGGGGCGCTTCGAACGCATCGACGAGAGCCAACCCTTTCTGGTGGTTGTGGACTACGCCCACACCGACGACGCCCTGCGCAACGTCCTGAAGACGGCGCGGGAACTCGCCGCGCCGTCTTCAGGCGCGTTGATTGTGGTCTTCGGCTGCGGAGGTGATCGCGACCGCACCAAGCGGCCGCTGATGGGCGAGGCGGCCGGTTCCCTCAGCGATCTTGCGGTGCTCACTTCTGACAATCCGCGCACCGAAGACCCCATCCTCATAATGAATGACGCGCTGGTGGGCCTGCAGAGGACCGGCAAGCCCTATGTTCTGGAAGTAGACCGCGAGGCGGCCATTCGCAAGGCCTTCGTGGAGGCCCGGGAAGGGGATGTGGTGGTCCTGGCAGGGAAGGGCCACGAAACCTATCAGATCTTGAAGGAGCGCACGATCCCGTTCGACGATCGCGAAGTAGCGAGGCGAATGCTCCGCGAGCTAGGTTTTAGCTCGGAGGCCGTCGCGGGGCAGCGGGGGAAACCTGCCCGGCGGTGAGGGTGTCTCTCCCTGCGAGCCGGCAGGGGCACCGAGGCGTTTTCCCCCGAGAAGTGGACAAGCCATGCAATTGCCGCTGGCGGAGGTGGCGGCCACGCTAGGCACCTCTTGTGGGGTCGCGGAGCGAGTGGCGTGTGGCTACTCCATCGATTCCCGCACGCTCACCCGGGGGCAACTCTTCTTCGCCATCCGCGGTCGCCACTTCGACGGGCACGAGTTTCTGGGCCAGGCATTCGAGCGGGGCGCCGTGGCGGCCGTGGTCGAGGAGGCTTGGCGCGCGCCATCGCCGCCGGAGTTGGCTCCGGCTCTCCTGGTGGTCCGGGATACCACGGAGGCGCTTCAGCAGCTCGCTCGCGCGGTTCGCCGGAAATGGGGCCGGCAACTTATCGCCATCACCGGCAGCACCGGGAAGTCCACCACCAAGGAGCTGACGGCGGCCATCCTTGCCCGGCGCTTTTCCGTGTGGAAGTCGCTGGGGAATTTGAACAACCACTATGGTCTCCCCTTGACGCTCCTGGCGCTTGAGCCATCCCACGCGGTGGCCGTCACTGAGCTGGCCATGTCTGCACCCGGCGAAATCGAGCTTCTGACGCGGATTGCCGAGCCGCAGGTCGGCGTGGTGACGAATGTTGCCCCCGTCCACCTCCAGTTCTTTGATTCCATCGACTCCATTGCTCGGGCCAAGCGCGAGTTGATCGCTAACCTGCCCCAGGGCGCAACCGCCGTCCTAAACCACGACGATCCGCGCGTCCGCCAGTTCCCGGATGATTTTGAGGGTCGCATGTTGACCTTTGGGTTTGAAGCGGGGGCCGATTTCCGGGCCCTCGATGTTTACCCTGACCCCAGGGGAGGCAGCCGCTTCCGGGTCAGGGGACCGAGTTTCGACGACGAGTTCCACCTCCCACTCGCTGGACGCCACAACGTCCAGAACGCTCTTGCTGCCCTCGCCACCGCGAGCGTCTTCCACGTCCCACCCGCTGATGTGCAGCTTGCGTTCGCCGCCTTTCAAGGTTTGCCTCAGCGGAGTGAAATTCTTACATTGTCCCCAGGAATTACTCTCATCAACGACTGCTACAACTCGAACCCGGTGGCGATGGAGAGGATGCTGGAGACGCTCGCGGCCTGGCCCGGGGCAGGGCGGAGAATTGTCGTGGCCGGTGAAATGCTCGAACTGGGCCCCAGCTCGCCGGAATGGCACCGCAGCATCGGCCGGAAGTGCGCGGAAAGTGGCGTGGACTGGCTGCTTGCCGTGCAGGGTGATGCCCGATTCTTTCTGTGGGGAGCCGCAGAAGCAGGGTTGGCGACCGGGCGTGAGTGCTTCTTCTCGACTCCCGAGGAGGCAGCGGAATTTTGCCGCCGCCTCCTCCGTCCAGGTGACGTGGTGCTCCTGAAAGGCTCCCGCGCCGTGCACCTGGAAAAGGCAGTTGAATTGCTGCAATCTTGGGCGGGTCGTCTGCCAGCAGGCCCGGATGCCGAGCTTGGAATCTGAGCAAGCCTAGATGTTCTACTATCTCTATCTCGCGCTTCACGAGCACTTCCGTCTTCTCAACCTTTTCCGCTACATCACTTTTCGCACTGCCTATGCCAGCCTCACGGCCCTCTTTCTGGCCCTGGTTCTGGGGCCCTGGCTGATTCGCAAGCTCAAAGAGTTCCAGGTGGGGCAGTACATCCGGTCCGACGGCCCCCAATCACACCACGCCAAGGCTGGGACCCCGACCATGGGCGGCGTGCTCATCATCCTTTGCGTGGTTGTCCCTACCTTACTGTGGGCCGACTTGCGCAACGTTTTCATCTGGTTGGTCCTGGCCGTCACCTTGGCCTTCGCGGGCATCGGGTTTTGGGACGATTACCAGAAGATGCAGCGGCGGCAGAGCCTGGGCCTGACGGCCCGCTCGAAGTTCCTCCTCCAGATTCTAGTCAGCTTTATTTTTGGCATGAGCTTGGTGTTCCTCTCGGCGCGCGCCGTGTACTCGACCACTTTGACTTTCCCGTTCTTTAAGCGCTTCCGGCCGGACTTCCTGATCTCAGCTCTTCTCAACAATGTCTGGACCTACCCGCTGGCGTTCCTGCCCTTCCTGGTTCTGGTCATCGTGGTGCTGGTGGGGTCGTCGAATGCCGTTAACCTGACAGACGGGCTGGACGGCCTGGCCATCGGCTGCGTCATCATCTCGGCTTCCGCCCTGACCGTGCTCACCTACGTGGCCGGACACGCGGTCCTGGCAGACTATCTTGACCTGGAGCACTTGCCCCGCGTGGCCGAGCTGACCATTTTCTGCGGCGCCATGGTGGGGGCCAGCTTGGGCTTCCTCTGGTACAACGCTTATCCGGCGGAGATCTTCATGGGGGACGTCGGCTCCTTGTCGTTGGGCGGCGCCATCGCCACCGTGGCGGTGATCATCAAGCAGGAACTTCTGCTGCCCTTTATCGGGGGCATCTTCGTGGTGGAAGCCCTCTCGGTCATCCTTCAGGTGGGCTCGTACAAGCTGCGGCGGAAGCGCGTTTTCAAAATGGCTCCCCTCCACCACCATTTCGAGCTGCTGGGCTGGAAGGAATCCAAGATCATCACCCGCTTTTGGATTGCGGCCCTGGTTTTCGCGCTCTTTGCGCTCACCACGCTGAAATTGAGGTAAGACGTTCCTGGTCAGTTGTCCGGGGCCCGTTGCTTGACAGGGGCGATTTTTGCGCATAAAATACGCACTAATGATTTATGGCGAGGCCTAAATCATTCCGCAACCCCACGCGCGTCAGCCTGACGCTGAACCGCGAAACGCTGGTCATTGCCCGGCGTCTGGCGCGGCGCGCCCGGCGGTCGCTCTCCGAAATTGTCTCCGAAATCCTGGACGGTTACTTCCGGCGGAACGACCGGGTGCGCTCGGGGGGACTGCCGTGACGGATGTGCAAGGGAAGAAGGTGCTGGTGGTCGGCTTGGCGCGCACGGGACGCGCGGCCGCCCAATGTCTCTACCGCCGGGGCGCGGTGGTGACGGTCACGGATTCGCGCCCGCCTTGGGCGCTGGAGCCGGACTTCAAGGAATTGCTGGCCCACAGGATCGGTCTCGAGCTGGGCCTGCACCGCGCGGAGACCTTCCGGCGCCAGGATCTGATTGTGGTCAGCCCCGGGGTCCTGCCGGAACTGCCCGAACTTCAGGCGGCGCGCAAAGCCCACGTTCCCATCATCCCGGAAATCGAGGCGGCTGGCTGGTTTCTGGAATCAGAGCTGGTGGGGATCACGGGCTCGAATGGCAAGACCACCACCACCGCGCTCCTGGGGAAAATACTTGAGGCTTCGGGCTTCCGCGCCTTTGTGGGTGGCAACATCGGGATGCCGTTGATTTCGGCGGTGGACACGGTTTCGCCGGACACGATCGTGGTGGCGGAACTGAGCAGCTTCCAACTGGAAATCATCCAGGATTTCCGGCCGCACGTGGCCGTGCTGTTGAACCTCACCGCTAACCATCTGGACCGGCACCGGTCCTTCGACGACTACGTGCGGGCTAAGACGCAGATTTTCCGCAATCAGACGGCCGAGGATGTTGCCGTCTTGAACGCCGACGATCCCGCGGTGATGAGTCTGGCGCCCGCCGTCGCCGCGCGCAAGGTTTACTTCAGCCAAAAGCAGACCCTTCCCGAAGGCATCTTTGTCTCCGACGGCCAGATTCTTTACCGCGTGGGAAACCTGGAGCGCGTCCTTCTGGAAACGCGCGAGGTGCCGCTGCGGGGCGAATTCAATGTGGAAAACGTCCTGGCGGCGGCGACGGTGGCCTGCGTGCTGGGTGTGGACTTCCAGGCCCTGCGCCGGGCGGTGCGCGAGTTTCGCGCCGTCGAGCACCGGCTGGAATACGTGCGCGAAATTCGCGGCGTCGAGTTCTACAACGACTCCAAGGCCACCAGCGTTGACGCCGTCGTCAAGGCCCTGTCGGCCTTCGGACGCGGCGTCCACCTGATTCTCGGCGGCAAGGATAAAGGGGCGCCGTATGTGCCGCTACGCGCCCTGCTCAAAGAGAGAGTCCGCCGAGCCTATCTGATAGGCGCGGCAGCGGAGCGGATTGGCCGCGAAGTGAAAGGCGCTGTCGAACTCGTGCACGCGGGAACTCTGGAGACGGCGGTCCGCCAGGCGCTTGAGTGCGCCGTGCCTGGCGACGTGATCCTCTTGTCGCCGGCCTGCGCCAGCTTTGACCAGTTCCAGGATTACGAGCACCGCGGCCGCGTTTTCAAGGGTCTGGTCGAACAGCTAGCACAGGAGGTGAAAGCCGCGGAAGCCCAGAAGCGAGCGGAAGCCGCCGCGAGCCTGGCCTCAGTCGCTGCGGTGGCTTCGCCCGAAGCCCAGCCCGAGCCGGCTGGGGAAGTAAGGGTGAGTCCGGAGAGCCCAGTGCCTGCGAGCACTGAAGTGGCGGCTCAGCTTCCAGCCCCCGAAGCCCTGAAGCCCGAAGTTGAGCCAGGTCGCGCATCCGAGGAAGTGGCAACGCTTGAACCTCTGCCTGAGGAGCCAGTGGCCGCGCAGGCTGCGCCTGCTGAACCGGGGAGGGTTGAGTTCGCTGCCGAGCCCACGCCACCCGAAATCGAGAAAGCTCCAGAGGCGTCTCAGGCAGCAGAGCAACCTCCGGCACGCTCCGAGCCGGCTGAGGCTCCGCCTCGTGCCGTGACGTACCCCGAATTGGTTTACGTTTACGAAGTGGCAGCGAAGGAGGTTGCCTATCCGGAGGAGGAACCCTCCGCCGGACCCGCAGCCGACGAGTTTGGGCCGCCGCCGGAAGATTGGCGCGCGCCCGAAAGCTTGGCTGATGAAGCCCTGCCGTTTGAAGTTCGTGGAGCAGCGCGCCCGAATGCTGCCGCCGCGGGCGCCGGACCGGGTGGCGCCGAGCCTCAGGAAGCGCACGGCGGAGACGTGAAGCCGGCCCCACCCGCTGGCCGCCCGAGCCGGCAGAAGCGGCTGCCGGGACTGTAAGGAGCGCATGGCCCGACAACTCGAGTCCGACAGGATCTTATTCGGGGCGGTAGTCATCCTGGTTCTGTTCGGGGCGCTCATGGTTTTCAGCGCCTCGGCGGTGCTGGCCTCGGAGCGGTTTGGGAACAGCTACCACTTTCTCATCCGGCAGGTGCTCTGGGCGGTGGTGGGCCTGGCGGTGATGGTCGGCATGATGCATCTGGACTACCGGCGGCTTGCGAATCCCCGCCTGGTCTTTCCCGCTTTAGGGCTGCAATTGATCTTGCTGGTCGTCGTGCTCTTTGCCGACCGCGCCCACAACGCTCACCGCTGGCTCCATCTGGGGCCGATGAACTTTCAGCCCTCGGAGCTCACCAAACTCGTTTTGGTGGTTTTCCTTGCCTATTTTCTCCGTTTGCGCCAGGGCGCCGTGAATGACTGGAAACACACGCTGCTGCCCATCGGACTGGTTGCCGGGGCGAGCGTGGCCCTGGTAGTGAAGGAGCCGGATTTCGGAACCTCCCTGGCCCTGGTGCTCGTCGTGGCGGCAATGTTGTTCGCGGCGGGGATGCGGCTGGGCCATTTCGCTCTGGGGATCTTGGCCGCCGCTCCGGCACTCTATCTGCTGATACTCTACTCTCCCTATCGCTATCGGCGTTGGCTGGCATTCCTGGATCCTTACTCGGATCCGCTGGGAAAGGGCTTCCAGATCATTCAATCGTTCATCGCGGTGGGCACGGGAGGAATTGACGGGCTGGGCCTGATGGAAGGCAAGCAAAAGCTTTTCTATCTCCCAGAGCCGCACACGGATTTCATCTTTGCCGTCATCAGCGAAGAATTGGGTTTCATCGGGGCAGTGCTCGTGTTAGGGCTATTCGGGGTGATTCTCTGGCGAGGGTTGCGGGCGGCGAGCGGCTGCGGCGATAAGTTCGGACGGCTGCTGGCCGTGGGGCTGACGGTCATGCTGGTGGGTCAGGCCCTGGTCAATGTCAGCGTGGTGCTGGGCCTGTTGCCGACGAAGGGGATTCCATTGCCGTTCGTCAGCTACGGCGGCTCGTCGCTTCTGATGAGCCTGATCGCCGTCGGCATCTTGTTGAACATATCGCAGCATTCCAGTTAGGGGAATCGTTGGCAGTGGTGGAGGTGAGAATCGAGCGGCCGGACAGCGGAGCCCCATTGGAGGCAAGGACGGTTCCTGACCGCAAAGACACGGGGCGTCCAGAGGCTAGGACTCAGTCCCTGCGCGTCCTGATGGTGGCCGGCGGGACGGGTGGCCACATCTTTCCGGCGCTGGCAGTGGCGGAGGAATTACGCGCGCGCGCGAAGCGTCGCGATCCCAACAGCCCCGGTCCCGACATCCTCTTCCTGGGCACCGGGCGCGGCCTGGAGGCGCGCTTGGTGCCCGCGGCGGCTTTCCCCTTGCGCACGGTCGCCGCGGCGGGGCTGAAGGGAATCAGCGGCCTGCGGAGGTTGCGCAACCTGCTGGTGCTGCCGCGAAGCGCGGTGGAGACAGCGCTCGTGCTGAGAGAGTTCCAACCCGACGTGGTTGTGGGCTTGGGCGGGTACCTGGCGGGGCCGGCCATGCTCGAAGCAGCTCTCCAGGATATTCCCACCCTGCTGATTGAGCCCAACGCGGTGCCCGGCTTCACCAACCGTGTTCTCTCCCCGGTAGTTCGTCTGGCGGCTGTGGGATTCGCGGAAGCGGCGAGCTTCTTTGGCGCCAAGGGCCGCCTGACGGGCCACGCGGTTCGTAAGGCGTTCAATGCCGTGCCGCCCAAGCAGCACGTTCCTCCCTTCACGGTCTTGATTCTGGGCGGCAGTCAGGGGTCGGCGGCCATCAATGATTGCCTGCGGCGAAGCCTGCCCCTGCTGGCTAGGGAGCGAGAGCGGTGGAGATTCATCCATCAAACCGGCGAACGAGACTATAATGCCGTGCGGAAGGCGTATCAGGAACGAGGGCTTACCGCCGAGGTTTACACTTTTGTTGACGATGTTCCTGAGGCATTTGCGCGGGCCGACTTGGTCATCTCCCGCGCCGGGGCGACGGCGGTGGCGGAACTGGCGGCGGCGGGCAAGGCAGCGTTGCTCATTCCCTTTCCGGGGGCGACGGATCAGCACCAACTGGAAAACGCCACGGCGCTCGCGCGAGCCGGCGCCGCGCGCGTCCTGCCCCAGGCCGAGTTGACGCCGGAACGCTTGGTTGCGGAGCTCCGGGAGCTGCTTGACCACCTGGATGAGCTGGCCGAGATGGAACGCCGAGCACGCGGTTTGGCGCATCCCGACGCCGCAGCGCACATTGCGGACCTGATCGAGGGTCTGGCAGGGAAGCGATGAATGCTGAATTGTGAATAGTGAATGGTGAATTGTGAAGAAACAACGGACGACTGACCACGGACGACGGACAGCCTAACACTGAGGACTGACAACTGACAACTGACAACTGACAACTGACAACTGACTTCTTATGCTTGGCAAGATTCGCAAAATCCACTTCGTGGGCATCGGCGGCATCGGCATGAGCGGCATCGCGGAGGTGTTGCTCAATCTCGGCTACACGGTCTCCGGCTCGGATCTCAAAGCCACGTCGGTCACGGAAAGGCTGGCGACGCTGGGCGCGCGCATCTCCGAGGGCCACGCGGCGGCGAACGTTCAAGGCGCCGAGGTGGTGGTGACGTCCACGGCCGTGGCCGCGGACAATCCGGAGGTTCGAGAGGCGAAGCGGCTGCAAGTCCCTGTTATTCCGCGCGCGGAGATGCTGGCCGAACTGATGCGCCTGAAGTTCAATGTGGCCGTGGCGGGCGCCCACGGGAAGACGACCGTAACTTCGATGATTGCCGTGATGCTGGCCGAGGCGAACCTTGATCCCACCGCGGTGATTGGCGGCCGGCTGGACGCTTTTGGCTCCAGTGCGCGGCTGGGCAAAGGCGAACTGATGGTGGTGGAGGCCGACGAAAGCGACCGCTCGTTTCTTTATCTGTTGCCCACGCTCGCCGTCGTCACCAACATTGACCGCGAACATCTGGACCACTATCGCGATCTTGACGAGATTGCCGCCGCCTTCCTTTCCTTCATGAACAAGACACCGTTCTATGGCGCCGTGATTGCCTGTATAGACCCGCCTTGGGGGGAGCAGATACGAGCCCTGCTGCCGAAGATCCGTCGCCGCGTCATAACTTACGGGATCGAGCCGGGCGCCGATGTCGCCGCTCGAGCCGTCGAACTCAGTCCGGCGGAGTCCAGCTTCGAAGCGAGCGTGAAGGGCAGGTCGCTGGGCCGCTTTAGGCTCGGCGTCCCGGGGCGGCACAACGTGCAGAACGCGCTGGCGGCCATCGCCGTGGGCGTGGAATTGGAGCTCAGCGCGGAACAGATCCGCCAGGGGCTGGCGCGCTTCCGGGGCGTGGATCGCCGCTTCCAGGTGAGGGCAGAGTGGAATGGCGTGACGGTGGTGGATGATTACGGACATCATCCGGCGGAAATTCGCGCTGTGATGCAGGCGGCGCAACTGCAAGGCGCCCGGCGCGTATGGGCGATCTTTCAGCCCCACCGATATACGCGTACCAAGTTTCTGATGGACGATTTTGCCCGCTGTTTCGACGGCTGCGAGCGGGTTTACGTGCTGGACATCTATCCCGCAAGCGAGCCGCCTATTCCGGGCATTACCTCCCAGCGGCTGGTGGAGCGCATGCACGAGCTCGGATTTCACCGCGCGCGCTACGCACCTTCCGAGCAGGCAGTGATCCGGGAAGTGCTGGCGGAGGCTCGGCTCGGCGACCTCATCTTGACGGTGGGTGCGGGAAGCGTCTGGAAAGTGGGGGAGGCGCTGGGGGAAGCGATGCGCGGCGCCGGCCCCTCCGGCGCGGGGCAGACCCGCTAGAGTTGTGGGAGAATTGGCAAAGGTCCGATGTCGTTCCTGTCGTGCGAGACCGGGATTGCGGAGCAGGTGGCCGCTTTGGGCGCCCAATGGCTTCCTGCCGAACCCCTCAGCGCCCACACCTCGCTCGGGGTGGGAGGGCGGGCAGACTTGGTGCGCCTCCCCGACGTTCAGCGCTTGCCCGAACTCGCGGAATACCTCCGCCGGCGCGGCGTCCGCTGGCGCGTGCTGGGGGGCGGAACAAACCTCCTGGTCGTGGACGAGGGCCTGGATGACGTGATCCTGCAACTGGTGCGCGAGCCGGACGGCTTGCGGTTCGAGGGTCAACGCGTCGAGGTCCCCGCGGCGGCCAGCTTGGGCACCGTGGTGATGGAATGCGCCAAGCGAAATCTGGGCGGTATGGAAGGCTTGATTGGCGTGCCGGGCACCGTGGGTGGCGCGCTCCACATGAACGCGGGAGCCTACGGAACCGAGATCGGTGACTTGGTGCGCGCGGTCACAGTGTATCGCGGCTCGGCGCAACGCCAGGAGGTGTTGCAGACGGGAAACCTGCGCTTTGTATATCGCCGCTCCAGTTTCGCGCCCGATGACGTCCTCCTTTCCGCCGCGCTGGAGTTGCCGGAGCGACCCTACGCGGAGATTGTGGAAAGAATCAAGGAGTGCAACCAGAAACGGCGGGCGTCGCAGCCCATCAACGAGAAGAGCGCGGGCTGCATCTTCAAGAACCCGCCAGGACACTCCACCGGCAAGCTGATTGACGCGCTCGGCCTGAAGGGGACGCGCGTGGGTGGGGCGGTCGTTTCCGAGCTGCACGCCAATTACATCGTCAACCACTACCAGGCGACAGCCAGCGACATTTTCAAGCTGATGGATCTCATGCGAGAGCGAGTTCTTGGAGCCTACGGGATCGAGTTGGAAGAGGAAGTGGTTGTGTGGAGGAAGTAGTTGGCAGGCAACAGTCAACAGTCGACAGTCAACAGGCGAAAGTCGAAAGTCAGAAGGCACGGAGCTTTGGTCCTGGGTCGTTGGCTGTCAACTGTGAACTGTTGACTTAGGCGAATGGCCATCGAAGATACTGACGAAATCCCGCTGCCTGGCGAGTTCGACGAGGAGAACGAATCGCCGTTCCGTCGGCGCCAGAAAGTTGTGCCGGTGCGGCGTGGCCGCCTGGGGCGCGCGCGGCGTTGGCTGCGCTGGGGGCTGTATGGAGTCTTCGTGCTTCCCCTGTTCGCCTATGGGGGGTATCGTCTGGCGCTGTTCGCGCTGACCTCGCCCCGGTTTATGCTGACTTCCGCCGAGGACGTCGTGGTGACCGGTAACCGCTTTGTGTCGCGCGAGGAAGCCTTGAACGCCCTGGGTTTTCCCGCCAGTGGGAAGTTGGCGAACGGGGTGAGCATTTTCCGCTTGTCGCTCGCGGAGAAGCGTAAGCAGGTGGAGTCTGTTCCCTGGGTGAAGTCTGCCACGCTCAGTCGTGCCTATCCGCACCGTCTGGCGGTGAGCCTGGTAGAGCGGACCCCTGTGGCTTTTGTGAACGTCGAGGGGCGCGTGAAGCTGGTGGATGCCGAAGGAGTTCTCCTGGACAAGCCGGAACGAGGTTCGTTTAACTTTCCGGTGCTGACCGGCCTGGACGCAGCAGGCAACGGGGCCGAGCGCGCGCCGCGCGTGGCTCTTTACGAGGAGTTTTGGGGCGCGGTTTCGGACGAGGCTTCAGCGTCGGGCTGGCTGGTTTCGGAAGTGGACCTTGCCGAGCTTGACGACCTCAAGGCCATCCTGGTTCAGGGGCGCGACACCCTTCAGGTCCACTTCGGCCGCGAAAACTTCCGGGAGCGGTTTCGCAATTTCCTCACCTTGCTGCCGGAGGTGCAGAAAGCCAACACTAAAATCGGCTCTATAGACCTGCGCTATCGCAACCAGGTCGTCGTGAACCCACAGACGCCGGAATCCCCCGGCGCCGGGGTTGCGGCGCCAGCGGCCGCGCAGAAAGAATAGGACTGCCTTGGCGGATAAGGACCGTTACATTTTCGGGCTGGATCTGGGAACCACCAAAACCTGCGCGTTGGCCTGTCGTCGCAGCGAGGAAGGCAGGCTGGAAGTGGCCGGCTTTGGCGCGGCCGAATCGCGCGGCTGGCGCAAGGGCGTGATTGTCAACCTGGATTCGGCCGTGCTGGCCATCAAAAAGGCCGTGGAAGCGGCGGAGGCGGAGGCCAAAGTCTCGTTCGAATGGGCCTTCCTGGGCGTGGGAGGCGGCCATGTCAAGGGCGTGAACTCGCGCGGCGCCCTGACCTTGGGCAGTCACAGCCGCGAGGTCACGCTGGAGGACAAGGTCAAGGCCTTTCAGACGGCCAAAAGCATCTCGCTCCCTTCCGACCGCGAGCTGATCGATGCACTGCGCCAGGAGTACCTCCTCGATTCGCAGGACGGCATTCGCGACCCGCTGGGCATGACCGGAAGGTGCCTGGAAGTGAACGTTCACCTCATCACCGCCTCGACCACCGCCTGGCAGAGCATCGTGACGGCGGCGAACCGGGCGGGAATCAAGGTGCCGGACAGCGGCACCATCTTTGAGCCGCTGGCCTGTGCCTGGGCCTGCCTGACGGAGGACGAGCGCGAGTTGGGTGTGGCGCTGCTGGACATCGGTGGGGGATCGTCCGAACTCATCCTGTTCTATCAGGGGACGGTCCGGCACACGGCGGCGATCCCGGTGGGGGGCGAGCATTTCACGAACGACATAGCCGTGGGCCTGCGTACCCCCATTCCTGAGGCGGAGAAGATGAAGCGCGCGTGGAGCGAGCGCGACCCGACCCAGTCCCTTGACACTCCCTTGGAGGTCCCCAGCGTCGGTGAGCGCCCCGCCCGCGTGGTCAGCTACGCCACCTTGAGTGAGATTATCGACCCGCGCGCGCTGGAATTGCTCGAGCTCTTGCAGGCGGAACTGCGGCGTTCCGGTTTTGAGAAGCAACTGGGTGCCGGCGTGGTGTTGACCGGCGGCGGAGCCAAGCTGGGTGGCCTGATCAGCTTGGCGGAGCAAGTGCTGGGGCTTCCGGTACGGTTGGGTCGGCCCTCGGGCTTGGCCAGGATGGGAGACGTTCTTGCGGACCCGGCCTATGCCACGGTGGTCGGGTTGGTGACTTACGGCAATCGGTTGCGCCTGTTGCGCAACTCGGGGGATAAGAGCTGGGCCGCGAAGCTTTGGGGCGCCCTGCGCGGCAAAGGCGCGTAACGAAGTCGAAAGTCGAAAGTTGAAAGTCGAAAGTCAAAAGTGAAATGCGAACGACTTGGCCTGGGCTTCCAGCTCTTGCCCTTCGACTTTTAACTTTTGACTTTCGACTGCTTTCAAGGAGCGGCAATGGCAACCGACGAAATCAACGACAGCATCCGGGTGGGTTTTTCCGAGGAATTACGCCATGGCGCCAAGATCAGAGTAATCGGCGTGGGCGGAGGCGGCGGCAACGCCGTCAATCGCATGATTGCTGCCAAGCTCGAGGGCGTGGAGTTCATGGTGGCTAATACCGACTTGCAGGCCCTCAAGGCCTCGAACGCGCCGGTGAAGATTCAGCTGGGGGCCAAGTTGACGAAGGGATTGGGCGCCGGGGCTAATCCGGAAATTGGCCGGCGAGCCGCGCTGGAGGATACCGAGAAGATCATTGATGCTCTGGAAAGTGCGGACATGGTCTTCGTCACAGCAGGGCTGGGTGGCGGCACCGGTACGGGCGGCGCGCCCATCGTCGCCGGCCTGGCGCGCGAACTCGGCGCGCTTACCGTGGCCGTGGTCACTAAACCCTTTGCCTTCGAGGGCAAGCGGCGCATGACGCAGGCCGAGCAGGGCTTGGCGGAACTCAGCGAGGCGGTGGATACGGTCATCTGCATTCCCAACGAGCGCCTGATGCAGTATGTGGACAAGGGCACGAGCTTCTTCGAGGCCTTTCGCATTGCCGACGACATCCTGCGCCAGGGCGTGCAGGGCATCTCCGATATCATCACCATCACCGGCATCATCAACCGCGACTTCGCCGACATCAAGGCGATCATGGAAGGCATGGGCTACGCGGTGATGGGAACGGCCGAAGCCAGCGGCGAGAACCGCACGGTGGAAGCCGTCAACCGGGCGATTGCCAGCCCGCTGCTCGAGGACGCTTCCATCAGCGGCGCGCAGGGCGTCCTGCTGAACATTACCGGGTCGAGTAAGCTCACCCTCTACGAGGTCCACGAGGCTTCGAGCATCGTCCAGAAGGCCGCCGCTGAAAACGCCAACATCATCTTTGGCGCCGTCCACAATGAGGCGATGAAAGACACCGTGCGCGTGACCGTCATCGCCACCGGCATCAAGCCGGACAAGATGGGCATGAGACCGCGCGTCGGGGCGCTTTCGCCCGCCATCCGCTCTGCGCAGCAGAGTGTGAAGAGCATGATGCTGAAGAAGGAGAAGCTGCCCATCGAGACGGCCAAGACCAGCGTGCCCGCAGAAATTCCCGCGGACGACCTCGAGGTCCCCGCCTTCATCCGCCGCCGCAAGCCGGACGACAAGTGATGGAAACTAGAAACTGGAAATTGGAAACTGCAACATCGAAAC
>Ga0315288_10005549_pt1 | contig 16033 bp, 14 predicted proteins | sample YL17G11_20_MG_FD_203454 | JGI IMG/M metagenome (GOLD analysis project Ga0315288, IMG submission 203454) | Sediment microbial communities from Yellowstone Lake, YNP, Wyoming, USA - YL17G11_20 | ecosystem: Environmental > Aquatic > Freshwater > Lake > Sediment | place: USA: Wyoming | collected...
AGCCTATAAATCAAGAAATAAATGTATATTCTGTGGCACTACCTTTTTGGCATTTTTCAGGTAACGATCCAGTATTGACGCGGCTTTCAGCCATTTGGTCACCCCACAACTGTCCAAGAAAAGTTAAAGTAAGGTTTTATTGCGCTCTCAATGGATTCAAAGGTTATTTACTCTTGACATCATGTTACTTTTTCTGTACTTTTTCATTATAAAATCGATGATTGAAAGTGTATGAGGTAGGGGAGTTATGTCTTTTGAGTTTACCGTTGTATCATCGGCGATCCTTTTTTTAGGTATAGCGATTTGTGGACTACTTGCAGGAGTAATTATTAAGTGGATAGTGTTATCTAAACTTAAAATACTGGTAGCGAAAACAAAGTCTAAAGGAGATGATGTTATTATTCATGCACTAAAGGGAGGTATGGTAGTCCTATGCATTACCCTTATTATTTTATATGGGGCGACTTCCGTTTCTCCCTTACCGCAGCACCTTTCCCATTTAATTCAGAAAGTTATTCTTGTCGGCATCATCATTTCCCTTACCTGGCTTATCGCCAAAATTGCTACAGGTTTTTTGGAACTTTATGCTGAGAGGGTGAAAGAGACCCTTCCCCAGGCAACTATATTCAAGAATTTGACCAAAATTATTATTGTTACCTTGGGGTTTCTGATTATTTTACAGACATTGGGTATTTCTATTACTCCCCTCTTAACTGCCTTGGGTGTGGGTGGGCTGGCGATTGCCCTTGCCCTGCAAGGTACCCTTTCCAATCTCTTTTCCGGTCTGCACCTCATTTTGTCCAACCAGGTGAGGAGAGGTGACTATGTGAAGATTGAAACGGGTGAGGAGGGGTATGTGACGGATATTACCTGGAGGCATACCACTATTAGAATGTTGCCCAATAATATCGTTGTTGTTCCTAACGCCAAATTAGCTTCAGCTATTATGACCAATTATTACCTTCCTGAAAAGGAATTGGCAGTATTGGTTCAGGTGGGCGTCAGTTACCATTCTGATCTCAAGAAGGTAGAGAAGGTAACGGTTGGGGTGGCGAAAGAGGTAATGCAAACGGTTAAAGGAGGTGTGCCCGAATTCGAACCGTTCATCCGTTACCATACCTTTGATGAGTGTAGTATTAACTTCACGGTTGTTCTGCGGGCACGGGAGTTTGTTGACCAGTATCTGATAACGCATGAGTTTGTAAAGAGACTCCATGAACGATATCAGCAAGAAAATATCGAAATCCCCTTTCCCGTAAGGACAGTGTATCTTAAGGAATCTTCCCATAAGTAGCTATACGCTCATTTTAGGGATTAAAAAAACTTGACAGATGAGAGTAAAACATATTATAAAATTAGTCTGTTTTTTTAATTAATTGTTTGTATGAGAGGGTATGTCCATGATTCGCATTGACAGGGAGAAATGTTTGGGCTGCGGGGGATGCGTAGATCTTTGCCCACGAACAGCTATCTGTTTTATTAAAGACCGTGCTTTTGTGGATGTAGAGTTGTGTTTGGAGTGTAAGACCTGTGTGAATGTCTGCCCGGTCAAAGCGCCAAGTGAAGTATAGTAAGTTAAGCTTTCGATAGAGGGATTCGGCATTTTAAAAGGAAAGGAGAAGAGGCATTGGAGGCTACTGTAAGCTTTAAAAAAAGCATGATTGAGTGCTCTCTACTTGATAAAGAGAGGGGGAAACCCTTTCGCCCGGGGGATAAAAAAGAGTTGACCCCAGAGTGGGATCGAGACAAATGTATACGCTGTGGACTCTGTTATGTCTATTGTCCTGATGGTGCTGTCTATCATACTGATGATGGATTTTTTGAGGCGGACGGAGAGAGGTGCAAAGGGTGTAGTATCTGCCACCGTGAGTGCTGGCTCGGGGCAATCAGCATGGTGAAGGAGGAGTAGGTATGGATAAATTCAGTCTTTATGTTCCTAATTTCTTGCCTTTCAAGGAGTACTTTACCCCTGAGAAAAATCAGGCCTGCCCTGGATGCGGACTTGCCCTGGCGGTACGTCAGGCTTATAAAGCCTTGGGGAAAGATATTGAAAAGGCAACCTGGCAGCACTTACCGGAAAAGGGTTTCCATGATATTTTTGGAGCAGGAAAAACGGAAGTATCTTTTTTGCGGATTCCCAAGGTTAAGGGGGATCTCATCCTTTGCTTTGACAATGAGGCGGGGGGCACTTTATCTGAAGTGTTAGAAAAGCCGATGGTGTCAATGGCCATTGCGGAAGGTTTTAGTTACGTTGCTACTGCCTGTCCCAGTTATCCCTTTGACCTCTATGATAAGGTAAAAAGGGGTTTTGAGACCGAGGGCAAGGCCTACCTTCATATTTTATGTCCTTGTCCTCAGGGGTGGCAGTTTGACCCTGAACTCACGGTCAAGATGGGGTTCTGGGCGGTAGAGTGCAGGGCTTTTCCACTCTATGAAGCAGGTGGTGGTATGTATCACCTTGCCCTTACTACGCCTAAACCCCGATCGGTTGCAGATTACCTTCATGCCCAGAAGAGATTTGAGAACCTCACAGAGAAGCAGATGGAAGAGGCCCAGGCTTTTGTAGAAAATGAGCACAAGAAGCTTGCCGATGCGGTGCAGAACTATCTTGAGACCACAGAGGTGACCGCTGCTTCTTAAGTAGTAGAGTTTGGTGAAAGGAGAAGAGAATGCCTGATCCACGATGGACGACAGATGGGAAGAAGATGTTTGAAAAGGTCATGAGTGCTGTTCCCGACGCCATGAGGGATGCGGTGAAGCCAAAGCTCATGGAACTGTTGGCTGCGAGGGCTAAGGGTAAACCAGTGACAGATGAAGTGGTGAAGAAGATGGTGGTTGAGGATTTACCCGAACCACAAAAAAGTGTACTGATGCAGGTGCTCGGCATAAAAAAGCCGACAGGCGATAAGGGTAAGAAGAAGGTGGTAACCCCTGCAGCGGAAGCGGTTTCACCAGCGGCTCAGGGGCAGTGGGAAGGTATCAGTCAGGCGATGTTTGAGCGGATGCTGGGGGAGGTACCGGAGACCCTGCGGGATGTGTTTCGGGGAAAGCTCATGGATATTCTTAAGCAGAAGGCACAGGGGGGGACATTTAAGGAGGTCCAGGTGGTGGAGATTGTTAATGAGATTGTCCCCGAGCCATTTAAGAGTGCTATCCTCAAAGCCTTTTCAACCATGGGCGGTGTGGATGTGGGTGCAGTTGAGAAGATTATTTCGACCTACCCGGGCGGTTCTGAAACACTCATTTCCATACTTCACGCCATCCAGGGGCAGTTTGGCTATATACCAGGAGAGGCACTTAAACTGTTGAGTCAGAAGAAGAATGTATTTTTAAGCACACTCTATCGGTTGGTCACCTCTTACCAGTCTTTTCGCACTGAGCCGCCCAAACAGTACACAGTCACGCTATGCAATGGCACGGGCTGCCTGGTGAAAGGTACTGACCCGATGATTAAGAAGCTTGAAGAGAAGGTCTCTGAGCACGATTCGCAGATCACTTTGGAGAAAGTGAGATGTCTGGGCTGTTGTGATCTCTCACCTGCACTGATGGTAAATGGTGAGGTGTACGGAGGGGATGCTGCCCAGGCGAAGCTCGCTGAAATTTTAGGGGAATAGAGGAGAGGGGTATATGAAGATAAAGAAAGTAGATGACCTTAAAAAGATACAACAAGAGGGAATAAAATTACTCTCTCCCTCTACAGTGAGAATTACGGTGGGGGCTGCTACCTGCGGTATGGCCAAGGGTGCAGGGAAGGTATATGAGGCCTTGAAATATGAGGTGAAAAAGCAGAAGGTGAAAGCCGAGGTGGTATGTGTAGGATGTAATGGCCTCTGTTACGCCGAGCCCATCGTTGAGGTGGTCCGTGCAGGCAGACCTCGCCTTACCTATGGACGCGTGAGTGTGGGGAGGGTGGGGGAGCTGGTTACCTCGATTAAAGCGGGAGCGGTGTTGAGGGATCTGGCCTTGATGAGGCGTGATGAAGAGAAATCAGCTCTGGGGACCGTAACTGTCAGCTATGCGAAGGGAAAGATTCCAAAAGCCTATGCTCAGGTGAAGGAATATCGTAAACTCGATTTTTACAAACTCCAAATGAAACTGGTGAGCAAAAATGCGGGTACCATCAATCCTGAAGTGATTGAAGAATATATTGCCCTGGATGGCTATCAGGCACTGGCAAAGGTGCTGACTACCATGAACCCTGAAGAGGTGATCGCCGAGGTATCTGCCTCGAAGCTGCGAGGCAGGGGGGGAGCGGGATTCCCCACGGGCGTTAAATGGAGTGCCTGTCGCAAGGCTCAAGGTGACGCGAAGTACGTCGTGTGTAACGGGAGCGAAGGTGATCCTGAGATTGGGATGCACCGAAGCTTTCTTGAGTCTGATCCCCATCTGGTGATAGAGGGGATGGCCATTGCAGGTTATGCGGTGGGAGCAGAGGAAGGCTATATCTATTTAAATGACCGCTATCAGCTTGCTCATACCCGGATAGAACGGGCGATTACGCAGGCAGAAGAGTCAGGTCTTTTAGGTAAAAATATTTTAGGATCAGGTTTCTCTTTCTCGATCAAGGTAAAACGAGGGGGGGGTGCCTATGTCTGTGGTGAGGAGACAGCACTGCTCAATGCGCTGGAAGGAACCTTTGGCGAACCGAGACCGCGTCCTCCCTATCCTGCAGAGAGGGGGCTTTTTGAAAAGCCCACCGTGGTCAATAATTTGGAAACCCTTGCTACTGTCCCCACGATTATGCTGAAGGGAGGAAAGTGGTTCTCTCAGGTGGGAACGGCTGCGAGCACCGGCACCAAGATTGTTGCCCTCTCAGGTAATGTTGCCCAGGCCTGCTGGGCTGAGGTTCCCCTGGGTATGAGTATCAAAGCAATCATTGATACCTTTGGTAGAGGGGCAGCTGATGGTAAGAAGGTAAAGGCGTTTCAAACGGGAGGACCTTCGGGCGGGGTACTTCCTGCGCCCATGCTCAAGCTCAAGCTTGATTACCAACAGTTGACCAGCGCCGGGAGTCTCCTCGGTTCAGGGGGACTGCTGGTGATGGATGAAGATACAGACATGGTGGGTGTGGCAAAATTTCTCACTGACTTTTTTGCTGATGAATCGTGTGGGAAGTGCAGCAGCTGTCGAGAGGGCTGCAGGAGACTTCAAGAGATTATTGGGAGCATCAGGGAAGGGCAGGGCACAAAAGAACACATTGCACTCATTAAACGTATTGCAGCTGCCATGGCTGATACCTCAGCCTGTGCGTTGGGGAAAACTGCTGCGGTGCCCATTCTCTCGGTATTAAAGCATTTTCCCAAAGAGGTTGAGGGGAAGTTAATGAAGGGCATGCACTAATAGGCAAGGAGAAGGGGTTAATCTATGGTGATACTCACACTAGACGGGAAGAAAGTAAAAGTGAAAGAGGGGGCTACCATTCTAGAGGCTGCCCGCGCCAACGGTATTGAGATTCCTACCCTCTGTTCCAACGAGGCGCTCAAGCCCTATGGGGCCTGCCGTCTCTGTATTGTAGAGATACGGAGAGGTACGAGTACCATTATCGATACCTCCTGTACCTACCCGGTTGAGGAGGGGCTTGAGGTAAAGACCGCCTCACCGCGGATTATTGAGGGGAGGAAAATAGTGATTGAGCTTTTCTTAGCCCGCTCACCCAACGTGAAGATAATCCGGAAGCTGGCTGATGAATATGGCATCGGTGAGAGCGCAAGGGAGATGGGAAAGGATAATGAGTACTGCATTCTCTGCGGACTCTGTGTTCGCGCCTGTAATGAAGTAGTGAAGGCAGGTGCCATCCAGTTTGCAGGAAAAGGCTTGCAGAAAGTGGTGGATTCTCCCTTCAGCCAGACTGCAGAAGACTGTGTTGCCTGTGGTTCCTGTGCCTTCGTCTGCCCCACGGGTATTATCAAAAAGACTGATTTTGAATCTACCGCCCTCTGTACGCCCCAGGGGTGTGAGCCTACAGGACCTCAGCGACAGCTCCTCAATTGGAAAGTGGAGCAGAAACTTAGAGTGTGTAAGAAGTGCGGAAACGCTTACGCACCTGAACCTCATCTTGACAAAATAAGGCAGCAGCAAAATCTTCCCAATGAGTTTTTTGACATCTGTCCCTCCTGTCGAAAGTATCCGGTGGTTGATGAGGAGAAGTGCCTGGGATGTGGCGGTTGTATGGAGAACTGCCCCTGTGGGGCGCTGGAGCTTGATGACAAGGGGGGCTATGAGAAGAAGGCACATGTGTACACTCAAAACTGTACTGCCTGTCATAGTTGTGAGCTTATCTGCCCGATGGTGGCAATCAGTTAGAAGATGATGACGTAAGCAGTGAGGAGGAAAAGTTATGGTCTATGATCTTGCCATTGTGGGAGCGGGTCCAGGAGGTCTTCATGCCGCCAAGTGGGCAGCAAAGAAGGGCCTTAAAGTTATTTTGATTGAAAAGCGTAAGGATGTTTCTAAGGTTACCCGCTACTGTAGTGAACACATTATTCTGGATGAGCACTATAACGGGGATACGATTAAGGTAGATGAGGTGCAGGGTAAAATTATCTCTACCTTTAACGGGTGGGAGGTGAATTATAAAGGAGGTTTGTGCCCGGTAACTGATAAGTACTACTATTCGCCCACCCAGAACGCAATCCACTTTGCCTGGCCTGATAAAAGACCTTTTGCCTATAAGTACGATAAGGGTTTCCTCTTGCAGTCACTCCTCGATGAGTGTCAGGCGCTCAAGGATTTTACCTACCAGAGTGAAACTACTGCCTATGATGCAACTGATTCTTCCCAGGGGGTTGAGCTTAAGTGTGTGAGCAAGGGGACAAAGTCAAAAATCAGAGCAAAAAAATTGATCATTGCTGATGGAGTCAATACCCGTGTGGGCCAAGCCATGGGTTTTAATCGTGATCGGGGATATATGGGGGTTGCGCTCTGTCTGGCGGTGTACATGTCGGGGGTGAAGGGCTACAATCCCTCAGAGTGGAAGGGGTGGTGGGGACGTTGCTATGGGTCAAACCTTGCACCCCTTATGGGTACAGGTCCCGCCGGCCACTTTGAGGAGTGGGCAGACGTGATTATTCTTGGCAGCTCGAGAGATCCTGCTGAGAAAACCTTCGAGTTCTTTACTACAAAAAGCCCTCTCGCGGATAGGTTTACCAATGCCAAGGTGGAAGCAAAACATTGCTGCTCAGTGAAGGCTTTTACTCCTATCAAGCGCCCTTATCAAGGGAATGGGCTGATTATAGGGGATGCAGCTGCCTTTGTGGAAGTCCAGGCTCAGGGAGCACTGAGCTGCGGATTCCGGGCGGCAGAAGCGGTTGCCAAGGAGCTTGAGGGAAAGAAGGGGTTTGAACAGTATACCAAGTGGTGGCTTGACACCTTTGAATTTAATTCCGGAGGCATGATGCGGGTACAGCAGGGATACGCATTGATACCGACCTATACCGATGAGGAAGTTGACTACCTCTTTTCACTCTGTGAGGGTGTTACCCTGGATGGGAGTTGGAGTCAGTACAAATCACCCAAGATGATATGGGAGACTATTCTTCGCGATCCTGAAAAGATTAAACGAGAACGCCCCACGCTTTTAGAGAAAATCAGAACGGTACGTGCCAATACCTTACAGGAGAGCATTAGTGTGTAAGGAAGTAGATGCTGTTCTCTAGTGATACCTGAGCCAGATGTTACCTCTGGCTCTTTTTTTAAAGGATTTATTCTCTAGGAATGTGCTCTTGAAAATTCTCTCATAAAGGGTAGAGCCTGTCCTGAACTTGATTCAGGAATAAGGGGCGATAACGATTCAACGCTCCCTTACCTCACTCAACATTTTTATATAAGGGGATTTTGAAGCGGTTGAATTTGTGTCGGAAAGCGCTTCAAAAAAAATCAACATTTTATAAATAATTATTTGACAATATTTATAACTAATGGTAATAACCATTCTAGATTTTTTATAAAGCTTATAAAAATAATTTAGCTGCATACAATAATTTATTACTCATCTCCATCAATAAGGTACTCCCAGGGAAAACAGATCACGGATGGGAGCTCAAAGAGTAAGTGGTCGGTGTGAGAAAGAGGAGAGTTGAGGGTTTTCGGTTTTTTGGGAAGTCCCCGGACAAACGGAACAAGTGCTAAACTCCTCGCAAGCGCTCTTAAAGGAGCGGCACACCAGGGTGCAGAAACTAAAAGGTATGATCTCATTAAATATACTATCCGCTACTGCAGGGGATGCTTCAAGTGCGTGTATGAGAATCATGAGTTACCCATCGGCATCTGCAGGATCAAGGATGATATGGCAAGTATCTTAGGTGAGTATCACCAGGCGGATGGGTACATCCTTGCCTGCCCCGTGTATGACCGTGCGGTGACCGCGTTAATGAAAACGTTTCTTGAGAGAAAGATTGCGCTCTTTTACAAGCAGAGAGAAGATTTTGGAAGGATCCCTGATGCAAGGGTGAAAGCAGATTTCAAAAAAAAGGCTGCTCTCATTGCCACGGGCGGTGCAGTAGATGAGTATAGGGAGATAATGGCTGATCCCTGTTTTGAATTAATGGAAGCACACTTTATACTCGAGCAGGTAGAGGTGATCGATAGGCTTTACGTAGGGGGGGTTGATAACTTAAGTAAGGAGCGGTTATCGGAAAAACGAGAGGATGCATTCACCATCGGTGTGCGTCTGGTGAACGAAATAGAAAAGGCACGGCAGCTATAGTTCATATAATATAATAGATAAGGAAAGGACAAAGAAAGACCATGGGATATTGGGGAAAGATATCGATGATAAAGCATATGACTATAAGCGCAGTAGTGGTAATCGCCCTTGCTACCTCACTTGCCTCCTGCAAGAAAAAGGAATCTGGATTCAAACCGCCTTGGATACCTAGCATCTACGGTAACAATATCAGTAAGGTTTTCGCCTTTGATAAGGACGATATCCTGTTAATCGGGTCTTTCGGATTTGCAGCCCGTACCAGTAAGGGCAGTGAAATCAAGTTTGAGAACAGCAAGAAGGATTTCTGGGAATTTCAGAATACCGGCTTAAATGAGGAACTCCTCTGTGATGCCAGCTTTCCTGATCCTATGCACGGCTGGGCAGTTGGTATCTCAGGGCTTATTATCCACACTGCTGATGGCGGTAAGACTTGGGTGAAGCAGAACAGTGGCACCGATAAGCACCTCTTTACCGTTTACTTCCCTGACTGCAAAAACGGGTGGGCAGCGGGGAATCTGAACACCATTATTCATACCGCCGATGGCGGTAACACCTGGGCACAGCAGAAGGAAGGGGAATCATCTGAGAAAGATTTTTTTGCAGTGGATGTAAGCTTTAATGGGCTCTATTTCTTTGATGCCAATGAGGGGTGGCTGGTGGGAGAGTTTGGCACCGTTTACCACACCACGGATGCGGGAGAGCACTGGAATTATGTTCCCACTCCCGAGCTGGCTCCCCTGAAGTTAACTGAGCAGGATTGGGAGCAACCGAGACCCAGCCTCTATGATGTCCGTTTCGCTGACCGGAACCGCGGCTTTATTCTGGGCATTGACGGGATCATGATTAAAACTGAGGATGGAGGGAAAAGCTGGAGGAAGGTTGACAGTAAAGCGACGCGAGCCCTCTACTCTATCGCCATCGTGGGCGATAAGTGTTGGGCAGTGGGTGACCGCGGTAACTATGTGGTGTCAACCGATGGCGGTAACACCTGGACTGCCAAACCTAAGGCTATCCATGCCAAGGGATGGCTCACCTCAGTTGCCTTTGTTGATGAGAATACGGGATGGGTGGTGGGAAAATCCGGTGCGGTGTTTAAGACAGTAGACGGTGGAGAAACATGGGACTGGTTATCAGGGGTTTCATATGATTGGCCTGAGTTCAAACCGCCCAAGTTCCTGGTGGGAGAGTAAAAGGTCTAAAATAGCAAATTAGATTTTTTTAAGAGAAAGGTAGTATCACCTATGAAGAAACTTTCAGAGTGGATCATTGAAAAGAGGGCAGTGGTTCTCATCGGTATTGCTATTGTTACGTTGTTCTTTTGCTTTATCTTAAAAGATTTAAAAATATACAGCAGATTTGCTGACCTCTTGCCTCAGGGGCATGAGTATATCAAACTGCATAATGAAATCAGATCTGAATTCGGAGGCGCCAACACCGTGATCATGGTGCTCCAGGTGAGAAATGGTGACATCTTTAATCCCACCACCCTTCAGAAGATACGGGGGATCACCGATGAGCTTTACCTCATCCCTGCGGTGGACCGTTTTAAGGTGATGTCTATTGCTACCAATCTTCTCTTAGATATGGTGGTGACTTCCGGTACCTTTGATTTTCAACCTTTGATGTTCCCCGAGGTGCCCAAGACCCAGGAAGAGTGTGAAACACTGAGGAACAGGATCTACGGCAGTATCTTCTACGGGAGCTTTGTCTGGTTTGATAGCAAGAAGACCATGATCCGTACTGATTTCTTCGAGGATGAGATTGATTACTCGGTGGTCTTTAAAGAGCTGCTCAGGATCCAGAAGAAGTACGAGGATGAGAACCACATCCTCGCCATAGCCGGCGAGCCCATGCATCTGGGATACATTGATAGCTACAAGTGGAAGGTAATAGGTATCATGGGAATCACCGTTGTGGTAATGCTGCTCCTCTTCCTCTGGTATTTCCGTTCCGTACGGGGGATGATCCTTCCCATTTTCGCCTCATTTGTGAGCGGGATCTGGGGGATGGGATTCATGGTCATGCTGGGCTACAATCTGGATCCCCTGGTGATGGTCTTTCCCTTTCTGGTCGCTGCCATGGCGGCATGCCACTCGGTGCAAATCATCAAACGGTACGTGGAAGAGTGTGTGGTGTTGAAGGATGGGAAAGCTGCTTCAAAGAAGGTCATCGAGGTTATGTTCATCCCCGGGTTTACCAGCATCATTACCGATGCCACCGGTATCATGCTGATTGCGCTTACCCCCATCCAGATACTTCAAAAGATTACCATTGCCTGTACCTACTGGTCTCTGGTTACGGTATTAATTTCCATATTCTTTGTTCCCTGTATCCTTTCCTACCTTCCCTTTCCCCGCAGGTCAGTAGCCGCTTTGGAGAAGAAGACCCTGCTTGATAAATTCTTCATCTTTAGCGGGAAATTCATACCCAGGGGAGGGTATGTGGTAGTTTTTCTCATTTTTGGCGTTCTGCTGGTCTGGGGCGGATACTATTCCACTAAGGTGTATGTGGGAGATGCGGTGCCCGGTTCCTCGCTCCTCTGGCCCTGGCACCGATACAACCGCGATGGTTTCAGGATTGCCTTCAGCATGCCGGTCTTAAGCCCGCTCTATGTGGTGATGGAGGGAGAGAAGCAATGGGATCTGGTATCCTGCCCGGGGAAGCCGCGGCAGTTGTGTGGCGAAAGTTTTTCTGAGATGTACCGCTTTGAAAAATATATGAGGGAGACACCGGGGATGCTGGTCATGTTCACCAGTTCTATCAATACTAGCTTCCCTGGCTCACATTGGCTGATGCACGAGGCTGATCCCAACTGGTACTTCTTCCCTACTCTGGATAATGAGGTGCTCTACGCCTATCGCCGGGTGACTCAGACCGGTATCCCGGGAAGCTCAGATCTTTATGCGGATGCAGGCTCAGACATCTCTGCCAACATCGTAATCTACTGCAGGGACAAGACGACCCCCACCATTAAAACGGTAATGGGGCGAGTCAAGGAGTACATCGAAAAGCGCTCCCGGCTTGCACCTCCCATGAGGTATAGACTGGCAGGGGGTGCGTTGGGTGTCCAGGCGGCTATCAATGAGGTAATTGAGGACTATAATCTAAGGACCTTGCTGATTGCGCTTGCTGCCATCTTTATGTTCTGCGTGATCTTCTTCCGCAGCTTCGTGGCGGGGTTGATCCTGGTGATTCCCCTCATTGTATCCAACCTCATCGCCTTCGGGGTGATGGCAACGGGGTTGCTGGGTGCGACTCCTACGCCCATTACCATTACCACCAGCACCCTGCCCGTTTCTTCAGTGGGGATAGGCTTGGGGGTGGATTTTGGCATCTATCTCTTGTGCCGGATCATGGATGAGTACAAGATTTGTCGTGATTTGAATGCAGCCCTCGCAAAAGCCATGGATACCACCGGGAAGGCAATAGTGTACGTTTCCATTACCCTCTCAGTGGGCATCTTCTTCTGGATTACTTCACCACTGATGTTCCAGGCCATGATGGGGTTATTTTTGGCGATTATCCTTTTCTTGAACATGGTGGGTGGCATTTTCCTGGTAGCAAGCTTCGTGGTGGTGTTGAAGCCAAAGTTTATCATTGCACAAAAATAGTAAGGGATGGTTTTTTATTAATTTATTGCAACAGGAGGGGGGTTATGTACAAAAAATTTGTGTTACCTATTCAGTGTTCCTTTCTAGTAGTCCTTTTCCTCACCTGCGCTACTGCACACGCTACCTTTTATTTTTTCGATGGCAAGCTGGAAAGCGCTGGCAAGATTGAGCAAAAGGCGATCATTAAGTACAACATGGTGGATTGGGAAAAGGGGAAGGGTAAGTATGGCTATCGAAGCGGTGATGGCAGGATGGAAAACCCCGCAAGCTTTAAGACCCATTTTCACATTGATGCAAACTACCACCTCTATAAAACCGATAGAAACATGATAGATATCTACACCCTGTGGGAGTGGTTCTACGATTTTGCACCCGATATGAGACATAATATACACGATGGGATGCACTCACGCGACCGCAACCGCTATCAGACCCCCCATGGGCAGGAGATGTGCAGGGAGCTCTATATCAACATCGTAAATGGTCCCTGGACCTTCCGTATAGGTAAGCAAATGGTGGTGTGGGGTGAGACATCGCTTAAACGCACTGCTGATGTGGTAAACCCGCTTGATAGCCGTTCCCACATGATGGGGGTAGATGACTGGGAGGATTTTAAGAAGGGTCTCTGGATGGTCAGGACATTCTATCAGACGAGCTTAAAAAACGACCTTACCCCGGAGATTATCTGGGTGCCTCATGATATCAAGGTGATGGATATTGCTCCAGAGGGGAGTCTGTTTAATACGCAATATTCGGGGGGCTTCTTTTCCCAGTTACAGAGGAGGTGGAAGTATGATGAGCCCAAGGCGCGCGGTGTGAAAGACAGCCAGGGTGGCATCCGCCTCAGGGGATATAACTGGGACTGGGACTGGACTATCCTTTGGTACAATGGCTTTGACCCAGCACCGGTCCAAGTTGACTGGGGGCAGAGGGGGAAGGAGTCATATAAGCCTACCACTGCTTTTGGCTGGGCTCAATATCCTGGAACTATGAACGGAGGTATAGCAGGAATAAATTTATGGGCAGGTGAATACAATGTAAATTATCTACAAGGTGATCCCCTTCCTAAATTCCCTACGGATAGGGGATTCAAATATTATAGAACCGATAACTATGGCGCCACCGCGGTAAAACATTTTGATAATGTTAGGATTCGCGATTTGTATATTCCCACCAAGACAACTGCCAGAATAGAATTTACTTTTAAGGAGGGTGTTCACATGAACAGGATAAAGCCTGGGCCTAGCCCTCCAGTTTATGGTCTCACCAAAAAAGATATCATCGGTTATGCGTTGGAATTAAGCCGGGACTGGATGATTCCCTATATCAGAAATTGGAATGGTGAGAGGAGCGTGGATACCACCCTTTCCCTTTATCAGGACTGGATAATGAGTTGGAAAGACCATCACCTTGGTCTCAGTGGATATGACAGGGGTGGCGGTGATAAATATACTACTACCCTTGGTTTTAGTGCCTCAACTGACTGGTTAAAGCAGGACCTTGATACCAGATTTAATACTTCTTACTGCACCAGTGGCTACGGCGATTTCTGGACTCAGCTTATGTATTCACAGGGTGACCACTTGAGATATACGGTGCTCTGGAGAACTTCCTGGTCAAATGCAGGACCCAATAATCATAAGGGAGATAATTATCATGCAAGATGGACTGAAAAGGATGATACCATCCAGTATCTGATGGTCAAGTTGGGTTATTTGTTTTAAACTTTAACTCTCAATAGATAAAGGAGGTCGAAAAATGCAGAGATGGGAAAAGATTTATATAGTATTTATGGTGGTGGGGATGATTTCCTTGCTCCTCACCGCAGGAATGCCCCGCCCCTGTTCGGCTGTAGTCACGGAGGAACAGATGAAAAACTGGCCTGTCCCCTGTTACCAGGGAGAGGAACTCCAGAAGGTGAGGGAGTGGGAGAAGACCTGGGTAGGGAAAAAGATTAATCAGGACAACATTGATCAGGTCAAGGAGTTTCTCTCTGATCAGTTCTATGAGGTCTTTAAAAATCCTCAGGACTGGGGTGCAACTGAACTCTTCTTTAGCATAGTTCCCTATCAGCAGGTATCCTACACACCGGGGGTGATGGAGGCAACCAGGAAGTACGCCCCCACGGCAAAATTGGATCCAAATCCTCGCAAGGCATACTGGAAGGGTGAGGTTCTCCCCAATGAGTTTCTGGTGGGCTGGGATAAGGCTGAGGGCGCCGGCATCCCCTTTCCCTTCCCTCAGTCAGGGGTAGAAATTGCCTGGAACATGGAATCTTCTAACCAGTATGGTGATACCAGATCGGTGCACCGGGATGGGGTGGTGGTGAACCCCCGCACCAAGGCAGAGCGCAGGGCAATTCAGCCGTGGATACATGATTACTATACCAGAAGGTGTGATTTCCCACCCATGCCCAATAAGCCAGATAATGCTAAAGGGTTACGGAGAGCCATGTTTTTAGAGATAGTAGAGCCTCTCGATGTGAAAGACACCCGGTACATGGAGCTTCGTTACCTTGACGTTACCAAGCCGGAGGATGTGTGGATATGGTTCCCCCTGTTCCGTAGAATCCGTCGAATGGGTGTGGTCTATAAGTCGGACACCATCGATGGCACTGATTTAGGTCCTGATGATGAGATGGGGTGGAATGGTCATACAAATGTGAAAAACTGGAATATTGTAGGAAGAAAAGAGATGCTGGTGGGTCGTCATGAGGATACCACCAAGTATACCAAAGAAAAAGGTCAGGCGGTGTGGAATGGTTATCAAATGGAGAGATTAAACACCTATGTGGTTGAGTGCAAGTGGAAAGATCCAAATGCGTCCTATTCTAAAGAGGTGCTCTATTTTGATCCAGAACTATGGCGTGCCCTGCAGAAGGTGACCTGGGACCGCCAGGGAAGGGTCTGGAGGCAGTTCTTTTACCATAGGGAAATGCTAAAAACCAAAGACCCCAATGTTGTGATATCTCACTGTTTTGAGCTATATTCCATGGATCTTCAGAGAAGGCACGGTAGCCCGACGATGGATAAGATGAAAGAAGCTGGGAAGAATATTGACAATAGCTTCTGGACTATTCAGAACCTGCAGAAGCTGGGATTCTAAGGGATCGTAAATAGTAAATAGCTTAGTGCTTCGATTCGCAATTACAGTGACGTATTTCGGGAGAATTTATATAGGCAATGGCTCACTCAGCACTAAGTCCTGAGTAAATAAATTCGTAACCGAATTTATGAATCGAAGGACTTAGGTAAACACTGTGTGTGTAAAAAAGAGCCCTCTTAAAGAGAGAGGGCTCTTTTTTAATTGGCTTATTAGAGCCAATTTTTTAATCAGTGTTTAGAATTAGCCCATTATAGATGGTCTCGTTATTGATAGTTACTTCTTGACTTCTTATGGCACCTGTTTTATTTAGGTTCAGACTTGATATACATCGGCAGCATTTTGCAATACTTAAGTTATAAGGAGGGAATTATATGAAGGAAGTTCTTTTGCTCTTTTATGCCTTTGCCAAAGTGGGGATTTTGGGATATGGGGGAGGGCAATCCATCATCCCACTCATTCAGGTGGAGGTGGTGGATAATTACCAATGCTTTTCTTGGACAGTTGTGGGGTGACCAAATGGCTGAAAGCCGCGTCAATACTGGATCGTTACCTGAAAAATGCCAAAAAGGTAGTGCCACAGAATATACATTTATTTCTTGATTTATAGGCTTAC
>Ga0315288_10005550_pt1 | contig 16033 bp, 13 predicted proteins | sample YL17G11_20_MG_FD_203454 | JGI IMG/M metagenome (GOLD analysis project Ga0315288, IMG submission 203454) | Sediment microbial communities from Yellowstone Lake, YNP, Wyoming, USA - YL17G11_20 | ecosystem: Environmental > Aquatic > Freshwater > Lake > Sediment | place: USA: Wyoming | collected...
GGATCGCCTGAGAACGACGCTACAGGCGCTATGTGCCTAGCGCTCACATGCTCGGACTTCTGACGTTAGGTACTAGGGACGTTCGCCCAATGAAGCAACATTGGGCGAACGTCTTTCTTCAGGCGTTTGCTGGCCTCTTATGACTTTCGCCCTTACTTCTTTGGGCGAAAGCCATTAGAAGTAAGCGCTGTACGCAAACGTGCATTTGCCAAAGATGCGTTCGGGACGATTTTCCTGTTTCTCTAGGCTGCCCCTGTCTTGCCTCTTGACAAGCGCCGGGGGAACTGTGGTACACTCGTGCATTCCTCACCCATAGTCAACCCATGCTGCACCCAATGCAGCGGTGTGGGTGGGGGATCGAGGGACCCAAATCTAGGGCGAGGCTACGCAGAGGCGAGGGAGGCCGCAGACCACGATGCTGACTGGCGAGGTCGAGCATCAACTGGACGACCGTGGCAGAGTCGCACTGCCCCGCGCCTACCGTGAGATCATGGAGCACGGCGGCTTCATCACCCGCGGCTGGTACGGCTGCCTCTTCGTGTTCCCGTGGGAAGAGTGGCGGAAGATCGAGGAGCGCCTGGGCCAGGTCCGCATCACCGACATGAACGGCGATGTGGTGAAGCAGTTCTTCAGCGGCGGCGGCAAGGTCTTCCTCGACGGCCAGGGTCGCATCACCATCCCGGCGGCCTTGCGGGAATATGCCGGCATCACCGACCAGGTGATCGTGCGCGGGGTCATCAACCGCATCGAGGTCTGGGGCAAGACCCGCTGGATTGCGTACCAGGCGGAGCAGTTCGCGCCCGATCGGATAGTGGAGAAGGCCGCCGCGCTTGGCATCTGATGGCCACGCCCGGAGGGGGCGGTTGTGAGAGCAGAAAGTGGAGAATAGACCGCAATGGAGCCGGCGTCGATGTCTGCTGCCCTACTGTCCATTGCTCCATTGCTCTGCCGCCCTTCGGGCGGCACGCCCGAGGATCAGCGGAACGAGGAGCCGGTGGCCAGGTCGGCGGAGCCGACCGCGATGGCGGTCGACGGTGATCTAGCCGCTATCCACCAGCCGGTTCTTCTGAGGGAAGTGCTGGAGTATCTGACGCCTGAGCCGGGAGACGTGATCGTCGACGCAACGGTCGGGTCGGGCGGCCACGCGGCGGCGATTGTGGAGCGGATCAAGCCGGGAGGGAAGCTGATCGGGATCGACCGCGATCCCGAGGCGATAGAGAGAGCGAGGAGGCGGCTGGCTGGAGAGCCGGTCGTGCTGGTGAACGATGATTACGGGCGATTGGAGGTGATACTAGACCAGCTAGGGATCGACGCGGTGGACGGGGTCGTGATCGACGCCGGTGTGTCGCTCGAGCAGTTGAGGACAGCCCAGCGAGGATTCAGTTTCCGGCTGGAGGGCCCCCTGGACATGAGGATGGACCCCAGACTGGAGACCACCGCGGCGGACCTGGTGAACCGACTGCCGGAGGAGGAGCTTGCGAGAATCCTCTGGGAGTACGGAGGGGAACGGCGGGCACGATCGATAGCAAGGGCAGTAGTCGCAACACGACAACAGAATCCAATCACAACCACAGCACAACTCGCAGCAACGATCACAGCAGCAATACCACCACGGGCGCGTCCGAGACGCCTTCACGCAGCCACGAAGTCCTTCATGGCGCTGAGGATTGCCGTGAACGACGAGCTCGGATCGCTTCGCAAAGCACTGGATGCAGCCATACATCGAACCAGGGCTGGTGGCAGAATCGTAGTCCTGACCTATCACAGTCTCGAAGGCGGAGAAGCAAAAGGGGCATTCCGCCGAGCCAGTAATCGCAGCCCGTGCCCGCCATTCCCGTCCGGGGAGGTTCCCCGGGTTCGCATCCTGACAAAGAAAGCGGTCAAGCCGTCGGAGCAAGAGAAGCGGGAGAATCCGCGGTCGCGTTCGGCGACGCTGAGAGCCGCGGAGAAACTGTGAGATGCAGTGAGAGGGAAGTGAGTGTGAGGCAGAGAGCTCTCCGCATGGCGGAGAGAGGAAGGGGCGCTTGCGGGAGCAGCGCCAGCGTACAACAGAGCCAAGGGCGGTGAGCACCATGAAATCACAGCAACTGATGTGGCGAAGCCGGGCGCCGGAACTGTCCATATCCTCCAAACAACAGCCAGGCAGTCTTCCGCGCATGCGACCGGTCACTATCGAAGCAGGAATCGTAGCCGTGGCGCTCACCGCTCTTGGCTTTGCTCTCGTCCTGGCCTACGGGGCCGCCTCGGCAGCGATCGCGCGCAACGGGTATGCCGAGATGCAGCTCCGGCAGGAGATCGAGGAGCTGCGGGCGCGAGCGGCGCTGCTCCGGTACCAGAACGATCTCGCCGCCTCGAGCGACCGCGTGCAGCAGACCGCGGCGCGGCTCGGGTTGGTGATGGGCGATCCGGTCGGGGCAGTCGACTATGTGTCCCTTTCCTCCTCCGCTCAGGCTCAGGTGACGCGGCTGGCGCTGGCGCCGGCCGACGAGCGCGCCCGCCTCTCGTCTGTCATCAGCGAGCTCGCCACGGGGGTGAGCACCGGGGGCCGCGCAGAGGCGAGCACGGATATGGGCCACCGCCCGTAGGCGGTGGCCTTTTATGTGGCCGTTCGCAGTCGCGCCCGGCGCATTGAAGGGCGGCCGATGCGATGCTGTGGGTAAGCCGCATGAGGTTGTCGCACCTCGGGGAGCGTTGGATGAGATACCTTGGATGCGCACAGATTGAGAGCCGCGGCAAGCTCTGGGCGATCATTGCGCTGGCGGGATTCGCCATCCTCGGGGCCAAGCTCTTCTGCATTCAGATCATCCAGCACCGCGTGCACCGCGACAAGGCGAACGAGATCCAAGATCGGCGATGGCCGATCGAGGCGCCGCGCGGGAACATCTACGACCGCAACGGCAGCCCGCTCGCGCTCAACCTGAAGTTCTACTCGGTGGCGGCCGACCCGAAGCTGCTGGAGAAGAGACGAGGGGAAGTGGCGGAGAAGCTGACCGCGCTGCTTCGCCGTGATCAGCGGGAGCTGCTGACAAAGCTCGACCCGCAGAATGGCGCCAGGTTCGTCCGCCTGCAGGATTCGGTGGACGCTCCCGTCGCCGACACCATCCGCAAGCTCGGATACCAGGGACTCATCGTCAGCACGCAATGGCGCCGCGCCTATCCATACGGCAGCCTGGCAGGATCTCTGCTCGGGTTCGTCGGCAGAGACCGCGTCGGGCTCAATGGCATCGAGCGCGCCCTGGATAAGCCCCTCGCCGGCAAAGATGGCGAGATGCTCGTCGTGCTGGATGGGCGGCTGCCGCAATCCCGCGCCGAGATCCCGGGGCGCACGATGGTCACCCGGCAGATGCGGCCCGGGAGCAGCGTGGTCCTCACGATCGACCTCGACATACAGTCGATCGCCGAAGAAGAGCTCGACAACGCCGTCAAGACCGCCCACGCGAAGGGTGGCGCGGCCATCGTGATGGATCCGAACACGGGAGAGGTGCTCGCCCTTGCGAGCCAGCCCGGTTTCGACCCGAACGAGTTCTGGCGCTATCCGCGGGAGAGCTGGGTGCCGCACTCGGTCATCAGCCCGTATGAGCCGGGCTCGACCTTCAAGGTCATCACCGCCTCCGCCGCCATCGAGGAGGGCGTGATGAGCCACGGCGAGACCTACAACTGCACCGGCAGCCGGTCGGTGGGCCGGCACACTCTCAACTGCGCCAGGCATGGTGGCAGCGGCGCGCACGGGGTTGTCGATCTCGACCAGATGATCGTGAAGTCGTGCAATGTGGGCATGGCGACGGTGGCGATGGCGCTGGGGACTGACCGGCTCTACAAGTGGGTGAAGAAGTTCGGGTTCGGAGAGCAGACCGGCATCGAGCTGGCGAGCGAGTCTCGCGGCATCGTCGCGCGCCCGGACAGATGGTCACTGGTGCAGCTTGCCAACGTTGGCTTCGGCCAGGGCATCAGCGTCACCCCGCTCCAATTGCTCTCCGCCTACTGCGCCATCGCGAACGGTGGCTATCGCGTCTACCCGCGGGTGATCAAGGCGGTGAGCGATCCGAGCGCAGGGCTGCAGTACCCGGAGGTGGCGAAGCGCGAACGCATCCTCTCTCAGGCGACGTCCGATCGGATGCGGCGAGCGATGATCCGGGTGGTCGAGGAAGGCACCGGCAAGGCGGCGCGGATCCCCGGCCGGCTGGTCGCGGGCAAGACGGGAACCGCGCAGAAGCCCACCCCCGAGGCAGGCTTCCACTCGGGGCTGTACATCGGCTCGTTTGCCGGATTCGTGCCGGCCGATGACCCGAAGCTGGCGGTGATCGTTGTGATCGACGAGCCCCACAATGGATACTACGGGGCTGTCGTGGCGGCGCCGGCGTTCCGGGCGATCTGCCAGCGGGCACTGACCCATCTCCGCGTACCACCCAACGCCCCACTGCCGAAGGTCGGGCCGGGGGTGAACGTGGCGATGGCGAGCCACGGGGATTGAGCTCCGGCCGGGCTGATGCCCGCGGGCTGCAATGCTATAATTGCCATGACATAGAGTTTCTTGGATTATGGTTAGGAGCACCCATAATGCAATAAACTCTACAGCGCACGGCGTGAGGCTCACACAGCAGATTCTCTTGCATTACGGTTGGGCAGGAGCGAAGCTCCTGCCAGCGGGCAGGCCCACCGCCCCCGCCTCGCGGAAGCTCCGCTTCCGCCTCACCGTAATGCAAGAGAATCCGTAGAAGGTTTGGTTTGCGGTGAGCAGTCAGACGTCCGCCCGGAGGCGGGAGAAGCCATTCGGATCGCTGATAGCCTCAATCGGTGGGGCGCGGGTTGCCGGCAATGCCTCGGCCGGCATCACGGGCCTCGCCTACGACTCCCGTAAGGTCGAGCCGGGCTGGGCCTTCGTTGCAGTCCGCGGCGAGCATGTCGACGGACACACCTTCGTCCCTGCGGCAGTGGAGAAGGGCGCGGTCGCGCTGGTAGTCGAAGCAGGACGCGAGGCAGGCATCTCCCCTCCCCCGGGTGGCGCGGTCGCGGTTGTGCCTGACACCCGTGCCGCGATGGCTGTGATCGCGCGGGCGTTCTACGACGACCCGTCATCCCGCCTGACGCTGGCGGGCGTCACCGGCACCAATGGCAAGAGCACCACTGCGCTCATGATCGACGCCATCTTCCGCGCGGCCGGCCACTCGAGCGGGGTCATCGGCACCATCGAGTACCGCATCGGGGATCGCACGGTGACGGCCCCGCACACCACGCCGGAGGCGATCGATCTCCAGATGCTGTTGGCGGAAATGGCGGACCAGGGCGTGACCCATGTCGCGATGGAGGTTTCCTCTCACGCGCTTGCGCTCCACCGTGTCGATGGATGTCACTTCGCTGCGGCGGTGTTCACCAATCTGACGCCGGAGCACCTCGATTTCCATCCGACGATGGAGGGCTATCTTGAGACCAAGCGGCGGCTGTTCACCGATCCGCAGTACCTCCCCGACGCCGGCGAGCGTGTCAACGCGGTGAACATCGACGACGGCGTCGGCGAGATGCTCGCTCGCGAGGCGCTCGGTCGGACGCTTACCTATGGCCTTTCGCCCGCGGCTCACTGCCGCGCCGAGCAGATCGATCTGCGGCCGGGCGGGACGAGCTTCCTCGCCGTCCATCCCACCGGACGAGTGCCGATGAGGATGAAGTTGATCGGCGAGTTCAACGTCTATAACGCACTCGGCGCGCTGGCCGCATGCATCGGGCTCGGCATCGAGCCGGAAGTCGCTTGCTCGGCAATCGAGCAAATGGAGCCGGTGCGAGGGCGATTCGAGCGAGTACGCTCCAACGCCCGCAACGTGCTCGTCGACTACGCCCACTCTCCCGATGGGCTGCGCCGGGCGCTGGAGACGGCGCGGCGGGTGACGAGCGGCCGGGTCATCGTCGTCTTCGGATGCGGGGGAGATCGCGACCGGACCAAACGCCCGGTCATGGGCGAGCTGGCGAGCCGGCTGGCGGATGCATGCATCGTCACCTCGGACAACCCGCGTGGTGAGCGGCCGGAGGCGATCATCGGCGAGATTCTGGCAGGCATTCCGAAGGAGACCCGAGGCCGGTGTTCGGTGGAGGCCGACCGGGCGAAGGCGATCCGGCTGGCGGTCGAGCAGGCGAGGCCGGAGGACCTGGTGTTGATCGCCGGCAAGGGACACGAGGACTACCAGATCATCGGCGATCGGAGGATTCACTTCGACGACCGGGAGGTTGCCGAGGAGCTGCTCAACGAGATCGCGCGGAGGGGCGATGGCTGACCTCTCGCTCGAGCTCGTGCTCTCCGCCACCGGCGGCCGGCTTTCAGGCGCGGCCCGCAGGCGACATTCGCCCGCGCCGGCGTTTCTTCGCGGGGTGTCCACCGACACGCGCGCGTTGATGCCGGGCGCGCTGTTCGTCGCGCTGAAGGGCGAACGCTTCGATGGGCACCAGTTCGTCGCGGATGCGTTCGCAAGGGGAGCGGGCGCGGCGCTCGTCTCCGTAGAGGCCGAGGCCGTGGGCGCCCTGATCGTCGTGCCCGACCCGCTCCTAGCGCTGGGCGCGCTGGCTGCCGCTTACCGCGCGACGCTCTCGCCGAAGATGATCGCCATTACCGGCAGCACCGGCAAGACCAGCACGAAGGAGATGCTTGGCGCGATCCTGTCGGAGGGATGGAAAACTGCGCGCACCCCGGGCAACTACAACACCGAGGTGGGGGTGCCGCTGGCTCTGCTCGAGCTCGATGACTCGCACCAGGCCGCGGTGATCGAGCTGGCGATGAGGGGCCGGGGGCAGATCGATTATCTGGCGCGGATGACGCGGCCGCAAGTTGGGGTGATCACGAACGTCGGCCTGTCGCACCTGGAGCTGCTGGGCACGCGCGAGGCTCTCGCCGAGGCAAAGGCCGAGCTGCTGGTCAACCTTCCCGAGGACGGCGCGGCGGTGCTGAACGCGGATGACGACTTCTTCCCGCTGCTCGTCGAGCGCAGCCCGTGCCGGGTGGTGTCGTTCGGTCAGCGTGCCGGGGCGGATGTGATGGTCGATGAGGTGCGCGCGAACCGGGATGGCTCGACCGAGTTCCGGCTGCGCGCCCCTTGGGGCGAGCACCGTATCTCTCTCTCCGTCGGCGGCCGGCATCACGCGCTCAACGCGGCGGCCGCGGCGGCCGCGGCGGTGGCGGCGGGCGCGGACCCTGCATGGGTGGCTCCCGGGCTGGCCTCGTTCGCCGGCGCGGACAAGCGGAGCCGGATCGTGGCGGCGCCGGGCGGGTTCACGGTGATCGATGACTCCTACAACGCAGCCCCCGACTCCATGCGGGCCGCGATCGACCTGCTCGAGGATCTCCCCGGCGAGCGCAAGTGGGCGGCGCTTGGCGACATGAAGGAGCTTGGCCCGATGGCCCCGGAGTGGCACCGCGAGGTCGGCGAGCTGGCAGCGGCATCGGGGATCGCCGGCCTGATCACCGTGGGCGAGCTGGCGCGTTACATCGCGGAAGGGGCGCTGCGGTCACTCTCCGCCGAGCAGGTCATTGAGGTGATCGGCAACGCCGAAGCTGCCGCGGCTCTGATGGACAGGGTCGGGCCCGGCGACGTGGTGCTGGTGAAGGGGTCGAGGGCGATGGCGATGGAGGAGATCGTTGCGCGGTTGCTGGGGCAGCCAAACGGGCAGAAGGAAGCAGCAGCGAATGAGTGATGCGTTCACCCCGATTCTGCTGGCGTTCCCCACGGTGCTGGCGCTCGCCATCGTCGTCGCCTTCGGCGCGCCCGTGATCGGCGCTCTGCGGAGAGCGGGCGCGGGGCAGCGGGTGCGGGACGATGGTCCGCAGCGTCATCTTCAGAAGGAGGGCACGCCGACGATGGGCGGCGTGCTCATCGTGGGCGCGACGGTGCTGGCGGCGGTCGCGGGCCAGCTCTGGCTGACGCGAACGCTCACGGTTCAGATGGGCGCTCTGCTCGCCGTGATGCTCGCCTACGGGTGCATCGGCGCGGCCGACGACTGGTTGAAGATCCGCCGGGGGCGTTCGCTCGGGCTGCGCGCCCGGCAGAAGCTGCTGCTCCAGATGGTGGTGGGGGTCGCGTTCGTCTATGCGCTTGCGGGGCAGCGCGCGATCGATGCGGCCGGGATGTCGGCGACAGTGCAGCCCCTGGCAATGGCCTGGTCGGTGTTCTGGCTGCTTGCCATGGTCGGGACGTCCAATGCGGTGAACCTCTCCGACGGTCTGGACGGCCTGGCGGCAGGGCTCTGCACCGTCGCCACCGCGGGGTTCGCGGTGCTGGCGCTCAGGGCGGGGGATAGCGAGGTCGCGGTGCTTGCCGCGGCCCTGCTCGGAGCGTGTCTCGGTTTCCTCTTCTTCAACCGCCATCCGGCACGGATCTTCATGGGCGATGTCGGCTCCCTCGCGCTCGGCGGCGCGCTGGCGGCGATGGCCGCGTGGTTGGATAGCCCGATTGCACTCATTGCACTGTGTCTGGTCCCGTTCATCGAGGCCGGGTCGGTCATGATCCAGGTCATCTCATTCAAGGCGACCGGCAAGCGTGTGTTCAAGATGAGCCCGATCCATCATCACTTCGAGCTCTCGGGGTGGCCCGAGACTCGGGTGGTATGGACGTTCTGGGGGGTGGGCGCGGTGGCGGCGGCGGTGACGGTGTGGGCGAGCGTAAGGTGACGATCGTGGGGCAGGAGCCTGTCTCCTGCGCAGGGTGAAGACGGATGGCAGGGGCAAGCCCCTGCCCAACGATATGGACGAAAGATTCGCTGACAAACGAGTGCACGTTATCGGGCTGGGGTCATATGGCACCGGCCGCGAGGTGGCGCGGGTGCTCGCTGCTCGGGGCGCGCAGGTGACCGTGTCGGACATCAAGACGGAGGCCGAGCTGGTGGATGAGATCGCCGCGCTCGGCGACACAGACGTGCGCGTGCAGGCAGGCGACGAGGCCTACCATGGCATCGAGCAGGCGGACATGGTGGTGCCCAGCCCGGGAGTGCCGCTGGACATCCCTCCCCTGCTCCGCGCCGCCGACCTGGGCGTGCCGGTGGTGAGTGAGATCGAGGTGGCCTACTGGATCGCGCCATGCCCCATCATCGCGGTCACTGGGACGAAGGGGAAGTCCACAACGACGACCCTGATCGGGGAGCTGCTGCGGGACGAGGGCAAGAAGGTCCGGGTCGGAGGGAACATCGGCCGGCCGCTGATTGCGCTTGCAGACCAGGCAGGCGCTGATGAGCTGCTGATCGCGGAGGTGAGCAGCTTCCAGCTCGAGGCGACCCGGGAGTTCCGCCCGATGGTCGCGGTGCTGCTCAACTTGTTCCCCGATCATCTCGACCGGCACGCCAGCATGGCCGACTATCGTGCGGCCAAGGCGAAGCTCTTCGCGAACCAGCGCGCCGACGACACCGCGATCATCAACCGCGATGACGCTGAGGCGTGGGCGCTGCGGTCACTTGCACAGGCGCAGGTCGTGCCGTTCAGCCTGTCCGAGGCGCTGCCAGATGGCGCGGAGGTGGCGGATGGCTGGCTCCGCGTGAAGGGCCGGGCAGTGTGCCGCGTCGAGGCTGTCCGCCTGCGCGGGCGGCACAACCTGGCGAACGCGCTGGCGGCGCTGGCGGCCGCTGGGGCGGCCGGGGCATTGCTGGACAAGGCGGGGGAGACGCTCGCCCGCTTCGAGGGGCTCGAACACCGACTCGAGATGGCGGCAGTCGTCGATGGCGTCACCTATGTCAACGACTCGCAGGCGACGACGCCCGACGCCGCCATCGTCGCGCTCGAATCGTTCCCAGAGCATGTGGCGCTGATCGCCGGGGGCCGGCCGAAGGTGCACGACTTCACCGCGCTTGCGGCAACCATAGCGAAGCGCGGCGCGGATTTGGTAGTTATGGGAGAGGCCGCGGACGAGATCGCGGCCGCCGCGCGTGTCAGTGGTGTGCGGAGCATCGAGCGGGCGGCCGATCTGCCGTCCGCGGTGGCGCTGGCGCGGCGGCGGGCCCGCCCGGGCGACGTGGTGCTGCTCTCGCCGGCCTGCGCGAGCTTCGATATGTTCCGCAACATGGCGGAGCGCGGACGGATGTTCAAGGACATCGCGCGAGGTCTGACGACGCAGGAAAGGACGAAGCCATCGTGACAGCAATCAGGTCAGTCAGACTGCCACAAGCTCGCCTCGCGCCCGAGGAAACCCAGGGCGTCGACCTGTTCGTGCTGGTGCCAACGCTGGTCCTCGTCGGGCTCGGCATCGCCATGGTGTTCAGCGCCAGCATTCCGATGGCCGCCGTCGACTCGAACGAGGACGTGTTCTACTATCTTAAGCGCGAGTTGCTGTTCGCTGCCGGCGGGCTCCTGGCCATGTGGCGGATCAGCCGGATGTCGATGGAGTCCCTGCAGCGCCGCGCGGGCCTGCTGCTTGCCGTGGCGGGTTCTCTGCTGGTGGCGGTCCTCTTCGTGGGCATCAAGGTCAACGGCGCCCGCTCGTGGTTCCCCATCCCCGGCACCCCGCTCCGCTTCCAGCCAAGCGAGCTGGCGAAGCTCGTGCTCGTGATTGCGACGGCGCGATACTTCACCAAGTTCCCAACGGGGATCGCGGACTGGCGGCGCGCGCTCGTCCCGCTCCTCATTCTGGGCGGCGCGGCTGCGCTCATCGCGGTGGAGCCGGACATGGGAACCGCGGGTGTAGCCGTGCTGGCGATGTTCATCTACTATCATATGGCGGGCGTCCGGTTCCGGCATCTGACCGGGGCAGCGCTGGTCGGCATCGCTGGGGCCGCCGCAATGATCGCGCACCATCCCTACCAGATCGGCCGCCTGATGGGGTTCATCAACCGGACTGAACTGCCGACCCAGGAGGGCTATCAGGTCACACAGTGCCTCATCGCACTTGGCTCCGGCGGGCTCACCGGCCGCGGGTACTGCGGCAGCGTCTGGAAGTACTTCTACCTTCCGGCGGCGATCACCGACTCGATCCTCGCAGTCATCGGCGAGGAGCTGGGCCTGATCGCGACCTGGACGGTGGTGGTGCTGTTCGCGCTGTTGGTGTGGCGCGGCATCAAAGTCGCCGGCCGGGCCACAGATCGCTTCTCCGGGCTGGTCGCCGCTGGTGTAACATGTTTGCTGGGAGTCCAGGCGCTGCTCAACATCGCAGTGGTGACGCACACGATGCCTTCGACGGGAGTGCCACTGCCGTTCGTGAGCTACGGCGGATCGTCGCTGTTCTTCTCACTGGCCGGCGTGGGGCTGGTGCTCAACGTGTCACGCCGCCAGTGTGCTGAGGAGAAGACTGTCGGGCAGACATGACCCAGCGGTTCCACCTGATAGGCATCGGCGGCATCGGGATGAGCGCGCTCGCTCAGATCCTGCTCGCGCGCGGCGCCTCGGTGTCGGGATCGGATCTGCAGGAATCCGAGATGACGTCGCGGCTGTCGAGTCTCGGCGCCGTGGTACGCATCGGCCACCGCGCGGAGAACGTTGACGGGGCCGAGCGCGTGATCGTCTCCGACGCGATCCATGAGGACAACCCCGAGCTGCGCCGGGCGCGCGAGCTGGGCATTCCGATCCAGCGGCGCTCGGAGGTGCTGGCAGAGCTGATGGCAGGGCATCGCGGCATCGCGGTCGCGGGGACGCACGGCAAGACCACCGTCACCGCGATGATCGGACTCATCCTGGTGGAAGCCGAACTGGACCCCACGATCGAACTCGGCGGCGAGTATGATCCCATCGGCGGCAACGCACGGGCAGGCCGGGGCGAGTGGTTCCTGGCGGAGGCGTGTGAGGCCTACGAATCGTTCCTCGATCTACGCCCGGAGATCGCAGTCGTCACCAACATCGAGCCCGACCATCTCGATCATCACAAGACCGTACGGCATCTGCGGGCCAGCTTCGTCCAGTTCCTGTCGGGCGTCGCGGCCGAGGGGACCATTGTGCTGTGCGCCGATCGGCCGGAGCTTCGCGACCTTCGGCTGCCGGTCGGCCGCCGAGTGCTCTGGTACGGCGCGGATGTGTCAGCACAGCTGCGAGGGGTCGAGATCGCCTCCGCCGGCAGCAGTGGATGGTGCCGGCTGATCGTGGATGGCCGCGACGCCGGTGTGCTGACCATCGCCGCGCCGGGCGTCCACAATGTCGTCAACGCGCTCGGGGCGGCGGCAGCATCTCTCGCCGCCGGGGCGCCGGTCGCGGTCTGTCTGCGGGCGCTGGCGGGCTTCTCAGGAGTAGGCCGGCGGTTCGAGGTGCTCGGCGAGGGATCGGGCGTGACGGTGGTGGACGACTACGCACACCACCCCACGGAGATCGCGGCGACCATTGCGGCGGCGCGCAGCGCCTTCCCCGGCCGCAGGATCGTGGCGCTCTTTCAGCCGCACCTGTACTCCCGCACGCGTGATTTCGCGGAGGCGTTCGCGGAAGCGCTTCGAGCGGCCGACCTCACTGTATTGACGGAGATCTACCCGGCGCGCGAGGCGCCGATTCCCGGCGTGAACGCCGGCCTCATCGCGGATCACCTCCGCGGCCTCGCAGGAGAGGACGCGGTGATCGAGATGGCGAAGGACGAGGTGGCGGGCAAGCTCCCGGCAGCCCTGCGGGCAGGAGACGTCGTGCTCTGCATGGGGGCCGGTGACATTGGCCGCGCCGCCCGCGACCTGGTCCGTGGCCTTGGGGCATGCTCGAGCCGCGACCACCAGGTCATGACCAAGCAATGAACACAGGACAGCAGGCCGTGATCGCAGCACCAGTCATAGCAGTCGCCAGCCGCCAGGTCGAGCTGGTTGGGGCCGACCTCAGCCGGATCGCGCGCGGGCGAGTCCGGCTTCATGAGCCGATGTCCCGGCACACCACCTTCCGCATCGGCGGCCCGGCCGATGTCTTCGTCCAGCCAGCCAACATCCATGACCTCGCGCAGATCCTCCGATTCGCGCGCGAGAAGGGCATCCCCGTCAAAGTCGTCGGGAACGGAAGCAATCTGCTGATCTCCGATGCTGGGCTTCGCGGTATCGTGGTGCGGCTTACCCCTGGCTTCAGCGAGGTGAAGTGGCTCGATGATGGAGTGGAAGTGGGCGCGGGGGCGCGGCTGGCGAAACTCGTGAAAGAGGCGACCGAGGCGGGGCTGACCGGCCTCGAGTCGACCGTCGGCATACCCGGCACTCTGGGCGGCGCGCTAGCGACGAATGCGGGCACCGATACCGGCTCGATCGGCGACCTGGTTGTCAGCGCGACGGTGCTGGACGCCGATGGCGAGCTCCGCGAATGGGCGAACTCGCAGTTCTCCTACCGGTACCGACACAGCACGCTCAGGGCGTCGGGCGCTACCGTCATCTCGGCCCGACTTCGACTCCAGCCGGCTCCCAAAGATGAGATCATCGCCAAGGTCGGCCGGCTGCGGGAGAAGCGGGCCGGCCGCCAGCCGCTGCACGCGTGGTGCGCGGGAAGTGTGTTCAAGAACCCTCGCCCGGTTGCCGCGGGCAAGGTGCTCGACCGGGCGGGCGCGAAGGGCAGGCGGATCGGCGACGCGCAAGTCTCGCCGAAGCACGCGAACTTCCTCGTGAACCGCGGCCGGGCGACGGCGGCCGAGATGCGAGAGCTTGTCGAGTGGACGCATGCGCTTGCACTGCGAAAGTATGGCATTGACCTTGAACTCGAGATCGAGATGGTCGGAGGGTAGTCGGGCGTGAGGAAACTCCGGGTCACGGTGCTGACGGGCGGCACCTCGGCCGAGCGGGAGGTCTGTCTCATGAGCGGCCGCAAGGTGCTTGCTGCGCTCGACCCGGCGCGTTACGAAGCGGTGGCCGTCGATCTGGCCGCGATCACCGGCCCACGGGCAGGAGAGGCGGCAGGCATCCTTTTCGCACCCGATGGCTGTGATCTTAGTGCGCTCCCTGCAGGCGGCTCGGAGCCGGGCTCCGCTGCCGGCCGCTCCCTTCCCCAGGTGGCGGCGAAGGCGGCGCTGCCAGCGAAGCCCGACGGCCGCCCGGACGTGGTCTTCATTGCTCTCCACGGCGGCGCCGGTGAGAATGGCGTGGTGCAGGGCATGCTGGAATTGCTTGCGGTGCCCTATACCGGCTCCGGCGTGCTGGCGAGTGCGCTTGCCATGAACAAGATCATGGCGAAGAAGGTCTTCGAGCGGGAACGGATCCCCACCCCGGACTGGGTGGCGGTGCGTGCCTCTGACTCGTCGACGAGCGATCGCATCCTGAAGCGCATCGGCGTGCCGTGTGTCGTGAAGCCGGCGTGCGAGGGCTCGACCATCGGGGTTTCGGTGGTGAAGGCGGGGGGTGAGCTTCCTGCGGCACTGGAGGCCGCGTTCGAGTACGGACCGGAGGCGCTGGTCGAGCGGTTCATCGCCGGCACCGAGATCACCGGGCCGGTCATCGGCAACGATGACGCGGAGGTGCTTCCGCTGGTCGAGATCGTCGCGCAGGACGGGTTCTACGATTACCATGCCAAATACACGCCGGGGGCGACGCAGGAGATCGTGCCTGCGCGGATTCCAGAGGCAACGGCCGGACGCGCGCGAGAGTTGACGCTCCGCGCGCACCACGCCTTGGGCTGCCGCGGCATCTCCCGCGTTGACATGATCGCGACGCCCGATGAGGTCTACGTGCTCGAGGTGAACACGATCCCCGGCCTCACCGAGACGAGTCTTGTTCCGCGGGCGGCGGAGGCCGCGGGCATCAGTTTCCCTCAGCTCGTCGATCGTCTGATCGAGCTTGCCCTGGAAGAACGAAGAGGTGGCAGCGGTGGACGCGGCTCGTAACCTTGCGATGAGAGCTGTCCGCGCCGAGGCCGCGGCGCAGCACGGCGGCCCGCTGGCGCTGGCTGTGGCAGTCGCCATCGCGCTGCTCGCAGCGGAGATGATCTACATTCCTCTGGCCTCGCCTCGCTTCGCCGTGCACAGGGTCGAGATCAGGGGTGATGAGGGCGTGGCCCGTGAGGTCGCCGCCGGCATCCGTCTGCCGGCCAACACGAACATGCTCCGGGCGCCGCTCGGGCTGGTAAAGAGGCAAGCCGAGAGCTGTGCGGCGGTGCGAGAAGCACGGGTATCGCGGGCGCTCCCCGACCGGATCATCGTGACCATCGAGCGCCGCGAGCCCGTCGCAGTGGTGCGCCGCGCCGATGCCGCCTTCCTCATCGATCCCGACGGTGTGCCCTTCACGGTGGCGGACGAGTGGGGCTGGGGACTTCCGGAACTCAGTGGACCGCGCCTCGTATCGGGGGAGATCAAGTCGAAGGCAGCGGCGGCCGAGATCCGAGACCTGCTCGCCGTGCTGCGAGCACTGGGCCCGGACCCGCGCCTGCGGGTGACGCGACTGCAGCTCGGGCGCGAGGGCGGGGTCGAGCTGGCGCTCGACTCCGGCGCCATCGTCGAGCTGGGCGCGGCGAAGGAGCTGGGGGCGAAGGCGAGGTTGCTGGTGGCGGCGATAGAGCAGATTGGCATTGAGCGGATCAAGGTGCTCGACCTGTCGATTCCGCGGTCGGCCTACTGGGAGCCCCGGGAGGGACACCAGTCTGCCCGAGTGAGGTAGCGAGAGATGGCGGTGCTCCTGGCGGCGAACAAGCGGTGGGTTATCCCTTTCACCTTCGTGTGCCTTGTGCTGGGGGCCATGCTCGGCATCCAGGTCCACACGCAGCGGCTCCGCGGCGATACCATGGTGGGCCGGGAGACAAGCGCGCTGGTCGGCATGCTGACGCGGAACGAGGCCCAGGTCGGAGAGCAGCAGGAGGAGATTCAGCAGCTTCGAGCGCGTCTGACCGAGTACGAGAAGGAGGCATCGAGCGAGAAGGGCCTGACGCGGCTGATGAGCGAGGAACTCCACACCGCCCGGATCGCGCTGGGCGTTGTTGAAGTGCAGGGGCCCGGGATCGTGTTGCAGATCTCCGATAGCACGATGAGGGCGAGCGATGAGATCGGCGGGCAGGATGTCTATGTGATCCACGATTTCGACCTGCTACAGATCGCCAATGAGCTGTGGTGCGCCGGGGCCGAGGCGGTTTCGCTGAACGGGCAGCGCCTCATCACCGGAAGCTCCATCGCCTGCTCGGCGCGGCTCATCGAGGTCAACAGCGTCACTGTCGGCA
>Ga0315288_10005551_pt1 | contig 16031 bp, 6 predicted proteins | sample YL17G11_20_MG_FD_203454 | JGI IMG/M metagenome (GOLD analysis project Ga0315288, IMG submission 203454) | Sediment microbial communities from Yellowstone Lake, YNP, Wyoming, USA - YL17G11_20 | ecosystem: Environmental > Aquatic > Freshwater > Lake > Sediment | place: USA: Wyoming | collected...
CTTCTGACAGCTAGCCGGCGCGATCCCAACCGCCTCTTCTCGATCCTGGCGGAACTCGCGAGAACCCAACTCAGCCCAAGCCCCCATCTGGCCACTCGACTGATCGACAATCTCTATGATGAGGCGGCCGAGCTTGTGGCGGTCCGGAGCTGGCTAGAGCGCACGCTTGGGCAATCGCTGGGCGATCTCAGCCTCCGAGAGCAGAGCCGCCAGGCACGGGAACAGGTATCGATCGGGAATGCGTTCACGAGCCTGCGACAGCTCGCCCTGCTGGACTGGCGAGAGGTATTCGAGCAGCTCAGCCAGGTGGAGCAGGTGTTGCGGCTCGATCCGTCCGGCGTCTATCCGGAGATGGATTTCGACACCCGCGACCGGTGTCGTCGGACCGTCGAAGAGCTCGCACGCAGGTCCGGTCAGACGGAGGAGCAGGTCGCCCAGCGCGCCGTCCAGCTAGCGACGCAAGCCGGGCGTGAAGCGGCGGAGGATGGACGGCGGGGTTTCGTCGGGACCTGGCTGGTGGGGGAGGGGAGGCGTGAGCTTGCGCGACTCGTGGGATGCCGCGAAACGGTGCGCTACCGTGTCCTGGAGTGGGTGTACCGCCACCACGCTGCGGTCTACTTCCTCGGGCTCGGCCTCCTCTTCGCGCTCTCCCTCGCCCTGATCGTCGGCTTCGGCCTGGGCGGCGAGTCGCCCGGCATCCAGCTCGGACTGGCGCTCGTCATGCTGATTCCCGTCAGTCAGCTCGCCATCGAAGTGGTCGCTTACCTCGTCACGCGGCTCCTGCCACCCCGCGCCCTGCCGAAGATGGATTTCGAGGAGACGGGCATTCCCGACGCATTCCGCACGTTGGTGGTCGTCCCCATGATGCTGGTGGACGCGGAGACGACTCGTGCCGAAGTGGAGAAGCTGGAGATCCGCTATCTTGCCAACAAGGAGGAGAACCTTCTCTTCAGCCTATTCACGGACTACACCGATGCGCCAGACCTGCAGCGCGACGATGACGCCCGACTGGTCCAGATCGCGACCGAGAGCCTCGAGAGTCTCAATCGCCGCCATGGTGGTGAGCGCTTCTTCCTGTTCCACCGGGAGCGCACCTGGAGTGAGTCCGAGCAGCAGTTCATCGGTTGGGAGCGCAAACGGGGCAAGCTGGAGGAACTCAATCGCTTGATCGATGGAACGCGGCCTGAGACCGCCGCTCGCCTGGTATACGTCGGCGACCCGGATCGTCTTGCCGACGTGCGGTTCATCATCACCCTGGACAGCGACACGCAACTGCCTCACGGCACTGCCCGCAGGATGATCGAGGCCCTGGCACACCCCCTGAACCAGCCGCGCCTCGACGCCGAAGGGAGGATCGCCGCCGGCTCCTACACCGTCATCCAGCCACGTGTGAGCCCAACGCTGCCAAGCACGAGCGCCTCGACCTTCAGCAGGCTTTTCGCGGATGCGGTGGGCATCGACCCGTACTCCCACGCCGTCTCCGATGTCTACCAGGATCTCAGCGGCGAAGGCTCCTACCATGGCAAGGGGATCTACGATGTGCGCGCCTTCAGTCGCGTGCTCTCAGGAACGCTCCCTGAGGAGTGGGTGCTGAGCCACGACTTGATCGAGGGGGCGCATGTTCGCGTGGGCCTGGCCAGTGACATCGAGCTCCATGATGAGTTCCCGCAAGGATACCAGAGCCACGCCAGCCGGGCGCATCGCTGGATCCGCGGTGATTGGCAGATAGCGGCATGGGTTTCCCCACGGGTTCCCCTGCCGGGAGGAGGGCGCGGGCGGAACCCGCTCTCCCCGTTGGACCGCTGGAAGGTCCTTGACAATCTGCGCCGGAGCCTGCTGCCCGCCACCAGCCTGGGCTTGCTGATCGCCTCTTGGCTGGTCTCTCCCCGGATCGGCGGGCTCGCCGCCCTGCTCGTGGCCGTGCAGTTGCTCTTCCGCCCTTTGGTGCAGCCCTTCACCATGGCGACCACCCGCAAGGGGTTGAGGGACTTCTCCTTGGCGAAGGTGATACACGACCTGCTGCGGGCGGTGGCCGATGCCGCCCTGCTTCCGCATCAGGCGGCGGTGGCCCTGGATGCCATTGCGCGGGTCGGGTACCGCCGCCTCATCTCGCAGCACGGCTTGCTCGAGTGGAGGGCGCAAGCGACCCACTGGAGCGCCTCGCGACGGCAACGGCGGTTTGTCGCGACATTGGCTCTGGGGAGCCTCGTCAGCGGCGTAGTGGGGTGGGCGGTTCATCGCTTCACGCCGACAAGCCTGGCGATGGCGAGCCCCTGGCTTGCGTTGTGGCTCCTCTCCCCCCTGCTTGGCTGGCTCCTGAACGTTCGACCTGGGGTGGGGCACCCGCGGCATCCGCTTCCGGCAGCGGATCTCCAGTTCCTCAGAAGCGTCGCCCGGCGGACCTGGCGATACTTCTCGGACTTCGTCGGCGACGACACGTCGTGGCTGCCGCCCGACAACTATCAGGTCTCACCTCAGAGACAGCTTGCCATGCGTACCAGCCCGACCAACATCGGTCTCTGGCTGGCCAGCGCGCTCGGAGCTCACGACTTCGGGTACGTGACGGTGAACCAGGTCTTCGGGACGCTGACCCGTACCATGGAGACCCTCGGCCGCCTGGAGCGCTACGGAGGGCATCTGCTGAACTGGTACGACATCCGCACTCTGGCACCCCTCGAGCCTCGCTATGTGTCCAGCGTCGACAGCGGGAACCTGCTGGGTGCCCTCTGGACCTTGGAACAGGGAGTTGCCGAGCTCCTGCGGGAGCCCGTCCTGCACGGCAGAGCCTTTGCTGGGCTGCGCGACACCGGGGAGCTCCTCAAACAGGAAGACGTCCACGATGGCCCTGCCGACTTCAGTCGCCATCCCCTCGACGAACTGCTGCGGGAGTGGGAAGCGCCGCCGGATCGCCTTGTAGACGCGCTCCGCCTGTTGCGCCGTACGGGGGAGAGCGTCAGGTCCGTTGTCTCCAGAGCGGGGGCGGCCCCTTGGGCCAGGGAGCTGGAGAGTCAGGTGTCGGCCTGGCTCACGGTTGCGGATCGCCACCTCACTTGGGTCGAGATCCTCGGCGAGAAGACGGAAGAGGAGATCGCTCAGTTGGGTCCGGAGGCGCTGCTTGCCATCCGTCAGGGCCTGTCTCAAGCACCTTCGCTGCTCGACCTCGCCGATGGCCGGGTCGGCTCCGTCCCGATCCTCAGCTCGATGCGGAAGGCGCGTTCCGAGGCTTCCGGCCCCGTCGTCGATTGGCTCGATGGGGTCCTAGAGGCATTCGAGAAGTCGCAGTGGCTCGCCGGGGAAACGCTGGCGATGGGTGAGCGACTCATTGCGAGCGCACGCGAGTTGTCCGCACCGATGGACATGCGTTTCCTCTACGACTCTGAGCGGAAGCTATTCGCCACCGGCTACAGCGTTTCCACAGACCGCCTGGACAGCTCGGCCTACGATCTCTTGGCGAGTGAGGCGCGACTCGGAAGCTTCGTCGCCATCGCTCGGGGAGACGTCCCCCTTGAGCATTGGTTCTCCATGGCGCGCCCCTACGGTGCACTCGGTTGGCGCCGAGTGCTCCTCAGTTGGGCCGGGACCATGTTCGAGTACCTGATGCCGCTCATCTTCCAGCGCTCCTATCGGAACTCGCTGCTCGATACAGCGGCCAGGGAAGCCGTGGCGGTCCAGATTGCCTACGGCCGCAAGCGTCGTGTGCCGTGGGGGATCTCCGAGTCCGCCTTCGGCGATCTGGACCTCAACAGCACCTACCAATACAAGGCCTTCGGGGTTCCTGCGCTCGGGCTCAAACGCGGCTTGGAGGAACAGCTTGTCGTCGCTCCCTATGCCGCCCTGCTGGCGCTGAGCGTGGCTCCGAGGGAGACCGTACGGAATCTGAGGCAACTGGCCGGCCTGGGACTCCTGAACCACTACGGCTACTACGAGGCGGTCGACTTCAGCCGGCAACCGCATCGTGACGGCGAGCGCGGTGTGGCTGTGGAGACGTACATGGCCCATCACCAAGGGATGGGTTTCTTGGCGCTCACCAACTTCCTCCAAGGCGACCCATTCCCGCGCCGTTTCCACGCCGATGCGCGGGTACGTGCCTTCGAGGCCTTGCTCCAGGAGCGCGTCCCGACTCTTCCTCCGCTGCACCGCCTCTCGACGCGAGAGGCCCTGCCTGCGGTGACAAGCGTGGACGCGGTCGCGCCAGCGGCGAGCACGTTCACCACGCCCCATACCTCCACCCCCCAGACCCAACTGCTCTGCAATGGCCGCTACGGGGTGATGGTCACCAACGCAGGGGGTGGCTACAGCCAGTGGGGCGACCGTGAGATCACTCGCTGGAGGTCGGATCGGACCTGTGACTCGTGGGGGACCTTCTGCTACCTCCATGAACCCGGCTCGGATCACGCCTGGTCCACCACGTATCATCCTGTTGGTGGGGAGGTCGAGGAGTACTCCGTTAGCTTCAGTCTCGACCGTGCCGTGTTCCGGCGCGCCGACAACGGGCTTCACGCGGAGACCGAGGTCGTTGTCTCGCCGGAAGATGACGTGGAGATCCGTCGAACTGTCCTGATCAACCGGTCCGATCGCGTACGCAGCCTCGATCTCACAAGCTACGTTGAGCTCTCCATGGCGCCGCACAACGCGGACCGGCAACATCCATCGTTCAACAAGCTGTTTATCCAGACGGAGGCGATCCCTGAACAGAGGGCCCTCCTCGCCCACCGGCGATCCCGCGGCGAGAACGATCCCCCTATGTATGTGGCCCACCGCCTGACCCTCGAGCAGGCCGAGGAGGGGGGCTGGCAGTTCGAGACCGACCGGGGGCGGTTCATCGGTCGAGGCCGGACCCTCGCGAATCCCATGGGGCTCTTCCAGGAGCTCGGCAACAGCCAGGGCTTTGTTCTGGATCCGATCCTCAGCCTGCGCCAGGGCCTGACCCTGGAGCCGGGCCAGCGCGCCCAGGTTTCTCTGGTTCTCGCGGCCGGCGCCACACGCGAGCAGGTACTGCTGCTAATGGACAAGTACAGTGAGGCGCACGCGATCGAGCGGGCGATGGATCTCGCGTGGGGATCGGCCCAGCTTGAGCTGCAGATGCTGCACATCCGTGCTGACGAAGCTCGCCGGTTCCAGCACCTGGCAAGCTACCTGCTGTTCCCCAGCCCCAGCTTACGCGCTTCCGCTGGACGCCTTGGAGACAACCGCAAGGGTCAAGCCGGGCTATGGGCCTACGGGATCTCGGGCGACTTGCCGATTGCCCTGGTCAGCATCGGTGAGACGCGGGACATCACTCCCGTCCGCCAGATGGTCCAAGCCCACACGTACTGGCGGATGCACGGGTTGATGACCGACCTGGTGATTCTCAACGAGGAAGCAGGTGGGTATGAGCAGCCTCTCCGCGAACGACTCGAGCGGCTGATCCAAACGCATTCCATGTGCGGGGGGGGCGATCAGCCAGGTGGGATCCTCCTGCGCAGCGCGGCTGGGACCCCGGAGGAAGACCTGGGACTGCTCAAGGCTGCGGCGAGCGTGGCACTGGTGGCGGCACGGGGCACTCTACCCCAGCAGATGGGTGTGCCTGTGCAGGCTCCCGAGCTGCCCGAGCCCCTGATCAGGAAGCGCGCTGTCCGGGATCCTTCGACTCCGCTGCCTTTCAGGGCGTTGACCTACTTCAACAGCCTCGGTGGCTTCACCGAGGAAGGGCGTGAATACGCGATCTACCTCGGGCCCAACACCCATACGCCCGCGCCCTGGGTGAACGTGATCGCCAACCCCACATTCGGAACATTGGTCAGCGAGACGGGGGCCGGCTTCACCTGGTATGGCAACAGCCAGCGCAATCGCCTGACACAGTGGTCAAACGACCCCGTGTTGGACCCGTCGTCCGAGGCGGCGTACATCCGCGACGAGGAGACCGGTGCCTACTGGACCCCGACCGCATCACCGATCCGCGAGGAGACGGCCTATCGGGCGAGGCACGGTGCGGGGTACACGGTCTTCGAACACAACAGCCACGGGATCGAGCAGGAGTTGACGGTCTTTGTCCCAGTGGATGACAACGGGGGACAGCCGGTCAAGCTGCAAAGGCTTCGGTTGAGGAATGACTCCTCCCGGCGTCGCAAGCTCTCGGTGACGTACTACGTGGAGTGGACGCTGGGGGAGAATCGCGAATCCTCCCAGATGCACGTCGCAACCCACTGGGATGATGATGTCCGGGCCCTGACCGCCCGGAACTGCTACCACCCTGATTACGGGGATCGGATCGCGTTCGCGGCCCTCAGTCCGCCTCCGGAGTCTTACGGCGGCGACCGGACGTCCTTTGTCGGGCGCAACCGTTCGCTGGCTAACCCGGCGGCGATGGAGCAGGCCAGGTTGTCGTGTCGGACGGGGGCGGGATCAGACCCGTGTGCCGCACTCCGGGTTGCGCTGGAGCTGGCTCCCGGCGAGAGGACTGACATCACGTGCATGTTGGGCCAGGCCGAGTCCGTGGAGGAGGCCCACAGACTCGTTCTGGCTTACGCGGAAGGCCAGGCGTTTGAGGCCGCGTTCGACTGCACGAGATCGTGGTGGGATGACCTGCTGGGCACGATCGAAGTCCATACCCCCGAGCTGGCAGCGGACTTCCTGATCAACCGTTGGCTGCAGTACCAGGCCCTGAGCTGTCGCATCTGGGGACGCTCCGCGTTCTACCAATCGGGCGGCGCCTTCGGCTTTCGCGATCAACTGCAGGACGTGATGGCGTTCCTTTACGCCGCGCCCGAACTGGCGCGAGCACAACTCTTGCTAGCGGCGAGCCGCCAGTTCCAGGAGGGCGATGTCCAGCACTGGTGGCATCCGCCGAGCGGCGCAGGTATCCGCTCGCGCATCGCCGATGACCTTCTGTGGCTGCCCTATGTTGCCGCTCAGTACGTGCGGACCACTGGCGATCTGGGTGTCCTGGGCGAGGAGGTCGCATTTCTCGACGCCCCGACACTGGAAGACGGTCAGCTCGACAGCGTCTCCAGCCCGCAGGTCGGGCTCGAGCGCGCCACGCTGTTCGAGCACTGCCAGCGCGCGGTCACGCGCGGCCTGACTACTGGACCCCAGGGGCTGCCACTCATGGGGACAGGAGACTGGAACGATGGGATGAACCTGGTGGGCGCCGGAGGCAGAGGGGAAAGCGTCTGGCTCGCGTGGTTCCTGGTGGAAGTGCTTCAGGGCATGGTCGAGTTGTCCGACCTGGTGGGTCGTCCCGACCTCGGCCGCGCCTATCAACACGACAGGAAGGCGCTGGTTCAGCGCGTCGAGCGAGCAGCCTGGGATGGGGACTGGTATCTACGCGCGACATTCGACGATGGCACGCCCCTGGGTTCCTCGGCGAGCCGGGAGGCGAGCATCGATTCCCTGCCCCAATCCTGGGCTTGCTTGAGCGGCGCGGCCGACAGGGATCGTGCGGAAACTGCTCTGGAATCCGCGTGGACGCATCTCGTCCGCGAGGAGGAGGGACTCGTGCTGCTCTTTGCACCTCCGTTCGACAAGACGGACCCACCGCCGGGGTACATCCAGGCATACCCCCCGGGCGTGCGGGAGAACGGAGGTCAGTACACTCATGCCGCCCTGTGGTTCGCCATGGCCCTGGCGCGCCAGGGGAAGGGGGAGCGCGCGGCGACGATGATGCACATGCTCAATCCGATCGAGCACGCGCGTGATTCGGAGGCGGTCTGGCGCTACGGACTCGAGCCTTACGTCATCGCAGCCGACGTCTACCGCTTGCCGGGGCGGATGGGTCACGGGGGTTGGTCCTGGTACACGGGCTCGGCGGCGTGGATGTACCGAACGTGGGTTGAGGAGGTCCTGGGGTTGAAGGTCCTCGGGGACCACATCCGCGTGGATCCAGTCGTCCCAGGATCGTGGGGAAGCTTCAGCATGCGCTATCGCCATGGCGAGACGATGTACGAGATCCAGGTCGAGAATCCAGAAGGGTGCGAGCGGGGGGTGGCGTGGGTCGAGATGGATGGCCAGCGCGTGCGGGACGGAGTGATTCCCCTGGAACGGGGCCTGGTCAAGCATCGGATCCTCGTGCACATGGGGAACCCGGAGCAAGCAGTGTGAGGCGTGTCCCGCCGAGGAGCCGCGCACCCCAACAGTGCGACCCGCCAACTGCCGGCAGCCGACGGGGAACAAGCGGCGGAGTATCGCGCCATCGCCGCGCGGCTGAAGGAGGGGGTGAACAAGGTGCTCTGGTGGGAGGATCTGCCGGGAGGAGCGCGAGGCGTTGCGCCGCAAGGGTCGCGCCACTTTGGGGACGCGGAGCTTGGGACTAACGGTATGCGGCAAGCTCCACGATGTGACCGGCGTTGTTGGCGCTGTTGTGCAGGATCGTCACCCGCACATACCGCGCCTCGCACGGCGCGAGGCGCCACTCGTCACCCTTCTCGGTCGATAGTGCGTTGTCCGTCTTCTCCCCCACCTGCCGCCACGTCTGGTTGTCAGTGGAGACCTGCACCCGGTAGTGGTAGTACCTCTCGTCGCCGAAGTACGTCTGCAGCCAGATGCGGCCGATGGCCTCGGCCTTGCCGAGGTCAATGGTCGCCCATTGCGGCAAGTAGTCGGCGCCCCAGTAGGTCTCCGGGTTCTGGTCGGTGGCGTACTCGAGGGGGTAGCCGATACCGTGCGGCCCGCTGCGTCGTCGGACGAAGTCCAGGCACTCGCCCGTCCTGAACGCCGCCAGGTTGTCAGCCACGCGGGCTCCGAGCTCCTCCCGTCGCGCCTTGAGGTAGTCCTCGAAGGCCCGGTGCGCCGCTTCGTCCTCCCGCGCCACTTCCGCTCTGCGCGCCAGCCACTCCCGCCGACCGACGGCTGCCAGCGGCGCGTAGTCCGCCGCCCCCTTCGTCCGGTCCGCCACAGGCAGGTAGTGTTCGCGGAAGACCTGTTCCTCCTCCGGGGTCAGGAAGTACTTGCGCCCGGCGTGGACCTGCTGTCCGGGCCAGTAGGGGATTCGTGCGTTCGACCGCACCGCCCAGTCGGCCACAGCCGGGTCCACGCGGCAGGCGTCGTAGCACAGCTCGCCGATCGCGTTGCTGATGCCGTACCCCGAGGCGACATAGCGCAAGTAGACCTCGTCCACGACCGGCCGCGCCAGGCCCTCACCGCGCAGCAGGTAGTCTGCCCACGTGTTCACGAACGGGCAGTACAGCTCCGTATACGGCAGCGGCATCGTGGTGCAATGCACGTAGAGGCGCTTGCTGCCCAGCAGCTTGCGCGTCTCGCGGATGCACTCCCAGGCCTGCAGGACGTCCATGAACTCCCCGTCCCAGTAGAGCCCGTCGACCTTGTACTCATCCAGCAGCCACCGGGCTTCCTCCAGGTAGACGGCGGAAGCGTCGGTGCGGAGCTTGCCACCCGGCTCCAGGGCCGGCTGGTAGTAGTAGGGCGAGCTGTAGGGCAGCACCAGGTAGCCCAGCTTGTGCGCCAGGTCCACGACCTGTCGGAAGCGCGTCGGATCTTTGGGCCTGATGTGCTGCACGCCGAAGCCGTCCCAGAACTCGAGGTGCAGCACCAGGACGTTGGCGACTTTGCGCCAGGCCACCAACTCCTCGTCGGTGGGCAGCCCCCGCGGGGAGTTGCCGTCACTCACCCAGGCGCCGGGCGTGAGCTGCGGGAACTGGTGGACGATTCGCTCCTCGGCGTGCTGCTTCCAGTTGTACTCCCTCGGCGGGCACACGCTGACGAGCAATGTGCTTCCGGCCGGCAGGTCCTCCCGAATGGTGAAGCCCCGGCCGGACTGCTGCACCGCCACGCGGCGCGGCAGCTCCGGCAGCGGGTATACGCCCAGCCCGCCGCGATCGTCCAGCGCCAGCGCGCCCGGCCGCTCCGAGCGCAGGAAGTCCGGGGCGAAACTCCCCCGCACCGTCACCGCCAAGGCCGCGCTGCCGCTGTCCAAGCGCAGCACCGAGTCGCAGGTGACCATCGCCACCAGCCCCCGCCGCGTGCGTAGCCTAACCGCCTCGCCGCCGCTCTCGGTGACCCTCAAGCCGCGGAGCAACGCTGGGTCCAGCCGCAGAGAGCCGACCAGACGCTGGGCCCCGATCCGCTGGCGCAGCAGCACCTCGCCAGTGGCGGGACGGAAGTCGAAAGTGCCGCCGGTCGTTGTGACCACGATCCCCTGCCCCGTGTTGGCGACCTTCTCGACCGTCATGTCGAAGGGCCACGGCAACGGCTCGGCAGTCGTCATCGGCCCCTGGCATAGCACTCCGGCGCACACCCACAGGTAACGCATTGTCGTGACCTCCGGCTGCAGGTTGCTCTGGGTCAGGCGTTTCCTCACCCGCCCCGGGGCCTGAGCGCTTCGACCAGGCCGTCCATCTGCTCGTCGGCGCGGAACTGACGGACGCCCACAAACCCGGCCGTCTGAAGGCTCTCGCGGATCTCCTCGAAGCTGTAGCAGCCTCCCCCGGGCGTCGCGACCAGCATGTTGACGGCGAAGAGAGCCCCAGCCCGAGGGGCGGCGTGGTCCGGGTCCATCACATGGTCTCGGATGACGATCCGCCCGCCGGGCTCCAAGGCGTCGAAGCACTTGCGGTACAGCGCCGTATTCTGCTCGGGGCTGTTCTGGTGGATGATGGCCGAGAGGAAGACGAGGTCATGGCCGGCAGGCAGGGGGTCCTCGCAGAAGCTCCCCGGGACCAGGGCGATGCGGTCCAGCAGCCCGGTTGGCGCCAGGCGCCGGCGGGCGACCTCGATGACGGGCGGCAGGTCGAAGATGGTGGCGCGCATCCCGGGGCAGACGCGCAGGAAAGCCTCCGTGTAGGTGCCGGAGGCCCCGCCGACGTCGAGCAGAGCCTTGGCCTCGCCCGGCCCGACGGCGGCGACGAGCTCCGGCGCTCGGGCGACCCCGATGGCGTGCATCGCGCCGATGAAGGCCTCGAGGCTCTCGTCGCCGCCCGAGGTCACAGGCGGAGGCGGGGGCTCGGAGCCTCGGACGATCTCCGTAAGTCGTGACCACCGGTGCCAGATGCCGGCGGAGTGGCGGAGCATGGGCAGCATCGAGGTAGGAGAGTCGGCGGAGAATGCTTCGGCGACCGGTGACACGCACCGGTAGGAGCCGCTCTCCTTGCGGAGGAGCTCCAGGGCCGTCAGCGCGTCGAGTAGGGTCATCACGGCGCGCCGGTCGCCCTGAAGGCGCTGCGTGACCTCTTCGGCTGTCAAGCCCTCCCGTGCCAAGAGTGTGAACACGTCCAGCTCCGCGCCGGTCAGAACGATACGGGCCTCCGTGAACTGCCGGAACGAGTCGATGGCCTGGGGTCTCGTCGCGTGGTCCATCCGCTTGAGCCTCCTCTCACAGAATGTCGCCGTCCTAGAGCATATCCTACCTTCGTCTCATTCGCACATGAGGAGCGGTGGTCTGGGCGCCGGCGCGGCCGAGGGCGAAGGGCCGCATGGGCGGTGTGTCGTTCGCCATCGCCGGCAGGTCTGCCCCACCCCTCAAGTGAACGTCCTCGCATCACACGCTGTATGACCCCACCAGACCGGAGGCTTCCCATGAGCGACTGCGCCGCACTGCCGACCTTCCAGGTCGAGGACCGAAGCTTCACCAGGCTGATCCTCGGCCATAACCCATTCCTCGGCTATTCGTACATCGGCCGCGCCCGCAGTCTCGAGTACGAGGAGCGGTTCTCCTCCTTCGAGCCCATCCGCGATGTCCTCCTCGCCGCCATCGGGAGAGGCGTCCGCAGCATGATGCTCAGCACCGGCCACCCGCGGGGCGAGGACATTGCCCGGGCCATCGAGGCCGCCCAGTCTCAGACTGGTGTGCAGCTCTCGAACATCGTCATCATCAATCCCGACTTCCGCGACCACCTGAGCTTCCTGCGGCGTGTGAACTGCCAGGTGTGCCTGGTGCACGGCCAGAACACCGACTCGCTCTTCTGGCGAGCCGAGTGGACGTTCCGCCCTGAGTTCGCTGAGCTTCTCGCAGCCATCCGGGCCGAGGGGTTTGTCCCGGGAATGTCCACCCACAATGGCGGGGAGACGGTCCCTGTGGCCGAGCGCTTCGACGTGACGGTCATCAACACCCCCATCAACAAGCTCGCATGGCGCATGTGCCCGTGCGTGGAGGAGGTGCTCGGCGCGGTTCGCGTCTCGTCGCGCAAGATCATCGCCATGAAACCGTTGGCCATGGGCCGCATCGCCCCGGAGGAAGGCATGACCTACATCGGCACTGTTCCGGGGGTCGACGGCGTCGTGGTTGGGATCGGGACACCGGCCGAGGCGGAGGAGACCTTCGAGGCGGGCGCCCGTGCTCTGGCCAACTGCGGCTAGCACCGCCACCGCGAGCTGCTGCCGAAGAGGGACGACGGACGACTGGCGACAGGCATACAATGGGCTCCCCCTACGCTACGGCAAACAGCGCCGCATTCGACGAGTTGCGCGGCACGGGACGGCTGGTCATTGAGCCCGGCAGCATGTTCGGCAGGGCGCCGGAGCCGATGCCCGATGGTTTCGACTTCACCGACCGCGTTGGCGGGATGCTCCTGGGCGTAGCAGTCGGCGATTCCCTAGGCAAGACCACAGAAGGGTTGACTCCGACGGAGCGAGGTGCGCGCTATGGCGAAGTGATCGACTATCTCCCGTACCCGAAGGGCTACCACGATGCACGCGGCTACCCGACCGATGACACGCAACTCACCTTCTGGCTGCTGGAGCAGATCTGCCGAGACGGCGAGTTCCGTCCCGGGGCCTTCGCAGAACTGATGCGCAGCCGGAGGATCGAGGGGATTGGGGACACCGTCCGTCGGTTCCTCGAGAACCTGGACCGTGGCCTGGCGTGGGAAGACGCCGGACCGGAGATCTGTGGGAACGGCGCCCTCATGGCCGTCTCACCCGTGCTTGTGCCTCACCTCCGCCGACCGTCGGCTGACCTGTGGGTCGATACCTATCTTCGCAGCCATCTGACGCATCGAGACGCCGGGGCATGCAGTGCCTGCGTGGCCTACACCGCTCTCCTGTGGGAGCTCTTGCGGATGGACCAACGTCCCCCGCAGGGCTGGTATGTGGAGACCTACGTCCACATCGCACGGGAGTTGGAGGGCAGGACGCTCTACCAGCCCCGACATGACGCGGCGCCGCCGTGGAATGGCCCCCTGTGGCAGTTCACCGAGGAGTCCGTGCCGGCAGCCCTGGAGTCGGGCTGGCAGACGCGGGACGTCTGCGACCGGTTCGGCTCGGGCGCATACCTCATGGAGACGCTGCCGTGTGTGCTGTTCATCCTCGAGCGGCATGGCGGCAACCTCGAGGAGGCCATCATCCGTGCCGTGAACGACACGAAGGACAACGACACCGTGGCCGCGACCGTCGGGGCTGCCATGGGCGCGCTCCACGGCCGAGCAGCGATACCGGACCGATGGCTGGCAGGCCTCACGGGCCGCACCCGGCACCACAGCGAACCGGCGGACGATGGCCGCGTGCTCGGGTTGATCGAGGAAGCCAGCAGGGCGCTATGGCATTGGTGCGTGGTGCCGGGCACGCACTATGGGCTCCCGACGCGACCTGGCGACTCTCCGGGCGACTCCCAAGAGGTAGCAGGGCGTAGTCGGAGGAACCCTCGGTCCAGGTTAGAGTCCACAGGAGTGGTGTAGGAACAGAGGAGAGGGTCACTGGGTTATCCCGTTGAGGTTCTTCAGACTCAAGAGAGGACAACCCAGCGACATGAAGAGCATAGATCCCCTCACTTGGCTACACAATGAACTGGAGAACGAAGGCAACGATCTGCTCCGAACGATGGTGGCCGAGTTCGCAGAGAAGCTCATGAGCGCCGAAGCGGATGCCCTCTGCGGGGCCGCCTATGGCAGCCGTGTGCCCGAGCGGACCAACCACCGCAACGGATACCGGGATCGCCGATGGGATACCCGCGTCGGCACCATCGATCTGGCGATCCCGAAGCTGCGTACGGGCTCCTACTACCCCCACTGGCTCCTCGAGCCCAGGCGCCGCGGCGAGAAAGCTCTCGTCGCCGTCATCTGTGAAGCCTATGTCCAGGGCGTCTCCACTCGAAATGTCGATCACCTGGTCCAAGCCCTGGGCCTCGACGGTCTCTCGAAATCCCAGGTCTCCGAACTCGCCAAGAGCTTGGACGAAATCGTCGAGGCTTTCCGCAACAGACCCCTCGACGCCACCACCTATCCCTACATCTGGCTCGATGCCCTCGTCCATAAGTCCGGACATGCCTTAGGTCTCGATCCGACATGCCCACCTGTACGCAACAGCCCCATGAGTACCTCCCTCCCTCTCCAGCGATAACGAAAAGACCCTGGTCGCTGGGGTGAGCGACAAGACGCTCCGGCGATGGATGAACACGGGGAAGCTCAGTGTAACGCGGGATACACAGCAGAAAGTCCGGGTAGACAGGTCGGAACTCCTGCGCCTTGGGCTACTGTCCAACGTGCCCACCCATGGCCAAGACACGCGCGGTAACCAGGGGACACCTGTCGATACCCAGCGTGTCCAGACCTTGGAGCAGGAGAACACACGGCTACACGAGCAAGTCCAAGACCTTCGCTCGGACAATGAACAGCTTCGGGTAGACAGGGACGAGTGGCGAGACCAGGCCAAGACACTCGCCCGCGCTTTGCCCCCTGCGGTCGCCCAGGAGCCCTCGCCCGAGGGGCCCGCCACCGGGGAGTCAGCAAGCCGCAGGAGCTGGTGGCGACGGCTGCTAGGCGGGTAGCGCACGGTACAAGGGGAGAGCCGGAGAACAGTGTGCCCTTCGGCTCCCATCATGTATGCCCCCGAGTGACGCAAGCCTATGTCACGGAGTCCTGGCCACGCGGAGCCCGGAGTAGTAGGCCGGGCCGCTATGGTAGCGATCGGCCGCACGGCAGAGGTGCGCGACGAGGACCAATGAACCGCCGCGCAGCACACGACTATCACCCGTCGGCGGCCCTGACGGGTCCTCCGCAGGTGACGCAGCATAGTACCACTCGCCATACCAGTCTCCGCACCACTCATACACGTTCCCGGCCAGGTCGAGAGCCCCGCACCAACTCGCGCCCGAAGGGAAGCTCCCCACCTCCCGGAGATGGGAGATGACATCCGCAGACGTGAACATGCCATCGAAGTGTGCGTCGCTTTGCCATACGTGCCACGCGGTAGAGGTGTTGAGCGACTTCTTCGCCCAGTACTCCGCGTTATTGCACCGGTCGCGGTCCCACTGCCCGCCCCACGGGTACATGCGCCCGTCCGGTCCCCGCGCCGCGTACTCCCACTGCGCCTCCGTTGGAAGCGCGCCGCTCGCCCATTCCGCGTAGGCCGACGCGTCCTCCCACTTCACCCAGTTTGCCGGCAGCCGCTCGTGCGACTTGTAGTCGTCCCAGTACCGGTGCGCCTCGTGTCCGGTCGCCGCGAGGAAGCGAGCATGCTGCCCGTTCGTCACCTCGTGCCGATACAGCCAGAAGCCCTGCGTCAGCACCACCTCGTGTGCCGGCTGCTCGCCGCTGGCGAACTGCTTCCACCTGGGATCCCAGCCGTTCGCTTGCCATAGATCGTTGATCTCCTCGTATGTGCTGCCCATGCGGAACGTCCCGGCCGGAACCCACACCATCTCCGCCCCGTCCACTGGGTTCACCACGAACCGGTCGGGATAGGGCTGAGAGTCGCTGCCCCAGCCAAGCTTCGATGGCGTGAGTCCAGCCTCGAAGGCGGGACCGGGGTTGCCAAGGTGCGACTCGATCTCCGCGGCCGTGTCCACCGTCTCGCCCTGGGTATGGCCTCCCACCCCGATCAACAGCGCCGCAGCCATACCCATGAGGACCCTATGTCGAGCCATTACGCGTCGCCTCCCGAGTCTGTGGTGTGGGACTATCCGCTTCCCAGCGACGGCGCGCCTACGTGAGCCCAGGAGCCCTCGGGCGAGGGTCCCGCCACCCCGGGTGGGTCCCTCCGCCCACGGAAGGGCCTGTGGGCGCGACAGTGGGGGGCATTGGGTTAGTGGGCTCGGGCAGATACAGAGCATCCCGCAATGCGGGAGGTAGGCTTAGGTTCGGCGCCGCGTCGGCGAAGCCTTCTGG
>Ga0315288_10005552_pt1 | contig 16030 bp, 14 predicted proteins | sample YL17G11_20_MG_FD_203454 | JGI IMG/M metagenome (GOLD analysis project Ga0315288, IMG submission 203454) | Sediment microbial communities from Yellowstone Lake, YNP, Wyoming, USA - YL17G11_20 | ecosystem: Environmental > Aquatic > Freshwater > Lake > Sediment | place: USA: Wyoming | collected...
AAGGCCGCGTCGTCGAAGCCGACATCGTTCGTCCGTCGGCCTCGCGCATCCTCGATCGCCGCGCGATCGCGATCGTGCGCGCCGCCGGGCCGTTTGGCCGCTTTTCCGCCGACATGCGACGCCAGGCTGACCAGATCGTCGTCACGTCGCGCTTTCGCTTCACGCGCGACGAGGGGCTGGAGACCTCGCTGAGCAACAGCACCCCGCGATGAGTGCCCGGCGATGACGACCTCTGTATCGCGCCACGCTGGCCGCCTGGCCGGTCTGATGTTGGCGGCCGTGCTTGCGCTGCAGTTGTTCTTTGTCGCACGCATCGCGTTGATGGCGATCATCGACCCGCAATCGACCACCTTCCAGCGCAGCGAGGCCTGGCGCCTGCTGCGCGAAAGGGGCCGCATCGAATGGTCCCAGCAGTGGGTGGCCGACGACCGCATTGCCGCCACGTTGAAGCGCGCGGTGATTGCCAGTGAAGACGCGGCCTTCAATGAACACGCCGGCGTCGACTGGGACGCGATCGAGCGTGCCTGGGAGCGCAACCAGCGCGCCGAAGCCCGCGCCGACCGGCGCGGCAACGTCAACGGCGGCAACCCGCCGCGCAGCGAGCCCAAGGTGGTCGGCGGCTCGACGATCACCCAGCAATTGGCGAAGAACCTGTTTCTGTCGGGCGAGCGCACACCGCTGCGCAAGGCACAGGAATTTGTCCTGACGTTCGCGCTCGAGTCGATGCTGTCAAAGCGCCGCATCCTCGAGATCTACCTGAACAACGTCGAATGGGGCGAGGGCTTGTTCGGTGCCCAGGCCGCAGCACGCCACTACTTCCACGTCGATGCGGCGCAGCTCGGGGCCTTCCCTGCCGCACGCCTGGCGGTCATGCTGCCGGCGCCCAAGCGCTTCGAAAAGCGCCCCGGCTCGCCTTACGTGGCCAGCCGCGCCGCCACCGTGGTGGCGCGCATGGCGGCGGTGGAATTGCCATGAGCCATCAGACGGCAGAGCTGGCCGCTGCGGCGGCGCGGCTGGTGGTCGAGGAAGGCCTGGAGTACGCAGGCGCGAAGCGCAAGGCCGCGCGCGCGGTCGGCGGCCGTGCCGAATTGCCGAGCAACGAGGCTGTCGAAGGCGAGGTGCGCAGCTACCTGGCGCTGTTTTGCACCGACACGCAGCCCGCCGAGCTGCGCGCGCTGCGCCAGCTGGCGCTGCGCTGGATGGACCGCCTGGCGGCCTATCGCCCGCATTTGAGCGGTGCGGCCTGGCGCGGCACGGCCACGCGGCTGTCCAGTCTGCACCTGGACCTGTACTGCGACGATCCGAAGGCGATGGAGATTGCGCTCATCAACCAGGGGATCGACTTCGACAGCGCCAGCCTGCCTGCTGCCGGCCCGGGCCGTCGCGGCGAGCCGGTGAGTCTGCTGAGCATCGCCGAGCATTGCACCGAGCTCGACGAGGCAGTCACCTTGCATCTGGCGGTGCGCGATCTCGACGACCTGCGCGGTGCGCTCAAGCCCGACCCGCAGGGCCGCTCTTGGCGCGGCGATGCCAGCGCGCTGCGTCGGCTACTGGACGAGGAGGCGGTGCCATGACCCTCGATCGACGTGGGTGGGCCTTGGCCGCAGGCGTCGCGGCCGCGGCAACCGCGGCGGGTGCGGGCTGGTCGATCTGGCGCCGGGGCGCTGACGGTTCGAACATTGAAGACGAACTGTGGCGCTCGAGTTTCGAAACCCCTGCTGGCACGCAGCTGGCCCTGGCCGAACTGAAGGGCCACCCGTTGGTGCTGAATTTCTGGGCCCCCTGGTGCCCCCCCTGCGTGCGCGAGATGCCGGCCCTCGATCGCTTCGCCCGCGAGTTTGGGCCGCGCGGCTGGCGCGTCGTTGGCTTGGCCGCCGACATGGCAGCGCCGGTGCGCGAGTTTCTCGGCCGCGCGCCAGTGTCTTATGCCATTGGTCTCGCCGGCTTCTCCGGCATCGAGCTGTCCAGGCGGCTGGGCAATGTCGGCGGCGGTCTGCCGTTCACGCTGCTGTTCGGCCGCGAAGGCAAGCTGCTGCACCGGCGCATGGGGGAAACAAGCTATGACCAGCTGGTGCAGTGGGCCCAAGGCCTCGGATAGGCCAATTTCGACCAAAATGCCGCCATCGGCAGGTAAATGGCGTAGAGTTCCAGCCTTCGCCAACGCCAATCCAGCCTCCGTCCCTGACTGTTTTTGGGCTATGAAGAGATGACGTTGGCGACAGTTGAACAAACGATGCCGCGGCCAGACACCGCGCGCTCCTCGGAGACGCCCGCATGGATCTACGCAAGCTGAAGACCCTGATCGACCTCGTTTCGGAGTCGAACATTTCCGAGCTCGAGATCACCGAAGCCGACGGCAAGGTGCGCATTGTCAAGGCCGACCCCGCTGTCACTGCCGTGCCGATGATGATGGCGCCGGCTCACGTCCCGGTCGCCGCCGCCCCGCCGGCGCGCAGCGCGGCGGCGATCGCTGCCGACGAAGCCGAGGCCGCGGCGACTGCCGCTGCCGAGTCGGGGCACGTCGTCAAGTCGCCGATGGTCGGCACCTTCTACCGCGCGGCCGCGCCGGGAGGCAAGCCGCTGGTCGAGATCGGTTCAGCCGTCAAGTCTGGGCAGCCGGTGTGCATCATCGAGGCGATGAAGATCATGAACGAGATCGAGGCCGACGAGGGCGGCACGATCGCCAGGATCCTGTGCGAGAACGGCCAGGCGGTCGAATTCGGGCAACCCCTGTTCGTGATCGAACGGCAGGGCTGAGCGTGGGGCCCGGGGTTCACTTTCGTTCGCTGGCCCCCTCGGCGGGGGCGAAGGCCGCCGCCGAGGCGGTCCGCCGGGAGGCCTGAGATGTTCAAGAAGATCCTGATTGCCAATCGCGGCGAAATCGCCCTGCGCATCCAGCGCGCCTGTCGTGAGATGGGCGTCAAGTCGGTGGTGGTCTACTCAGAAGCCGACCGCGACGCCAAGTACGTCAAGCTCGCCGACGAGGCCGTGTGCATCGGCCCGGCAGCCTCGGCGCACAGCTACCTGAACATGCCGGCGATCATCTCGACCGCTGAAGTGACCGACGCCGAGGCTATCCACCCCGGCTACGGCTTCTTGAGCGAAAACGCCGACTTCGCCGAGCGCGTCGAGCGCAGCGGCTTTGTCTTCATCGGGCCGACGCCGGAATCGATCCGCATCATGGGCGACAAGGTGGCCGCCAAGCAGGCCATGATCAAGTCCGGGGTGCCCTGCGTGCCGGGTTCGGAGGGCGCGCTGCCCGACGACCCGAAGGAAATTGTCAGGAGCGCGCGCGCGATCGGCTATCCGGTGATCATCAAGGCGGCCGGTGGCGGCGGCGGGCGCGGCATGCGCGTGGTACACACCGAGGCGGCCCTCTTGCATGCGGTGCAGACGACCCGCGCCGAAGCGGGCGCGGCCTTCGGCAATCCGGCCGTGTACATGGAGAAGTTCCTCGAGAACCCGAGGCACATCGAAATTCAGGTGATGGCCGACGAGCACAAGAATGCCGTCTGGCTGGGCGAGCGAGACTGTTCGATGCAGCGCCGACACCAGAAGATCATCGAAGAGGCGCCGGCACCCGGCATCGCGCGGCGGGTGATCGAACGTATCGGCGACCGCTGCGCCGCAGCTTGCAAGAAGATCGGCTACCGCGGCGCCGGCACCTTCGAGTTCCTGTACGAAAACGGTGAGTTTTTCTTCATCGAGATGAACACGCGGGTACAGGTCGAACATCCGGTGACCGAACTGGTGACCGGCATCGACATCGTGCAGATGCAGATCCGCGTGGCGGCCGGCGAGAAGCTGCCCTTCACGCAACGCAGTATCCAGATGCGGGGCCACGCCATCGAGTGCCGCATCAACGCCGAGGACCCCTACAAGTTCACACCGTCGCCGGGTCGCATCACGATGTGGCACCCGCCCGGCGGGCCCGGCGTGCGCGTCGATTCGCATGCGTACACCAACTACTTCGTGCCGCCGAACTACGACTCGATGATCGGCAAGATCATCGTCCACGCCGACACCCGCGCACAGGCGCTGGCGCGCATGCGCACGGCGCTGAGCGAGACCGTGGTCGAGGGCATCTCCACCAACATTGCGCTGCACCGCGAACTGATGGTCGACGCCAAGTTCATCGAGGGCGGCACCAACATCCATTACCTCGAGGGCTGGCTCGCGCAGCACAAGCGTTGAGTTGTCCATGCACGAGTTGGTATTGAGTGCCTGTGCGGATCTGGTCGAACCGGTGTCCGAGGCCCTGATGAACGAGCTCGATGCGCTGTGCGTGTCGGTCGAGGATGCCGACGTCGACACCGACGCCGAGCAGGCCCTGTTCGGCGAGCCCGGGCCGCCTGCGGCGCACGCAGGCTGGCAGCACTCGACCTTGCGCGCGCTGTTCGCCGACCAGGCGCGGGCCACTGCCGCGGCAACCCTGCTGCTGGCGCAGGAATGGGCCGCCGACGTCCATGTGCAGGCGCTGCAAGCCGTGCCCGACCAGGATTGGGTGCGGCTGACCCAGTCGCAATTCGCGCCCATCGAGGTCACGCCGACGTTCTGGATCGTCCCGAGCTGGCACCAGGCGCCGCCGGCCGCCCGGCGTGTGATCCGGCTCGACCCGGGCCTCGCGTTCGGCACCGGCACCCACCCGACCACGCGCATGTGCCTGCGCTGGATCGCGGCTCACGCCCAGCCTTGGTCGCGCGTTCTGGACTACGGCTGCGGTTCGGGCATCCTGGCCCTCGGTGCCGCGTTGCACGGGGCGCTGCAGGTCGACGCCGTCGACATCGATCCGGCCGCTGTCACTGCAACGCAGGCCAACGCATTGGCCAACGGCGTGGCACTCACCGCCGCCTCGCCGGAACACGCCAGCGGCTGCTATCCGCTGGTGCTGGCCAACATCCTGGCCAGGCCGCTGGCCCTGATGGCCCCGTTGCTCAGCGCTCATGTCGCACCGGGCGGCCAGCTGGTGATGGCTGGCATCCTGGAGCGCCAGGCCGAAGAGCTGCACGCTGCCTATGCGCCCTGGCTGGCGCTCGAGGTGCGTGACCAGGACGACGGCTGGGTGCTGATGGTCGGCCACCGCAATGCCGACGGATCGGGAGTCGCGCCATGAGCCTGGCCACCCGCTGCGCTGCCTGCGGCACGGTGTTCCGGGTCGTGCAGGACCAGCTGAAGGTCTCCGAGGGCTGGGTGCGTTGCGGTCGCTGTGGCGACGTGTTCAACGCACTCGAGGGTCTGTTCGACCTCGAACGCGAATCGGCTCCGGCCTGGACACCTTCGCAACGCGGCGGGCTCGACCTGTTGCCGGCCAGCGCGCACGAGCACGCCGTGCAGGCAGAGGCCAGCGCGACGCAGGTCGCGCGCAGCGACGGTGAACCTGAAGCTGCCGCAACGAGCGACGCAGCCGGGGACACCGAGATCGACACCCGCACCGACTCTCAACTGGAAACGCGGCAGGACGAGCGCGACGAGGACGACGATGTCGTCGGCCGCGGCGAAGTCTCTGAATTCGATGACGCTGCGGCCGAGGGCCCGCCGAACGTCGACGCGATGCCCGAGCCGACGCCGGCGTTTCTGCGCGAGGCGCACAGCCGTGCGCGCTGGCAGCGCCCCGGCCTGCGAGCGGCACTGTCGGTGGCGGCCACGCTGCTCGGCGTGCTATTGGCCGGTCAAGCGGTGTTTTCGCAGCGGGACGCGATCGCTGCACGCTGGCCGCCGGCCGCGCCCGCATTGGCGCTGTTGTGCGCAGCGTTGGACTGCCGCATCGAGCCGCTGCGCCACATCGAAGGCCTGGCCGTCGAAAGCAGCGGTCTGACCCAACTCGACAACGCGTCGCTCTACCGCCTGCAAGTGTCGCTGCGCAACCGCGACGCCCTGCCGCTGCTGGCGCCGGCACTGGATGTCACGCTGACCGACAGCCGCGGTGAAGTGGTGTCGCGCAAAGTGCTCACCGACCGAGACTTCGGCGTGCCCCCGTTGGCCCTGGTGGCTGCGGGCGCGGAGCTGACCCTGCAGACCGTGCTCGATGCCGGCGAGCGGCGCATCACAGGCTACAGCATCGAAATCTTCTACCCCTGAACCCACCGAGGCTCCATGGCAGCTTTGATCTGCGGCTCGCTCGCATTCGACACCATCACCAATTTCCCCGGCCGCTTCGCGCAGCAGATCCTGCCCGAACAGGTTCACATCCTGAACGTCTCGTTCCTCGTGCCGACGCTGCGGCGCGAGTACGGCGGTTGCGCCGGCAACATCGCTTACACCCTGAAGCTGCTCGGTGGCGAGCCGGTCGTGCTGGCCGCGATCGGCAACGACGGACGCGACTATCTGGCGCGATTCGATGGCCTGGGCATCGACAGCGCCTCGGTGCGCGTCGAGCCGGAGCACTACACCGCGCAGGCGATCATCATCACCGACGCCGACAACAACCAGATCACCGCATTCCACCCTGGGGCGATGGCTCAGTCACACCTGAGCCCGGTGCCGACGCGCGCGGATCTGGCGATCGGCATCATCGCTCCCGATGGCCGCGAAGCGATGCTCGCCCACGCGACCCAACTGCACGCCGCGGGCGTGCCCTTCATCTTCGATCCGGGTCAACAGTTGCCGATGTTCGACGGCACCGAGCTGCACCACTTCCTCGCGCAGGCCAGTTGGGTTGCCCTCAACGACTACGAGGCGCGCATGCTCTGTGAGCGAACGGGCACCGATCTGGCGGCGCTGTCAGCGGCAGCAGGTCTGCGCGGCATGGTGGTGACGCTCGCAGCCGAGGGCTGTGATGTCTGGGAGCAGGGTCGCGTGACGCGCGTCGATGGCGTCACCGCCAGCACCATTCTTGACCCCACCGGCTGCGGCGATGCGTTTCGCGCCGGCATGCTGTTCGGGCTCGAGCGCGGCTGGGCCCTGACGCGTTGCGCCGAGCTCGGCAACCGCTTGGGTGCGCTGAAGATTTCCTGCCGCGGTGGGCAAAATCACCGGATCGATCGGTCGATCGTGGGTCTATAGCGCGGTGCAGGGGCTGTGCAGCGGCAGGCACGCCGCTACAGTCAGGACGTGAGCGGCCGATAAGACCCCAACACCATGGACAGCTTGCCCTTCATCACCCTTGCCGGCGCTGCCGTGAGCGGCGCGCTGGCGGGCGCCGCCGCCTGTTACTGGCCGCTGAGCCGCGTGATCACTGGACTGCGCCAGCGCCTGGAGCGTTCCGAGCAGGCCCGCAACGGTGCCGTTGAACGTTCCGCCCAGGCGCGCGAGCAGATTGCGCAACTCAATCGCGCCATCACCGAGCTGCGGCGAACCCACAGTGCGCAGCCCCGTCAGCCGGCGGCACGACAGCAGCTCGACAAGGCACTGGCCAAGGGCGATGAAGAGACCCTGCTGCCGCGCCACGAACCTCTGAAGGCATTCGCAGATACCCAGCTGATGAGCAAACTCTGAGTCCCCGCGGCGCTGGCGGAATGAAAAAAAACCCGGCCGAAGCCGGGTTTGCCTTCTTCGGCAGGGGTCCGCGCAGGCCGCGAGGCCCGCGACGAACCACCCGCGTCAGGGCTTGTTGCCCGTCGGGAACGGCCAAGCGGCCGCCGGGCTCAGTGCCGTCTTGGCCGCAGGGGCCGCAGGCGCTGCTGCTGCCGCGGGGGCAGCCTTCTTCGGTGCAGCCTTCTTCGGTGCGGCCTTCTTAGGGGCAGCCTTCTTTTTCGCGGCAGGCTTTTTCGCAGCCGCCTTCTTCTTCGCTGCCGGCTTCTTGGCAGCCTTCTTCTTGGGGGCAGCCTTCTTGGCGGCCTTCTTCGGCGCAGCCTTCTTCTTCGCTGCCGGCTTCTTGGCAGCCTTCTTGGCTGCCGGTTTCTTCGCTGCCGGCTTCTTGGCAGCCTTCTTGGCTGCCGGCTTCTTCGCCGCAGCCTTCTTCTTCATCGCCGGCTTCTTGGCCGCAGCCTTCTTCGCCGCCGGTTTCTTCGCAGCGGCCTTCTTGGCCGGAGCCTTCTTCTTCGCAGTTGCCATTTCAATTCTCCTTGATCAAGTTGCAAAGAGCACCGCATCGATCGAGCTCGATCGACTACGGCGATTCACCGCCCGAGGGTTGTCCGGCAGGATTGCCGGCTCCCCGGTTCGGTGAACGGGGTTGCGTTGTCTGGTCTCGGCTTCTGTTGGCCTTGTCTCACACAACGCGGGTCTTGATCTCACAGGTCCTGACAAGCGATCGGCTCTGCGGCCGGTTCTATTCCCAGGACAAAGCGCCACCGGACTGGTACTCGATGACGCGGGTTTCAAAAAAGTTGCGCTCCTTCTTCAGGTCGATCATTTCACTCATCCACGGAAACGGGTTTTCCTCGTTCGGGAAGAGTTCTTCGAGACCGATCTGCGTGGCGCGCCGGTTGGCGATGTAGCGCAGGTAGCCTTTGAACATGCTGGCGTTCAAACCCAGCACGCCGCGTGGCATGGTGTCTTCGGCGTAGCGGTACTCGAGCTCGACGGCCTTCAGGAACAGGGCCTTGATTTCGGCCTTGAATTGCGCCGTCCACAGATGTGGATTCTCGAGCTTGATCTGGTTGATCAGGTCGATGCCGAAATTGCAGTGCATCGACTCGTCGCGCAGGATGTACTGGTACTGCTCGGCAGCGCCGGTCATCTTGTTCTGCCGGCCCAGCGCCAGGATCTGCGTGAAACCGACGTAGAAGAACAGGCCTTCCATCAGGCAGGCAAAGACGATCAGGCTCTTGAGCAACGTCTGGTCGTTCTCGGGCGTACCGGTCGTGAAGTGGGGGTCCATCACCGCGTCGATGAACGGGATCAGGAACTCGTCCTTGTCGCGGATCGAATCGATTTCGTGATACGCGTTGAAGATCTCGCTCTCGTCCAGGCCGAGCGACTCGACGATGTACTGGTAGGCGTGGGTGTGAATCGCCTCTTCGAAGGCCTGGCGCAGCAGGAACTGGCGGCACTCCGGCGCGGTGATATGGCGGTAGGTTCCGAGCGTGATGTTGTTGGCGGCCAGCGAATCGGCGGTGACGAAGAAACCGAGGTTGCGCTTGATCAGGCGGCGCTCGTCGTCTGTCAAACCATTCGGATCCTTCCACGTCGCGATGTCGCGCGACATGTTGACCTCGTTGGGCATCCAGTGGTTGGCACAGCTGGAGAGGTACTTCTCCCAGGCCCACTTGTACTTGAACGGCACCAGCTGATTGACATCGGTCTGGCCGTTGATGATGCGCTTGTCGGCTGCGTTGACCCGGCGCGTGAGGGCCGCCGGCTTGAGTGCTGTCGCGGGGCTGGCGGCCAGCGCCTTCATCGTCTGCAAGGCAGGTTCCGACTGAAACGCAAGAGGTGACGAAGCCATGGCCCGCGCCTCACGTGAAGGCTCTTGCGCGGTGCGAATTGTTGGTGTCGTCTTGTTGCTGACGTTGTCTTCCCAGACCAGCATGTAGCGTTTTCCTGTGCGTTGAATTATCGGAGTGTTGCGCGCAAACACCAAGCACTTCTTGACATTGGAGCGCTCGCGTTGTTGCGCTCATGCATCGTGCGTCGCTCGTGATCGCATTGATCTCGCTTCACTGACAGGCCTCGCAGGTGGGGTCATCGATGGCGCAGAACTTCATGTCACCGGCCGCATCGTTGGCCATCGGCGCGCGCGCTTGCGCCGCCGCAGCATCGAGCGCGGACATCGTCGCGCCCGCACCACCGGCGCCCGAGCTGACGGAGTTGTGATGACCTCGGTTGACGGTGCTCATCTCGACGTGCGAGGCCGCCAACGTGCGCAGGTAATAGGTGGTCTTCAAGCCGCGCACCCAGGCCAACTTGTAGGTCTCGTCGAGGCGCTTTCCCGACGCACCGGCCATGTAGATGTTGAGCGACTGAGCCTGGTCGATCCATTTCTGTCGACGCGCGGCCGCCTCGACCAACCAACTCGCATCGACCTCGAACGCGGTGGCGTAGAGCAGCTTCAAGGACTCCGGCACGCGGTCGATCGGGCGCAGCGAACCTTTGTAGTGCTTCAGGTCCATCACCATCACGTCGTCCCACAGGCCGAGCTTCTTCAGGTCGCGCACCAGGTACTCGTTGACGATGGTGAACTCGCCCGACAGGTTGGACTTGACCGACAGGTTGCCAAAGCAGGGTTCGATCGACGCGTCGACACCGATGATGTTGGAGATCGTTGCGGTCGGCGCGATCGCCACGCAGTTGCTGTTGCGCATGCCGTGCTCGGAGATGCGCACGCGCAGCGCATCCCAGTCGAGCGAGGTGGAGGTGTCGACCTCGACATAGCCGCCGCGCTGCTCGGCCAGAAGCTTCAGCGAATCGAGCGGCAGAACGCCGCGGTCCCACAGCGAACCGCGGTAGCTCGAGTACCGCCCGCGCTCGGCCGCCAGCTCGGTGGAGGCCCAGTAGGCCTGATAGCACACGGCTTCCATCGACCGATCGGCAAACTCGACCGCTTCGGCGCTGGCGTAGGGCACATGCAATTGGTACAGCGCGTCCTGGAAACCCATGATCCCCAAGCCGACGGGGCGGTGGCGCAGGTTGCTGTCGCGCGCCTTCTTCACCGCGTAGTAGTTGATGTCGATCACGTTGTCGAGCATGCGCATCGCGGTGGCGACCGTCTTCTTCAGCTTGACGTGGTCGATCTGCTTGGAGCCGTCCGCTGCGTCCTTCAAGTGCTGCACCAGATTCACCGACCCGAGGTTGCAGACCGCGATCTCGCTCTCGTTGGTGTTGAGGGTGATCTCGGTGCACAGGTTGGAGCTGTGCACCACGCCCACGTGTTGCTGCGGGCTGCGCACATTGCAGGCGTCCTTGAAGGTGATCCAAGGGTGCCCGGTCTCGAACAGCATCGTCAGCATCTTGCGCCACAGGTCACGTGCCGGCATGCGCTTGTAGAGCTTCAATTCACCCCGATCGACCTTGGCTTCGTAGGCCGTGTAGGCGGCTTCGAAGGCCTTGCCGAACTTGTCGTGGAGGTCGGGGCAGGTGCTGGGCGAGAACAGCGTCCAGTCGCCGCCGTCCATCACGCGCTTCATGAACAGATCCGGAATCCAGTTCGCGGTGTTCATGTCGTGGGTCCGCCGGCGATCATCGCCGGTGTTCTTGCGCAGATCGAGAAATTCCTCGATGTCGAGGTGCCAGGCTTCCAGATAGGCGCACACCGCGCCCTTCCTCTTGCCACCCTGGTTGACGGCCACCGCCGTGTCGTTGACAACCTTCAGGAACGGCACCACGCCCTGGCTCTTGCCGTTGGTGCCCTTGATATAGGAGCCCAGTGCGCGCACGTTGGTCCAGTCGTTGCCGAGGCCGCCGGCGAACTTGGACAGCAGCGCGTTCTCCTTCAACGCTTCGTAGATGCCATCGAGGTCGTCGGCAACGGTCGTCAGGTAGCAACTCGACAGCTGCGAGCGTCGCGTGCCGCTGTTGAACAGCGTGGGCGTGCTCGACATGAAATCGAAATTCGACAGCACGTTGTAGAACTCGATCGCCCGCGCCTCGCGATCGATCTCGTTCAACGCCAGGCCCATCGCGACGCGCATGAAGAACGCCTGCGGCATTTCGATGCGCACCTCGTCGATGTGCAGGAAGTAGCGGTCGTACAGCGTCTGCAGGCCCAGATAGTCGAACTGCAGGTCGCGTTCGGCCTTCAGGGCAGAACCGAGGCGGGCCAGGTCGTAATGCATCAACTTCTCGTCGAGCCGTTCGGCAGCCACGCCCTTCTTGATGAAGCCCGGGAAGTACTCGGCATAGCGCGCCGTCATTTCGCCCTGGCTGACCTCGTCGCCGAGGATCTCGCGGCGGATGGTGTGCATCAGCAGCCGTGCAGTCGCGCGGGTGTAGGCTGGCTCCTTCTCGATCAAGGTGCGCGCGGCCAGGATCGAGGCCTTGTAGACCTCGTCGATCGGCACACCGTCGTACAGGTTGCGCCGCGTCTCGGCCAGGATCGGATCGGCCTTCACGTCGGCACCCAGGTCGGCGCATGCCGATTCGACCAGGCCCTGCAACTTGGCGTCATCGAGCGGCACGCGCTGGCCACGGTCGATCACGGTCAATGCCTGCACCGGCGGCACTGCGCGCGACTTCAGCTGCCTGGCGCGTTCCTGCGCGCGACGCTCGCGGTAGAGCACGTAAGCCCGCGCGACCTCGTGATGGCCGCCGCGCATCAGGCCAAGCTCAACCTGGTCTTGCACATCTTCGATATGGAATGTGCCGCCGCCCGGTCGCGAGCGCAGCAATGCGCGCACCACGGCTTCGGTCAAGCCGTCAACCGTCTCGCGCACGCTGGCTGACGCGGCGCCCTGCGTGCCGTGCACGGCCAGGAATGCCTTCATCAATGCCACGGCCACCTTGTTCGGCTCGAACACCACCACCGAGCCATTGCGGCGAATGATCTGGTAGCCCTGGAAGGCCGAGCTTGCCGCAGCAGCAACGGACAGCGCGCCCGGCTGGTTGCTGGCAGTGGCGGTGGCGGCAACGGGAACAGCATGCATGGACAAGGCCTTTATTCGAATGCGAGAGTCGGTACTCGACCAGAGCTCGAACGACGGTGGCGGCGAGCGCTTACAGAGAAAGAGAAGGGGGGGTCAAAGAGCAGGGGTAGCGCGAAGCGGCAAGCCGGTCGCGGTGTCAGGCACCCGTGCTCGGGCCAAACAAGCCTCCGCGCAAACCCGCCGCAAGCTGCGCCCTGTTGCGGTCATCGGCAAGCTCGGCCGCATCGGCGACACAGGCTGCTGCGGGTGCTTTGCAGAGACATGAGGATATCACGCCGGACACTATATCTGGGGTCTGGCGACGGTACAAGCCACTACCGCTAGTGTTCGTATCCGGACCTTCCCCGATGGTCTGCGAGCACCTGCGCCGCTACACCGGGCCGGCCGGCGAGCCTGCGGTCAAGTCTGAACCAGTCAAACCCAGGCCCCGGATCCGCCTTGCGGCCCGGCGCGATGTGCTGGTGGCCGACCACCGCTTCGATCGGATAGCGGCGTGCCAGCGAGTGCAGCAGGGGCGTCAATGCGGCGTATTGAGCGGCCTCGAAGCGCCCGCCCTCGAGCCCTTCGAGTTCGATGCCGATCGAGTAGTCATTGCAGTCTTCCCGTCCCTGCCATTGCGAGACGCCGGCATGCCATGCGCGTTGATCACATGACACGAACTGCAGCACGCGGCCGCTGCGTCGAATGAAGAAGTGCGCCGACACCTGCAGGCCACGCAGGCCCTGGAAATAGGGGTCTGCGGCGTGGTCGAGTCGGTTGGTGAAGAAGCGCTCGACCTCGGCGCCGCCAAACTGCCCGGGCGGCAGGCTGATCGAATGCAGGACCACCAGGCTGACGGCCTGACCAGCCGGGCGCTCGCCGAAGTTCGGCGACGGCACTTGGCGCGCGCGATGCCACCAGCCGCCGTGCCAGACTGCGCGCTTCAAACGTCAGTCGCCGTTGTCGGCGCCGGCCACGATCACCCCCAGCCGCGCCATGCGGTAGCGCATCTGGCGCAGCGAAAGGCCCAGGCTCGCGCCGGCGGCGGTGCGGTTGAAACGGTGGCGCTCGAGGGCTCGCGTCAGGATATCGCGCTCGACATCGTCGAGGTGGCTGACCAGGTCACTCGGCAGGCTGGCCGCAGCGCTCGGCGCTATGGCCGCCACCGCTTCGGCAATGCGTGCGTTGAGCTCGGCTTGATCGCTCTGGACAAACACCTCATCGGCCAAGCCCAGATCATCGCATTCGATGATATCGCCGCCTGCCAGCGCGACTGCACGATGCAGCAGGTTTTCGAGTTCGCGCACGTTGCCCGGGAACGCGTAATGCGCCAGACGAGCGTAGGCCTCACGCGACAGCGTCGGCGGCGGTGAAACACCGGCATCACGCGCGATGCGCTCAAGCAACGCGGCGCACAGGGGCTCCAGGTCTTCGGCACGCTCGCGCAGCGGCGGCACCCGGATCTGGATCACGTTCAGGCGGTAGAAGAGGTCCTGGCGGAAGCGCCCCGCCTGCACCTCGGCCGCCACGTCCTTGTGCGTGGCACTGAGCACGCGCACGTTGATCGGCGCTTCGGTGACGGCGCCGATGGGCCGCACCGAGCGCTCCTGGATCACGCGCAGCAGTTTGCTTTGCATGGCCAGCGGCAGGTCGCCGATCTCGTCGAGGAACAGGGTGCCGCCGTGCGCGGCCTGGAAGAAGCCGTCGCGGTCTTCGTTGGCCCCGGTGAACGAGCCCTTGCGGTAGCCGAAGAACTCGGCCTCCAGCAGATGTTCGGGAATGGCGCCGCAATTGACGGCTATGAAGGGCTGCCCGCAGCGCGGGCTGACATCGTGGATCGCGCGCGCGACCAACTCCTTGCCGGTACCCGACTCGCCTTGGACCAGCACCGGGGCCATGCTGCGCGCCACCTTCTCGATCAGGGAGCGCACCTGTTGCATGGCTGCCGATTGGCCCGACAGTCGGCGCAATGCGGCAGGCACGACTTCCACCGCAGGCAACGCAGGCGCGTCGCCGCGGGTCAGGTCGGGTGGCGTCGGCCGCGACAATTCACGTGGCCCGGCGCGCCGCGCGAGCGCCGCCGCACCACCCTCGCTGGGCAGGCTCGAGGGCACCACGGTGGGCGCGGTTTGTGGCGCACGGCCGAGCGCCGACGCCACGACCGCGCGGAACTGCCGCAGGTCGACCGGTTTGGTGAGGTAATCGTAGGCCCCCGCCTTCAGCGCTTCAACCGCGTTCTCGGCCGATCCATAGGCCGTGATGACGATGGCCTTTTCGCGCCGCCCACCTTGCTCGAGCTTGGCCAGCAGGTCCAGGCCGCTGCCATCGGGCAAGCGCATGTCGGTGATCAGGGCGCTATAGGTTCGGTCCTTCAGGTGCAGCAGCGCCTCTTCGACCGAACCGGCCGTTTCGACGTCGTAGCCCTCGCGCAGCAAGGTCAACTCGTACAGCGTGCGCAAGTCGGGCTCGTCGTCGACGACCAACAGGCTGAAGTGGGCGGGGGAGTTCGGTGTCGTCATGGCAGCGGGCGGTTCAGGCTAGGCGTCGGCGCGGTCGCGGCAGCCACCCTCGCCGTCAGCACGAACTCGTTGCGATGAGCGGCACCATCGGGGTGCTGCAAGTAGTCGATGCTGCCGCCGTAGCGTTCGCACAGCTCGCGGCAAATATACAGGCCAAGGCCCGTACCGCGGCTTCGTGTTGAAAAGAACGGCTCGAACAGATAGGGCTCGACATCGGGCGGGATCGGGTCGCCGTCACTGGCCAGCGACAACCGGGCCTGCGCGGCACTGACCCGCTCGGCGCGCAGCACGATCGCCCCGGGCCGGTCGCTGGCATGGCGCCGCGCGTTGTCGAGCAGGTTGACGAGCACACGGCGCAGGTGGTCGGGGTCGAACAGCACGGCGAGCGGTTCGCGGGGCAAGTCGACCTGAAACCGGCTGCCATTGCCGAGGGCAACCTGGCTGGTGCGAGCCCAGTCGGCCATGATGCGAGCGATCTCGGCGCCGAGGTCCACCGTGCGCGCCGTGGCATCGATGCCGGGGGCCACCTCCATCACGTCATCGACCAGCCGCTTCAACCGCTCGACGTTGTCGGCCACCATCGACGTCAGCATCTGCTGCTCCGCCCCAACGGCCTCTTCAGCCAACAGCGCGTTGGCCTGCGCGATCGCTGCCAACGGATTGCGGATCTCGTGCGCGATGCCGGCCGAGACGCGGCCCATGGCCGCCAGCTTCTCCTGCCTCGTGCGCGCCTGCACGCTGCGCAAGTCTTCGACGAACACGACGCAAAAGGCTTCACCGTCCGCCGCGGCCTCGGTCGGTTCATCACGCGGCGCGGCGCCGGCGCGCGGCCGCGTGAAACGTGCGCGCAATCGCAGTGCGCGCGTCAAGCCACCGGCGAAGTGCAACGTCAGGTCACCGGCACCGTCGGGCCAGCGACCGGCATCGAAAGCCCGCTGAACGACACGAGCCAATTCGGCCCAGGCCGGATCCTCCTGCAGCTGGAATGGCGCTGCACGGCCCAATCCCTGCTGGGCGAGCAGGCGCCGCGCGGCGGGGTTGGCGGCGCGCACCCGGGCACGTCGATCGATC
>Ga0315288_10005553_pt1 | contig 16028 bp, 22 predicted proteins | sample YL17G11_20_MG_FD_203454 | JGI IMG/M metagenome (GOLD analysis project Ga0315288, IMG submission 203454) | Sediment microbial communities from Yellowstone Lake, YNP, Wyoming, USA - YL17G11_20 | ecosystem: Environmental > Aquatic > Freshwater > Lake > Sediment | place: USA: Wyoming | collected...
CCATGTCTTCTGGCTTAACCATACCTTCAGCCTTTCCTACCAGATTTACCGCAGGCTTGGCATGGTCCTGGTTTCTCCAAGACAGAAGCCACTGGATCTTGTCCACGGCAGACATTGCAGACCAACCGTCAGCACCACCTTGAAACCCTTCGGGGGCCTTTGCAAGTTGGGCTTCGATTGCGATTACATCTGCTTTCAGGACTGGCGTTTTGTTCATCTTGATTCTCCGTGACTGTATGTAATCGTTCGCTTTTTTGGAGGCAGAGTGTGATCTTACCACCACATCATCGCCACTGAAATCTACCTTGAGTGAGGCCCCACCCTTGTCGTACTGCATGAATCCGGCGGTATCGTACCCACTCTCACCAGTTGCATCAGGGTTTTCCGTCCACCCGGCTTTTTCCAGAGCATCGCTCACAGCAGTCGTTCCCGCATAGCCCCCGGTATCATCCGAATATTCTCCTTGGGGGACGTGCAGCGCACCATCCTTCATCTTTCCACCGGGGATGTCCTTCGACAACCCGGACAACTGGGCGCTTCCCTTTGAGTTCTCGGAATTGCGCTCGTACACACCGGAGCCGGGACCTCCTTTTTGAGCGAGCATAGAAATCTCCTGTACGGCCTTGTCGGCCTTAAACGCAGCAACTGGCAACGCCCGTATAAGACCCACTATATAGGCTTTGAATTCGTCAATCACTTCACCGGCCTCCGAAGCCATTGTAGCCTGGTCCGAACCATCTGAATAGCAACAACTGATAAGCAGTTCCTGTAACCCCTGACCAGCAGCGTCGAGACCACCGAAGAACCCACGAGTGGACATCATCTCCGCAAAATCACCGGTCATAGTACCAGACAGATCCAAGCCCTTGACTACGACCATCATATGGTCACTGATTTTAATAGGCATCCCCTCTGGATCAACAGACCCTCCCTGTCCATATAGGACAGTACCGTCGTCCATCAATTTTCCAGAGTGGACATCAAACCCATTATCCTTCAGAGCGGTCTCTGCTGCAAGATTCTGGTAGATTCCAACCCCTGTGATCTCAACTTTTGCCTCACCTTTTAGGATTCGGGAGATCATACTGGGTTTTGACAGGTCGAGATGTACTTGCCCATCAGGATCACGTTTGATCACCCTAAAAGGCATACGACTGGCAGCTCGGTCTACCAACGATACAAATTTCACGTCGGCGTCCCGAAGTTCATTAAGCTTTACCTTTACCTTAGCCATGGTGTCCCAGTGTACGTCATGGTAATCCTCCTAACAACCTAGTGTATTACCAGATCATCTACGGAGGAAAATCTGTGACTGTGGCCTTTAGCCGTCTGAGTATGGGTTCCGGCCACTATTTCATGAAAATGCCCGTCTACAAAATTAGTTTTTCCCCCAACAAAATCTCCAACATGATCGTACTCGACCATAAACGTATGTTCATGCTGTTCGAATTTACTGGTCTTACCAGTGACTACCGGTGGTATGGATACTTCAGCCTGCTGTTCGTGACGGGTAACCAGGGCCTCCAAAGAGAAGCCATTTATTTTTCCACTCTTTACCGCCAACCACATCTGGTCATCCGGTATGTGCATGCCAATAACCCAAGCTCCTGGGATGAAATCAGGATCACCTTCTCGGGCTATGAAGGACTCAACTATTGCCAGTTGACGTTTAGAAACTACTTGGTTGTCATGCATGAAATCTATCTGGCACTGGCGGCCATCACGGATGAAGTCCCAGGCCATCTTCTGAATGGTATCTGCCCGCATAAACTCATTCTGGGAGTCTGGGCGATCAGGAGCATAAACTTCGCCCCAGACCATCCGAAGTTCTGCCTCTTCGGCCTTACCAACTTTAAGTTTTTGGGACACCCTTACCTCGTGCAATCAATTGCACAGAGGATACTCCTGGGTCTTCCACCTAGCAACTACTGTACTACGCTGCTAGACTACCAAATACTATACGACCTGTCGGGTAGATTACTTTCACTTTTTTAGCCAATTTCTTAGGACAAGGCTGTCCCTTGGCGGTCAGATACACGACCACCACGTTCTCTCCTCCTACTTTCTCTTTCTTGATCATCGGCCCTTCCTATATTCCTCGTTGACCTGAGTATACAGGTTCTGCCAATTGTGGTCAACCTGTGCATATTGTTTGGCCGATAATGTGGCTATTTCAGCCAAAGTTTCATCAACTGCATCTTTGTACGTGGCTGTACCTTTGCTCACCGCATCCCACCAGTCTGAGGCATAGGGAGTTACCCGTCCACCACGAGACAACTCTGTTTTCATTGAGTCTATGGCAGTTCCAAATTTACCTATCACGCTATCCAATTTAGCATGTTGTACTTCATGTTTTAGAATTCCTGGTAAATCCGTCTTGTTAAGGCTACTGCTTATCCGAACTTCTTTAGTCTGGGGATCGTACTCTCCATCCATGTTAAAGGTCTTACCGGATACCGTGAACTCTCCAAGATTATCAACGACCTTAACCGAATGATAGTCTATATCATGTTTGGTCATTACTGTTTTCAGATCATCTTGGGTTAACCTGGCCTCCAATTGTTTTCCAGGCATGAACGTATCACCAGATCCGGTGAAGGTCATACCGACACGATTTTGTACCGGCTCCTGCCATACGTGCTTCCAATCCCAGATATTGGCCTTCATCTCCTTGTATTCTTCTGGGTCAGCAAAGGACCGGCCCTTAGACAAAAACTCTTCCTTTATGTACGCCAGAGCCTCACGCTCTACCATAGCCTGAGTATCGGCTATAGAACTACCCTTCGGGTGGCTTCCACCAGTTTCTGTAAAACGACCATCCTGTCCTTGTGGATGTAGGTCTGGGTCCCAATCAACGGCATATTTTTTAGCCCTGACCAACCCCAATGCTAATACGGCCCAGGCATGAGATTGCCCCATTACATTGGTTATAAAGTTAACACTGGTTTTAACCATCTGCCTTTGTTTTACCTTACGCTTCAACAAATGATTAAGAACGTCCTTTGACGTATAGGGAGCGTTCTTAACTCTAACTGGTTTCATAGGTATTGTTGTGCTCTGGACAACGCCGCTGGGTCTAACAGGTTAAGGCTGAACTCTGCATCAATGCTGTCCAACAGAATTTGGCCCAGTGATAATCCGTTTACCGATATAGGGAGGTCCACCAGAACTCCCATAGCTCCCTCGTTTTCGTTGGAAAGCAAGTTCAGCAACAGGCTTTTCTGTTCATCATCCAACTTATTGAACACCCCGGCCAAGCTCCCACCATCCAGGTCGTCCATGAGCTTCATCCTAATGAACTGCCAATCATCGGCCTGTGGTAAAAATCCCATCTGTGCATACTGGTATGCGTTTTGTCCCGTTTGGATAACCAGTTCGGTCATACCCAAGGACGTACCCTGATCCACCATGGTGGACAAAATACGGCCCATGAACGCGCTGGCTGCTACCGGGTCCCCACCTATGAACGACAGTTCGTTCATGTAGACCTTGCCTGTATACGGATCAAGGATATTACCTACCACTACCTTCTGCCCTGCTATATCTAAAGTACCGTTGAAAGCCAAAGTGCCATCCACCTCAAACGCTATTGCCCCGGAAGTCAATTCGGCTTCTAAAATTTGTTTCTCGGACATACCGAACATGCTGGCCAAAACCTTATTTGGCAAGGTGTCGATCATGTCGTTCCATTCTTTCAACTGTTCTTCCGTTACCTGCTGCCCAACGGCTTCAAAATCCTCCACCGTAGACTGGCCACGCTCTACTTCTGGGTCTTCCACATCGGGCACCCCAATAGAAGGAGCTTCTTCTCCACCTTCTACGGACACACACATGGTCCGACAGTTAGAACCCCATGAAATCTTGCCATCTACTTCAATAAGCAAGGTATTGTGGGATTCAAGCTCTACATCACGTACAACCCCAGTGTAATCAAATTCGTGCAATTGATTGCACGCCCTAGATTGAGAGGTCAAACAGCGAACAAGCCAAACATCATGATTAGAAACATAAACTCCATTTTTATGCTTAGATTCTGTTCCTTTTGGCGTACTAAGGCTGAAAGACGCGGCTTGCCCTGATCGGATAAGCAATTCACACAAGTCATCGCGCATTCGCACTGACGACGTGTAAAAAACTAATTCAACAGATTTGTATCCAAAAAAAGCACTACCAGTATCTTTACTAGACCCATCACCTAAGGCATAGGCGAGCAAGAATTCTTTAATCAACTCTGGGCTAAGGTCTTTAATAAACTCAGGCACATACTTCTGGTGAGAGTGGCCAAAAATTCGGCAAATATTCCCCAACCCAGGAGAACGAACATCAATCTTATTAGAATTCCTAAAACCACGCACATGAAACTCGGTGGGTAGGCCAGACAGCATTAGTTCAAAATGCTTCTGCTGGGAAATGGAAACACAATTATCGTCTTTGACATTGCCTTCACTCAAGAAGTAGCCAAAGAACCGCATAAGAGCAACAGCTTCTACAGATTTACCTGCCCACAGCAAGGACTCAGGAGCTGGGCCTTGGTGCTCAGAAGAACAGTAAATCTTAGCCTCATGCCGATCTGCCGAAACAAAAGTCTTGATGGTCCCTCGTCTGATAAGAGGTAGCCGACCGTGCTTACCTTTATCCTCTCGACTCTCCCATAGCATAGGGTGGTTATCTGTCACCACCTGTTTGACTCCACCTTTGGTACTACAGAAATTCCAAGCCTTACCGGAATACTGATATTCGATCTTCTTTATGGCAGGCACCCAATAAAGCTGTTTGGTGTGGATTCCTAACGCCAAGAAGAGATCAGTTTCTATGTCTACATCCGCGAAATCTATAAACCCACGCTTGGTGTACACTCGCGTACCTGGCAGATAGCACCAGGGATGAAATGGAGGGATATTAAGCCCTCGTTCTACCAGTTCATCCTCTGACATCTGTTCATACTCGGCAATAGATTCGTCATCCTGGTCTGGCCAAGGTTGTACGGTTTTAAGGTCTTCCGGGTCCTGTACTGACAGTACAGTGCCTATTTTACTACTGGCCGTACTTAAGTCGAACTCCCGTCCGTCGATCATCCTACAGAATTTACTGGTCCGTCCATCAAGCACGGCAGACAAAGCGTACCTGCCTTGTTTATTATGTTCGGCCTCAGCAACAAATCCGTAGGTGGCTACCCGGCTGGACATCAGGCCGCTGGTGAGCATCAACATACGATCACCGGCCTCACCGAAGGTTATGAAGTCAGTTAATATTCTCCCATCATCGGCTTTGCTGGCAGGGCTAACTACCTTGGCGGTCTTGGGATTCAAAACCGCTAACTCAGTTTTGGCTGGAGCGGGAGGATTGGTGTACACCAGAGCATCATGCCCCATAGATTTCAACTTAGCCGCCATCTTAGCTTCAATAGCCCTAGAAGCCACCACCGAACTCTTAAATCCAGACTTTTTATCGGCCTGCCATACTGCATCATTAAAAGTCTTGCCGGGGAATAATTCTTTGTACAAGGAATGGGGCCCAGTAGTGACGTACACGTTTTGAGCCGTGACATCGTAAGCCTGTGTGGTCTTGCCTGAGTGGATGCTCGCGTAGGCATCCGCTCCCTCTCGTTCACCTGCATAGAACACCCCTCTGCCATACACGTCCACAGGGTCTCCAACCCGATAGACCGTGACGGTCAAAGCCCCAATAGCACCAGTCTTTCCTTCAACCTGATTCCCTAGTGAACCGGTAGCAAATCTTCCATGTTCGTCATGCACCTCATTGTATTTCTCAGCCTTGTCCTTATCCGTATCTATTGGTTCATATATTTCAGGTCCGAACTCAAGTACCCCCGTGTATGGAGCGACCTTACCCAGATCCATACCTGGAGGTGGGTTATAACTTATGGTCAGGTGTGGGTTGTACCCATCGTATTCCCAGCTCGCACCGGCGGCTCTAAATTCCTGCCAACGATTTTGTAGATCCAAGCTTTCGAAGTGCAACACCACTGCACCCTCACCTCCTAGAACCTCAACAGTACGTTTTCCTCCAGACACTTTTAGATTAGGTACATACGGCTCTGGAATGATCGTACCCCACTCTATTGGCTTTTTTGAGTAGCAGATAGTTGTATGCAGGTCATCAGGTAGGAGCGTGGTCGTAAACCCCTGTTGCTTTGCCCAATGGATAACAGAATCGGTATTCAACAGTTTTCTACAGACGTACAACGTATGAACACCGATCTTCCTGGCTTTCCATCTCCTACGCCCTAAGGTACTGGCTTGGATTCTACCTGCCACATCCAGATCTCCAAGCACTATGTCAGCTTTAGAAGTTTCTAGCTGATGGGTTTTTCTCCATTCTTTAGCCAGGTCGTCAAAGACATCAGGAACGACCTTCAACATATGTTCTGCCGATTCGTACCCAAAACCTTTGGCCTTACTCTCCAACCACTGAAATTGCTCTGGCATGTCCTTAGCCAAGTCAGACAGTTCACCAGATGAAATGAATCTCCCATCTTCTCCATGATAGGGATTGAATTTAAGTGTAGACGCAAGTTGAAGGTCCTTCTGTTGTTGCTCTGCCAGTGCAATTGATTGCACTATCCGGTCTTGCAAGTCCACAGTAACTACGTGCTCCAACGACAGCAGAAACTGAGTTACTGCATTAGTTATAGGCTGATCATGCTGGGGTAAGGTTTTCAGCACCCTCTTGTTCGCCATCTTCGCACCGAACACCGCGAATGACCGCAGCATGTACTCTATGTAGTCCTTATTTTTTTCTCCCACTTCTGACAGATCAATGTGCATAGCCAGATCACGGGCCTTCTGGTAATGGCCGTCGGCAACCGCCTGCTCTATCCCACGCAGGAGGTCCATGCTGTGCTCCCGCCAATCCCGGATCAACCGACGTCCAAGACTGGCCTCCAGCGAAAGGTAGGTCCTGAAATTCAAGTCCTGTCTCGAAGTTAGGAGACAGAAGGGTTTTTGGCCCGGCTAAAAGCTGCGCTGGCCTTGGTCATGAATTCTTTGGCCAAACCCATCGCCTCATCATCGTCTAAGTCGGATTCGGTTGAAAAAGCTGCCAGCATCTCTTTAGCCTGCCGCACCAACCCCTCAGGCATGTTTCTCGCCTGACTTGGTTTCGCCACTTCCTCCGCCAAGGCCGAGACGTTGTTGGTATTGGTGTCTTCTGACCATCCGTGTTTGGCAAAGTCGTCCACCGTGCCTCTGTGGCTTTCGTTGAGATACGCACGCGGCTGTCCGACGTCTTTGGAATCTTTGTCCCGTTCGTACACACCGCTGCCCGGACCACCTTTCTTGATCACCCCGGTGTTCATTTTGGTCGTCAGACCGAGGTCGAGCTTACGGGAGGCCGACAACTCAGGAGAGGACTGTCCATAAAGTCGTTTGTTGGACATCAGACCGCCAGTAAATACTTTTTCATCACCATCTCCTTAATGAACGTGTTGGGTGATCGAAACAAGGTCTGGGCTGGCCTGCCCGTAGGTCATGCTGGCGAGCAGGGTGTTGAACATCAGGGAATCTTCACGGTTCAAAGCATCCACTTCTTTAAGCAATTCCTGTTTTCGGGTATCCGACATATCCTGTTTACGGGTTAGCCCACGCATTGCCGCGTAATCGGTAGCCAGATCAACCAACTGACGGGCGGACTTAACCAACTTCAGGTTAGGCGGTCCCTTAGGCATAGGGTGTGGTACCGCAGGTTGGCCAATAACTGGTGCTCCTGGCATTCCTTCTTGAGGAGCTACAGGATTATCATTTACCTCAAGATCCAGAACCCCAATCTTATTAACCTCGCCCATAAACGACTCTCGGGTAGCCACGTCTTTAGCCACGGTCAACATATTGATCTGGTTATCGACGTTAACCATAGACATAGGCAGGCTAACAAACTTTATACTCTCCCACTCAAACTCCCGTCCTATGGTAGCGTTTATGATCTCATCAAACTCCATACGCTCGGGCTTAAACACCTGTTGCTCGGCCACTATATAACTTGTTTGGGCGGTTGCGAAGTTATAGTCAGCGGCCTTACCAAGAAACAACGGGGGTATACGAAATCCAATTCTAACCCGCTCCTCACACTCGGTTCCGTAATTCTGGAACATCGAATCCTGTACCGATGCCGCTCCAAACCTCTCCACCGTTACTTTTACTGCTGAGGTCTTATCTATGTTACCGGCTGAGGAAATGGCTTCCACCACTACCGCCCTGTTTTTGTTCTTGTTTTGCCCACTAAGGTACATCCTAAGCTGATCAGCCGTGTCCTTAGCAATAGTTCCACCGTTTACAAAGACTATTGCCGGAGGCATACCACCGGCATCAAGAAATTCTAAGTTTAATTCCTCGGCTTTACGTCCTCCAATCACAGACGGAAGCTCATTAATCCATCTCGGCAAAAAGTACGGGGTAGTTACGTCAGGGTGTATTCCTAGCATAAGCAATTCAGTACCACGATTGGCCACCGGGACTTCATACTGTGTTTGTGGCGTAGAGGTCTTGGCACTGGCCTGGGCCTCTACGGCACTGATTTCCCATTGCCCAGTGAAACGATCCACCTGTCTGGAAGTACCGTACTCCCGGTAGTACACCATTTGTTTAAGGGCCACCCTTTGGGCAAATCTACGCTGTCGTTCCCATATCTGGAGTTCCACTTCCTGTTCTTCACGCATAACCGTTTTCTTAACCAATATTGGAGCATCCAACTTTACCATTCTTATATTGTGGGTCTCGACATTACGAAGTCCAACGACCTTACCCTCCATATTTCTCAAAATTTCGAGGAAGGAATAGCCAATAGATTCTATTTGACGACGTAGCTTTCTACGCATGGTGATAAAACTTACACCTGGATATGGTTCTTTGAAAAAAGCAGAGGCCTTACTTATTTCTTCATCAATACTGGCTTGTAATGCCACCTTCTCTTCATACTCCTTTTGTTCTTCCTCAGCAGTAGTCTTTTCGAGAGAAATCTGCTTAGCTTTGGCCTTGTCGTGTTCGTCTTGAGCTTCCTGGTCCTCCAGTTCGGTCTTAGGGTTGCCCGTACCCGTATCCATATTGGTATTACCGTCCGGTGCAATCAATTGCACCTCCTTAGAAGGAGGAGGAACATATGGTTTTGGTGGGGTAAGTTTCTTACTTGACTTTTTTTCAGGATCTTTTGGCTGGAACTCGTGACCAGTACCATCAATATTTACCTCCATGGCCTCCACACATTGGCTCAACACGGAGTTGGTCACCACAAAATTAAGCAGTGTCTTAGGGTCAAACGGTGGTTGCAAGAAGATATTTGAGTTGTTATTTGAGGTATAGTACAGACCACCAAATTCATCTTCCAGCTCCACCTTGGATTGGGCCATCACCAACCAAGTGTCATTGCCTATTACTTTTTGAACAAACACCGGCCCGTTGGTCACTACCGCCTGCGACTTAGAACTCTTTTTGTAAGTAGTTAGGATTGTCATACGGGACTCCCGAGGGTTCCCGCATTCTACTACGTAACAACCACCTATACAATTTATAGATCAGCAAATTCCTGTCCGGCTTCTCCCCAGTCAAATCCACTTTCATCATATACATGACCAGTGAAATCAATTTCGCCTTCCATCACGTATTCCATGCAATCAACGTCATCTCTTCCACCGTCTTTAAATTCCTGGATCAGAGACAGCATGTTATCTGCTATCTCCAATTTAGCCTGTCTCTCAGTGGAGTAGACACAGACCAATGACTTTCCATCCTCCAGGGTTTCAGTTACCGTTCCATCCACGGTACCGTCAAGAACGATGAAGTACACCGATTTTCCTGCGAGAGGATGGATCATGGAATGTAGAACACCGGTCCGGTGCAGGGGACACCACCATTTTTTTCTCTCAGATCATCGAACTCGTTGACACGAGCACGAACAGTCGATTGAGCCAATTCCAGAAAGGTAGATTTTACAGGTTCGGTATTAGCCTTTTTGTGGGCGATAGCCAAAGCCGCTCCAAGGATAGCCAAAATCTGGCTGTTAGATAGCCCGTTAGTAACGTTTGCCGGGAAGTCCAACCTGATAGATTTCATTTTCATGTACTTACCTTTTCAAGATGTAAACTCGGAGCGAGAGTATTTTTATACTCATGGCCACAGGATTGACACTGATAATGGGACTTCCACACCCCTCCTGTTACTGCCACTGAGGTACACCGCAAAGTGTCCTTGCAACAGTTAACGCACACCCCGCAGTACTGAGGAAATATAAAGGGCTTCAGCGAGTTCATACCGGAACAGTGGAGTTAACGAACACCATGAGTTCTTTCAGCGTGTGGCGCTTTATCAACCTGATACTCTCACACCCTGGAACTCTCCACCCTTCAGCCAATTGGACGGACACCCCATCCAATTCTTTTTTGAACGTACCGGTCTCCACCCGAACAGAATTTTGAAGTTCGGTAAGATTTTTGGGTTTTGGAACATTAAGGCTCTCCCATCTACGAATCCAGCTTTCAGGAAGCTCAGCCATTGGAAGATCCTCAACCACCACGTAATCTCCTGCTGGACCTCCTTTGTCTTCCTTGACGAACGATCCTTCAGCCAATACGTACCCTCCTGTACCACGGACATCCACGTTTTTTCCTATTTGGCCGTTGTAGCTCCGGAGATCCCGGCCTTCAGGTTGTAAGAAGTACAGATGATACCCGCCTGCTCTGGTCCTGACCGTAAAGGTCTTAGGCAATGCCCCGAGTTCGCAAATCAAGTCCGATAACGCCAGGCCACCTTTATACGAATCGTGGTCGATAACAACACAGCCACTGGCTGGACCGGTGTGGATTCCGATGTTAAGAGTCCTGTGGGAGAACCAAGACAGTAGTTGGCTTTCTTTCTTGGAACTATCCAAAAACCCCTTAGCACATGCCGGGATTTTTGTTCCATGTACTACCGGGAACACCGAGAACCCACGAGCCACAAGACTACGGGCAAGTTCGAGAGAGTTCATTACCGTCTACCTACGAGGTTTTGCATGAACAACCGACGTCCCCAAGAGGTACTGAGGAAATGCATGTATTTGATCAGGACTTTCATGGTTGCCACTCCTTGGCTTGTTCGACAAATACATCATCCCACAAAAAGAAGGGTCTGTCAATGGATTTATTACGCACATTCCAGTACGTATTCCGGTACCACAGCTACCCGACGACGATTTTCAACCACCGACCAACTACGAAATTTCTGATTGGACCGGGCAGTTTCCGCCTCCTCCACGGTGTCAAACAGCCTAGAATGCTCAAACCTCTCATCGAACTGGTTTCTACCGTTGAGATATCTTTTATTGCCAGACTTGGGGAATATCGCAACAACCACGTAGCTCATGCTACCACCTGCGATTGGATAACGGCTTTACGAAACTCGTTCTTGTATTTGGTTGGCAGACGGAACAGACCTTCCACCTCACCACTGGAATGGACCCACAGAGACTGCCCACCAGACATATCGAACCTAAGAGTGTCCGGCCCTTCAGATTCCACATACTCCCAATCTAACCGGGACTCCAGTAATTCTCTCAGCAATTGCAGGTCAAGAGACAAGTTCCCTCCTATAAGTAAATTCAGTGTACCACACCAGAGAAAGAACGAAAATCGTGAGTACGATGGTGATCATGATCAGATCCACACCAGGTCGATCACCCGGCATTCCCTCTTGATTTTTGTGATAGTCCTCATGGTCTTGACGTAGATGCCGAACATCACACCATGATCGGTACCACGGACGAACGCTATCGGCTTCCGGTATTTGCTTCTGGTTGTCCTTTTCATCGCCACTCCTTGGCTGGTTTATCTTATCCTACAAAATCATTCTCCCACAAAATTGCCAGTCTGTCAAGCTATTTATTCACCAACTTACAAGGAAAACACGATTTACCCAGTCACACAAGTCCTTCCACTTCCTATTCATGTACTGAATTCCGGATATGCGTCATTAATAACCAACTGAAGCAATTTAATCGCATGTTTTCTTTTTCTTGGGTAACCCTGTATAGACCCGACCTTCATAAGGTGACCTTTCTTTCCTCGTATTTCGTACCGGTAATTACCTGTTGTTGGGGTACCGGTTCCCAAGTTTACTATCTTGATCTCCAGAAGTTCGGTTTTCACCTTAGTGACAACATGCTTAAGATGTAACTTAAGTACTAACATGGGTTATTCCGGTAGTGCAATCAATTGCAATAGGTCGTCATCCTGGCAGTCAATGGTACCAAATTGGTCTGGTGATCTTTTCCTGGTTGACCAGTACCTAAAATACGCACTTCGGTACAACTTGGTTAACCTAGTATGTTTGATCGAGTAGTTTCCCAATGTCTTGGGCTTACGACTTTCCTTTGCCCAGATTTTACCCCCTTTCCATTCAAGTACGATTATCCCGGCCCAAGGGGGTACAAATTCTGGGATAGGTTCATGACCTAATGAGGCTGACAACAGATCCCAAGGAACGGCGTAGTAGAACCTACTTATCCTAGCCCAGTTTGGCTTATTCCATTTTTCTTTTTTAGAATCGGACTTCCAATCAGACATATTGGTCTTTATCTCTACTTCCCAGACCTTCATGGACTTGGTGACCACCAATATATCGGACTCCCAACCCCAGCAATCCACGTTAGGAAATACCAGATTTTGTCTCCAGTCCAAATAATTGGCAAGCCCTGCCTGAATAAGCCCTTCTGTCCAACCTGGTCTTCTAGTTATTTCGATCACCCCTCCAATTGTACTACAAGAGATCAGTGTAGTTCTGTCTTTCAGCCTTGGTTATCACCACTGAGTCTTTGTAAACCGGTTTTCTCCTACCCAACCTCTTATGAACATCCAATACTACAGCCTCGGTATACCCAAGGCTAAGGATATGCTTGCAAACTCTATGTCCATTCCTTTTACGGTAGGTATAAGCCGGACAATTACAGGACAATCTAGTTAAATCAACTCGGTATTTTACTTCCGGATTTGTAGAGGACTGTACTTCAATGTAATTCTGTCCTGGGGGGACAAGCTCTATCAGCAAATTATCGTTTTTAGACATGAGTTTTGCTAGGTAGAGGCTCATCAAAACCCCTTCCACGGCATTGCATTAGCCGTTTCTTGGAGAAATATTTGGGCTTGAAGATGCTTTATGGCCCCGTTCACAGACCAGATTTTTTTGTCCCGCAAGTAGAACGCAAGTTCTACCATACCCCACTCATCAATTTGGTGCCAGCCTTTATGGTTAGGATTGTACTTCACTACGTCTTTCACCCAACCCATTACTCTCATAGCCGTATCCGGATAAGATACAAATACAAACGGGCCTTTGGGAAGTGGTGGGATTACAGTCGCCATTTGACACTCCTTGTCTTTGCCAATAACTCAATTTTCCCACAAAACGGGGCGACTGTCAAGAGATTTATTCCAAGAGGATGGGGTTGTATAGAGATTTAACAGACGAAGAATCCCCTCTTTTCCAGGACCAACCTGGATCTTGTTAGTTTCAACTTTAACCTTTTGTTTTCCATTATTTTTAATGTATTCGGTAGCAGATAGTTTCGCATCTGCGGCAGACTCATGCCAGGAAAATCCATCAATTACTAACTCTTCGTTGTAATAATTATTACGATACAATTTCATTTTGGGGGCCAAGTTCCAGAAGAATAGTTAGTACGGGGGGATTCAGAAGAAGCAAGTACATACACCAGCCTCCCAGTATTTACAGGCCTAAATTTACTACCAGGAAGGGTAGTGCTGTTCTTATTGTACCATTCCACTGATTTTGGATCGTTTCTAACCTTATTACGATCTGCGATAGTATTGAAGTACAGGACCACCTCATGGGAATTAGGAGGAGCATTAGGGTCCTCAATTGGTTTGATCCACACTTCAACCACCTCCGGAAACATCTCCCGGTATTGCAAAAGCAAATTAGCCAGTACATCAGGCTTGATCGCGTAAAACCTCTGAAAAAATTGAGGCCTGTTAATTTTGGTCACAAATAACCCCTGTAATTGGTCCCACCATACGTCAAACTGTTTTTCTACCACCGCTATCTCTTCAACAGTAGGAATTTTCTGAGATGCTATGGTATTCAACAGATATATCCTGTCATTCAACTCCTCCAACTCTATTTTACCAGTTTCTGTAATCGGTGTCTGACATTGATACCCGTAGTTAGGCATATCAAACAAGGTCAAGGGGGTTTTGAACAACAAAGAACCACAGTCCGAACAGGTTTTATCGGCAGTCACCATCTCGTACGTGCAAGGGCCACACTTGGTACAAGTGAATTGGCTTGCCCACTTCTGCATGTCCGGGGTAGTGATTTCTTTATTCACTTAGAGACTTCTCCTTTCTTGGATAGATCAGGATTCACCCGTAACTGGTTAAGTCTGGATGCTGCTGCCCGAGCAACATACATAGGCATGAGATCCCCTATCTGGTTACCATTCCAAGTCAGAAATGCTCTGTAACCAAACCCAGGTTTTCCAAAGAACCTAGAAGGCGATATCCTCCAAGGTTGATCGGTAGATTCGAATTCAAAAGCCACAAATTCATCTGCGTCAAATGTATCACTCATCTTTCACCCCCCTCATACGCTTCAATGGCCATCAGAATCTCTCGTCCAAGAAGAACTATCTGATCTGTGTCGTCGCAACCTATACGAAAGGCCACAAACTCACAAAGACCACGTTCGGAAACCAGAGGCTCCTTACCTTCTCCCACACAGTTAATCATTATATGCCTACCATGAACATTCATTTTGTCAGAGAGCCTCCACAAAACCAATTGCTACGTCAGTAATATACTGATCGTAGAAATCCTCTTTTTCGTCAGAGTCACGGTATTCCTCTGGGTACTCAGACCTAGCATGTAATTTCCCGTTAGTAAGAGCCGACTTGATGACCTTTCTTTTAACAGCCGCAGAAGGGCTAATATCAGACGGAACATCAAGAATTTCCAAGAGACGATTGAGTAATTTCATTCCACTCTCATCCAATCCCGTGTCAATGACAGAGAACAGGTAAGCATCGTTTTCCGGGGTATACCCTATAGCCAGCAACTTAGGATATACCGTGGCTTTGAACTGATCGTCTATCTTTTCAGCTTCATGGCGTTGTAGTTGTTGTTGTACCCACTCTTGCGATTTACGAATGAGAAAGTTCTTCAAACTATTGAGCAGACTTTCCCTAGTCTTGTCCGTATATCCAAAACCAGTAGATACCACCCCCCCGTATACCTGATAGGCCGTCACACTGGTATTATCGAGCGAGTGGGGGGAGTGCTCTTCTATTTCGTACTCCTCTTTGAATTCCCGTACTTCCCCGGTTGTAGGATCAGCAGCTTGGTAAGTAACTATCTCTCGGCTCATGATACCCCCATTTCGTCCAGTACCCTCACCGCCCGGTGGAGGTCTCCATTGTTGTTGAAGTACACCCGTCCGTCAACGTGGGCCTTGGGGTTAATCCCTCGGTCTGCTAGTTTCTGCATGAAGTCGTACTGGTCATTCTCGTCATCGAAATAGTTCTGTAGAACCAGGAACTGCGGGGTTGCATCGGCTGTCCGATATTTCTCGTCCAAGGATTTCGAGTACGCAATAATAGTTTGATCGTTCACTTGACACTCCTTGTCTTGTTGATCCAATAACCCATTCTCCCCCAAAACGGGGCGACTGTCAAGAGATTTCTTTGCAATCAATTGCAGTCAATGGCTAATCATCTCTTTCAACCTATGTATTTTATTCTTCAACATTTCACACCAGAGTTGATCTAACTCAAACTCACCAATATCAGGATATTTTACCTTAGCCTCGGACTTCCACTGGTCTTCATCAAAATCAAGAATAACCATGTCATGGAAATCAGCGGAGTTAGGATCATTTGGGTTGGGTGGTTCCATCACCAAGAAGCTTTATATTTTTTAAAAACGTGCTTAGAACGGAGGGTGGAGTACATAAATGAAGATCAATCTGGTGCATCCACTCTTTAGCTCCAAATAGTTTTTGGATATCCTCATTCCGAAAAGCACGACTTAC
>Ga0315288_10005554_pt1 | contig 16022 bp, 15 predicted proteins | sample YL17G11_20_MG_FD_203454 | JGI IMG/M metagenome (GOLD analysis project Ga0315288, IMG submission 203454) | Sediment microbial communities from Yellowstone Lake, YNP, Wyoming, USA - YL17G11_20 | ecosystem: Environmental > Aquatic > Freshwater > Lake > Sediment | place: USA: Wyoming | collected...
GCGACTTCATCATCAACTCGAATCCGAAGAAGACCGTCAACCGGGAACTCCTCGACCCGCTCGTCAAGGAGGCCTTCGAGTACGCGATCGACCGCCAGACGATCGTCGAGACCGCTTGGCTCGGCTACGCGATCCCTGCGACGACGGTCGTTCCGCTGGCGAGCGGCAAGTGGCACGATGCGTCGATCCAGGGGCTGCCGTTCGATCTCGACAAGGCGAACGAGCTGCTCGACCAGGCCGGCTACGCGATGGGCTCCGACGGGATAAGGGTCGCGAACGGCCACCCCATGGCCTACGACCTGCTGTTCCCCGGCAGCGAACGCGGCGCGGGCGATCGCGCGTTCCAGATCATCCAGGGCGGCTTCCTGAAGATCGGCGTGAAGCTCACCCAGCGTCCGATGGGGGGCGGCGCCGTGTGGGAGGAGATGACGAAGGACGACTACACGACCTTCGACCTCGCGATGTGGGACTGGATGTCGGGGTTCGACCCGGACTTCATCCTCTCGGTGCTGACATGTGACCAGTGGTACTCGTGGAGCGACACGGGCTACTGCAATCCGGAGTACGACGAGCTCTACAAGCAGCAAGCGTCCGAGATGGACCCGCAGAAGCGGCTGGAGATCGTCTACGAGATGCAGAAGATGATCTACGAGGACCGCCCGTACATAATGCTCACCTACGACTCGATCATCGACGCCTGGAGCCCCAAGTGGACCGGGTTCGTCCAGTCGGTGCAGGGTCTGTTCGCGTGGATGTCGAAGGAGAGCCTGACCCAGGTGCACCAGGTGTAGACGGTCGGGGCGGGGGAGTGGGACGCGAACGATGCGCGGCGCGAAAGCAAGGAGCCCCCGCAGCCGAGGTGTCGGTCCAGCGCCAGTTGGTGGGAACGCTGCGCAGGTGGGCAGTTGGTGCGCAGTCTGCACGGCAAAGTCGCAGTTCAGAGGGGTTGACGGAATCCCCCCCTCCCACAAGAGCTGAGGGATGTCCTCAAGACGAAGGCCCTGACTCTCAAACCCTGAAGGGCGCAGAAACCCACAATCATGCCGCTGCCCTGGAGTACTCGTGGATCAGGCCGCCTAGGAGGTCACGCCGCTCGACAGGACCATGGCGGCACACCCCGCCTGCCCGACTCTGCGAATCGATCGGCGTGTCCAAGCCCAGTCCTGAGGGATACCAAAACGCCGATTCATCATGCCGCGACCGCATGGTACTCGTGGATCAGGCCGCCTAGGAGGTCACGCCGTCTGATCTCCGGCACGATCGTGACCGGGTCGATGTGGCTGGGGTGTGAAGGCACTCGAAGCTCGATCCCGCGGTGAGGACGCTGGGCGTTGTAGTGGCAGGCGTAGCTGGCAAGAACGCGGTCTAGGTGGCGGCGTCCAAGGATCAGCGTCCAGTCGAGCACCTCGTGGCGAAGGGTCTTCACGCAACGCTCGGCAAGCGCGTTGGCCTTGGGTGATCTGATCGGAGTACGGATGGTTCGGATGCCCTCGGTTCGAAGCACCTCGTCGAAGGCACCGGAGAACTTGGAGTCTCGGTCACGGATCAGGAAGCGCACCGGTGTCTCGCGCTGATCCAGCTCGAAGCACAGGTTGCGTGCCTGTTGGGTGACGAAGGTTGCATCCGGATCGCGGGTCGCCGCGGTGACGTGGAGCCTACGCGAGCCGACCTCGATGAAGAACAGCACGTAGAGCGTCTCGAGGAACGCGGTCTCCACCGTGAAGAAGTCACACGCCAGGATGCCCTCGGCCTGGGCACGTAAGAACTCCGACCAGCCAGGGCCGCCTCCTCTTGGCGTGGGCCCGAGGCCTTCGCGCAGCAGCAGCCTCCTGATCGTTGTCGCCCCAACGCGGAAGCCGAGCTTCCGAAGCTCTCCCTGGATCCTCACGTAGCCCCAGCGGGGGTTCTCCTTGGCCATGCGCACGATGAGCTGGCAGATCTCCGGGTCGAGCGGCGGACGGCCGGGTCTGGCTCGCCGGTAGGTCCACTTGCGTCTGACGAGCTCACGGTGCCAGCGGAGCAGCGTAGTCGGGGTGACGATGAAGGAAGGCCAACGGGACCTGGGCAGGATGCTTGCTGCTGCGGCGAGGAAGAGCCGGTCGCGGCGCCGCAGCTTGGGGCGGCCGGCTTTGCGCTTCAGAACCTTGACCTGATGGCGAAGGACGAGGATCTCGACCTCACGATCGCACTCGTCCCCTGAAGGGGCGAGGCGGAAGACGACGCGCAGCACCATGTAGAGGAGTGAGAACAGCATGCGTGCATCCTGGACAACTCCTGGTCAGGATGCGAATCGGCGTTTCGGCATCCCTCAAGCTGGGGATAGATGGCTTCCGACCATCTGGCCGGCCTCTGATTCAGATGCTCGACCACAGAGCCTTACGGACTACGGAACCCGGGGCGGTTCAAGGCGTCGGGACAACTATCCCATGAAACCCGGTGGAGTTCCCGGTGGCGCGGACGACAGCAGCTAGTGGGCCGAAACACTAGACCCCATTACGGTGGGCAGAATCCAGGAGCCGCCAGCTAGAATCCCCCTTCGTGGAAGAGGGCCCGGGTTGATCGAAAGGGACGTCATAGGCCGCAGCGCAGTTCCTGAGCGGCATGAATGCGGCAGCGAGAGGCAGGCACGGCACCGACTGGTTCTGCTGAGCTTCTTGATGCTGTTCGTCGAGTTGGCGCTGATTCGATGGACGTCAGCGTACGTTGCGTACCTAGCGTACTTCACGAACTTCGTCCTGCTTGCGAGCTTCCTCGGGATCGGAGTCGGGTTCCTCCGCGCCCGCGATGACAGGGCCGCCCTCTCGCGCGCCCCACTCCCCCTGGTCGCGTTGACTGTCTTCGTTCTGCTCTTCCCAGTGCAGGTCTCCCGAGCTCATGGTCGTTCGTTAACGGGGCTGTTTGGCATGTTCGCGCTTCCCGTTTGGCTGACCCTGCCGATCATCTTCGTCCTCGTCACTATCACGCTGGCACTGATCGCAGAGGGAGTGGCAGGGACGTTCAGGCGCTTCCCGCCCCTAGAAGCGTATCGTCTGGATATCACAGGTAGCCTGCTCGGAATAGTCGCTTTCTCCGCACTGTCCTTCGTGCATGCGGTCCCGCTCACGTGGGCATTGGTCATAGCCGGAGCGTTCTTCCTCATACTGAGGCGAAGCAGCCGAGCAGCAGCGACGGTTGCCCTCGCGGTCTTCGTGCTAGCTATGGGCGCGGTCTCGTTCCTGCCGCGACAGTACTGGTCTCCATACTACCGAATCACCCTAGAACCGCGTTCGGATCAGGGCGTGATAGGCGTGAGGGTGAACGGGCTACCCCACCAGGCCATGGTTCCCCTGGACCAGCTGAAGATGGCGGACCCTTTCTACTTCGATGCCTACCGCCATCTGCACGACAACCCTCTGCGTCGCGTGCTGATTATTGGTGCGGGCACCGGGAATGATGTCGCCGTGGCTTTGTCGATGGGTGCGCAGCACGTGGACGCTGTTGAGATCGACCCTGTCATCCAGCACATCGGGGAACTCGATCATCCCAACCATCCGTACCAAGATCCTCGGGTGACGCCCTACGTCGACGATGGCCGAGCCTTTCTCCACAATTCGACGACCGAATACGACCTGATCGTCTTCGCACTGCCCGACTCCCTCACGCTCGTGAGTGCTCAGTCCTCTCTGCGCCTTGAGAGCTATCTGTTCACGCTTGAGGCGCTCAAGGAGGTCCGGACTCATCTCGCACCTGGCGGCGCTTTCACGATGTACAACTACTACCGTCCCGATGTGTTCGACCGGTTCGCTCAAACGATCACTCTTGCCTTTGGCAGTCGTCCATGCATCGATGCAGGCAGCGGCCAGCTGGGTCCTAGGCAGCAGGCGGTCCTGACCGTTGGTTCATCTCCGGGCGACATCACGTGCTCGACCACCTGGTCGCCCTCACCCGGGATGGCGCCAGCTGTGGCGACCGACGATCATCCATTTCCCTACCTAAACGGCAGGACGATTCCCCGTTTCTACCTCACTGCCCTGCTTCTGATGCTTGCCGCATCCATCCTGATCGCTCGCCGCTTCGGCGGAGCGGCGGGGAGGATTTGGGAGTACAAGGATCTCTTCTTGATGGGAGTGGCATTCCTACTGCTCGAAACGAAATCGATCGTGCAGTTCGCTCTTCTCTTCGGGACTACCTGGTTCGTGAACACGCTCGTGTTCGCGGGCGTGCTCGTCGCCGTATTCATGGCCGTTGAGCTGTCCCGTCATGTGCGATTGGCTTCGCCTGTATTGCTCTACGCTTCCCTCGGGATCGCCCTCGCCCTCGCATGGATTGTCCCGCAGGAATCGTTGCTCGGTCTGTCTCTCATGCCACGCTTCTTGGCCGCCGTCGCGCTTGCGTTCTCCCCGGTGTTCTTGGCGAATCTCATCTTCGCGCAGCGATTCGAGCAGGTCGGTTCATCGACCGCGGCATTCGGCGCTAACCTGCTGGGGGCGATGATCGGAGGCTTGCTCGAGTACTCGGCGATGGTTGTTGGCTATCGTGCGCTCTTGATCTTGGTGCTCGTCCTGTACACGGCCGCATACCTCAGTCACCCGAAGAGGGCAACGGCCTGACGCTGACAGGCGGCCGGGGCGAGCGCCATCGTCGACCCCGCTGGTGTCCGCAGAGGCCTAGCCTTCGAGGCCACGCCTCTTCCCACGGCGACGCTGACTTGAAGATGGGGTACCGTGCTCGGGATGCTCGGAGAGCCTCATCGCCGGTCCTCGGTCGCCCTGCCCAGCGTGCTCATCGCACTGCTCCTCGTCGGAGTGGCCTGCAACGGGGGCGCCCCCGAGTGGATCCCGCTCCCGCCGGCGTCGTTCGGCGACCGTCCCTCGCCCGTCGACGCGGCGGCTTTCGAGACCCGTTGGCCGATCAAGCACGTGGTCTTCATCATCAAGGAGAACCGCACCTTCGATAACCTCTTCGGCCGGTTCCCCGGCGCGAACGGGGTGACGAGCGGCAACGATCAGGGGAACATGCGCCCACTCACGCAGGCCCAGGATCGACTGCCGACCGACATCAAGCACTGTTACGAGTGCGCTCTGAAGGCGTGGGACGGCGGCAAGATGGACGGCTTCGCCACCATCGGCGAGTCTGCCGAGGAGTACGCATACACGCAGTTCCTGCCGCGGGATCTACCGAACTACTGGCGCTGGGCGCAGCGATTCGTCCTGGCCGACAACTTCTTCGCCTCCGCGCAGGGTCCCTCGTTCCCCAATCACCTCTTCACGATCGCGGCGCAGTCCGGCGGAACCCATGACAACCCCGTCCAGAACCTCGAGGCCATGCGGCAGCACCATCAGCAGACCGGGCTCTTCAAGGCCTGGGGCTGCGACTCGATCCCGGGGGCCTACAGCGAGGTCTACGACAGCGAGGGGCATATGAAGAAGGTGCCGCCATGCTTCGACTTTCTCACGGAGGGCGATCTGCTCATGCGGGAGGGGATCCCGTGGGCCTACTACTCGGCCACGAACATGCAGAACGGCTACCTCTGGTCCGCCTACGACGCGGTCCGCCACATCCGCGCGAACGAAGCGATCTGGAACTCGCACATCTTCCCCGTGAACGATCTCATCCGGGATGTCCACGACGGGCTTCTGCCGCCCGTCACGTGGGTGACGCCCCGCTTCGAGCTCTCCGATCACCCCGACTACAGCTTCTGCTGGGGCCAGAACTGGTCGACGAGGGTGATCGACTCGATCATGGGAAGCCCCATGTGGAAGGACACGGCGATCTTCCTCACGTGGGACGACTACGGTGGTTTCTACGATCACGTGCCGCCGCCGCAGGTGGACGACTTCGGGTTCGGGATCCGCGTGCCGCTCCTCGTGATCAGCCCCTACGCGCGGTCCGGTTACGTCGACCACACGCTCGGTGAGTTCTCGAGCGTGCTGCGGTTCATCGAGGACAACTGGGGGCTCTCGCAGCTCACCCCCCGTGACCGGAACGCGGACAACCTCGCGGAGGCGTTCGACTTCACGCAGGAACCGCTCCCGCCCGATCCGCTACCGACGCGCACCGACTGTCCCGGGGCGAAGTGGCCCGACAACCAGCCCTAGCCGGGGGCCTTGAAGTCGGCCGCCGTGCCAGGACGCCATCGCACGCGAACCCGACTCACCCGACGCGGTCGTCGCGTGCTGGGTGCGACCGTCGCGGTCGTTCTGGCGGGTGCCGGGGTGTTCGCCTATCAGGTGTTCGCCGGTCCTAAGCTCGTGATCCCTGCGGACCCCTGCGTAACGGCACCGCCGCTCCGCACCGTGGCAGGCGTGACCCTGCAGCCGCTCGCGATGACGGCCTTCCTCGCGGCCCAGCGCGAGGCGGGTGCGACCATCCCCGTCGTGCAGAGCTACCGCTCGTGTGAGCAGCAGCGCGAGGCGTGCCGGAACATGTGCGGGAACCCGCTGGGCTGCCAGGATCGGTGCGCCCCGCCCGGGAAGTCGTGGCACCAGCTCGGGGCGGCGATCGACATCACCGAGGAGGGCTTGGCGAACCGCCGGATCGTGCAAGCCCTGCGGGACAACGGGTGGTGCGAGCCGTTACTGGGCAGCGACCCCGGGCACTTCTCGTACGGAGGGTGTCACTGAGTGAGCCTAGCCCTAGGAAGCGAGACGGGTCACCGACGGGCGGTTTCGCCGTCAGGGCTCGTTGACGTGTTGGTCCTGTGGGGCGCCATGAGCGCGAGGACGGGTCCGTCGAGATCCCGCCGACGGTGCACCCGTACCTGCCGGAGTCGGTGAGGGTCCTTCGTCCCAGGTCATAGTCCCGAGCGCCTTTGCGGAGGCCCGTCTCCGCTGCTACGGTCCGACCGGGAGGGTGGCCGAGCGGACGAAGGCGACGGTCTTGAAAACGGTCTCCGGGGTCGATTTCTGCGCCGCCATAACGGCATTTCTCGAGAAGCCGTCCCGCTTGCCCCGAGCGACCTAACACCCCAGGTCAGAGGCCATATTGGGAGGGCGGCAACACTGCGCCGACAGCCGACTCAGGCGATCACCGCGGCGCCATTTGGAGTGGGCGAAACCTGCGGCCTACCAGGGCGGATCTCCGCAAATCGCGTTGCGCTAACGAGAACGGAAATTCGCGAAAAGTGGCAAGTCGGGAGCCCCTAGCGACTCTTTGTGAGCCGGGTTGGAACAATCGCACCTGCCTCCGGGAGCTCGTCTTCGTCGAGGTAGGAAACAACGCCGCGATCTCGAGTGACTGATCGACACTTTGGGCTTAGACAAACGAAGCGATAGCGGGCCTTCCGCTCGCCGTCCTCACGGTATTGCTCCTGCGAGTACTCGACGCCTTTCTTGCCCGGCCACGCCGTCGAAATCGTGCTGCCGGGGCTCCCCTTCACTTTCGCGCTAAGCATGAGGGCCTCTCCCTCATCGCTGGAGAATACGGATACGAAGACCAACCGGCGCTTGCAGTTACCGCACACGACACAACCACTCGACGCCTGCGCTCTCGCGTTCGCTTTGCCCTGCGGCTCGGTTCCCATTTCACTCCCGATGCTATCGGAGTCTTGCGGAGAAGTGCTACGCTGATCTCAGCCGTATAGGCCGACGGGGAACCGGGCAGACAGCCGAACCCCCGACCTCATCACCGCCGAGGGGCCGCGATCGCGAGCGACGCGGACAGAAGCGGATGAGGAGCCTCTTATGGCCAATCGTCCGAAAGAGCCCCACAAGTTCGACGCTGCCCAACCTGCGTACACGAGGAAGCAGCGAGTGCAGATGGCCAAGAAGGGTCAGGCCATCCCGCTCCCCAACGACGCGGGCGAGATCCTCGACGGGTCCTGTCCGATCGAAGGCAAGGAAGACCTCAGAACCGCGATCACGAACTACAAGTCGGCCAGGAACAAGCCAGCAGTTCGCACGCACATCAAGAAACGCGCCAAGGAACTCGGCGCAGAAGATCTCCTTCCGGCGTCGTGGCGCAAACCAGCGCCCAAACCCCGAGGCCGACCGGTAGGTGCTCCGTCACTTACCCGGGATCGGCAAGAGATGATCCTTGGCCTGATACGAAAGGGCGTGTTCGACCATGTCGCCGCAGCTGCGGCCGGCGTCTCCCCCCGGTCCCTTCGGGAATGGGTCGCTCGGGGCGAGGGTCGCTCTACACGGCCCTCTACGCCAAAGCTTCGAAACTTCGCGAAGGAGTATCGCAAGGCCAAGGCCGAGGCTCGCGCGTTCGCCGAAGCCAGGGCTTACCAGGAGCACTTGCTTGCCTGGCTAAAACACGCCGCTCCCAGCCGCGACGGACTCGCAGGGTGGACCCAGATGCCCGAGGGCTCGGAGCAGGGGGAGGCTCCTTCTCCCGAAGAGCTCCTGGACTTGCTTCGAGGTACCTTCATGGACCTCGTTCTTACTGACGCGAGTCTGGTGGTTCCGAGCTGCGGGAATCGCCGCTGCAAGTGCTGCCTGCACCGGGTCAGGAGCCAAGCAGAACTCGAGGTGACCCGTGCAATCACCACTCGCCTTCGTCGGGATCAGCGGGGCGCGGCATGAAAGACAGAGTCGTGGAGCTTCTAAGAGTCCGTGCCGCAGATCTAGCTGAGCACCCCTCGAATTGGCGAAAACACCCCGAGCGACAGCGCGCCGCGCTAAGGGGCGTCCTAGAAGACATTGGCTATGCTGGCGCGCTGATCGCTCGTCGCGACGATGATGGCAGGCTTGTCCTGATAGACGGGCACCTCAGAAAGAGCCTCGACGCCGATCAAGTCCTTCCCGTCCTCGTGGTGGACCTCAGCGAGTCCGAGGCGGAAGAGCTGCTTGCGACATATGATCCGATCTCAGCACTCGCGCGCCCTGACCCTCAAGCGCTGATCGATTTGCTCGCCAGGGTGAGTACCGAGAGTGGACCCCTCGCCGATCTGCTTGAGAACCTCTACCGCTCGGCTGATGCCGACCTGCGCGCCCTGCTTCGCGATCCCGAAGAGATCCCCTCCTCCCCAAAGCCCAGAACCAAGCCGGGTGATTGCTTCGTGCTCGGGGAGCACCGCCTGGTGTGTGGGGACGCGACGAGCGCGCCGGACATGAAGCGGCTCATGGGGGGAGCCAGGGCGGACCTTCTCGTGACAGATCCGCCGTTTGGAGTGGAGCTGGTTGGCCGGACGAAGAGAGCTCTTCGTATCAGGGGCGATACCCCCGAAGGACTGGATGAGCTCCTGCGGCGGTCCTTCGCGAGAGCCGGCGAGGTGCTCCGCGAGGGGGCGCCGCTCTACGTGTTCCATCCGGCCGGCGAGCTCTCGGTCACATTCGCGAAGGCGTTCCTCGACCAGGGGTGGGAGCTTCGCCAGACGCTGATCTGGAAGAAGGACCGGTTCGTGCTCGGCCACGGTGACTACCACTTTGCGCACGAGCCGATCCTCTACGGCTACACGCCTGCGCCGTCTCATCGAGGCCGGGGAGCGGGCGGGTTCTACGGCGGGAACGACCAGTCCTCGGTGTTCGAGGTTCCGCGCCCTGCGGCATCAAGGGAGCATCCGACCGCCAAGCCCGTCGAGCTCATCCGCCGGCTCGTCTCCAACAGCTCCCGCCGGGGTCAGGTCGTCCTCGATTCCTTCGGGGGCTCGGGCTCGGCGTTGATCGCCTGTGAGCAACTTGAGCGCCGCGCCCTTCTTATGGAGATCGATCCGAACTACTGCGACGTGATTCTTGCTCGCTACGAGGCGCTTTCTGGCAACAGACCTCGTCTCGAGGAGGGGGCGGCATGAGCAGGCGGGGTGGACCGACCTACGACGCCGCCGCAGTGCTCGCCGGGGCAACCGATCGAGACCTGTCGGTTCTTGCCCAAATCCTTCGACGCGCAAGCTACCTCCGGGATCCCATTGCCTGGATGAGCGAATGTCCTGGCGCGTTCGCGTGGTCAAAACAGGCCGAGATCGCTTACTCGGTGCTGGATCATCGCCATACGGCGGTTCGCTCCTGTCATGACTCGGGCAAGTCCTTCATCGCGGCCCATCTGGCCTGCTGGTGGATCGCAACTCATGAACCCGGCGAGGCTTTCGTTGTCACCTCTGCGCCGACCATGTCCCAGGTTCGATCGATTCTGTGGCGGGAGATACACAAGGCTCATGCGGCCGGGGGTCTCATTGGCGAACTGAACCAGACCGAGTGGCTGGTCGATGGGAACCTCGTCGCCTTCGGGCGCAAGCCCTCTGACTACGACCTTGCGGCCTTCGAGGGGATCCACGCCCGGTATGTGCTGGTGATCCTGGATGAGGCCTCGGGGATCGCCGAGTCGCTTTGGACCGCGGCCGAGACGCTGATCACAAACGAAGGGTCCCGGCTACTTGCGATTGGGAACCCGGATGATCCGACGGGCCCCTTCGCCAAGGTCTGCCGGCCGAACTCCGGGTGGAACGTCATCGCCATCTCCGCGTTCGACACGCCGAACTTCACCGATGAGGAGGTCCCCGAGACGCTCCGTCCGCTGCTCGTCTCGGGGACGTGGGTGGAGGAGCGGCGTGCCCGCTGGGGGGAGGGATCTCCGCTTTGGACCGCGAAGGTGCTGGGCCAGTTCCCCGACCGATCCGACGATTCGTTGATCCCGCTCTCCTGGGTCGAGCGCGCCCGGGAGCGGACGCTCCCTGCCGATGGGGAGGCGATGCTGGGCGTGGACGTCGCCCGATGGGGTTCCTCAGAGACCGTGATCGTCCTTCGCCGGGGCCCGGTCGCCCGATGCGTGCACACCAGTACGGGTCACGACACGATGCGGACGACCGGCGAGGTTGCCCGGGCGCTCCGCACGTATCGAGCGGTGATCGCCAAGGTCGATGACGTGGGCGTCGGAGGAGGCGTCGTCGACAGGTTGCGAGAACAACGGCTACCGGTCGTTGGCCTGAACGGCGCCGCACGACCGAGGGATCGTCAGCGCTTCGCCAACGCCCGGGCCGAGGGGTTCTGGGGGCTGCGCGAGCGCTTCGAGCGCGGCGATATCGATATCGATCCGGATGATGAGCCCCTCGCCGAGCAGCTCTCCTGTATCCAGTACCGGCTGGACTCCGCCGGCCGGATCCAGATCGAGTCAAAGGAGGAGATGCGCTCCCGCGGGATCGCCTCTCCGGATCGTGCGGATGGCGTGATGATCGTCTACGCGGAGGTTGAGCTGCGTCAGCACCCGAGGGTCAGCACGGCCATCTTCCGCTGACCGGGGACGGAGTAGCGGGGTCGCGCTACTGCTCCTTGAGTGCGCGCCGAAGTCGTCTTGCCTCATGATCGGCGCCGGCTCGCTCCAGGTCGTGGGCGGCCATCGAAACCAGCGACCGGAGACGGTCGAGCTCCTTGTGGAGCTGCTCGATCTCCTGCTCGTGTCCGGCCGAGTGCCTGGCGAGCGCGTAACCTGCCGCCGTCTCCCTGAGGTAGTCGTGCCGCGAACCCCGCTCCCAGGACGACCGCCTGTGTGCTCACCGCGCAGACATACGGCGGGCACGGGGTCGACCAGGGGTACGTGTTTGGGTGCCCGACCGATCCGGCCGGGTCCGAAATGATGTCCATGGGAACAACACCCAGTTCACGTCAGAGTTGGTCCAGCAGCGCTCGTAGGGTCGGCTCGACGACATCGACGAGATACGGCGCGTCGAGCCTGTCTCCCCATCGGAGCGCTCCGTAGGCGGCGGGATGCGAGAACCGGGTCGCGAGCATCTGCTTGCCGGCGATCGTCAGCCTCGAGACGTACGGGCCAAGTCGTTCCTCGGAATCGATGGCCGGGATCAGCCACGATTGGACGCCTTTCCCCTGCAGGATCAAGACCGTGGGTTCAAGGATCCGTATCGTCGCCTGGAAGTGTCCGAGACAGTTGCGTCGCATGAGTTCGGTAGAGGCCCCAACGCCCGAGTTCGGCGGGTGGGCGGAGCAGAGGAGGACGTTGACCAGGGCGAACGCGTCGAAGATGTGGAATCCCTGCCCGTCCGCGGCGAGCAGGAACTCCGATTCCCACTCGCGACCCAGACCCTTCCCGAAGAGCACCCTGAGAGCCGACGTCGTTCCCCGCATGTGCGGGTTGCGAGCCTCGTGCGGTGGCTTGGCGTAGTACCGACGACCGATCCCGGTTCGGTCGTGAATCATCCGGTAGCGCTCCTCGAGCGAAACGTGTTCGGCCTTGAAGACGGGGGTGGGTTTGTGTCCTGATTCTTGGCCTACGACGACCACCCGAAGGGGCTTCCCTCTCGCGCTCAGGTCGAAGTGCCGGCCCACGTGAGACAGGATGCCCTCGTAGAAGCGATGACCCTTCTTGATGGAACCTCGGCATTCGCGAACGTGCGGGCAGGAGAACCGCTCGGGTCCGAGCACGTTCGCGTCCATGTAGGCGCGCAGCTCCTGGATCCGGGCCTCGGTTCGCGCCGGGTCCGAGGAGATCAGGCCGGAGAACCACTTCGGCTCGCCGCGGCCTCGAACGCCCATCCTCAGGGGGCCATCGGGTCGCAGGTCCGGCGGCAGGTCGGTGCTCCGCCGGCATCCGTGCAGCACCACATGATGAGCTGGGCGCGATCCGGGGAGCAGATCCTGATGTACTCGTGCGTCCGGGAGAGCCGTCCCTCGAAGAAGGGGTCGCCTTCTCGGATCGACTCCCGGCATGCCGCGTGGGACGGACAGCAGAGGCCCTTAGGGCGCAGGACGTCTTCATCCATGTAGCAGCGGAGGGCCTCGGCGCGCATCGCGGTCTTTGCCGGATCCGCGCTCAGCCCTGAGGCATTCCGGATTGCTCGTCGCGCGGCCTTCGTCGACAGAACCCGGTTGTCGGGCATGCTTCGCGGTCTCCCTTCGGGGTTGCTCGGCCCCGCTGCGGACGAAGGCCCGTCTATAGTGTGGACAGTCTATAGAGGGTGGCCAGGCGGGCAAGTCCTGTTCACCATCCGGTAGGTGGCCGGCCCGAAGGCGATCCAGCGAAACTTCGGCTTGGTCCTGCGGGAGTACCGGATGAACGCGGGACTGAGTCAGGAGCGCCTTGCCCATGAATCGGGGCTGCACAAGAACTACGTGGGCGAGATCGAGCGGGGGCTGAAGTCGCCCTCGCTGAAGTCGATCACGGCGCTCGCCCACACGCTAGGAACGCGACCATCAGAGCTCCTCCGAGCGGCAGAGGCTCGCGCCGGATACTGACGCGTATGCGCAGGGAGAAAGAAGGGTCGATGGCTGACACGTCCTACCTTCGGCGAGAAGTGGAGTCGCATGTGCGTGCAGAGCTCGCGGTGCAGCACGGCCAACCGTTCTCATCCCAGTTCCTCAAGCTGCGAACAGGCGGCCGTCACGAGTTCGACGCGGTCTCCGCTGACGGGCAGATCGTAGCCGGCATCAAGGCAGCCTCAGGCTTGACCGCTGGAGGGCGAATCCCCAGCGGCAAGATCAACTCCAGCCTGGCGGAGCTGTATTACCTATCGCTCGTTGAAGCTCGTATGCGGCTGCTGGTTCTGACGAATCCGGAGTTTCACGAGATCTTCCTCAAGAAGACCAGCGGCGCGATCGCGGATGGAATCGCGGTGGTCTGCATGCCGCTTCCCGAGGCGATGCAAGCTGAGGTCGACGCGGTCGTCCGACGGGCCAGCGACGAGGTGAGCCCGGCTGTGGCCGAGAAGATCGTGGCTTCTGAGGTTGAGGAGGCGACGTCCGAGCTTCTAGACGAGTGAGACTCTGCTATCCGGCGGGAGAGCTACAACTCCGCCGCGCGCCGTGGAACGGGGCCTTCCTCGACGAGCTCTGCGCGTTTCCGCTCGTGGGTCACGACGACCAGGTCGATGCGCTCTCGGGTGCCTTCGAGCCACTCCTGGCGAACACCCGCGGGCACGCCCGAGTGACCAAGCTGCGAATAGTGAATCGATAGGGAACGCACCAACCCGCTACAACGATTCGAGCGCGAGGCGAAGGTGTCGGGCTCGTCGGTCTCCCGGAGGTGGGGGCGTCGAGGCGTTCGCGCCAGCTCCAGCGCGCCGTGTGCGGGGTGGGAGAAGCGACACACGAGCACGCGATTGCCCCTTCTGCTCGGTAGGCTCAGCCCGTCGGGAAGAGAGCGTCGAAGGCCTGTGCGGCCTCGGCCTGCATCCCCGGGAGCACGTGGGAGTAGGTATCGAGCGTGATTCCGATCGAGGCGTGGCCCAGCCGTTCAGAGACGATCTTCGGATGCACGCCCTTTGACAGCATCAAGGTGGCGTGGGCGTGGCGTAGATCGTGGAAGCGAACGTGGGGAAGGCCGGCCCTGTGGGGCGAATCCGAGTCTTCGCGCCCCACAGGTTAGGCGCGCACCGTGCCCTTCGGCCTTGCGCGGCAGGACCGTGGGACTCCCGGCACGGTCCGAGGCCACCGATGCAGTTGCCCCCGGCTCGGCCGACGACCGGCGGGGGGGTCCGTATCCTTGGGGGGTGAACGCGACCCCCTCCTCCGACCGGTTCCTCCGCGCCCTTCGGCGCGAGCGGGTCGACCGGACCCCCGTGTGGTTCATGCGGCAGGCGGGCCGGTACCTGCCCGAGTACCGGGAGGTGCGGGGAGACAAGGATATCCTCGCGACCTGCCGCGAGCCAGAGATCGCCGTCGAGATCACCCTGCAGCCGCTCCGGCGTATGGACCTGGACGCGGCCGTGCTGTTCTCGGACATCATGGTGCCGCTCGCAGCGATCGGGATCGAGATCGCAATCGGGTCGGGCGTCGGGCCGGTCGTCGCCGACCCGATCCGCTCCGCGGCGGACGTGAGCCGGCTGCGGCCGATCGAGCCCGAGGCCGACGTGCCCCACGTGCTCGAGGCGATCCGTCTGCTGCGCCGCGAGCTGCAGGTGCCGCTGATCGGGTTCGCCGGCGGACCGTTCACGCTCGCGAGCTACCTCGTGGAGGGGGCGCCGTCTCGCAACCACGACCGGACCAAGGCGTTGATGCACGACGACCCGGGCACGTGGGACCGGCTGGTGGGCGCGCTCGGAGACATTGTGCTCGGGCACCTGCAGGCGCAGGTGGAGGCCGGCGCGCAGGCGGTGCAGGTGTTCGACAGCTGGGCCGGCGCGCTCGACCCAGAGGACTACGAGCGATTCGTGCTGCCGGCGACGGCGAGGATCTTCGAGGGTCTCGCGCCGCTCGGCGTGCCAGCGATCCACTTCGGCGTCGGGACCGGCGAGCTGCTCGGCCTGATGCGCCGCGCCGGCGGCGACGCCCTCGGCATCGACTGGCGCACGCCGCTCGACGCCGCATGGGAACGGATCGGGCACGACCGCGCGATCCAGGGCAACCTCGACCCGGCGATCTGCCTGGCCTCGTGGGAGGCTCTGCGGCGCAAGGCGCTCGGCGTGCTCGAGCGGGCCGGTGGATGGCCTGGGCACGTGTTCAACCTCGGACACGGGGTGCTGCCGGGAACGCCGGTTGCGAACCTGCAGCGGTTGGTGGACCTCGTGCACGAGACGACGGAAACGGAGAGCCGATGACGACACCGATCGGCGTGCTCGTGATGGCGTACGGGACCGCGAGTGGCCCCGATGACATCGAGCGCTACTACACCGACATCCGCGGCGGGCGCCCGCCTGCGCCCGAGCACCTCGCCGAGCTGAAGGAGCGCTACGCCGCGATCGGGAACCGTTTCCCGCTGCTCGACATCACGAAGGAGCAGGTGGCCGGCCTCGAGCGCGAGTTGAACGCGAACGACCCGGGCGCGTTCAAGGCGTACCTCGGCATGAAGCACTCGGCGCCGTTCATCGCCGAGGGCGTCGGCGAGATGCAGCGCGAGGGGATCGAGCGCGCGGTCGGGATCGTGATGGCGCCGCACTGGTCGGGGATGTCGATCGACACGTACGTCGAGCGCGTGGAGGCGATGACCGGCGACGCGGGCCCGTCCTTCGCGTTCGTGCGGAGCTTTCACGACCACCCGCTGTTTGTGAAGCTGCTCGCGTCGCGCGTGGCCGATGCGCTGGCGAAGATCTCGCCCGACGCGCGCGGTGACGCGGTCGTGATCTTCTCCGCCCACAGCCTGCCGGTGCGAACGCTGGAGGACGGCACGCAGCGTTGCTTGCTCTGCAATACGTGCGAGATGTCGTGCCGGTATCACGA
>Ga0315288_10005555_pt1 | contig 16020 bp, 9 predicted proteins | sample YL17G11_20_MG_FD_203454 | JGI IMG/M metagenome (GOLD analysis project Ga0315288, IMG submission 203454) | Sediment microbial communities from Yellowstone Lake, YNP, Wyoming, USA - YL17G11_20 | ecosystem: Environmental > Aquatic > Freshwater > Lake > Sediment | place: USA: Wyoming | collected...
CTCGACGAGTTGCCTGCCGATCAGAGTTCGGGTCACGATTTCGTGCACGTCGGTCGCCGTCACCTTCAGGTAGCAGGTCTCCTCGGGCAGGATGATCACGACCGGGCCGTGCTCGCAGAAGCCGTGGCAGCCCGTGCGGCGCAGCTCGACCTTGCTCTTCAAACCCTGAGCCCTCAGCTCCCGGGCGAAGGCCAGGGCGACGCTGTCGGCCTTGTAGGCCAGGCAGCCCGTGCCGGAGCAGATCGCGACAATGCGGCGCTTCGGGTCGCGCTTGGCGACCAACGCCGCGCGGAGTTTGGCCAGTCCTGCCGCCGAGTTCAGTTTCGTCATGGCTTGCTTCTCCTCGGCTTGGCATCGGCTACGCGTCTCCTAAGCTCGTCGGCACCGGGACTGCTGACGTACTCCTTGTCGAACTTCACTACCGGACCCAGGGCGCAGCAGCCAAGGCAGTTGACGGTCTCCAGCGTGAACTTGCGGTCTTTGGTGGTTTCACCGGCCGACACGCCCAAGCGTTCTTCGAGACGGGTGAGGATTCGCTCCGAGCCGCGTACGTGGCAGGCGGTTCCGACACAGACGGTGCACACATGCTTGCCGCGCGGCTTCAGACTGAATGCCCTGAAGAACGTCGCGACGCCGTAGACGTCAATAAGCGGAATACTTAACCTCGCGGAGACGTCACGCAGCGCCTTCTCCGAAAGGTAGTTGTCCCGGTCCTGAATCTCCTGTAGAACGGCGATTAGATTGCCGGCACTACTAGTTCTCTGTTTTTTCACTACTCTCCTCCGTTGCTGTGCTCTCCTTGCCACGACACGCCCCTTCTTTGCCCTGGCTTTCCTGATAGTAGGGGCATTCGCGATAGTGCTCGCAGCAGAACTCTTCCTTCTCGTCCCGGCTCGGCACCATGATTCGCTTCGCCATTGCTTTACAGTACCTGAAGTTCTTCTCTTCAAAGAATGGGCAGTTCATTTGCCCTTGACAATGCACCAAGTGTGCCATCCTGATGCTGGAAACAGCGTCCTAACATACTGACTGTCAGCCAGTTACACTGACGGTAGCAGTCGAAACAGGGACTGGCGAACTACTGTAGCGAAACTGGACGAACCTGACCGTAATATGGTGTTCAGAAACCTTACACAGGATAGCCGAAGTGTGCCGTCTCTGGACGTTCACGGGCTGAGACCGGACAGGGCGCGGCAAGCGGAAAGGTCACGGTCCAGTAGCCCGGAACATCAAGCTTCAGACTTCAAGCCAAAGTCAGAGGGGGCGCGGCTTCCCGCGCCCCCTATCTTCGATTTGGGCTTGAGCTTGTAGTTTGCGGCTTGAGCTTGGTCTACTCCAGCACCACCTTGCGCGCTTCGTTGTAGTTCGCGGTTTCGAGCCTGACGAAGTAGACTCCTCTGGGTAGCTGTCGCGCTCGGTCGTCTCGTGCGTTCCAGGTCAGGTTGTAGATTCCCGGCTTCTGAGGCATGGTCAGCAGATTCCTGACCCGCCTACCGGTGATGTCCATGACCGTGACCCGGGTCATGCCTTTGACATTGGTGCAATATCGAATGCAACACTGGCCGTTGAACGGGTTGGGCGCTGGTCTGAACAAGGCCGGGTGGATATTGGGGTCTGTAAGCCCTGCGCTCTGCCCTCCTCCGCCTCCGCCGCCCGAGAGGTCATAGCGGTCGCAGCAGGCTTCATGGTAGTTACTGCTTGGTTCTTCCGAATAGGCGCAGTGAATGTAGCAGACCGTGTCACTGTCCTGTATCGCAGTCTCGAAGGCTATGTGCGGGAACGCAACCGGGTCGTCGCGGGCGACGATCGTGAGGGTGTTGCCGAAGTTGACCCTGGCGTTGATAATGCGGGTATTGGTTCCGGTCTGGACCTGCCAGACGACTACTACCGAGTCGTTATCGCCATCGCCGGTTGCTACGTTTGGATAGTCGCAGGGATTGCTGTCGCTGCTCAGGGTTACGGCATCGCCCCAGGCGTTGTAGGGACTGCCGGTGGCCTGTCCTTTGGCCATTATCCTCCCAGTATCGCCTTCAGACCAGACTGCCAGCAGGGTTTCCGGGCTGCTTTCGAGGGCCGCGTGTCTGGACCGGGTCTGGGTATTGGACAGGTTGTAAGCACTGCTCCAGGTGATTGGCGGGTTGGTGTCGGGCCGGACGCTGTCGGTTGATACCCGGTAGTAGATTTCAGTCCCCTTCTGCCAAGCTACGCTCAAGAAGTCCCCGGTTCCGGCACTGATTGCCGGCAGGGAATCCTGTCCCAAAGCTGCCCGGTCCAGGGTATCGGTATCCTGGACTCCATTCTGGGTCAGCTTGACCAGGACCACGAATGAGGAGTCAACTTGGTGGTTCTGGAGCGCAAACACGCAATAGGCGGCGGTCTTGCCCTGTCCTTTGGGGTCAGATCTCGCTCCGATGATTGCCGGGGCGCCGGGTTCGGTGCTGTCAGCCGTACCGCCGCAGTCCAAGACCGTCAACTCCTGCCATGCGGTAGAATCGGTGCTTCTGGTCTGGCACTTGATGCCCGGACTGCTGTCGTTGCGATAGGCCACCCAGAGCCGGTTCTGGCCGAGGTCAAGACATGGCAGGTCACCGCCATCCAGGTTGGTTCTGGTCCACTGGTCAGTGCCGGACGGTGCTTCGGCGTAATACACCGCTCCGGCCTGGGTATGATAGACCATGTGCAGAGTCGTGCCGTTGGAGCCGGTCTGCTTGACCAGTTTCCGGCCGTTATTACTCTCAGTGGCATTGGCTGCTGCGGCCGAGCGGTCGAAGTTGCGGTCAGAATAGGCTTCAAGCCAGGTATCGCCGCCTGACTTACAGGCCCAGATGCCGCGCACCCGGAGCCGGTCCCGGGACGGACCATCGGTCACCGAGGTATCGGCAAGGACATGCGGGTGATTCGCGATAGAGTCGGTTTGGGACAAGTCGGCAATCGAGTCCCGGACCCGGGCGCGAATATGCCAGTTGTTGGCCGTTCCCTCAGACCAGGCCGCAACCTCGTTTGTCGAGAGGACCGGAAAGTCCTTGGGCACCAGGTTGTCGTTGGAAACCGGAGACCCGCCGGTCCAGTTGCTGTATGTGGTGGCAACGTCATGCGAGACCCGCATGATGGCGGTGTTGCCATTGACTGTCCGGCGGAAGACCAGCCAGACCCGGTCTTTGAACTGCTCCAGGTACGGGTGAACCGCAACAACGATACCCCCGCCAAACTGCTTCGCGCTGCTCCAGAACGAGGTTTGGGCCGAGACCGTGTCATATCGGGCAGTTCGGTAGCAGGTAGTAGTATTCCGAGAATAGGCCGCGTGCAGGGTGTCCGTGTACCCACCGCTACAGAGTGTAACACAACTATCCCGGTCAGTCGGAATCGAGACCTTATCCAGGGTGTCGAAGCAAGCGCTCAGGGTATCCCAGCGGGCATGGAGAATGAAGCTCATGGGATTCCCGCTCTGGTACACCGGAAACACAACCTGGCCCAATGCTGCGGATGTCCCTTTCCACTGACCTCGACTCTGAAACACGGTCAGGGCCGCCGGACCCACATGCTGGCCTAAGGCCGGCGTGAAGATGACCTTGGTCCGCCACGCAGACCCGTTGTATACCATGCCTATGACCGTGTCGCCCCTGGTAAAGGTCACCCAGGGTGACCCGCCTGCCAACCCGATAGCAGGATACTTTCCCGTCGTCAATGAATCCCAGCCGCTGGTTGCGGAATCGAGGCTGCGGCAGTAGAAGACCAGCGGATTGCCGGATTCGCTGAATTCGGCTACGGCCTGAATCGGACTCGAACCCGTAGCCCGGGCCATCGTCCGAGGCCCATTGACGCCGCCCTGACTGCCCAGAATCGGCAGAATGTGAAATAGGCGGAACCGCGAGTTATTGTCCCAGTTGAGCTCAACGAAAACCCGGCCCTCGTTCACCACCGTCTTGACCATCTGGTCGTTCGAACCGCTAATCTGCCATACGTCGTCGCCCTCGACCCTCGCGGTATCCCCGGGTTGAATGATCGACGGACAAATCACCTGTGTGGCCTGGGTTCCGTTCGCATAGAACTTCAGGAGCGTCAGCGCCTGCCCACCCCCGGTCGCAGCATTGCCGACATTGCGAATCCTCGCCCACAGCCGCCTCTTCTGCGGCGTAACCGACCCGGGCACAAACGAAGTCCAGATCGAATCCACCGCCAAATCCGGACGGGAGGGCGTTTCCGACGGATTCTCGAAGACATAGACGGGAATGGTATCAACGTTGATTTGGAACCAACCATCGGCCCCGGCGTGGACGACATACCGGTGCTGATTATCGCTCCCGGCCCGTTTCAAGTAGTTCGTGTCCAGCAATTCAGTCCGGATTGGCACTTTCAGCGAAACCGCCCCCGCGCCCGTCTCGTAGTTGCGCCATGCCACCCAGGTCTTCTTCCCGTTCGCCGTGTCCTCAAGTTCATAGACCCGGGAGACCGAATCGGTCGCCGGGTTGCCGGACAAGACCCTACCGTTCACTCGCTTGCCCGCCAGTTCCTCGGTCATCTGCTGAAAGGCATAGTAGCAGGGCATCCTCTCAATGCTGAACCCCGAAGAGTTGTCCGTGATCCGGATGAGAACCGTCTTCGAAGTCGAGTCGGCCCAGAGGGGAATCCAGAATACTCGGTCGTAGAAGTTCAACGGGCTGCCAGCAAGGCTCAGCGTATACGTCTCGGGTAACGAGATAGCGGCCTGAATGCCGTCCTGTCCGTATGCGGCCTCGGTCACCAACAGTTGCTTGCCTTCGTCACCGTGGATTCGCCTCACCGTCCGGATTGTGTCCAGGTCGCTGTCAAACGTACCGGGGTGCAATCCCGGCCAGTCGGCCTGGTAGGGGTGCACGGACGCGCCGGAGTCCATCCCGCCGCACCCGCCGTATTGATAGAACCCGGCCAGCCAGGCTGCCCCATCCACGGTGCCATCAGAGCCTGAATGGTCAAATACGTCGCCCAAGCCCCCGCCGACAATCATGCGCACCCCAGGGTCAGCCGCGCGAGCTGCGGAACAGGCGACCACGCAGAGCCGGGCGTACAGGTACTCCGCCAGTCCGACCGTGTCACTGCCGAACTGGGCGCGGAGACTGTCGTAGCCCCGCTTAGGCGGCCGCCACCACTGAGGTTCGTTCCAAACCTCCCAATCATGTACCCCACAGGTCGCGTAACGACTCACCGCAGAGTAGACGAACTGCCCGTAGTAGTTGCTTGGGCTGAGCGGCGCAGAATCGAGGTTCAGCGGCGGGTAGCAGTTGAGCACCCAGCTTTCGGTATCTGGCGGCTCCCCCGTGTCCGACGATGCCCACGCCGGCGCACATCCCAGGATGGGCATGAGATGGATTCCATGACTGTCCGCCGCCGCGACCAGACCATCCATGTGCGACCAGTCGAAGGAATCCTGGCGCACTGCCTGCACCTCATACCAGTCCGGGCCATCCCGGCACCATCGGATGCCCGCCGAATCCAGGCAGGTCAGCAACGAATTGAGTGGGCCGGGACGCGTCCCGAACCACCGCTGAAGGTCGGCATTTATTCCGAAGAACTCCCTACTCACCGCCCGACTCACCCCCTCAATCCTCGCGCAAAGGTCGGGCGAGTAGACTTGCGGCGGCGGCTGGAAGCTGCCGCCCGGAACCGAGATGATACCGTACTGATACGGGTCCCAGGGCGAGTAGTAGAAGTTGATTGAGTCACCGTCCGAATGCGTGACCTTCAGGCAGTACGTTTTGCCCTTGATGAGCTTCGGCGCGCCTGGATAAGGCGTGAGTTCCGCCCGAGTGTACTTATAGTGAACCGAATCTCCGGCGTGCGCGAATCCTCGATATAGAACTGGCCCATTCGGGCCGTCCTTGATGTCGAGCTGATACTGCCCGCCTGTATCCGCCGCCCCGACAAAGAACTCAGCCCACAATAGCGAATCCGCCGTGCAAACGAAGCTCTGAGAAACGTAGCCTTGCTGACCTTGCAGGGTCCAGCCATTGACGTTCTGGTAAACGTCAACGTCATACACGCGGGTCGCTCCGAGCACAATCCCGGGAAGCACCACTGCCAGCAGTTTCAAACCCGTCGCTTTGCGCATTTGCGCCTCCTCGTCAACCGACCACTAACTTGACTCTTGCGGCTCCAGCCCTACTTCTCCAAGTGAGGAAGTATAGGCCGGGTCTCACTCCTGTCAAGTCGAATCTAGTCCTGCCTCCGTCCGAGACCGGAACTCGCCTGGCAGTCAGCCGACGACCAGTGAGGTCATAGAGCGACAAGACCCCACTCTTACAGCCGTCAGCTTCGAGGAGGACCTCGACGCAGCCCTTTGCCGGGCTTGGCCAACAGCTAATCTGCGGCTCAGCCCTGCGGTTGAGGTCTCGTGTCGACTCGACAACGGCTGTCGAGGCAGTATCGAAGATGCACACCCCAGCGGCGCGGCACGCGGCATAAACGTACCTGCCATCATAGAATACGCCACGCACGCGGTCCGGTGTAGCGTACTGCCCGGTCAGAACCGGATGCGCCGGGTCCGAGATGTCGAACACTCGAAAATCGTAGCACCCCACGTAGGCGCGATTGCCGCTCACGACCACGTCGTACCCCTGCCCATTCAGGCGGGCCCACCCGACCTCTCGCGGGCTCAATGGGTCTGCCACGCTGAATACGCACAGTGATTCATAAGCGTGGGAGAGATAGGCAAACGTATCCTGCACGGCCACGCTCCAGCAGTTGCTAGGCGTTCGGCTCACGACCCACGGATGTGCCGGGTCAGCAATGTTGACGATGTTCAGGTCCGATGCTACGTAGGCGAACGTGTCCTGCAAGCTCAATCCGCCGCCGCCGTTCACCAACCCGCAACTCCCCACCAGCCTGGGATTCCGCGGATTTGCGATGGAGAAAATCTCGAGCTTCCCATCTTCTGCCACGTAGGCGAGCGAGTCTCGCACTTCGATTGCCACTCCTGGATTCCAGGTCAAACGCCCACCGAGAAGCGTTGGGCTTTCGGGTGAAGACACATCCAGCACGCGCAAATTGAATGGCGCCCACATCTCGGTCAACAGGTAAGCGAGAGTGTCACGAGCGCTGACAGCGTCGGCACGAGCCCCATTGATTCCGGCTCCGAAGTCCGCTGTGTCGTATTCCCCAACCTGATTCGGAACTGCTGGGTTCGTGACGTTGAGAATCTTCGTTCCTGCCAATTGGTCGGCGACATAAGCTCGATTGCCGTTGGCATAGACGTCTTTTGCTACATCTGCGCCCGGGACGAGTGTGTCCAGCGACGGATGAACCGGGTCGGTTATGTCCAGGACCCGCAGCCCATCCCAGCTTGCTGCAAGAAAGCTCGAACTGAAGGGACTCCGGGTCCAGACGCCAAGCCCGCCTGGAGTGTAACTGCCGACAACCGAGGGGAAGCTCGGAGTGGAGACGTCCACGATGTAGTAGCCGGGCAGGTAGACGAAGTAACTGAGTTTGAACAGGTCATAGGACGCAATGCCGTTGATGTAGCCGACTTCTATTGGCAAGTACGGGTCTGAGACATCGGCAATCCGAAATGAGTTCGGACTCGCGCTGGCCGTTGTGTAGTAGCAATACCCGCTGTCAATCAGGACCGCTCCGGTCTGCGCCCCAGTCAATATTGTCGCCTGATGCGGGTTCATCGGGTCCGTGGCATCAATGACGTACAAGCCCCAGCGGTCACAGAGATAGGCAAAGCTTGAGTCTGCGGCAATGTAATATCCGCTGTCGGCACAAGCACCGAGTCGCTGGAAGCTGTCCGGTGCGACTATCCGATATGCCTTGAAGCTGTCGGCGTCAATGGTATAGGCCATCGTGTCGGCGATGCACATGTCAACCACACTGATAGGCAGGTACTTGATTCTCGTGACGCTTGCCGGATTGGCGACGTTGAAGACCTCAACGCCACCCTGCAGGACTGCATACAGCAGGGAGTCTTTGAGTATCACCCGGTCTACGACATACCGGCATTGAATCTCATTTACGATTCTCGGGTTATGGGCATTGACGCAGTTGAAAACTGCGACTTCACTACCCAGGGCCAGATAGACCAGGGTATCCCGACCCGTGACACTGGCCGCCGGTCCCCGACCCCATTTCCCGACCAGCCGGACGTTCAGGGATTCCGGCTCACTCAGATGCTGGTCGAACGGCCCCAGCCTCGGCTCGCCCTTGAGCCGGTTGTAGTACTGAATCCTCGGCGGCAGTCCTCTATCCGCCTCCTCCCGCATCGCCGGCCAGTCCTTGGCCAAGCCCAGTGTTCCGAGTAAAAGTAGTATCACTAACACGGTCTTTGTTTGCATGACTACCTCGCTTTGAACGATGTTAGTCCGAACCGAATCCAAGTCAAGCGGCCACTTCGCCTCGGATTCCGTCAAGGTCAGACCTCGACGCTCTTGCGCGTCGGTTGCATCGCAAGTACACTGTGGCGTGTCTGAGTATGTGATTGCCCAAGACGAACTAGCACTGGTCGATAGGAAGGTTGAAACTTGAAGAAACGAAATCCTGTAGCTGTCAGCACGGCGGGCGAAGAGGCCGCCGGTTTGTATGCCGTAGTCCAGCAGCAGTTCGCCAAGGCTGCGGACCTGATGAAACTCGACCCGACTGTTCGGAAGATACTGTCGGTTACCGAAAATGAGATAGTCGTCCACTTTCCGGTGAAGATGGATGATGGCCGAACCGAAGTCTTCGCCGGCTACCGGGTCCAGCATAACGGCGTGCTCGGCCCGTACAAGGGCGGCCTGCGGTTTCATCCGGCGGTCAACATTGACGAGGTCCGCGCCCTGGCCAGTTGGATGTCCTGGAAATCCGCGATTGCCGACATCCCTTTCGGCGGAGCCAAGGGCGGTATACAGATGGACCCCGGGAAATACTCGAAACGCGAGCTTGAGCGTATCACGCGTCGCTTCACCTACGCGCTGGGCAACAACATCGGACCCGAATACGACATCCCGGCGCCCGACGTCAACACGAACCAGCAGATAATGGCCTGGATTCTCGACACCTATCTCTCGACGATGCCGCCCCATGAGCGGAACCGCAACATCCACGTCGTCACCGGCAAGCCGATTTCGTCCGGCGGCAGCCTGGGCCGGAACAAGGCAACCGGGCAGGGCGTAGTCTACAACATCGAGCAGTGGGCGAATGACCGGAACTTCGACCTGTACAACGCCACCTATATCGTCCAGGGCTTCGGCAATGTCGGCTCCTGGTCGGCCCGGTTGATGAAACCGCACGGCTCAACCCTGCTGGCGGTCGAAGACCACACTGGAGCAATCGCCAACCCGAAGGGCATTGACCCGGACGAGCTGGCGGCACACGTGCAGGAGAAAGGCGGTGTTGCCGGCTTCCCCGGAACGAAAAAGCTCACGCATGACCAGTTCCTGGCGACCAAGGCCGACATCTTCATCCCCGCGGCGCTCGAGAACGTCATCACCGCGCGTACCGCGCAAAGGCTCAAGGTCAAGCTCGTAGCCGAGGGCGCCAACGGTCCGACTACCCCGGAAGGCGACCTCGCGTTGCAGAAGAAGAGCATCGCGGTTCTGCCCGACATCCTCTGCAATTCCGGCGGCGTGGTGGTCAGCTACTTCGAGTGGCTCCAGAACAAACGGAGCGAGGCCTGGGACATTGATGAAGTTGACCGCAAGCTGCACCGCATCATGATCAACGCCTATAACCGGGTCCGCGACGCGGCAAGGGAATTCCGGACCGACTGGCGCACCGCAGCCTACATCGTCGCGCTCCGTCGCCTAGAGAAGACCTACAAAGACCGCGGCCTCTTCCCGTAAGACGGCTCGCCGGCGGCCGCGGAGATTCGACTCGACCCTCTGCTATTCCGGCGACAGGCAGAAACCGCAGCAACGAAACAGCCCGGCCTCGCGCCAGTTCAACTTCTGCCGTTCGCGTCTTCAGTAGGAGGTCACTCAGGCGCACGGAAATTCCTCTTCTTTGTGGTCTTTGTGCCTTCGTGTCTCAAGTTCGGATTCCGGAACCAACGTCGCTCTTGCGCTGTCCGTTATTGGGCGTATAATAGGCCGACCCCGGATTGGGGTACGCAAGAAACGGTCGGATAGGCACGAGAACGCTAAATGCACAGGAGGCGGTTGTGAAGATGGTCAGGCTTCTGTTTCTGCTTCTAGTCGGATTTCTGTCGCTCGCCGGAGCGCAGCCGGACCCGGGTGAGTTGGAGGAACCGGAGCAATACACGATTGACGAAATCATGGAGGCAATCCGCGACGAACAGGGCGTGGACCGTGATGAACAACTTGAGCCCCATGCCGTTGACCCGGGACTGCTCGAAATGCTGGGTGACGCGCTCCTGCACAAATGGGTCATCATCGCATCGCTGCGCGCCACCGTCGAGGACGTCGCCCGCCGGCTAACAGGCTCCAGCCCGCGCCGCCAGCACATCCAGCTCGGTCTGTCATACGTCAGCTCAAAGGTCATGGGCATACTTGCGCTGTTCGAAGGTGCCGGTGAAGCCGGTTCGAAGGAGCTGATTGAACCGGGTGGCGGCGGGGATGAGGAAGGCGGAGGAGGTGGAGGCGAGATCGGTGAAGGTGGAGGCGAAGAGGGCGAAGGCGAGGAAGGTAAAGAGGGAGAAGGCGAGGGTGAGGAAGGCGAAGGCGAAGAGGGCGAAGGCGGCGGGTCAGGCGGATTAGGCGGCCGCGGCGGCGGACTGGCGGGTATCGAACGGAACCGGAGCGGCGGCGCGGCTTCGCAGTCGGGTGAAGGCGGCGCGCTTGCCGGTCGCGGGGGCAGCGCATCGGGTGGCGCATCTTCGGGCGGCACAGCCCGGGGCGGATACTCTGGCAGCAGCGGAAGCCGAAGCGGCAGCGCCGGTCGCATGTCCCTGGCCGAGCGTCGCGCAGCCGCCGGAACTCGCTCCCGCGGCACCGGCCGTAGCGGCTATTCGAGCGGGTCCGGCGGTGTCGGCGGCCCGGTCGGGCACCTGGCTACCGCGGATCAGGAATACGGGTCAGAAGACCGAACCCGGTACCGGGGCGGGTCCGGCAGCGGTAGCGCAGGGTCGGGCCGCCTGTCGGCAGATGAAGAAGGTGGTTCTTCGGCCCGCGGCTCGCGCGGGTCATCCGGTCGTCGCAGCAGCGGCAGCACCAGCGGCACCGGTTCACCGCTGGGCGAAATCCTGGGCGAAACACGGAACCTGAGCTGGGTCGTCGTCATAATCGCCCTTGCCGTGATTGGCACGCTCATCGCCACCACGGTGCGCGTTGTCCGGTTCTTCAAGCGTGTGAAGAAAGGACGCCAACCCGCGGTCCAGCCGGTGACGATCCGGGTCGAGGACTCGGCGCTGCGAATCCTCAAGGAACGGTTTGCCCGGGATGAAATCACGCGGGCGGAATTCGAGGAGAAACGGCGTCACCTCGATGAACTCAGCCGAACTGGCGACGAACCGGAGCCACCCGAGTCGAAGAAGCGTCAGCCCGTTGCGGAAGACGTCGGCGGCGACATCCTGGCTCCCTGACCGATGCCGCATTCCCGGAATCCGAGTTTGAAACACAAAGACACAATCAGAGTCCGGAGTCCGGATTCTTCGTGTCTTGGTGCCTTGGTGTTTAGGTTCCGGACTTCGGATTCGCGTTTTCGCCTTCTTGTGTCTTAGTGCCTTGGTGTTTGAAGTCTATCTCGGAATTCGGGACATTCGCCGTGCTTGACTTTGAAGCTGCCGATTCTAGAATGTCTCCGAGTCGGGCGTTGCTCCTGTCGAACCGAGAAGGACGCTCGCGATGAAAGTGTGAGAAACACAGGGAGGAAATCAGTATGGCCGACAAGCTGAAGTGCCCGAAATGCCCGGGTGGTGTTGAATTGGAGCGCATCTCGTTTGACCTGATTGACGTTGACCAGTGCCCGCACTGCGAAGGTGTCTGGTTCGACCACTTCGCCCCGGAACTCCAGACGATTCTTGAACAGGGACGCGACCATGTCCCGGCCGAACTGAAGGACGCACTGGAGCTCAATTCGGGCAAGCTCACGCCGACGGACGCGAAGGGTGCCGAGCATCACTGCCCGCGCTGCGACATCAAGCTGCGTACTTACTGGTATGCCTCGGAAGTCGGCCAGTCGTTCCAGATTGACGGCTGCCCGGCCGGCGACGGCGTATGGTTTGACGACGGCGAACTTGGCAAGGCGTTCAAGTTCCTGGCGCACGCCAAACAGGCCCTGGCCGACTACTACCGGCACAACGGAATCCTCGGCAAGGTCAACGACCTGCGGAAGAGCCGCGGCAAATCCTGACCCTGAGCCGACCGCGTGGCGTCCGCGGTCGGAGTCCGGCTCCGAACCGGTAACGTTACTTCTCGACCGGCTTCGGTTCGCCCTTGGCCCGCAGACCCAGCCGCTGCACCTTGTGGTACATGGTTGTCCGCGTGATTCCCAGTACCCGGGCCGCCTCCGAGAGATTCCACTTCACGGCCTCGAGCACGGCCACGATATGCATCCGCTCGACTTCCTGCAGCGACAGGTTCGCGCCAACGGTCCGCTTCCCCCCGGTCTCGGCGCGGTGCAGGCTCTCGGGCAGGTCGGCCGGCACAATCTGCTCGCCGGTGCCGAGTACGACCGCCCGCTCAATCGCATTCTCCAACTCGCGGACATTGCCCGGCCAGTCATAGCGCAGCAGCAGGTCCATCGCCGCGCTGGAAATCCCGGTGATTTCCCGCTTGCCCTCGTGCTTGTGCTTGTCCACGAAGTGCCGCGCCAGAAACGGAACGTCCTCGCGCCGCTCGCGCAGCGCCGGCACGTAGATCGGCACGACGTTCAGCCGGTAGTACAGGTCCTCCCGGAACTTGCCCGCCTTGACTTCGTCTTCCAGGTTCTTGTTGGTTGACGCGATAATCCGGGCGTCCATCTTGATCAGCGTCGTCCCACCCACCCGGCGGAATTCCCGTTCCTGCAGCACCCGCAGCATGTCCACCTGCGCCTCGAGATTCATCTCGCCGATTTCGTCCAGGAACAGCGTCCCGTCCGCGGCCAGTTCGAACCGGCCGATCTTCGTTTTGTTCGCGCCGGTGAACGCGCCCTTCTCGTAGCCGAACAATTCGCTCTCAATCAACGTGTCCGGAATTGCGCCGCAGTTAAGCGAAGTGAATGGCCGGTCCCGGCGCGACCCGGAGAAGTGAATCGCACGGGCAATCAGCTCCTTCCCGGTGCCCGAGTCGCCCTGGATGAGCACGGTCGCGGTCGAATCCGCCACGCTCTCAATCCGTTCGAAGATGCGCTTCATGCCGTAGCTCGTGCCGATGATGTTCCGCGTGCTGTAGCGCTTCTTCAACTGCTCCTTCAGCTTGACGTTCTCCTCGACCAGCTTGCGGTGCTCGACAATCCGCTGGATGATGAACCCGAGCTCTTCGAGATTGAACGGCTTCACCAGGTAGTCGTAGGCTCCTTCCTTGATCGCCCGCACCGCGTTCTCAATTGTCGCGTAGGCGGTCATGATGATCACCGGCAGGCCGGGATTCGCCTGGTGCGCGCGGCGCAGCACCTCGATGCCGTCAATCCCGGGCAACTTCAGGTCCACCACCGCAATGTCGTAGCTGCCGTCGCGCAGCGCCTCCAGCCCGTCCTCGCCGCTCATCACCGACTTGACCGGAAACCCCTGTTCCTCCAGGTAGGTGACGACCGTCTCGCGCATCGTCAATTCGTCTTCCACCACTAAAATCCTGACGTCCTTCATCCGCTGCTCCTTGACTTCGCCCGGGGCAGCTTGATGACGAAGCGCGTGCCCCGGCCCGGTTCGCTCTCAATCTCAATCTTGCCGTTGTGCCGGTCAATGATGCCGTAGACCACCGACAACCCCAACCCGGAACCGCCCGACTTGGTCGTAAAGAACGGGTCGAATATCCGGTTCAGATTCTCGGTGCTGATGCCGGCCCCGGTGTCCGCGAATTCGGTCACGACCCACTCGCCCTGGCGCAGCGTCCGAATCACGAGCCGACCCCCGCCCGTCATAGCCTCGTAGGCGTTCAGCACAACGTTCCGGAAAGCCTGCTTCAACTGCTCCCGGTCCGCATTCACCTCGGGCAGTCGGTCGGCCAGCTCGCGCCGCACTTCGACCCGGCGCCGCACGACCTCAGGTTCAAGCAGCACCATCGTCTCTTCGACTACCGCATTGATGCCCGTGAGCGCGAACTTCGCCTCGGTCTCGCGGGAAAAATCCAGGAAGTCCCGGATGGTCCGGGCCGTGCGGCGGCATTCCTTCTCGATTGAGTTCAGGAACCGGTTGAAATACTCCGGCTCGAATTCGCCCCGCCGAATTTTGCCCTGCATCAGGGTCGCGCAGTTCATGATGCTGTTAATCGGATTGTTGATTTCGTGCGCAATGCCTGCCGCCATCCGGCCGGTCGAGGCCAGCTTCTCGGCCCGGGTCAGTTCCTTCCGCTGTTGCTCGAGCTGGGCGTCGCCGCGCCGGATGCGGTCCACGACCAACGTCGAGGTTGCCACCACGAATCCCAGCACCACGACCATTGCCAGAATCGTAAACAAGACCACCCGCCGTTGGATGTCCCGCATCGGCCGCAGCGCCTCGTCCCGGTCCTGCTCGACCAGCAGGCACCAGTTTCGGTCCGGCAGATACAGATAGCTGCCCAGCACTGTCTCGTTCCGGTAGTCGCGGTAGATACCCACGCCCTGGCGGTTCTTCAGGCAATCCCGGAATCCCTGCGTATTCACCTTCTCGCGCAAACGGACGCCGTGCCGGAACCGGGTGTCGGTCAGGAAATAACCGCTCGAATTCACCAGATAGGCCTCGGCGGTCTTGCCGATGTGAATATCGGACGCGATGCTGTCCAGTTGCAGCAGGTCGATTCGCGCCATCAGCACGCCGTCGGGCCGCTTGGCAGAACCGGACGCAGTCCGAATCGGCGCGGCCAGGAACATCTCCGGCTCAGTGTCCGGCGGCATTATCTGCACGTCGGAAATCGTCACGTCACCGGAAAGGGCATAGCTGAAGTTCGGGCAGACCCTGCCGGCAAGAGCCTTCCCCTCGGTGCTAACCAGGCGCTCCCCGGACAGATTCGCAACGCAGACCTCAGAGTAGTAGCCATACGTGCGCTTGATTGCCTTCAAGAAACGCTCGGCCTCCGGGCGTGCCGCCTCATCGTGGACTGCGTCCCGGACTGCCTCCACCTCGCTCATTCCCCGGGCATCGCTGGCCCGCTCATGCAACCACTGACTGATACGCGCCGCCTTGTCTACCGTGGTCTGGAACAGGTTGTTGGTGATGGATTGGTACAAGACCGAACGAAATCCGAGCAGCGAAAGGTGGGAAATGACCAGAATCGGCACGAGCGAAAGCACGGCAAAAGCGAGACTTATCACAATCTGCCAGCCAACGTACTTACGCATGAGTGTATAGATATTATACGTCCACTTTCTGATGTCAAGACTCAAGCCCGGTCTGGAGCGCCTCGGCGGGGGCGCTTCAGTTTCCGGGCCTCGCCTGCTCGCTTGAGGTCTTCTCCTGCATTCTCCCCAACGGGGTGACAGAAAGGCAGGCGCGAGTAGCGCCGGACCTTCCGTCATCAGGGGCAAAGCCCTGTGATACGGGGCTTGGGGAGAACGCTGCTTCGGAAAGGTGAAACCTCGAAGCGTTACGAGAGGAATCCTGATTTCGAGCTTCAGCCTCAGATGTCTGGTTGCCGACAATGAGACAAATCTGTCTCATTGGTAAACAAGATTGTCAACTGATACTCTCACGCTGCAACAGACGTATTTGCGAGGCTTAGGTCTCGATAGCGGTCGGCTCCAAGCGTTTCCAGCTCGGAAACATGCGTAATCGAACACCTCCCGGTTCCTGACCGGAACTCATAACAACCGCAATTTGAGCTAGATAGTCAACAGAGTGGTTGCTGCCTCGCCGCTCAATAACACGACCACCGCGAATGCTACTACGTAGAGGGTGAGTTGACTAATTCTGTTGCAAGATTGGGCCATTGCAGGTGATTGTTCGGCGAAGCCGGATGAAGGCGGTTGCCCTGAGGAATGTGGATTCAGGGTTGTTCA
>Ga0315288_10005556_pt1 | contig 16019 bp, 14 predicted proteins | sample YL17G11_20_MG_FD_203454 | JGI IMG/M metagenome (GOLD analysis project Ga0315288, IMG submission 203454) | Sediment microbial communities from Yellowstone Lake, YNP, Wyoming, USA - YL17G11_20 | ecosystem: Environmental > Aquatic > Freshwater > Lake > Sediment | place: USA: Wyoming | collected...
ACCACTTGGCGGTTAGCCCGTTTTTTATTGTTGGTAACATAATAATGTCCTTTTTATTTATATTATACCTTAAAAAATGTTACCGAAATACTGAACACTTACAGTAGGTCACCTACTAGGTAACCCCCTAGGTAACCTACCAGACAACCTACCAGGTAACCGAGTAGGTTAAACCCTCCCGAGGCTTCCAAAGTTACCAAAGCTCGAAAATAAATTTATTAACTATTGATTTCGTGGGTTCTCAAAGATTTTTCTATAAATCTGTCTAATCGGTCTAATCCGTGGTTAAATTTTCTCTATTGCTCTCTATATCTCTGTGGCGAGTTCTTTTTCAGTTCTTAGGTTTCTTATCCAACCTGCCGTTTGGTTTGGTCTTCTTGTGATATTCCAGGAATTTTATAGGTTTGAAAGCTATCAAGTTTTACTTCATCAAATAAACCACCAATCTTACTGGCATATTTCTTTATTAGACTCTGTGACATCGCTCCGCGACTAAAGTTGTCCGCTTCGTCTTTCGGCACACCAAAATATTTTCCATTGGAAATTCTGGCAATTGTTAATCCCAGTTTTGAACCATGATTCGACTTTTCGTCATCTATATTATGATAAGGATTGATAACGACAATCGGGATTTTCTCCCGTTTATAGAGATTAGTTATTCTTAGGACATCCTGATAGGCAGGTTCTTCGAAGATATCTTTATATTTATGAGTTAATGGTTCTGGATAGCAATCACTCACCAAAACTGCACAGGGTATCATTTCCCGTTCTTTTCTCAATTCTTCTTTTAAGGTAATAAATGCCTTTTCTAATCCCGATGCAAGAGGTGTCAAGCCCGACGGTTCAATTCTGACCAAAGCACCAAGCACGAGTTGATAATTTCGCGTCGGATGAATCAAAATCTGTGCTTTATTCTCTTTGAACACGACCAAACCAATCTTATCTTTTTTGCGGTAAGCATCGCGATAGAGTAAAGCAAGAGTATGAGCGATTACGCTTAAGAAATGACGCGTTGAGGCACTCGCATCTATAATTAGGACAAGTGTCATTGTAACTTTTGCATGCATCTGCCATATTTTTAAATCGTCTCTACTTAAAGTCAGTTTATGGTTAGTAATATGATAATGACCGCTCATCACCGCGGATTTAATTGTTGGGATTATTGCAAAACTATAACCATTTTGATACGGAATTGTATTAATTCTACGGCCTCGGTCACTTGATAGTTGTGAATGTTGATGCCGTCCTAAATATGCTTTTACTTTTGGGTTTTTGATTTGTGATTCAAGATTAAATCCGGTAATGAAATTTCTGAGGGCACTAAAGATTTTTCTAACATCGACAAGATGGGCATCGACAAAAGGAGCTTTTAGGAAAGATAATTTGAATTTCTTCTTACTTTTTGGTTTCTTGGCTTTTTTTAGGTATAAAACTATTTTTTTTTATCTTGAGCTTCGCTTGTCTTGAAAACTTCCCCTCCTCGACCCCGATATTTTGCTAAGGTCTGGTGAAAAGAATTTTCAATCTCGTCTTTGGTTGCGGGTGATTGAAAACCACCTTTTCTGGTTCGGTGACTTAAAGTTAAAATCGATGATTTTAAAATATCTTGCTCGGAAACAATGGTTCTGCTATCATAAGCGGCAATGGTCAGTGCGGTCTTGGCAATGATTACATCTGGTCGCATACCATCTACCTCAAGTTTAGCACAGCCAGCGGCAATCGCATTCAGTAATGATTCTGAAATTGAAACGTTTGGCAATATTGCCTTGGCTTGGCTTATTTTTGATTTCAATGTTTCCTGTTCGGAAGTAAACATCTTGGTAAAACCATTTGGGTCATTTTCGAACATTAGATTTCGTTTTATCACTTCGACTCGTTGTGATTCATCGGTAATCGTTTTTGCTTCAACCGACAAAGCTAAACGGTCTAATATCTGCGGTCTGAGTTCACCTTCTTCTGGATTCATACTGCCAATCAGAATAAACCGCGCCGGATGTGAAACTGAGATATTTTCCCGTTCGATTGTATTCCAACCAGACGCAGCAGCATCGAGAATATCATCGGTAATATGGTCAGGCAAAAGATTTATTTCATCGATATAAAGAATATTTTGGTTTGCCATTGCCAATACACCGGGTTGTAAAGCTTGGATACCTTTAGTCATAACCTGTTCGATATTCATTGAGCCGATTAAACGGTCTTCGGTCGTCCCTAAAGGAAGGGTGATTACTTTCATTGGTCTTGTTTTGGATATCAGATTTGCTTTTTTTCGGCAATCGCTACATAAATTTGTCGGGTCATTAGGATTACAATGAAACGGACAATCCTTAGCAACAGTTATTTCAGGTAAAATATCGGGCAGAGAATAAACAAAAGAACTTTTGCCAGTGCCTTTTGCACCTCTTATTAATAAACCGCCAATCCTGGGATTGATTACATTTAATAGAAGAGCAAGTTTTAAGTCTTCCTGATTGACAAAAGCACTAAAAGGAAAAAGTACTTTTACTACGTTAGAAATATCCGATGTTCTTGTGCCTTTTTCGTAATCCATTTTGATTTCTACTTTATTTTCGATAATTTCAAATGGGGTTTGCCATTATCCTATCTGAAAAATATTATTTATCAATTCTTCTTGTGTTTTAGTCAAAACGACATTTCTACGTGACGCTACAATTTTAGCAGTAGCGATTGCTTTTTCTAATTGCCAGCGTTTGCCCTTAGACCAGCAAAAATTAGGAACAGATTTAAGATTCGCACGTGGCTCAAAAACATTGGCAAACATTCCAATTACTGCACCAGTTGGAATCATTGTGCCAATCGCAGTTTTAGCATGGTCACCGATAAAACAACCTACTTTCATCTGTCCCGTATCAATGTTTTTGTTTCCAAGCTTAACTTTTATGGTTGAATAGTTATTCTTTAAATCAGAATTGGTTGTGCCAGCGCCCAAATTTACCCATTCGCCAACATACGAATGACCGATAAATCCATAATGGTGTTTATTAACAAATCCCTGAAAGATTGAATCCTCAACTTCGCCGGTCACTCGGCAATTTTCACCGATTGTGCTAGCGGTAATTTTCCCATGGTCGATTATCGTGTTTTTGCCAATATATGCTGGTCCAGTAATTTTTGATTGTGCAAGAATCCGGGCGTTACCATCAATATAAATCGGTCCTGGATGCAAATCGATTGCGGCGCCACGTTCAATTTCTGCACCATTGCCTAAATAAAGATTTAAAATATCGCCAATAATGAATGCATCGGAGCTGAGCGTTCCCAAAATTGTCGGCTGAGCAAAATCTTTTACGAGTTCTTGCGGATTTAGTCTGATTAAATCCCAAGGATATTTTACACTAATTGCGTCAACTTGTCTCTTTGGTAATTGCCAATCAAAAATAATGTTTTCGGATATGGTTTCGTTCGTGTAAATCATGCCAATACTGTCAATGATTCTATTGTTTTGGACTCGGAATCCTATTATATCATTTTCATCAATAACAAAAATTTCTTCTTTTTCAGAAACTTCGATTGGGTGTTTCAATATTGCTCTTGCTGATAAAAATAGTGATAAGGCATTTGGTTCAGTAATTTCGTTAACTTTTATGTGAGCGTAAATTTCTTTAGTTATCGGTGCGATTAGTGGGCGGACTAAAAGACCAAATGTTTCATTTTGATATAACTTTTTTATCTTTCCAAATAGTGATAAACGACCGCAATGCAAGTCAAATACTGGACGGAAATAAACTAATGGTAAGAAATTCCTGTAATGTTCGTCTTCATATATACAAATCATTAATACAGATTAACCGTAAAATAATAAAAGTCAAGAACGAATACTTTACCACAGAGACACGAAGTCACAGAGGACAAAGAGAATTTTTAACCACGAGATTACACAAGATTAACACGAGATTTAATGAAAAGGAATTTAACCACGAAAGCACGAAAGAATATATTAGAACACGAATGAACCCGACAGGGACACATCCTAAAAGGATGTGTCCCTAAGCAGAAATAGCTTTATGTTTTGCCCTTGAATCGTTAAGCGTCGAGCGTCTTGCGTTTTTTCTTAACCGATAAGTTCAAAGGTACTCGGTGCCGTCTTTCGGAATAGTTGGGGATTGGCCCTTAAAGTGGTATCCACGGTCCGGTTTGGGTCTTTTCGACTTGAGCGATAACCCTGTTGCAGGAGTTTTTTGGTCAACTCTTTTACCATCATCGGTCTTTTAGTTCGCTTCAAGACTTCTACAAGCATTGTTCGAACAGGCTTCGCTGCCTTTGGGGGTCTCATTAGTTTGGGCTGCGCTTCAATCTTAGCTCCGAGTAGTCGATTAATTTCATTTTGGACGCTAACTAATTCCTTCTTCAAACTCGTCTCACGAGCTCTCAGAATCTCAATCCTTAGTCTTTTCTCGAGCATCTTTCTGATATCTTCAGAAAGAATTTTGGGATATATGTTCATTCTATCTCCTTTCATCTAAATTATCTTTATTCATATTAAAGTAATAGTTTAGTTTCTTTAAAAACCATAGTAAATTTTAAGAAAAAAAGCGCATCTTGTAAAGTAAAATGTTCGCTGTCCCTAAGTTTAAATAATTTGGCATCTATTTTGTTCGTTGCCTGGAATAATACGGGAAGCGTCCCTGGAATTTTCCGACTTGTGAATACAAGTGAGTAACGAGTAGTGAGCAGCAAGCAGTGATGAGTAGATATAATAACTTTAAGCGTTTCATACGTCTCCTTATTTTTGTATAACTAATTTTTGTGTTATTGTTTGTGAGATTGCCACGCCTTCGGCTCGCAATGACAACGGAGTTGTCACTTGCACAAAATAAACACCGTTCTTTATCCCCGCCAATAAAATTCTTTGGTCTTTTAAACCTTGCAACTCTTCAACTTTAATAACTTTTCCCGTCACATCATACATTTTCAAAATACTGTGGGAGGGGTTTCCCAACCCCGATTGTCGCGACTGAGAAGTCGCTCCCACAAACGGTAAGCGGATAGTAAAAAATGTTTTCGCCGGATTGGGATATACTGAAAAATTATCAATTCCCAATTTGTAGTTTTCGGTTGCTTGTTCAATCCCTAATGCCGGATTTATGCTGATAACGGTATAATCCCAAGCTGAACCGGTACCGATACTCGTTCCGGCAGTATAAATATTTCCATCTGCACCATAGACAATTGCTAATGCATCATCGGTATTATTTGCAGTCCCGTCGTAGCGGTATATCCATCGCTGGCTGCCGGTCGGTGTCAAGCTGACAACTGAAAAATCAGGACCTGAAGCACCTTGATAAAGTCTTCCACAAGCATATATATTACCATCACTACCATAACATAACGAGTTAGCATATTCCACTCCATAATTTGTTCGATTGTAAAGCCACCGCAAAGCTCCGCTATTTGTTAAACTAACTACCGCAATATCATTGTAAGTTGTACTGTTAGTTAAATATCCAGCAGCATAGATATTGCCATCCGCACCATAAACAATTTTATATGCTTCATCTAAATCAACCGCGGTTCCATGAGTACTGTATACCCATCTTTCATTTCCAGCTGGCGTTACACTGAGCACCGTGAAATCGATACCAGAACCAGAGTTTAAGCTTGAGCCGGCAACATAAAGATTACCGTCATTGCCCCAAACTAATGAGTTAGCATCCCCATAGATACGAGAAATTCCGTGATAAGTATAAATCCATCTTTGAACCCCATTTGTATCTAAGCTTACTATTGTCAAATTATGCCAGTATGATGTATCGCATGTAAATCCCGCAACGTAAATATTTCCATCATTACCATAAACAATCGAACGCGCCTCATCATAATTATTAGCAGCACCATTATAGCGGTAAACCCATCGAGATGTTCCGGCAGTGTCCAAACTTATTACAGTAAAATCATCACTGGTATTGATACCATTGCTATATCCGCAGGCATAAATATTACCATCCGCGCCATAAACAACATCGTTTGCTTTATCCGCATAACTAGCCGGTCCGTCATAATGATATTGCCAGCGTGGATTACCTGATGGTGTTACACTGAGAATAGAAAAATCACCATAGACTCTATTACATATTCCTGCGGCATATAAATTTCCATCCCCACCCCACACTAAAGAATAAGCTTCATCATAATCATTCCAACGGTTATAACGATACACCCATCTTTGCGAACCGGTCGGTGTTAAACTTGAGATAATAAAATCGGCATATGTATTAGTACCCCAGGAATACCCAGCCGTATAAATATTTCCGTCTTGTCCAAAAAGCACGGAAGTTGCATAATCAACATCATTAGCTGGTCCATTGTAATTATAGACCCATCGTTGAGTTTGTGCGAAAAACACTATTGGCACTAACATTATAACTAATACAAATAGAATACGTTTCATTACACCCCTTATTTTGTTATGACTAATTTTTCTCTAATCAATTCATCACCGGCTTGTATAAAATACACACCATTCTTTATCCCATCAAGCGAAATTCTAAACTCTTCGTCTTTTGAACCTTTGAGCTTTTCATCTTTAACTATCTTTCCCGTCACATTAAATATCTTTACAACACACTTGTCACCCTGAACTTGATTCAGGGTCTGGGGTAAGCGAATAGTAAAATATGTTTTGGCTGGATTGGGATATACTGAAAAATTATCAATTTTCAATTTATAATTTTCAATTGTTTGTTCTTCGATTCCACTGCCAGTTGGATTTCGCTTATAGTAAATTTCCCAGTTACCATTACGGTCGTCATACCAGATAAGATGGACTTTAGAGCCAGCGGCAGCAATCGAAGGTCCTTCCTGAGTGAAACTATTAGGTGTAAGTATAATGTCTGATTGCCAGGTCAGACCATTGTTAGTTGAATTGCGATAGCCGATATGCCATGGAATAGTGCGAAAATCACGCCAGGCAACATGAATATTATTACCAATAGCACAAATCGTTTGATAATCTGCTGTATATGAAATTTCAGTAAGATAATTTTCTGGTTGCCAGTTTGCACCATTATCAGATGACATCCGATAAAAAATTTGGATTTGGTTATTACGTTGGTCCATCCAAGTGACATGAACATTACTGCCTGCGACTGCGATAACGGGTTGTGTTTGATGAATTGTATCGCTGGTAATGAACCGCTCCGGTTCCCATGATACACCGCTGTTGGTTGAACGTAAATATAGCACTCTTCGGTATAAGTTAGATGGACGGGTACGTACCCAAATCAGATGCAAAATATTACCACTAACCGCAATTGATGGAGCGCCATCTATAATACCATTTGCATCATAAGTTAATCGTTGAGGCACGCTCCAGGTTACACCACCATTCATCGAACTTATAAAAAATAAATCAACGTTATATCCACTCGAAGGGTTATGAGTATAAACTAAGTATACATTATTACCCGATACAGCAAGACAGGGGTCACCAACATTTTGTATACCGGGATTAACAACCGCAACTGCTTGCGACCATGAAACACCGGCATCAGTAGAGCGTCGATACATCAATTTTCTACACCACAGATTTACCCAAACCACATGCACGGTTGAACCAGATACTGCTATTGTATAACTGAGAATATTACAAGTGTCTTGACTGAGCACAATCGGAGCGTTCCAATTAATACCCGCGTTATAAGAGCAAGTATAATAAATTTGCGCAGCACCAGTTTGGTCATCGGTAAAGACAACATGGACTGTATCACCAGATGCAGCAATATTCCAAGCATTATTATAAGCTAAAAACGAATTGCCGGCAGTATTAGTTAATCGCTGGTCGCCTTCCCATTGAGCGAAAACCGGTGTGCTGATTGTTATTAGTAAAATAGTTAACCAAAATAACATTTTATATTGTTTCATATATTTCTCCTTTTATAGATTTTATTTTAACAGACGGTCAAATCGCCTGACACATTCCATTGCCGATTCTTTAGGTCGGACTTCGAAAATATAATATGTATCGGCATTAGCCAAAAATTCAAAATATGGCTTAAAGTCAATATTGCCTTCACCAATGATATTGTGCTGGTCCCATTCACCATTGTTATCGTGAATGTGACAGTTTTTGATGTATTTCCGATTGTTATAAAAGAAGTTATATTCCCGTTCTTTATCAATGCCTTTAAATCGGTTGATATGTCCAATATCAAGCGTTAAGCCGAGCTTGCCACCCAAAAACTGCGGTATTATATTCAGAACAAAGGGATAACGAAATCCACCAACATTTTCAATACAAAGAAAAGTGTTTCGTGATGCAATCTGTCTTAAAGATGCTAACGCATCGTAGATATGCTTTGTGAAATAGTCAGGATATACTTCATGGGTGTATTTTTTTTGGGAAGTCAAGCTAAAACTCATATCAATGCCTAAATGGACAGTTACCCTTTTTACTCGAATTTCGGAAGCATAATCTAATGTTTTTGCCAATGATTTAACGACAAATTTTTGCGCATCTTTATCCGGAATAAATAGCGATAGACCTTCCAGGGCATGAAACTGTAAATTCATTTTATGTCTGTGGATATATTGACTAATTTCTTTTCGCCCGGCACGACTTTTAATCTGCTCAGAGAAATTTACATTATTCAGATTAAGCTCAATAACATTAAGCTTGTTATCTAAACCAAAATCGACCGCATCAATGACATTATCAAAATCAAAAAGGATTTGAATCCCTAAGCGTTTCTTTATTTTCTCAACTGAAAACATAACTGAAAATTATAGAGGATAATTACGATAAGTCAACCCCGCACCTGTTGACACACCCTATATCAAAAGGGATTTTCAACGCAGAGAACACAGAGGTCGCAGAAGTATTTTTCTCTCGGCGTTCTCCGCGCACTCTGCGTTTAATATTCTTCAAGTCAGTATGCATAGGTGCGGAGTCAATCAAAAGAGAGCTCTGAAAAACTCGCTCTCTTGATTACACAGATTTTTGAGAGATTTCACAGATACACGTTTTTATTGGTTTTAATCTGTGTAATCCTGTTTTTAATCTGTGTAATCAGGACTTCTACAGAAGTCTCATAAAAGATGGTTTGACTAAGGAAATTATTTTGGTTATAATTTATTAATAATTTATTAAGGAGAAGAAATGAAAAAGAATAAATTTGTTGTTATCTTAGGAATTATATTTTTATTAGGTAGTCCATTTGCGTATGCGAAAACAATGATTGTTCGTGTGTATGTTAAAAACTATAAGCAATTAAGTAAGCGAATTGATTTTAAATATACTAATATTGAAATTGCTGGTGCAAAACCGAACGAATCGTATGATTTAATTGTTGAATCCGAAGACTATCCAGTTGTAATAGCATCTGGTTTGAGAAATGAAATTGTTGTTCAAGATTTAGAAAAACAGAAAGAAGATGCGCTATTATACAACCGTTATTTGAGTTTGGATTCAATCAACACCTATTTAAGTAACTTTGCAACAACTTACCCTAATATTTGTGTATTAGATAGCCTTGGTCTGTCTTATGAAAACAGACAAATGTACGGGATAAAGATTTCGGATAATCCGAGTATGTCAGAGCCAGTAGAACCAGGTGTTTTCTTTTGCGCTGTACATCACGCACGAGAATGGGCAACTTATGTAACTTGTTTATCAATTGCGGATAGTATTCTTCGTGCTTACAGCACTGCACCGGAAATACAGAATTTAGTTAATAACCACGAAATCTGGATATTCCCGATGATTAATCCGGATGGTTATTTTTATGATTATCCGAACCAACGTTCGTGGCGTAAAAATCGACAGCCATTTGGTGGTTCGATTGGGACTGATTTAAATCGAAATTATCTTGGTGCTTGTAACGGAGAAAGAATGGCGCTCTGGGGAGCTTTGACAAGCGGTGCCCAAAGTTCACATACACCATCGAGTGAAACTTTTATGGGTTCGTATGGGGCATCCAGTCCAGAGATAACCAATGTCATCAATTTTTTTAGAACCCATAACATCAATGTTTCCTTGTCGTTTCACTCTTATTCGGAACTTGTGTTATGGCCTTGGGGTTATCAAAACATCCCGACCCCAGACAATGCAATATTTACAAGAGTCGGAATGCGAATGGCAAATATGATACAAAAAGTCGGAAGCGGAACTTACACTCCTCAACAAAGCACATCTTTGTATCCGGTATCGAGTGGCTGTGATGATTGGATTTATGGGTGGAATCGAACATTGAATGGTGTTCCATGCTTGACTTTTACGAACGAAATTGGTACTTCATTCTATCAATTAACTACGCAATTAGACCAAATCTGGCGGCAGAATTTTAAAGCAGCTTATTATTTAGCTACCTTTTCGGATAGTGTTAGAATTCTAATGAAAGGTATGGTTCCACCACCGCAAATTTCAATTCCAGAAACAAGTTTAACGGGCAACTTTACAGTCGTCTGGCAACCGAAAAATCCTCAGTTTAATACCCCAAATCTTTGGGAAATACAGGAATTAAAAGATTATAGTATTTTTACGGATAGTTTTGAAGTTGTTTCGTCAGCGTGGGTAATGCAAGGATTTCAACGCAGCATAAGAAGACCGCACTCAGGTATATATAGTATGTATTCAGATTCAGCGAATAATATTTCTAATTATGTGCGTACGGTTTATCCTTACCTCGTGCAAGTTGATGATTCTTTGAGTTTCTGGTGTTGGTATAATTTAGAAAAAAATTACGATGTTGTGGTTGCAGAAGTATCATATGATACACGAGAATGGTTTCAATTAGGTGCGCGGATGACCGATACTGCAATGAGTTGGAGACGAAAAGCATATTCACTGGAACCATACGCAGGGAAATCGATTTATATTCAGTTTCGGGTTATGACCGACGGCAGCGTTTTGAAAAATGGTTTTTATCTTGATGATGTGTATCCAGTACCTATGTTTGATAGTAGCCGTATTGTTTCTTCGACTATAGCTGATACCTTCTGTAATATTTCAGTGCCAAATACCGGGCAATATTGGTATCGGGTTAAAGGAAGTAATACAACTTATAGCTGGGGAGAATATAGCATTCTTGATGATATTACAGTGCTATCTTCATCGATTGTTGAAAATAGTCCAAATATCATTTCAACTGGAGATATTTCATGGAATATCTATCCAAATCCATTTTCAAAAACGGCGGTTATACGTTATAGTATTCCAAATGAATCTAAAGTAAAAATCAACATCTACGATGTTCAAGGCAGAAATGTTGGGCATTTAGTGAATAGTCTTCATAAGCCAGGTGTTTATCAAATAGTTTGGGATGGAAAGAAAACCTTATCCACTGGCAGATACTTTTTACAGCTCAATGTCGGAAAAGTAAAACTTACGAAAAGATTAACTATTTTGAAATAAACGTTAAATAGTAATTGTGAAGAAAAGGTTTGGCATTGTGCCAGACCACATTAAGATTGACACAAGATTAACACAGAAGAAAAATTAATCCGCCTGAGGTGGAAAACACGGAATACTCGGAAAACAAAGTCAGTGCCTTCTGAGGTATTTTTTTCTTATTTATATCGTGAAAATCTGTGAAATCTCGTGGTTTCATTTCATTATATTCATACTGAAGATATAAAATTTATTCTTGACGAAGTAAAAGTTATTAGTATTATAAATAATGGCAATCAAGACACGATTTTGATTTTACTTTTAACCCCTTTAATACCCATTCTAATACTTCATGTAATACGCCTTTTATCCCCAGATATATACACTGATATATTACCAGATATAATTGTCGCAAAATTCTCAATTATGTAGTCAATTAGATAATGATTTAAAGAATTTACTATGAACGTAATTTTATCTTTACCTAAAACCTCAAATATATCACCAACTGAAAGTTCCTTTTCCCTTCACACTATATATTGTCTTATATGGAGGGGATACCTTCCCTATCACAAGATGAAATTGAAGATGAGGCATAAGAGTCAAGAACTTAAATCAAAATTATGCTTGATTTCTACTCTACCTGCAGGTAGAGTATTTAATAAACATGTTTGTAGGGCGAGGCTTTAGCCTTGCATTATTTCTTAAGAAAAAGTCAAAGAAACGACTATTAAATCATTTGTGTTATATATAAAAAGACCACTTCTTATGAAGTCTTGACTGTTTCGCCTAAGTGATTACAATACTAACGATAATGAATAAGGTAAATGAATTATTGCGTATGGGCGTACACAACTATAATTTGTCAATAATTTTAAATCAGGACAAAAAACGAATTACTTCGTTTTTATCACTAACTTGGGAACATAAACGAACTGGTTCGGTTATTAATGTGTTATGCGAAAAAACAGAAGGCAACAGTTACCATATTAAGTACAACAATTGAAATTATAATATCTTGTATGGGATAGCAATATGATTCATCGTTATCGTAGCGATTATCCTAATCAAGTGCATATATTAAATCTATCGATCTCAAAACACTTATATATTGCTAAAAATGATGAAATAAAATATCAAAAAAAGGGATTTGATATTAATCTTAATAATTTTAGAAAATCAAATAGAGAACATGTTATACATTATCTTATCAAAGATCACTATAGCGGTGCGTATTATGGTGAGATATATTCTGCTAATAACGAGATACACATAAAGGATTTCTTGTGCCGTGCATGGTTTAAAAAAGATGAATATGAATTCATGGGGATTCCTGAGTTGCTGGTTGTACCAAAAATTATTTATGATAAATTCCCTGATATTAAAAAGTTATTTATAAAAACAAATATAAAAGACATTAAAGCCACAAGTGGTTTTCAAGCAGGGGCATCAGCTGTGCGAGAATGGGAGAGAAATATTTCTATCTACTCTTATCTTCGAGGTTTAAGGACTATTCAAGAAATACAGAATAACATTCAAATGTTTAATAAGTTATTCAATGAATCAAAAATCGTAAAGTGGAAGAAAAATGTAAATCAAGATAGAGTGTTCGATAGTAAGGATATATTTTTCAAAATCTTTGATTCATAATGATAATAAAATGATTTATTTAATTTTAAAACTTTCGTGACAAATATTTCTTTGCATAATACAATGTCGCATACGCTGGAGATGTTATATGCTATGACGTCCTTAGGCGAAGTGATGTTAGGACAACCCCAAAAGGTGAGATGACATCATGAATACAGAAATTTTTAGAAAGAGAGACATTTTACTCAGGCGTGAGGCATCTCTAGCTGCTATGTCGATTGGAGTAGGATTAACACACATCGGGGAATACGATTATACTCAAACAGGATTTTTCCACAGCGGAATGTTTTCACTTTGTGTAGGTCTAGAGCGTGTCCTCAAACTAATACTAATCGATGACCACCGACTCCGAAACAAAGGGAAGTTTCCACCCAATCAAATCTTGAGGCGGCACAGCCATAAACTTAGTGACTTATTGCAACGTGCAGAACAAATCGCAGATTGTCATGGTTTAAAGATAGACAAAGAGTTGTTACAGGATGAACTCACCGAACGCGTGATCCGCTTTCTGACAGATTATGCAACTACCGCTCGCTACTATAACCTCGATACCATAACCGGTAGACCCCAATCAGGGATGGAACCTTTGATGCGTTGGAATAAGGAAATTTGCACCCCGATCCTTGCCCGACATTTCCGCCCGAGCAAAAGATACAAAGCGGAGATGGAACACGTTATTCAATCGATGTTCCCTTTTATTAATGTCTGCCAGACATGCGATGATGGAACTCCAATCAATGATGTCCGTACCGGTGTGCTCGAAAGCGCAAAGATAAAGACGAAGCAGAAATATTCAAAGTACTATGTTTATTCAATTGTCTGTTTCGTTTGCGATATTCAACGCGAGCTTGAGTATAAGGGCGAGTTTTTCCCATACCTCAGGGAATTCTTCGTCCTTTTTACAAATCAAGATCGAAACTGGATTCTACGAAAGAAATCATGGAATCCCTTTCCTCCATATCGTTTTTAATTAATTTCAAAACCAGTTCTGGGGACATAATACACAACTATTAGCATATTGATTATTCGTTAAATTTGATGTTATTCGGATAATTCTGCTTTCCCTAAAAATTTTACCTTGACGAAGTAAAAGTTATTAGTATTATAAATAATGGCAATACAAACCCCATTTTATACAAAACATTTAGAACATAAAGGCAGAATCGTTGAATTTGCGAATCATTTTCTACCACTGCAATTTAAGGGAATTATTCCTGAACATTTAAGAGTTAGAACTACTGTTGGTGTATTCGATGTGTCGCATATGGGACGAGTCGAACTTCACGGTAAAGATGCGATGAGTTTCGCTAATTATATCACAAGTAATGATGTTTTTAGTTTAGCACCATTTCAAGTTCAATATTCGGTCTTCTGCATTCCAGATGGCGGTATCGTCGATGATTTGCTTGTATATCGACTACCAGATTATGTTTTATTAGTTATAAACGGTGCGTGTAGGGAAGAAGACCTTAAATGGATAATGCAGAATAAAAAAGGAAACGTTGAAATTATCGACAAAACTTTTGACTTTTCTCAATTAGCGATTCAAGGACCAAAAGCAGAAAATATTTTACAGAAGATTTCAAATATTGATTTATCGAAGATTGGTTTTTATTGGACAGCACAAGCAAAAATTGCTGGTGTTGATATGCTGATTTCGCGAACTGGCTATACCGGAGAAGATGGGTTTGAGCTTTATATCGAAAACAAATATGCTGACAAAATTTGGGATGCGGTTTTTACCGCTGGGAAAGAGTTCGACATCGAGCCAATTGGTTTGGGTGCCAGAGATACGCTGAGATTAGAAATGAAGTATTGTTTGTATGGGAATGATATTACACGCAAAACAAATCCTTTAGAAGCTGGCCTGCAGTTTGTTGTTAAGTTAGACAAATCGAATAATTTTATTGGGCAAGATGCTCTAAAAAAAGTTAAAGCAGAAGGTTTGAAGCAAAAGCTAATTGGCTTTGAGATGTTAGACAACTCAATTCCGCGGCACGATTATGATATTATGTTAAATGGAAATAAAATTGGAAAAGTATCGAGCGGCACGATTGGTGCTTCGGTCAAAAAAGGAATCGGAATGGGTTATGTGCCAACGGAATTTTCTGCAATTGGAACTGAAATTGAAATTGATATTAGAAATAAATTAGCAAAAGCAAAAATAGCAAAAACACCATTTTATAAATTTGGAACAAGGAAATGATTAAACCACGAGATTACACAGATTTTCACAAGATAAAAATCTCTGAGACTCTGTGCCTCTGTGGTGAAGAATGGAGTATATTATGAGTGAAACTTTAGTACCTAAAGATTTGAAATACACAAAAACTCACGAGTGGCTAAAAATAGAAGGTGACACCGCCATCATAGGTATTACTGATTACGCCCAGAAAGAGCTTTCGGATATCGTCTATGTTGATTTGCCTGAACCTGGCAAGACATTAAGTCAAGGTGATGTCTTAGGAACAATCGAAGCAGTTAAATCAGTATCGGATTTCTATACACCAATCTCAGGTGCAATTTTAGAATCAAATCAAGTATTGAAAACCACCCCTGCTCTAGTTAATAAAGAGCCATACGGAAAAGGCTGGATGGTTAAAATAAAAGTGAGTAATTCCAGTGAATTATCTGGATTACTAAGTGCTGAAGATTACGAAAAAATAACTATCGCACATTAAGGAGAGAATGTACACACCGCATACCTCAGAAGACAAGAAATTGATGCTTGAGAAAATTGGCGTTGGTTCTTTTGAGGAGCTGATTTCGGTAATCCCCGACAAACTAAGATTTAAGGGTAAACTCGATTTACCGGAACCGATGTCCGAATTAGAAGTGCTGAAACATTGTTCAGAGATTGCAGCTAAAAATCAAAATCAAAAAGAATTTGTTTCATTTTTAGGTGGCGGCGTATATGACCATTATATCCCAGCGGTTATTAATCATATTCTATTACGTTCCGAATTCCATACTGCATATACTCCATATCAAGCCGAAGTTTCTCAAGGAACCTTACAAGCAATTT
>Ga0315288_10005558_pt1 | contig 16018 bp, 14 predicted proteins | sample YL17G11_20_MG_FD_203454 | JGI IMG/M metagenome (GOLD analysis project Ga0315288, IMG submission 203454) | Sediment microbial communities from Yellowstone Lake, YNP, Wyoming, USA - YL17G11_20 | ecosystem: Environmental > Aquatic > Freshwater > Lake > Sediment | place: USA: Wyoming | collected...
CACAGAAGCCAACTCAGAATACCATATCCCACAGAAACAGCCATCAAACAGACAAAAACAAGACACTGGAAACTGAAAAAGACAGCAACTGCGAAATCAACGATAATTTCTAAACAGGCTAGCGCGCCTAACACGCAAAAGTTTGGTTGGTTGGATAAGACTTTGCCTCCATAAGTGCGCGTCACGCGGGCCCTTCCTCGCCCCCCGCAGGGCACATAGTACGATTTCAAGCGTGCGCGTGGAAATGGCAAATACACTGTTTGCTTATCTGAGGACGAGTGGAGATGTGAATGTCCAGATCACCGCTTTAGAAGCTTGAAGTGCAAGCACATTTGGGCTGTCGAGTTCAGCCTCAAAATGAGAGAACAAGTAAGAAAGAAGCGCGCGCTCTCATTATCGAACTACAAAAGGGTTTTTGGCAGCTCTACTGGTTAACGTTCTTTCGTGGGTTTTTCAGGCAGCTTCATGCCGCACTCGATGATCCATAGACTTGCTCAGAACGTGACGTAATAGGCCTCTTGTGGTTGCGAAGAAGTGTTGTAAACGAACATTACTCTGGCTTCGATATCTGCGTAAACGGTAACATGGCCCCAGTTTAGAACTAGTCGGTCGCAAATCTGCAGAAAATCGTCCCATGATTCCTTGGTTACTTTGATTCCTGCGGCTTTTATTTGTTCGAATGTTACATTTTCCGCGATTTGGTACCCTTTTTTTGAAATAATCTGAATGCCGTCGCTTATCTTCATCTGGGTCGCAGACCACAAGTCAACGCCCAGTCCAAACTGTATGACCAGAACGATTGCTATAACGACTATCAGGTAGCCAGAAAATGAATTTCCTTTTCTATTCATTATTTGCATTTTGCGTTTTCACCTCCGGTACAAGATGCTAGATGCACTGAATCACTTGAACTCAGTTTTTGCTTCACCCGTTCGACTTCGCCCATACAAGTATGAAAGCCACCATTATGCTTCATTCGCCAACCCTCTTACAAGAGAAGCGGAATACCTTTGGGAGTAATGCTGTCAGATGCAAGATGGCTTCCAAAAGCAGCTGAGAACAAAGTGACAAGCAACTTCTGGTCGTCCGTGAGCTTCGGTGATTCCCAAACCTTCTTGTTTCCATAAGCAAGCATTCCAAGAAGTGCTGAACTATGGAAGAAGCTTCGGTGATTTGGATTGGTTGGTGGCTCAATCAAGTCCGGTAGGATTCCTGCAAATCCTCCAAGAACAAGAGAGCCCAACACCCCTTGAACAGTTAGGTTCTCTTGTTTAAGACGTTTGTATGCTTCGTACTGTCCGAGTGAAACAAGAGCGCCAAGTATCCCATGCTCAGATGTATCCATGATTCTCAACCTCACGGAAACTTGACTTTGACGCCTACGGCTGCCAATACTACCACCACAAGTATCAGAACGACAGCAAGGCCAAAGAATCTGTCTCCCAAGGCCTGCATCGATGGGTTCACGAGACTTTGCAAATAGAGCAAGGCCGAAAGCGCAAGGCACAACGCGATTATCCCTGAAGCAACAACTTTTATGTTCGTACTCATCTTGATTTCGCCTCTTACTGATATGCGCGTTCGGTTTTTAAGCTTTGCCATACAAAGTGCTTTGCACATGAAAATACATGTTGACTAAAAGCGCTCCTTCTTTTCTTCTCACTTTCAAAGGCAAAACAAATAAGCGCCAGCGAATGATATTATCTTGTTTCTAGAAGAGTGGAAAGCGGGTAATGAGAATTGTCGACGTATGCGGTAGGGAGAAAGCGCTTTGAAAAGCTAGTTCATGAAGATTACCTTGATCTGGTAAATGTGCCAACAATACTATTTCATCCATATCGAATGCTGATAATGCAGACGCTCATTTTCCATGGAAATGTAGAATTCAGGCAACTGAAGTATGGTATTCCAGAAATGACCGACGGCAATCTTGCCAGTCATCTGAGACTGCTGGAGAGATCAGGGTACGTTCATTGCCACAAAGAAATCGTGGATAGAAAGCTCAGAACCTCCTATGAAATCACGGCGAATGGGAGGAAATCCTTTGAGGAACTTAAACAATCTCTGAGGAAGATGATTGCTAATGAGCCGAACATGTAAGCTGTTTACCAGTTTAAAGACTCTCGGCATCAATCCAAAAATGACAACGTTTGCTGAGAGGAAGAAGGTTCAGAAGCTGGTCTATCTAATGGACAAGGTCTTCGGAATGGGTTTCAGTTTTCCATACAGTTGGTACCTACACGGTCCTTACAGTCCAGAAGTAACAAAGATAGTTTTCGATGTTATTGAAGGTCGTCAGGCTGTGGACGTGAATCAAGAGGTTCTGTCCGACAGAGACAGGGCAAGAATCGATCGGCTAAGATCTTTCTTGGGGAAAGACATAGACTCGAATGACGAATTAGAATTGCTTGTGTCTTTGCACTTCCTCATCGAACGTTCCAGGAACCCAAAACTGACCACGAAGGACGTGGTTGATTTCTTGAAATCCAAGAAGCCTTACTTCACCGATGAGGAGATAGCAGAAGCAATAGACAAGCTGCGGAGCTTAGAGCATCAATAAAAGACCCCACTTTTTTCATTCGCGGGCGTGTGCTAGAGAGCCCGACCTAAGCCAGCTGAAATCATTTTGACGAAAAAGAGCAACTACTTCTTTACTTGAATGAGCTTGTCTCTAACCGCCTCTGCGACAAACTCCGCTCGACTACGGTATCCCAGAAGCTTCTTTTCAAGAATCTTATCCACCTCGTCTGCGAGTTCAACAGGAATCTTGACGTTAACATATTGTTTAGGCATAGGAACCCTCTAAATGGTAGCTGGACCGCAAATCTTATCTGACTAATGGATAACCGATGATGCATAGGTGCTTCCTTGGAACCAGAAGTCCACATTGTTGACCGCTACATGCAACTCGTGAAGAAATGCCTCACGATGACAAATATTATGTTAGAGGGTGGAAAAGAAATCGACCTGCTTGCTTTTAACCCGACCACTGGAGAGAAGTATCATATTGAGGTGAGAGTCGCCACTGGACGAGGGTTCCGCTTAAGGCTTGTTGACACTCAAACAAAGAACGGGCGCAAACATAGAAGGGGCTTAGACACGCTGAACGAGATTAAATTTGCCCATCCAACTGTTGTAAGCGCCGTGAAGGAAATCTTTGGAGGTGGCGCGTACAAAAAGGTGCTTGTTGTGTGGGATGTTGAAGACAGCGAGGTGATTGAACACGCGAGAAGCATTTACAACATTGAAATATGGAAAATATCAGACCTTATAGGCGAGTTAATGCAAAAGGTCAAAACGAAGCCTTACAGAAACGACGTCCTAAGGACAATTCAGCTAATTTCCAAAAAAGCTAACACTGTTTCTTAGCCTTTATTTACATCTGAGCGTGTTTTGTTCCATCAGCAGCCACTCGTACAAGCACGCGTCAACGCTCTGCTGGAAAATCGGCAAACCAGCAACACCAACAACTATATTTAAAGCCCAAAAATAAAAGAAATTCTGAAACAAAACTTTAATTAAAATCCAATTTAAAAACGAGCGCATGATTAGGGCTTTTTCTAAATCAGTATGAGCTTAGCTTTTCAAGAATTAATTAAACTTCATGGAATACGCAAAAAGCATAAGCCTCACAACAGAAAAAGTCCACGGAAAAATTTAGGGAAGTTGGATTTTTGTTTTTCTCTTTTTCTTAAGGAGGACTGTGGCAAGCAAAGTGGTTAGCATTAACAGTGGCAGAAGTATGGTTGATGGGAATTCTGGGATGACGTGGTATTTGTAGTGGTAGCCGTTGTTGTCTTTTACTGCTGTGTTTCCGGCGTTGTCGTAAGCGACTATTTTGTATGTTACCCACGTGCAGTTTTCGTATCCTGGAATGGTTGCTTGATAGGTGTTTGTGGAGATTTCAGTCATGTTTCGGGGTGTCCATGATGTTCCGTTGTCTATGCTGTACCATAAGGTTACGTTGTAAACGCCCGTGCCGAGGTCGGTGACGCTAACCGTGACAGTCACGTTTTGGTATGGCTCAACATCTTCTGAAGGGTCTTGCACTGGGCTTCCTATGTCAGGTGGGATATCGTCAACAAAGAACGCTTCCAATGTGCCATCTGCAGCCACGAGTATGATTATTGGGTTCACTGTTCCGACTTCGCCTTCAAGCCGCCAGTAATCAAAAGAATAGCCTACATCAGGGAGCGCCGTTACCAAAACAACCGTGCCATTGACGTAAGTGTGTGTTCCCGGGGCTGGATCTGTTGTTCCTCCTCCTGTAGACGTGATAGTTAATTGATGGTAGGTTATTTGGGCGAAAACAGCTTGTAGAGTGTAATTAGAGTCCAATAGAATTTCGATGGGGTTTTGCGGGCCAACATTAACTCCGTTGAAAATCCAATATTCAAATTCATAATCTAAGTCAGGTATCGTCAGAACTGAAACTACGTCTCCAACAAGATGGAAGTATAGGTCTGGAGGCGGGTCTGTTGTGCCTCCGGTTGTCGTTTCGATTTGAAGGGTTGTTGCGTAGGTTTGCAGTACAGTAACCTTATGTTCAGAGTGTTCATAGGCAAAATAAATGTAGGTGTTTTCCACATCTGTCCAATTCCTTGTTTCAACACGTTTTCCATCAACGAGAACAGTGTAATTGCCTTCCCACATAGCCTCCAGAATAATGTTAGGAACTGTTACTCTGCAAAATCCCAAGACACTTTCTCCACTAACGTTAAAACTTATTGTCTTTTCGGTTGCGTCGAGCTGAAAGCTTGAGACTGTGGAGTTGCTCACCACACGAACCTCTTTCGGTTCATCATCCCAAACGCTTGCATCAAAAATGTTAATTGGACCCATAAGCGGATAACGGTCTTCATTGCTTTCATCAATGGTAAGTGCAGTATCTCCTATGCCGTCGCTGCCAGCAACATTCTGAAAATTACCATTATATAAATCCGTGCCGCTGTATTCGCTCCAATAGTTGCCACCAGAAGGATAACCATCATCCCATATGTTCTGTGAGTTGGCACTGATAACTTGCGGGCTATTTTTTAGGAAGTTGTTGTGAAAAATAACGTTTAACACGGCATTATTCAGATAGATTCCACCACGGTTTTTTGAAAAATTGTTGGCAACGACTCTGTTTTTGTCAGAGAAATCGGTCAATTTAATAGCATAACCAATGTTGTCTGACAAAACGTTACTTAGAATAACATTCTCTTTAGAACCTTCCAGGACGATTCCTTCATTGTTAGTTGCTAGAAGGTTCCCTGATAAGGTATTGTTGGATGACCCTTCTCGTAAATTAATCCCATACTCGCGATTTGTCGTTATGTTGTTGCCAGAGATCATATTGTTATAAGATGTGAAGAAGTCTATGCCATAGGTGTTGTTTGTTATACTGTTACTAGACACTGTGTTGAACGAACCTCCTCCAAAAATGCCAACGTAATTCGATGTTATGTCGTTATCAACGACTAGGTTACGATCAGACGGACCGTGCATTTCAATCCCGTCCCAATAGTTCGATGTTATGATGTTATTGGACAACACATTGTCGGATGAACAAAATGGATAGATCCCCCAACTGTTGTACGCTATATAGTTCCCAGAGACTCTGTTGTCACCAGCATGGTCCATCCAGATTCCAAGTCGGTCATTGGTTATGTTGTTTCCAGTTATAATGTTGTGCGAACCATATATGGAGATGCCAGAATAGTCTTGATAAGGAGAGTTTCCTATTATGTCATTTTGTAATAGCTTGTTAAATGAGCCTAATATCCGTACGCCATCGAAAAAGTTTGATGTTATGTTATTGCCATACAGCGTGTTGTGCAAGCCAGATATGTAAACTCCTGACCTATAGTTCGATACTATATGATTGTCATTGATTTCACAACCATCCCCCTCGATGAAAATACCTGCATCATATGTGCCAGAACCGCTATTCCGTACTGTGAAGTTGCTAATGCTAACATTATTTGCGCTTACAAGGATCACTGTGGACGTTTTGCGTGGGTCGATAATAGTTCTTTCCCTATTTTCTCCCAATAGCGAAAGGGTTTTGTTAACAACTACGTTTTCATAATAGGTTCCATTTCTTACGTATATGGTATCTCCCGGGTTTGCTGCGTTTATGGCTTCTTGTATTGTGTGGAAGTCTGCTAATCCATCATCATCCACGATCCAAGTTTTAGGCCCAGCCTTAACTGGTCGAATGTTAAACGCCAACGTCAACATGCCAGTTAACAATAATGTGAGCGTTATTATAGAAGCAGTTTTCCCCCACAATTCCATCCTTCTCCTAACTCAAAATCACCCTCTTCCAATAAAAAACTTGTGAAAGAACCTTCTACCGTTATTGCAGCTGGTGTCTTCTGCATCAAAAACTCACTTTAACAAGTACTTTCTTACAGCCACTTCTTCTCAATGATTCTCTTAGCAGTCCTCTACCTCTCTAAAAATTCGTCATTCCAACGCTTACATAAACTCCACATGAGCCTTGGCAGGTTTAAACCGTCTGGCGGACGCTTCGGAATTGGCTGCCGCACGGGAACATACTTCTCTTGGACAACGAACGATTTCACATCAAAATCTTGTTTCTCGCCAAACCTCTGCTCCATCGTGTCAACCCCAATGTTGTTTAGGGTTTCGAAACGTTCTTGGTTTTACCATGCCATTGAAAAACAACTAGGAACATCAGTGTTCTATCGGTTTGATGGAAGCCATTAACCGTTTGAAATCGAGTTCGGGTTTCACCTTTGTCTTAAGGTGGACGGGTTGAGGCCCTTCTTCCAATGTTTTCCTTGTAAAAACGCGTATGTCTCCAATTTCAGGCGTTTCAGTTTTTCTGAAGGTTAAAATGCGCTTTTCCATAAATCTCTCTAAAATGTTTTCAATCTCTCCAGTTTCAACCTTCAAAATCTCTTCAAATTTTGATTTCAAAACATTTTTACTATGAGTAATAATTGTTTGGACAGCTTTTTCCTCACTCTCAAAAAGGGGCCAACCTTCCCCGTCCAATTGATTCAAGATAACTCCAACGAAAAACTCCAAAAACTCCATGCGTTGCTGGGGTGTTAAACGTTCAAAATAAGCTTTTAGTTTCTGATCATGCTCTCTTGCTTCTTTCAAAGCTTGATTTAACGCGGAACGAGAAGCCCATCCTTGTCCGTCATAGAAAACCAAGAAGGTGAAGCGATTGTTGTGGAACGTGTTTGTATATTTAACCAATTTTTCCATATTATAGGGCGCATAATCTAATTCTAAACTTGGTGGGCTTTCTTTGAACTCTGCAAGTCGTGTGTTAATAACATTCGCGACATAGTCTGCTAAATCACTCATTTCGGCTTTCAACTGGGTTAGAAATTTCTTGTTTTCTTTGTTTACGTTGAGAAAAGCTGTAACCTCAAATTTTTTTCGAGGTCCCAAAATCCTCATTACTGCAGAAACTGCGGGGTACCATGGGCCTGTTTTAACTACTTCAGAAGTGGCTTCCTCGAAGCGAAACGGAATTTCTTTTGTAACGGAAACTCCACCACCTTTAACATCCTTAACCACTTCCAGTTTAACCAAGGATTTATCGCCTTTTTGCGTTACACAGTATAATCTCCCCTCTGGAATCCTTTCCACAAGCTTTAGTGTTTGCAGGTGTTTGAGATGCTCCGATAAAGTTGGCCTTGAAATACCTGTCGCCGAAAGAATCTCAGAAAAAGTCTGCGGTTTCTTCTTGAGAACGCTCAAAATCTGCTCATCCACTTTCGACAGGCTAGACATTGGCTCACCTTCTTATTTAAGAAATCGGTTTTGCCTTCTTAACTAAGTAACCCACGTTTTATAAACCTTGTCGTCCTCCCTTTGGTTAACTATGAGTTGAGTTAAAAATGGCAAAATGCGAGATTTGCAAGAAGGAAAGGAAAAGCCTTTACTATATCGTCGTTAAAAATCCGCACCCTCGAATTGTTAACGTATGTTATTGGTGCTTAAAGAGAAGAAAAATGAAAAATGAGGTTTAAGAATTGAGCGACGAAAAACCTGCTTTACACAATATGATTAGGCAAACTTACGAGTGGGGGGATCAGCAATATCCATGGAAGTTATTTTGTCCTATTTGCGGCTTTGATTACATTCACATAACGGCCTTAAAATGTCTAAGGCAAACCGATGAGACCATAGTCACGAAGGAAGGAATACTCGTTAAGCAATGCAGCAACAACATGCGAGGAGTCAAAATAGCGATTCAATATTGTTGCGAGAGCGGTCATGCCGGGGAGATAATACTCCAGTTCCACAAAGGATGCGTTTACCTGGCCCACAAGGTTTTGCCGGAAGCAGAAGTACCGCACGAAGACGTTTGGAGGGATTAAACAAAGAAATGAATATCGTAAATATTCCTAAAACTCTAAAAGAAAAACTCAAACCCTTCGGACCGAGATTCCTAAAAGTCGCAAGACCCATACTCGGTGAACCTAAATCGGGTAAGCAAGCCATTGAACACGAATGGCAAAACAAACCTTACCAAGCGGACGACACTGAAATACAAGCATGGTTGGAGTCTGGCGGAAACTATGGTGTTGTTTGCGGTAAGGGGATAATAGAAATAGACCTTGACGAGCCAAAAACGCAAAAAAGATTTGAAGATAATGTTGACACTTTCACCGTAAAAAGCGGAGGAAGTATAGGAAAACATTATTATTGCATGAGCAACGTAACCGAAAACGGAGCTATTTTAGGTCCACCTGAAAACAACAAAAGGGAAAATTGGGGGAACATTCAGGCAAAGAATAAATATGTTGTAGGACCCGGATGCAATCACTACACGGGTGGAACTTATGAAATAATAAAAGACGCGCCGTTTGCGTGGATAAGCAAAGAGGAGTTAGAGGCAATCTTCGGAGAACACCTTGTTTGGACCGGAGAAAAATGGAAAAAAGATATAGAAGAACAAGCGCAAAAAGAGCAAGAGTTAATAGACCACGAAATTCCAATTAAGGAAATAATCGCAAATTTTGAAGATTTAAGACAAATAAGCGCGAGCGAATTTCAAGGTGCACACCCTATGCATGGCTCAACAACTGGGCAAAACTTCTGTGTTAATACCGAGAAAAACTGCTGGCACTGCTTCAGATGTAACAGTGGAGGCGGACCATTAAGCTGGCTTGCTGTAAAACATGGATTAATAAGATGTGACCAAGCACAAAAAGGCGCTCTGAAAGGAGAGTTATTCCAGAAAACCTTAAACCTCGCAAGAGAAGAAGGTTACGAAATTGGCTCAAAAGAAGAGGAACAAATAAGCCCCGACGTTGCGAAATATTTTGAGGGAAAACCGCCGCATTTTGTCCCCGCTTACTTGGCTGATGAAATAATGAGCAAATTCCACTATGTTACAAGGGAGCAGGATGAAATAATATTTCTGTATCATCCAGACAAAGGCATATACACGTCAAACGGTGAAGCAGACATTAAAAGGCAAATCAAAAAGGCGTTAGGAAAGTACTTGAGAGTCAACAGGCAATATGAAGTAATTAATTATATTAAGTGTTCAACTTTGAAACACGTTGAAGAATCTCCGCCCCACTTCATACCATTAAAAAATGGGATTTTAGATTTGGAGACAAAGGAACTTAAGCCATTCAGCCCCGACTACTTTATCTTAAACTCTTTGCAAGTAACGTATGACCCGCAAAAAACATGCCCAAAAATACTCAAATTTATTTCCGAAATAGTGAATAAAGAGGACATTCCTGTTTTACAAGAGATGAGCGGTTATTGCCTATGGAGGAAATATCACATTCACAAGGCGCTAATGCTTGTCGGCGAAGGCGCAAATGGCAAAAGCGCGTTTCTACGGCTTTTAAGAACTATGCTGGGCAACGAAAACGTCTCAACAATACCTTTACGTGATTTAGAAGTAAGCAGCTTTGCACGGAGCAGTTTGTATGGTAAATTAGCAAACATTTATCCAGACCTGAGTCCCACAACACTCAAAAACACGGGCTATTTCAAAATGCTGACTGGCGGCGACACAATTTCCGCAGAGTTCAAGTTTCATGACAGATTTGACTTTGAAAACTATGCAAAACTTGTGTTTAGTTGCAATAAAGTTCCTGAAACACTTGACGATACTACGGCGTTCTTCAGGCGCTGGATTATAATAAACTTTCCAAACCAATTCCCTGAGGGCGACAGCAAGACAGACCCTAACATTCTTGAGAAGTTAACAACGGAGGAAGAGTTAAGTGGCTTTCTCAACTACGCCCTTGAAGGTCTAGAGCGAGTGCTCAAAAGCGGGCGATTCAGCACGGGCAAAACTGTTGAGGAAACCCGCGAACAATATATCCGCGCAAGCGACCCTGTTAAAGCGTTTGCCATGGACTGCATAGAGTACAAGGCGGGCAGTACAGTCAAAAAAGATGATGTTTACGAAGCCTTCATAAAATATTGCCAGCTTAACCGCCTTCCAACAGTTGCAAAATCCGTTTTTTCAATGCTGTTACCTCAATATATACCCAATATCAAAAGTGAAAGAAAACAAGTCCGCGGAGAGCGAGTAATGTATTGGCGCGACATACTCATTACTAAGAGTGACGGAAGTGTCACCGAAACCAGTGTGTCTATTAGTTCTTCTATTCCTGAAGAAGAAGAAAACACACATAATAAGGGTGTAGAAGGCTGTAGCCCGGGTGACACTAAAGACACTTATAATGAAAAGTTGGAGGATTTTACAAATGCTTCTGAAAGTTAAAACCCGCACAATAGACAACCAGACTGCGCTTGAAGTTTGGGAGATGGGCGGAAAGCGCCACTTGTTTAAGGCGCCGTTCCAGCCGTACTATTACGCTCCGTCTGAAGCAAAGGTTGGACAGAGCGAACAAGTTGAGAAAAGGCTGCTTTCAACCATGCAGAGAACGCCACTGTGGAAAGTAAGTTTCCCGAACACGTACATGCATGTAGTTTCAAAAACCTGAGATGCGCATGTTTAAAGTGTTTACGTACAGTCGAACCAGCATCGAGTTTAAATCTGCGCTAAGTTTTTGCGTGAAAACTGAAATGTATGAAAAAATCTGAATCATCTGACACTTGCGAGCTAATACAAACTTTTTTCTCTCAAGAATCTTCTACGGCGTTAACAACGGTAACAACAACAGTAACGGGGGTTAACGTACGTACGTAAGTAACAACGTCACTACGCTTAGTGTACGCACTAATAACAACAACGCTGTGCCTAGTGTACTACTACGTACTAACGACAGCAACAACAGTACGGGCGGCACTGCCGCTATCATCAGGTCGTAGTGGCACTACACACAGACGTAGTAACGGCAAGTACGCCTCTAAGAGTATATTAACGAAGGATTGTCAACAAGGTGCACGCTATATAATGGCCGTGTTTGCCGTTCTAAACTTTATTTTGATGGTTATCAGAGTGAAAAGTACGCAAACGTCTCCGCCGGCGGGAGATTGCATAGTGGCCACAATATATGGGGGCGTTATAGGATGCATAAGGGTGAGGCTCGTTAGAACGAAATTAAACCGAGATTTAAACCTAACCCCCACACTTTTCTTACGTTTTTGTCGTGTTTTTGACGTGGTTGCTTTACGAGCAACTTATACTCCTCCTACTGTTGGTCAACACTGCATTGTTGGAAATGGAATATTAAGCAGAGTATTTTTGGGCTTAAACATAAATGCCTGCTCAATTATCAGATGATTAAGAAACTGGTTGAATATGCATAGAAGATTTCTTCATAAAACATAAATTGTCTGAAGAGTATACTAAAGGTTGTCCAGGGGAAGGGAGTTTCATTGTCAAGGAAAGCTGTTTCCATCATAATGTTGATAGTGCTATTAGTAAGTATGCAGCCTTTGGCTTTTGCTGCTAAGTTCAGTTTAGGAGACACTATAGAAGTCTTTAACACTGGTGCTTCCGGTCTCGTTGTTCGTGACGCTCCTGCTGGAAATGCTATTGGAAAGAAGTATGATGGAAGTCGTGGAATGGTTCTTGCAGGCCCACAAACTGCTTCTCTTGGGGGGGTTGTTTATACTTGGTGGAAGGTGCGTTGGGGAGACGATGCGTTAGAAGGGTGGTCAGCTGAAGGTTATCCAGGCGGTGCCGATTACCTTAAGAAGGTAACTGTTTCTCCATCAACAAAGTTTAGCATAGGCAATCTTGTTAAAGTTAGCACTGGTGGTCCCAGCTTAATCGTCAGAACAGACCCTCCCCCGAGTTCTGACCTTTCGTACAAAGGAAGCGTTACTGACGGAACGGTGGGAAAAGTTGTGGGCGGACCGTTTAATGGAGTTGCACAAGGAGTATCGGGTTTCTATCATTTCTGGAAAGTCGATTTTTTAAGTATCTCAGGCTGGTCTGCTGAGAATTGGCTGACAAACATTGGCGGACCGACTATTACGTCAAGTTTGGTGTTGGCTCAATCTCCACCATACTATGTTGGAAATACAATCACTGCCAGGTTTACCATTACTAACAGGGCAACTGCGCCGTTTACTTTTGATGTGTTGACTGTTGGAGGTCGTGATCCTGATAATCAAGTTGCGGATTTTACATGGATAAGGAGCCTAACTCTTAACCCAGGCGCATCATACAATTATCAAGGAACTCTGACTTTAACAAAAGTGGGGAATTATCATTTCTTCTGTACTTATCGAACTCTTTGGGGAGATTGGAACCCTAACATTTCCACGGAAGGTGGAGCCACTAATACTTTGGATATCTATGTAAATCCGACACCTCCACCGCCAAATCAGCCTCCTTACACGCCTTATAATCCTTCACCTTCCAACCATGCCACTGGTGTTTCCATTTATGTGGATTTGAGTTGGAGTGGTGGAGATCCGGATGCTGGCGATACCGTGACTTATGATGTCTACTTTGGGGTTAGCCCATCGCCTTCGCTGGTCTCCAGTGGTCAGTCGGCAACCACCTACGACCCAGGCACTCTAAGTTATAGTACAACCTATTACTGGAAGATTGTGGCGAAGGACAACCATGGGGCATCCACCGTGGGACCCGTCTGGGACTTTGCAACTCAAACCGCACCCCCGCCACCTAATCAGCCTCCTTATACACCTTATAATCCATCGCCTTCAAATCACGCTACTGCCGTCTTTAATTATGCCGATTTGATTTGGAGCGGTGGAGACCCAGATGTGGGCGACACCGTAACCTATGATGTCTACTTCGGCACAAGTACATCACCCCCTCTTGTGTCCAATGACCAGTCGGCGACCACCTATGATCCGGGAACGCTGAGCTATAGCACAACCTATTATTGGAAGATCGTGGCCACCGACAACCACGGAGCATCTACTCAAGGACCTATATGGGATTTTACTACTCAATCGGCACCGCCAAATCAGCCTCCATATGAACCATCTGGTGTTTCTCAATACAGGTCAGATGGGGTAACTGTTATTCCTGAAGGAGGAGCGACTTCAGAATCAACAGTTGTCTTCAAAGCCACGGTTAGCGATCCTGATGGGGATTCTGTTAGACTTGAAATCGAGCTTCGTCAGATAGGTGAAGCCTTTACAGAAGAACCAACGCCAGAAACTATCAGTGATTTTGTGCTCAGTGGAAGTCAGGTGATTATAACCCGCTATGGTCTTGTTGATGGTAGCTACAAATGGCAGTACAGAGCAAAAGACTCGAAAGGAGCTACGAGCAGTTGGGTGGAATTTGGGACTCAGGGCAACATGGATTTCATCAGTTCAGAAGATATATACTGGCTTGCCAGAACAATTACGTCAGAGGCGGGTGGTGCAGATTGCACACAAAAGGAACGAACTGCTGTTGGGTGGACTGTATTAAATCGACTCAGTAGCGGTAGATATGAAAACAGCATTAAAGGCATAGTGACTTCACCAGGTCAGTATGCAACAGACAAAGAGCCAACAGTAGGTTTTGTAGCTCTTGCTAAAGACCTTTTAGAAGGAAAGGTCCCAGACGCTACCGATGGAGCAACACACTTCTTTTCTCCGCGGTCAATGACAAGCGGGTATGGACCTTACAGAATCTCAGGAACGGAGACATGGGTCCTTATTCCCTCTTGGGCAATACCTATAGGATATACTAAAGCCAGCCCACCACTTCCAGATTGGGAAATAACTCCATTCTATCTTACGATAGATTGGCCAACCACCGAATGGATAAGTGGGTTGGAGAATGTTAGAAATTGGTATTTTATGTTTTACCGACCTCACATACCGCGGATTCATGCGGGAATGGAAAGTCCAGGCGAGCTCAGGGTTTATGATTCACAAGGACGGGTTACTGGTTTATTGAACGGAATAGTAGTGATCGAGATTCCCGGCTCAGATTACTTTGAAAACACTGTTACAATATTCTTTCCAAACGACACATATCGATACGAGGTAGTTGGCACATCTGAAGGGTTGTATGGTTTAACTGTAACTGCTGTGACACGACAGGGAAACATTACATTTTCCGCTATTGATATTCCCGTATCGGTGGAAGCAATTCATCAATACGATATCGACTGGGCTGGCTGGGTTGCTCTTTCTCAAGGTGAAGAAGGGGTCACCGTTATGGTGGACTCTGATAGTGATGGCGTCTTTGAGCATACTTTTGCTTCGGACAGTGAGCTTACTCAAAGCGAATTCTTGACCCAAATCACGCATTATACTTTCTCAATCGTCTGGGGAACGGAAACTTTCATAGTGTCTATGGAAAGCAACTCAACTGTGTCCAATTTCGCCTTTAACCAACCAAGTAAAGAAATTAGTTTCACTGTTGCTGGTGAAGCTGGCATTGGCTTCTGCAACGTGACAATTCCAAAAGCACTTTTGTATGGTGAACCTTGGACAGTGTTAATAGACGGCGCACCAGTGCCAGCTACAATAACAGAAAATGCAACTAATACCTCCCTCTACTTCACATACACCCACAGCACTCACACGATCCAAATAATAGGTACGTGGGTAATAGGACCAACACCCGACACAAACCCGCCACTTATTCAAACTCCATTCCAACAACCAGAACCAGACAAAGTCACGCCTGACCAAGCCGTTACGGTTTGTGTAAACGTAACTGATATGGAAAGCGGTGTAAAAACCGTTATTCTGTCCTACACAACGAACGGTGGTGCCACTTGGAACAATTTAACGATGCTCTACAACGCAACAACAGCGTTATATCAAGCTACTATTCCGGCATTTCTATCAGGAACAAACATATGCTATAAGGTCATTGCATATGATAATGGTGACAACGTTGCCATAGACGACAATGCTGGACAGTACTATTGCTACACGGTAAATCCGCCAGCCCCACCACCGCTTTCAGTTTCCATTAGTCCGCTTTCAGCCTCACTCGTCCTAGGCCAATCCGTAACCTTCACATCAACTGTTTCGGGCGGAGTCACCCCCTACGGTTATCAATGGTACGTCAACAGCGCTCCAGTTCCAAGCGCAACATCAGCCTCATGGACATTCACACCATCTATGAGCGGAATCTATTACGTGTACCTGAAAGCCACAGACGCGAGTACCAACACGTCCCAATCAGAAACTGCACGAATAACGGTAGCAACAATCCCTGTTGGAGGCTACTCAGTCGCAATAGGGCCTCAAACGAAAGCGGAACCAGTCTTACCCTACATCGCCTTAGTAGCAGCCCTAACAGCAGTCTTCACAAAACTGAGACCAAAAACCAAAAGAAAACGCTAAAAACCATGCAATCCCACCTTTTCAGCAAAGATTCCAAACGGACAAATAGATGACAGATGATCAGCATTTATGACATTGTTCAAGCTCACGTAGTGTTTGGAGAAAACAGACCTTAGCAAGTCCTTTATCGGGAAATATTGCCCCAGTATTTAAATCACTTATACTGAAAGTTGACTATTGCTAATTTTTATGTTTGAAATACTGAATGTTGACTTTCTTTTTAGGGCAGCCTTGTATCAGCCTTATGGATTGAGTACTAATAAAAAAGGTTTGTCGTGAAGTTACCGCTTAACGATAACCTCTCCTGACTGCAACTCTTTCACGA
>Ga0315288_10005560_pt1 | contig 16017 bp, 24 predicted proteins | sample YL17G11_20_MG_FD_203454 | JGI IMG/M metagenome (GOLD analysis project Ga0315288, IMG submission 203454) | Sediment microbial communities from Yellowstone Lake, YNP, Wyoming, USA - YL17G11_20 | ecosystem: Environmental > Aquatic > Freshwater > Lake > Sediment | place: USA: Wyoming | collected...
AGGATAATTAAATGAGTAGGAAAGGCGCTCGACAACTAGTATTCGTTTGTGCAAGTATATTTGAAAATGAATTAGTTACTAAAATTATACCAGCCAATTCACAAAAAGAGGCTATTGAGTTATTTACTAACCAACATGGTTATTCGCCTAAAGATGTATTAGGTCCATTTCTTAAAAAGAAAACTCAGATTATTGAAACTACTAGGGTGCTTAAATTTACGAGTCAAACAAGAAAAGCAATATATAATGATTGGATCGTCACAGCATTTACATTAATTGATCCTCCAGACCAGGCATATTTAGTATTTAACAGAAGGGTAGATGATAAGAAAATGCCACTGCCCAAAGGAACTGTTACTGCTCCCATTTCTGATTTGAGGTTTATATAATGTTAACTAAAAAGTTTTTAACTAATATTAAGACAAAGCTACTTGCAGAAAAAGCTGATTTATTAAAAAAGCCCGTATCTCGCGTCGATATAGATACTGATGGAGACGAGACTGACGCCATTCAAGGTAACATTATTATAGATTTACAGCTTCAATTTAACGGATTAAATAATCAAAAATTATCTTCAATTGAAGAAGCTCTCAAAAAAATTGAAGATAAAACATATGGTATGTGTGTTGATTGCGAAGAGAATATTCTTGAAAAACGATTATTAGCTAATCCATATTTTTTAACATGTATCTCATGCGCTGAAGAGCGAGAAGTAGAACAAAAACAAAGAAAGAGGCAGTAACATTGAATACCATTGTAACAGAGACTACTGAACATGGCGAAATGCCGATGGATGTTTATCAAAAACTTGCTAATGATAGAATTTTATTTATCTGTGATAGTATTAATGATAATTTGGCAACCGATATAGTTGCCACACTTTTATTAAAAGATTCGGAAGATTCAGATAAAAAAATTACACTTTTTATTAACTCTCAAGGTGGAGATATTAGAAATACTTTAATGATCATAGATATGATGAATATGATTGATTCTCCAATTGAAACGGTCTGTATTGGCGCAGCGATGGACGAGGCAGCAGTTATTTTAGCTTCAGGCACTCCCGGAATGAGATTCGCTACTCAAAACTCACAGATTGCAGTTAGCCAATTAGTTAATGATTGGATGGCGCGCGCTAATTTAACTGATGCTAAAAAATATTTAGATCTTGCAGTTAGTGATAATAAGCGTATGATGGAAATTTTTTCTAAAACCACAAAAAAACCATTAAAACAAGTTATGGCAGATTTTGATCGAAGAGTGTTTATGAATGCTTCTCATGCCGCCAAGTATGGAATTATTGATAAAGTAGTTAACGTTACTAAGTAAGGATTATAATATGGGTAAATCTAAGTTAGATCACGATCACGATCAAGATCACTTGCGTGGTCCGCTCCTTATGGGGTATGCTGATACTTATGTAAAATTGGCTAAACATCGTATTATCTTCATTTCAGAAGGATTTAATGATACTATGGCTGCCCAAACATCAGCCATGTTATTATATTTTGATAATGAAGATCACGAAACTCCAATTGAAATATATATTCATTCAAACGGTGGAGCGGTTACTGGATTGCTAAACATTTATGATGTTATGCAGATGATCCGCGCTCCCATTAAAACGGTTTGTATTGGTAAGAGCTTTTCTGCGGGAGCTGTTATTTTAGCAGCTGGCACTAAGGGAGAGAGATATGCTCTTAAAAATTCTAGAGTAATGATTCATGGCATTCAGGTTGCTTTCCCTATACCTGGTCATGATATGACAAATTCTAAGAATTATTATGAATATTTAATGTCCGAAAATGATAAGTTAATGAAAATATTGGCATATCATACTGGACATTCTTTAGATAAAGTAAAAGAAGATTGTAAACAGGATGTGTGGATGGATGCCAAGCAAGTGCTTGAATATGGTATTATTGATCATATTATAGATTAAATAAGATATGTTGTGGAGTCAACGAGCCCCTTAATTGGGGCTTTGTTGTTTTATTCCTTAAAAAGTCAAGAATATCAATAACTCCATATATATTTATGATCAAATCTGCAAGAAAACCGTCTTCAGACCCGGTTCAAGAAAAATTAAGGCAATCTAAAGCAGTTTGGAACAAAGAAGTTTCAATCTTTGTTAATGATTTGATTCATTGTAAAAAGCTTATGAATGGTTGGCCAAACAAATTTAATATGGAAAAGTCCATGATTAAAGATCCTATTCCTGCCGACCCAACAACTATTATTGGATCTTTAGTTAGTGATTTCAATGATATAGCTCAAAAAGGCAATAATATTATTAAACAGCAGCTTGAATATTCTAAGATTAGAAGAAAAAAACAACCAAAGCAATTAAATTTACCTTTAGGTACGCCTTCTGCGCCGTCTACGGCTCCAGATTTATCTAGTCAATTATCTTTACCATTAGCAGCGGCTTTTGAAGAAAAATATGGATTAGTTGCTGAGGGGTCCAATAAGGTAACTAGATTTTTTACTAAGCTATTAAATCCAGCCTTTGGATTAGGTGAGGCGGCAAGGATTCGCAAATATAGAAGGAATCTATTAGATGCTTGCGTTAGTACTTATAAAGATTTAGGAAAATTACAAGTTGAAATTGTTAAATCATCTAAAAGTAGTTTAGCCAACTCTAATAAATTATTACATAAAACTTGGACTGATTGGATGGTGATTTATAGAGGTTATTCTCTTTATAAAAGTAATATGCCAAGAGAAATTAAAGATGCTGGCGGTGAAATTTCTGCTACTGATAAAAAAACTGAAGAAGCAAAGGCTTTATCTAAAACAAATAATAAACCGATTTCAATAATTGATGATAAGGTTATTAGTGCAGATAATTTTTCTGTAGAAAAAATTATGAATGACTGTAAGGTGTCACAAAATAAATTTCCAGAAGATACAGAAGTATTTGCAGATTTAAATAATGCATTTACATCATTTATGATACCCTCTACGCCAGAAAAGAAACACGCAGCAGCAACTAGAGTTGAAGCAATTTATAGTCGAATTATAACTTTACTTCGTGGAAAATATAATTCATCTGGAAATACATTAGAAGAAATTGCAAATGATAAATTACCAGCATCAACCGCCGCCGCCGCCTTAGAAAAAGTAGCTCAAGATTTTCTAAGAAAATGGGTTGGTAAAACTAGACATGAATTAAGTATGTTTGATAAAACATCTCAATATCGTTTAGATATTTATAAAAATGTTGGCGAACTTAGAAAAATAATTAATCAAATAATGGATTCGCTTGAAAAAGGAATGAATCTTGATGAGCTAGATCCATTAATCATTCAAGTAAATCGTGACATAACTTCTCTTAGAGGAGTTATGAGAGCATTGAATAATGCCGAGCCAGCACCGCCAAAGTCATCTAGAATGCCTGATCCTGAGAATATGGGTATGATGGATAGAATGAATATGCTAGAAAGATATATGTGAGGTATAATGGAACAAGGTTATATTTACATTAACGATAATGTTTTTTCAACATTACTAGCTATTTCATCAGAAGAACAGTCTAGAGGATTAATGGAACAAGCTTGGCCGCCGCCCATTATGTCTTTTATTTATGCCAAACCGAGCATTAATAGATTTTGGATGTCTAATACTCCAAGTCCATTAGATATTGTGTTTTGTAATAATGGAGAGGTTACCCAAATATGTAAAGGCGAACCTTATTCAACTAAAATGATTGGCGATCATATGTTTAGTGATTTAATAATTGAATTCCCTTATGGCACGGTAAAATCTTCAGGAATTAAATTAAAACATAAGGTAGGTTTAGTTAAGCCCACTACCGAAGAGTTGAAAAGAATAATTGCAGAAAAATACCCTGGAATTATAAAAAATTAAGCCCCTTGCCAATCTAATTTTAGTGATTATAATATTAGTATCAAGATGGAACTAATTCAAGATTTCAATTCAATTCTAAAATCATTTAACATTAAAGCTTCTTGTGTTGCTCATAATAGAATAGACAACTATTTTTATTATGATTTAAAGCTTAATCCTACTGCTAAAGTAAAAGATCTTCAAAAATATAGTGATGAAATTTCTTTGGCATTAAAAACGCCATGCAAGCCTAGTGTAAAAATACTTCACAATGAAGGTATTGTAAGATTGGAGTTTGCTGTACCTCGTACTACAGAACTTAGGTTATTCTCTTTCTTTTCTAAAGATGTGCCTAAAGGTGAAATTAACTGTTTACTAGGGCAAACTGTAGATGGTCGCAAGTTATGGATGGATTTAGCACAAAATCCTCATATGATTATTTCTGGAACTACTGGCTCTGGTAAAAGCACATTGCTACATAATATAATTGCTAATCTTCATCACTATAATGACGTAGATTTACTTTTAGTGGATCCCAAGAGAATTGAATTTGGTTTATATCAAAACATTAAATCACTTAATGTATATTTCTCATATGATGAGGCGATGAGTGTTCTTGATTGCGCATTAAGAATAATGGATTTTAGATATGAATTAATTCGTTCTGGTCAGTCTGCAGGCAAGTTAAAGCCTATAGTAATTATAATTGATGAATTTGCTGATTTAATTATGCAAGATAAGAACGATCAATTTTATCTTGCATTATGTAGATTGGCTCAAAAATGTCGAGCCGCCAAAATTCACATTATATTATCAACTCAAAGACCTTCAGTTAATATAATTAATGGAACTATTAAAGCAAATTTTCCAGCCCGCATTGCGTGTCGAGTAGCCAGCCATATTGACTCTAAAGTAATTTTAGATTCAGTGGGCGCTGAAAACTTGTTAGGTAAGGGAGACGCACTTGTGAAAGATAATTCAAGATTTTTAGAGAGATTCCAGGTTGCTTATACAGATGCAGCTGAAGTATGCTCTCATTATGGTAAATAATGTTACAGGCAAGACCAGATAATCTATTAGACATAGATTCTTTAATTAAAAATTTCATTAAAAAAAATCAGCAAGGTATTGTTACCATGCAGCGCATTCATTTACGTGATACTAATGAAATTTCAATTAGGGCTCTTATTGAAGAGTTGACAGAAGAATTAAAAACTGGATGCGTTACTTTTATTAACAAAAATGATGAAATGGAGGGATTAGACTCTTATCTTTTTTATATTGCTAATGCTTTTTATAAAAAGAAGGCTATCCCTCAAATAAAAAAGAAAACAGAATATCTGTGTCCAGGTTGTTTGTTTTTAAATAAAAGTAATTTAATTACTCCATTAAATAACATTTTTAAATGTGATGAGTGTGAGTATGAATTAAAAATTGCCAATGATCCTAAAATAATAGCTTTTTATAGGACTTTTTTCAGACATAATAAAAATGGTTATCACTGTTCAGATTGCGATAGATTTATTCCTCATCCAATTGATGAATCTCCAATAGTTTCATGTCCATATTATGATTGTATATTTGCCGGGTCATGGCTTTCATTAAAAAGAATGCACCACCCTACTTCTCAAAGTAATCCGGAAAGTTTAACTTTAGATTTATCTAAAGGTGGAAGTTCTTATAAGAATTTATTAATATCTAATGAGGTTTCTGCCCATTCTAAAATGGAAATAGAGGAAGAGTTACAAAATAAAGTTATTTCTTTAAGAGAGATAATTGAATCACAAAAAAATACTATACCATATAGTAGCTCTGACTCAACAATTATTCATAAAAATTTAGCATATCAGGCATTTGATAATTTAATAAAGAATTTTCCAGCTGAAATGGTTAGTTATTTATTAGAAACAAGTAGGTCTGGCGGCTTTCAACATAAGGTATTTCAAGAATACATACGTTTATTAGAAGGGTCATTGCCATTTTCTTTTAAGAAAAATAAGCAGACTTATAAAGTAGAAACATTACTTGATGACAATATGAATTTATTTGATGGAATTAGCTCATTTGAAGCTATTATTTCAGATAAATTAAGTATTAAAAATAATACAAAAGAATTTTATATAGGTGGCAGAAAAGCGTCTTATACTAAACCGTATTATATTGGTAAACTTCTTAGTGTTTCAGAAAAATATACTAAAAAATCTTTGATGGATTGCGTTAAAGAATATAGTTTTTCTAAAATTAAAATGAGTGGCGTACCAGTTGGAACAGAAGTTATTGTTACTCATTTAAGAGTTCCTCCGCACTATCAAATGGGAGGCATGGTATATATTAATCGTGTAAGAAAAAGAATAGTAGATCGTGCTCGTTTACTTTTAAATAAAGGATCCGATGATTGAAGATATTTATAGGCTTTATAAGCAACAAATTATACGTGTAAATCTATCAACACCATTTATAGTTAAAAGTAGATGTAAGAAATGTAAATCAAATCCATCAATCTATTACTATATTAGAAATAAACATTTAAGTATTGATCCTAGAAGTGGTTTGAAAATTTTTGAATCTATAAAAAAATATTATAAACGAATGTGTGCAGATCATTATATGATGATTTCACCAAAATATTTTACTGATTTAGGCAGCTTTTCTCACTCAGTAAATTATAAGGGATTTTTACCAAAATTACACCGTGCTCGTGGTGTAAATATAGGATCTAATATAACAGAATTTTTAATGTGTGAATGTGGCGCCACTTCATGGGCTTTTACTGATAAAGCCGCAATGGCTCGTCCTGAAATAGTAAATAGGAAAGCAAGAAATAAATATCCTCAAAAATTCGAATTTTGAAAAGATAGTGCATTTAATTTATTTTTAACTTGTTTTTCAAGAATTAAAAAATTATCAGCCAATTCTTCGAAGAGTTTCCATTGATTATTAATTATTTTATAACAAGAATAGTATGAAAGACGCGCAACGGTGTCATAATAATCTTTGCTGGCGAATCGTAGGTGAGCAGGAGCTAAAGTATTTGCAAAAAATATCCAATCTCCTAAATTCTGATAAGTCAAAAAATCTTGTTTACTACGGGCTTGCGCAAACAGTAAAGTGACACTATCTTTAGAGAGATCGAATTCTGCGGATTTATATTTTCCATAAATACTTACAATGTACGCTTTAGTATCACGTTGACATTCTAAGTCTATAAGCAGCTCATCAAAAAAATTTATAATGTTCCCGTTTGAGATATCCATTTAATAATACGAGAATATTGAAAGACAACCCGGTGATTACATGAAAACATTAATAATAGTAGAGTCTCCTGCCAAAGGCGTTCATATCCAAGAGTATTTGGGTAAAGATTACATCGTTATGGCAAGCAAGGGACATATTACAGATTTAGGTAAAGGTGGGTCGCATGGGCTTGGTGTTGATGTTGATAATAATTTTAAGCCGCATTATGTAATATCAGATGATAGATTAGATATTTTAGATGATCTAATGGCGGCTGCTAAAAGAGTTGATCAGATATTTGTCGCTAGCGACCCTGATAGGGAGGGAGAGGCGATTGCTTGGCATTTAGCCACACGACTAGCTGATATGGGTAAGCCTATTAAAAGAATTGTGTTTAATGAAATTAAGAAATCTAAGGTGCTGAAAGCAGTTCAAGAGCCACGAGACATTGATCTTAATTTATTTCATTCTCAAGAGGCTCGTCGCATTTTAGATCGTCTAGTTGGATTTACGGCGTCTCCGTTTCTTATGAATTTCATAGGACCCAAATTATCGGCAGGTCGTGTTCAATCTGTTGTTACTAGAATGGTTATTGATCGTGAACGTGAAATTGAAGCATTTATTCCAGAAGAATTCTGGACAATACAGGTAAATCTTGGTAAAGGTAAAGAAGAATTTGTTACAAAATATTCTCAACCGTTACGAGATGCAAAGTCCGCAGAAACTGCAAGGGTTAAATTAAATAATCCAGATTATATAGTTTCTGAGGTGTCGGCAGCTGAAGAGAAAAAAGCACCATCACCACCTCTTGTTACATCTACTCTTCAACGAATTATGTCTAAAGTTCACGGATTATCAGCAGATCAAACTATGAAAGCTGCTCAGGTATTATATGAATCTGGTTATTGCACTTATATTAGAACCGATTCCGTTAGAGTTGGTGATGAGGCTTTAGAGGAGGTTAGACAGTGGATTAAAGATAATAATCATGATTTACCTAAGAAAGCTAATTCTTATAAAAATAAGAACGAATCTCAAGATGCTCATGAATGTATTAGACCGTCCGACCTTTCATTATTACCAAATAGTAATTATGCAATAATTGATCCAAACGAAAAGTTAGTATATGAAACTATTTGGAAATATTTCGTAGCAAGTCAGATGATGCCGGCAGTATATAATACGCTAAAAGTAACGGCACATGTTAAGGGCGATAAGACTGCTGAAGTTAAAGCTTCTGGTAAAGCTCTTAAGAGTAAAGGGTATTTAGAGGTACTTGGCGTTGAAGATGACAGTAAAATTGAGATTCCTAATCTTGTGAAGGGTGATGAAGTTAAACTATCGGGTAAATTACCAGTTAGAATGGAAAAGAAGCAAACTCAACCACCACCACGTTTTTCTGAAGACAAACTAATTAAAGAATTAGAAAATAGGAACATCGGTCGTCCGGCAACTTACGCTGATTTGCTTAGTAAGATTACGGCTCGTAATTATGTTGAAAAGAAAGGTAGTGTTTTTCACGCTACAGATTTGGGCAAAAAGATTACAGATGTTCTTACTAAATTTTTTACTTTTATGGATTATGACTATACGGCTAAAATGGAGAATCAATTAGATGAAATTGAAAGCGGTAAAGTAAATCATATTGATATGTTAAAAAAGTTTTATCCATCATTCAAACTTGAGATAGACAAGGCATATGTAAATTATGGAGGGACGTTGTGCGATAAGTGCAATAGCCCGATGTCTACAAGAACCGTAAAGGCAACTGGAGATAAATTTTTAGCCTGCTCTGCTTATCCAAAGTGTAGAAATACCAAACAAATTAAAACCGCTACTGCTGCCTAACATTGTTAGAAAGAACGAGCAAATTGTAGATGATTATTAAAAAGAAAGAGTCGAAAAATTATATGACTCCCGATGCGTTGGAAAAACAAGAACATTTATCAGTTCAACATTTAGATAAATTAATGGCGCCCGCCTCCGTTAAAAAAGAGGGTCGTCCAGCCGCCAATTTTATTGATTTAATGAATTGGACTGTTAAAGAGTTTGCTTATTTTTTAAAAGACACGGATCAAATTGATAAGTTTGTGCATAACAGAATTATTATTGATGGACAATTTCTTTGTTTCTGTGAAGAAAATGGAATTACAGTAGAGTGCTTATATAAAGACTCTCTTATTTCTTGGAAAACAGATTATGATTATGAGAAGTTTTTTGCTCAAGGCGTATTCCTTATTAAAACGAAGGGCTTAGAATTTATTCATGCCGCTTTATTTCATAAAGGAAATCAAAATGAAGATGAAATAAGCTTTTTTGTTTTAGTGTCTCGCAAAAATTATGATGCGTACCTTGCATTACGAAATGCATTTGATGCTTGGGTTCAAGACCGTGATCGTAGTAATCTTCATATTCGAGTAATTGATGGTGAAGATCTTCCTTACACTAAAGATAATACTTGGGAAGAACTTTTTTTGCCAGAAAATATTAAGAAAGAAATGAAGGAATTAGTGGAAAATTTCCTTAATTCAAAAGATTTCTATTTGAAAAATAAAATTCCTTGGAAACGAGGAGTTTTGCTATATGGAAAGCCTGGTAACGGTAAAACATCTATTATCAGAACAATTATTTCTGAATATAATTTCAAACCAGTTACCATTGTTCCTGGAGCAAATGTTGATTCTATGAGAGAAGCATTTTCTTATGCTGAGGAACAAAGTCCATCATTATTATATTTTGAGGACTTAGATTCTTTAATTGAAGCTGGATTAGATGTATCTTCTTTCCTTAATTTATTAGATGGAATTTCCACTAAGAATGGATTGTTGGTTATTGCTACGGCTAATGATGTAAGGAAGCTTAAAGCAAATATTACTAAAAGACCATCTAGATTTGACAGAAAATTTGAAATTCCTCTTCCAAATGCAGAAATGGCTTATATATATATTAAGAGATGGTTTGAAAACCTTCTTACCGTGAAAAAGTGTCGAGAGCTTGCAAAACAGGCTGAAAAACATGAATTCTCTTATGCTTACTTAAAGGAACTTTATATATCTTCGATGTTTGAAGCATTATCTCATAATAAGAAGGCTCCATCCATAAAAGATATAGATAATACTTTTGCTCGCTTAGTTAAAGAAAATAGTGCATTGAATAGTGGTAGTGTAATTAATACGGATAAATATTTTAAATGAAGGTTAAAATAGGTTACTGAATCATGAGAGATAGTCATTATAATAAACCAAGGAGAAATTCCTACAAAAAGGCATCGAAAGGGGGTGAATCGCAAGCCGTCGAAGTCAACGACAAATTCGCACATATTGAACCTGTGCAAGCCCAACCCTTGGAAGTTAAAGTATATAATAATAACTTTGACAAAGCTCTTAGAGCATTTCGGGCTTTAGTGCAAAAAGAACGTATTCTTTCCTTATATAAGGAAAAGCAAACGTATGAAAAAGCATCTGACAAAAATAGGAGAAAGCGTAATGAAATGAAGCGCAAGCGCCTTGAATTAGATAATCCTAGACCTCCTCGTGAGCCTAAGAAGTCTTACAAGTCACGCCCGCCCAAATCTGAAGGCTCTCCAGAATAACTGGAAACGATATGTCTACTACAAAAGTAAAAGTTTACAAAAACCCAGAAAGAAATAAACCTGCGGTACATAAACCTTATGTGCCTCAATACCAATCACTTGGAATTGAACCATCAGAGTACAAAAGTCCTCTAGCACCAGGTTTTAAAATTCAACCACCTTCTCCAGGTTCTACGGATAACCCACGAACCCAAAGACCCAACATTAGACAACAGCCATATGCTGAAGCTGTTCCCTCGCCAATTGGTAGGGGAAGGGGACCAATTCCCAATGTAGGTAATAATATGGAGCAAACGTGGTCTGGTGTAGACGGCGAAATTGTAGATGACATATCTGAAAGTTTAGATCCTAACCAGCCAATGGTTGACAATAATGAATTTGTAAGTGCTAACGCACTGGGTCTAACCGATGAAGAAGAATATACAGAAATTGGTGGAGATGCTATTAATCAAGTTAGAGAAGCATCTAATAATATTGAAAAATCGTTTCTAACAGAAAATGTTTTACAAAATGCCTTGCAAGAAGAATATTTATCCAAACTTATTAAACAATTAGAGGAAGATGAATATTGTATTTTAGTAGACGGAAGCGCCGTATGTTCTGGACCTATTGATTATATACAAGAACAAACTAGGTCTTTAGTATTTGGAGAACATGAATTATATCATGGCAATCCTGTATCAGTTGATGATATATTAGTAATTAAGAGAGTCAAAATTAAAGTTGGCGTATTCTTAGGTTGAGAGGTTACTTTGGATAATGAGCCAAGAAAAGCTTCAGAAGTTTTATTAGATCTAGAAAAAAAATTAGATACCGCTTTAGGTATTATTCATGTTCAAGATTTGAATATAAAAATACTATCTAATAAGCTTAATAGTATAATTGAGCTTTTAGAAAAGCAAACGTCTGCTCCGCAAAGAATTATTGTAGAAACAGTTAATACTAATAAAGCTGCTGCTACGGTGCCAGATCTTGAAAGACACATACCTATTTCTGGTGAGTTCGCTTTACCTGTAGAAAATTCTCCAAATGGATTTAGAAGAACATCCAGACCGGAAACATTTGCTGGAGATAATTCGTATCTACCAGATACTGGTAATGTAAGTCCTAAATATCCAACTCAAATGCCTAAAGCTCCGACAGGAAGAGCTGCTCCAAATTCTCCACCTCCAGGAAGAGAAGTAACTGCTGAAGTGGTTGCTCCGCCCACAGTTAATGTTAAGCCATCTGCTAAAACGCAAAATATTATACAAAATGCTATTCCAGTTTCTCAAAGGGTAGTTAATAAAGAGGGCAAGTCACTTTTCTTGGCAGATGTAGAGATAATTGATTTAAGCACTATGCAATCAATTTTTAAGACCAGAACTAATGGGACTGGAAAGTGGAGCGCCTCTTTAGGGGTTGGTAATTATCGTATTATTATTAATAAAAGAGAATCATCAACTGGCGGTAGACTTGAAGCCACACAAGATATACAGATAGATGGTAGTGAGTCTAAAGTAGATTTGAAGACCATTATTATAAATTCATAATATTTAGTTGGGTGGTAAGTATGAAATTTCAAGTTATTGTTGCAGATCCACCGTGGAGCTTTAAGGATTCTCTTAAAATGTCCGACGTAGCTCGCGGGGCAGAAGCCAACTACAGCGTGATGTCAATTTCAGACATTAAACAGCTGCCAATAAAAGACTTTGCCAGCCCTGACGGAGCTATCCTGGCGATGTGGGTGCCATCATCCCTCTTGCAAGAGGGGTTGGATACCATGAGGGCATGGGGATTTAATCACAAACAAACATATATTTGGGTAAAGTCAAAAAAAACTGATAATATTAAGAAGGTTTTTTTTAAAACAGCACTCCTAATATTAGAGGATCTCAAAGTTAAAGTTCCTAAAGCAAAAGCCTTATTGAATTTTACAATTAATTTACACTCTTCATTGGCTTTTGGAATGGGGCGCCTATTTAGACAGACTCACGAGATATGTTTAATTGGAACCAATAATAATAAGATATACAAGAAGCTGGCTAATAAATCTCAGCGTTCAGTTAGTTTTGGAGAAAATCTAAGACATTCTGCTAAACCGGAACATTTGCAAGATTCTTTGGAGATTATGTTTCCAAATACTAAAAAGTTAGAATTATTTGCCCGCAGACTCAAGACAGGATGGACTTGTCTTGGAAATGAAATTTGCAATGGCGAGGATATTAGGGACTCGCTAGCAAAATTATAAAAAATTCCCTAACCTTGACCTGTTAATTCCGGAGGATTATGGTGTAGTTATGTCTAGAAAAACTTTATTATTAAATGCAAGTTATGAGGTGCTATCTTTCATCCCAGAAAGAAAAGTCTTTAAACTCTTGTTCAAAGACAAGGTTGAAGTTATTTCGGCTTGGGACGAGAACTTTACTTGGGGGTCTGGAAGCGTTAAGCACCCCTCTATTTTGAGATTGAAGAATCATGTTCGTAGAAACTACTTCAACTCTAATTTTAGTCGCAAAGCTCTAATTAAAAGAGATAGAAGCACTTGCCAATACTGTGGCAGAAAGCTTACAGCATCTCAAGTTACTATAGACCACGTTCTACCAAGAGCGCAGGGTGGAATTACATCCTTCACTAATTGTGTTGTATGTTGTCAGGTATGTAATAATAAAAAGGCAGATAAAACGCCAGAACAGGCAAAGATGGTGTTGCTTAAAAAACCAACTCATCCTTCTTTTTCTGCTCATCATTATGTTGCAGACCCGCAAGAGTATTGGCATAAAGACTGGGATGATTTCTTAGGAAACTCATAAGTATCTGTTATTATTAGATATTAATGTATTTTTGTAGAATTAAATGGGATAATATGAATAATATTATCCCCTTTAAACAAGCAATATTATAGAATACTATATAGACACTCTCGATATATAGGACTGACCATGACAAGGGTAAGCTGTAATTGTATAGTATGCGCCGGAGAATTTAATCCAGATGAACTACAAAATGTAGCTTTATCTAAGATTAATATTACTGCATTTAAAGTATGCGAGGCGTGTCTTAATAGTTCTGATCCTGTCGATGATTATCGTGAAGTTAAGAATATTGTTAATTCATATTTGAAGTTTTCACAAGCTAAACAATTATTTGAAGAAGTTGAAGATATCCTTGGTTCTAGAAAAGTTAAATAATCATAACTCTATGATTATTATTCTTTTTTCTTCTTCTTTTTCTTCTTCAGGAAGTTTTTCTAGCGGCATAGGATATAGCTCAATATAAAGCGGCAATGGCTCCACATCTTTCTTTTTTCTTTCATGAATAAATGGATAGAAGGTGTTCATATTACTCTCCGCTATTAATATGTCCTTATATTAATAAGGATCTAAACATGTTATGTACTAATTGTTCTCAGCTAGCATTTTTGCACACCAATAAATCTTGTGTTCGTTGCCACGGAAATGTAGTAAATAATATTTCTGTATTATGTGATTTATGTTCTGCTACAGAAAAGCAATGTGCTGTTTGTTTAAAAAAAATTATTACACAGACAGCTGCTAAAAAGGGCTGTAATTGCGGGCGCCGATAGTTATATAGGTAAGAGATGATTATCACCAATAATGAAGAAGCTTTAAGGATAAAATGTGAAGATGTTTTGCCTGAAGAGGTTGGATCTTTAATTTCCATTTTAGAATCTGAATTAGCTTATGCCAATCGTTTGGGAAAAGGTGGCATCGGTTTAGCTGCGCCCCAAATCGGGATTGCTAAAAAAATTGCTATTATTAGATTAAATAAAGTCCAAGGATTTGAATTCAATTTAATTAATGCTAAATTAGAAAAAGGATACGACTCCTCTATTTTTAGAGAAGAGGGGTGCCTATCATTTCCTGGGCGTGTAGAAGATACAACTAGATTTCAAGAAGTATATATTACTAATAATTTGGTTTATCCTAATACTTTTATTGCAACCGGATTATTATCTGTAGTTTGTCAGCATGAGTTAGATCATCTTAATTCTACTTTATTTATGGATCATATGCTACCTAAATTAACACCAGTTGTTAATAAAATTAAAGTTGGACCCAATGACCCGTGCACGTGTGGGTCTGGAAAAAAATATAAAAAGTGTTGCAATAAATGAGGAATGATGAGTAAAAAAGAACAACCTAATGAACTATCTAATGAAATGATGATGGCAGATGCTCTTTTAAGATTAAGAGCTATTGAAAATCTTTTAATGGCTAAAGGTATTTTTACTAAAGAAGAATTTTCTCAAGAAATGAGCACAATCGCTACACAAATAGCTAAAACTATTCTTCAAAAAGCCAACGTACCTGGGGATCTTGATGAGCTTATTAAAAGCTTGCAAGAACCTAAGAAAAAAGTCGAAGATAATTAATGTTATTTATTACCCATGAAAATGAATTAAATAGTAAGAATAAAATACAGCCCTTATATTTTTATTCTTCATGGATGCCCTATCATAAGAAAATGTTAATTATGATAGATAAGATAGAGCAAAAATATAAAAGCATTAATTTTTTATCTATAGATGTAGATGGGTTTAAAGGTCTATGTAAGCGTTTTAATATAGAATCTATTCCTACTATCATTATAATGGATAATGGTAAAGAAATTAAAAGAATTGAGGGGCTAGTAATGACTAGCGCCTTTAAGAGCGTTTTTGTTGATATATGTAACTCTGAAACGCTATAAATGGAGAAAACTATGATGAAAAAAAATGATAAAACATTAGATGAAATCGCTGATACTGAATCTGGTAAAATTTGGAATGAAATCAAAGATAAAAATATTGAGATGTTTGCATTACCAGATCAAAAAGTAAGTGATCATTGCGCTCCAGTAAACATTGAACCATCTAAATTATATCTACGAACGCGCTCAAGCTCGGTTTTACCTTCTTTAGAGGCATCTTGTGGCAAAAATTTTACTGTAGAATTAGTTGATAAATATGTTACTGTGACTCGTGTAGTAGTTCCTTTAACTAAGAAATAATTGAGGTCATATGCCTAAACCATTTGGCGAAGATGAAGATGAACAAGAAGCATTATCTACGAAAGTTGGATTAAAAAAAATTAGCAGTCAAAAATCAATTTTTGATTCTATGCCTAAAAAACCAACTCAAGATCAACTTGATCAAAACGTAAAGGTAATACAAGAGCGCGCATCTCAATATAAAAGTAGAACTGCCGATCTTGCTACTCAATTTTTTAAAGCACTGGCAGATAAAACTTTACAGCAAAATAAAAATTTATTTCAAAATGAATTAGAGGGCGAATTATTAAGAAATATGATAAGATTGGCTCAAGAAATTAATGAAGATGAACTTGAGCGCACTGGAGAAG
>Ga0315288_10005561_pt1 | contig 16016 bp, 12 predicted proteins | sample YL17G11_20_MG_FD_203454 | JGI IMG/M metagenome (GOLD analysis project Ga0315288, IMG submission 203454) | Sediment microbial communities from Yellowstone Lake, YNP, Wyoming, USA - YL17G11_20 | ecosystem: Environmental > Aquatic > Freshwater > Lake > Sediment | place: USA: Wyoming | collected...
ATTAATTCTGGTTCCCCAGTAGTACTTCCTGCAACTGGAGAATTTATATAGGCATTTTGGCCCAAGTAAGCTTTTTCTATAACTCCACTAACTAGGGAACATAGAATAAAGGCCATTGCCAGAAACACTATCCATTTAGTCTGTAGCATTTTTCATCACCTTCCTTACGCACTCTGTTTTAAAAGGAATCCTCCACATAGAGCTAAAACTAGATACACCGTAACCATCCAGAAGGGAACAAGACCCATTATGGACATAATAGCAATTACTACTGCCATTGCTATCATTACCAGTATCATACTACTGGATATAGACCAAACTACTATACCCACTGCAGCACAAATCACTAATCCTATAATAAGCCATAGACTCCCTGCAGGGATTCCTGAATCTGAAGCAGCCTGAGTTACTAGGTCATACCCTGGCCAATTACTAAGGGCACTACCATTAGCAGTCTGGAAGTATTCAGCGGGCATACTAAGGGTCCCCAGACTTACCCCCTCAGGAGATACTTCGGCAACTGTATAAGGAGTAGTGGCTGCATCTTCAGAATAAGAACTTGACCAATTGCCCCCTTCTGACCATGCCCAAGCTCTATAGAAGTACGTAGATCCTGGTGCTAAATTACCGTGACTTACTCCTGTAGAAGTACCAAAGTAAATCTGTTCACCGTCCAACCTATCAACTGGGAAAGACCCTTCTTTAGCAAATACTCCTACCTGGTCTCCTGCAAGACTCCACTTTACTGCTATCGTTGTAGGGCCAGTTGCTATTGCACTAAAGTCTTCAGGAGCATTAAATATAGTAGTGAAGTACTTATCTGCACCATATGCCTCTCCCGCTGAGTTATTAACTATTGCTCGGTAATGGTAAGTTTCCCCTGTACTAAGACCTGTAAGAAGGGTAGATACTACATCATTTTCTAACTTGCCAGTTTCCCAGGAAGTATAGTTACCATAGGAAGTGTTCAGACCCCAGGCAAATCTGACCGAGCATCCAACTCCCCCGTCTCCTGTTACCAATCCCCTTAAAGTAGCAAAAGAGGAACCAGGAGTACTTGCTTCTTGAGTTGTAATAGTAGGAGCAGTAGGAGAAGTTGTAGCAAATGAAGTTGCAGAATATCCGATTCGGCCACTTCCGCTATCCCCTACTACTCTACAGTATATAGTAGTACCTACTGGTAAATCTGCTAGAGTATTTACTATTGCGGGTTCAGTACTAGTAGTATATCCAGTTCCATATCCCTCTACATTTCCGTAAGAGGGGGAGTACCCCCACTCAAACCAGACTGTAACTGGTGCTCCTCCATCATCTACAACATAGCCTGAGAGAACAGCACTAGTTTTGGTAACTCCAGTATATACTATACTCATTGTTGGGGCACTGGGAGAACCAGTAACAAACGGAATATCACTCCCATTGCCGTACCCCTCTGTATTAAGGGCCCTTACCCTACAATGGTAAGATGTATTTGCACTTAGTCCAGATATAGACTTACTAAAGGCCCCTAATGTAGGGGATGTCATTGTATCTGGAGTAGTTTCAAAGTCTGTCCAAGATCCTGCACCAGTATAATATTGGAACCACACATCTGTAGTTGCTGTTCCTTGATAGGATACTAAACTACCATGCAGTAGGGCCCCTGTCTGAGATACATTAGTTGCCGCATATGTAGTTACTACTGGTATCCCCAATACATAGGGAGTTCCAGATCCAGTTACTTTAGTATTACTATACTGAGTTAGTCCTCCCCCTTCTGCGATTGCCCAGGCACTATAATAATATGTAATACCATTTGTTAGAGGAGTATGTACACAACTAGTACTGGTACTAGAGTATACCTCTATACCATCAGATATACTTGTAGGGGACCCTGTAGTCTTATATCTTACTAGTGTCTTAGTTGATCCAGTCCCTTTTGTCCATGATAGACTATTATTAGTATTACCTGGAGTTACTGTTAATGTTCCGGGTACACTAGGTTTTGTAAGGAAAGTAAGTGCATTAGTAGATGGTATTTGATTAGAATCATCCCCATGAGTTCCTTCTGACTCGAAGTAATACAATGTACCTTGGTATAGTCCATTAACAGTCCCGGAATATGTGGACCCAGTTTTTAGTCCACCTTGCCAAGCAGTACTAGACCCATACCCAGTAGTAGTACCATAGACAAATCTTCCAGATACATCTGCATTACCATCAGAAGTAACCCCCCCATTTAGTACCGAACTAGTTTCATCAACACTAGTTGCTGCACTAGTACTCATTGTAGGTGTAACTACTGGTAGAGTATACGACACTGTTAAGTATGGATAATATCCACTTCCTTGCTCACTAGAATATATTGCTGTCCATTTACTATCACTAGGAGAATACCCTTGAACTGTATATTCTCCCAATAGAGCAAATTTAGTAGTTCCAGTTTTAGAAATAGCAGATAACCCCGCTGCATTAAGTAATACAGTTTTAGTCCCTACAGTATTTGAAAATGAGCCATAAGACCCTGGATAGTATGTATAGTTATGGTCTCCTACTACCAATGGACTATGTGGGTATGTAGGCATGCCCCCGGATATATAGATAATTCCATAGCTACTATAACTTTGGACCCGCACAGTAAGACTTGCAGAAGTTACAGTAGATCCCCCCCCAATTGAAGAAGTAGAAAAGTATAGGAAAGACCTCCATGTAGAATACCAAGGATTTTCATAGGAGTCCCCACAGTATAATACAGTCATACCTGCTGGTGCTCCTGCAGCAGTAGGGTAAGCTCTTACAGTAGACCAAGGGTCTGTATTAGATCCAGAATACCAAGTAAATCCGTCTTGAGAAGAAGACGTAAATGAGTTAGCAGGATCTACGGTAACTGGGTACTTAGCTCCCTTAAGATCTTTCTTATCTATTTCCTTTCCCTCTGGCCCTCCAACTATAGGTATATCCTGGTAATCCGCGTCATAGGCGTAAACTTCACTAGCCCAAGTATATCCAGATTCTTTATTATACCAGTTATCTATGCGAAGATTACCCCCCGGATCGGAGTTAAGAACATAGAACTCTTGGAGGATACCTTCTATCTGCCTTAGATACCTAGTTATAGTCTGGGTGTGGGCCCCTATTCCAAGGAATCCACCACGCCTTTCACTATATACCCACTTTATAGTATTACCAGTGTAATTAGTATTATAAGGGTCATCTACGATAGTAGGCCCAGACGTTAAAGGTAGTTCCTTCTCCCCAATATATATTTTAGGGGACCAGGCAGATTGCTTTCCCTCAAACTCAGTAGTAACTCTAGATCCAGTTACCTTGGCATAGTACAGGTTATCTCCTGTTTCTAGATAGGTAACTCCGTCTATTCCTGTGTTTTCTATCCATTCACAGTTAATAAGAGTTTTATTATCCTCTAATGTCTTAGGAAGAAGACCGATCTCTGCTGTATAAGAAGTCTCAGTAGAGTTACTACTTACTTCAGTAATAACTGTATAAGGATCCCGTCTTTCCTGGTTAGATTGCAGTATCTCTCTAATAGTAGTTCTGCCCTGATGTTGGCCTTCTGCAGAAGCTATGGGAGTAGATATATACCCACCAAAATAACTTCCTACTAGAAGTCCCCCAAGTATTAAATTAAGAACTTTTAATCTTTTCATCCTTATGACCTCGCTAACCAAAGTTGCATTAGTGTAAGTATAATCGCTATTATAGATAGTATTGCCATTATGGCTAGTGGTATACATCCAAGGTAGTTACCTATGAATAGTATAGGTATACCTATTAGTAATCCAACTATAGGGGCACCAGTAGCCATTGAGGCAATACCTACTACTATAATTAGTATAACAAACCAGAACATACCAGCAACTGCAGTTCCACTAAGCCCCATATAACTGCCTAAATCGGTGAACTTAGCCATTACAGTAGCACCAAAGTTATCGGTAAGGTCTGTTTGTCCCTCTTGGGAAAGACCATCTGGGTCTAGGGAATCTGGATTTACACTAAATACTCCTATTGAGAATAGATCTGGACGTGCTACTGATAATCCTGGGATTGCTTCCCTATAGATTTCACCACCAGCATCATTAAGTCTAGTACCAGATCCTGTAGTGTATGTGGTTAAATCAGTAGTATAATAATTTTCAAGAGACTGTGCATGTCTAATAACCCAGTAATCTAAGTTAGTAAGATCTGTACCTATCCAGTCCCCACTAGTTAATGCATAAGTAGTTTCTGGAGGAGTTGTCCATTTAGAATCTATACCAGTTATCTTAACTGTATAGTCTAGTCCCCAGGTCGGCATATTTGAAGTGTATAGGTAAATACTAGCAGGGTAGAATCCCCAATTTGCTACCTTAGTTCTTGCTAATAGCAAAGCACCATCCCAAAGGTCAAGGTTAAAGTAATCTGCTGGGTCTTGTGCAGGATTACCTGCTGTATATATAATCTTATAAGAGATTACATATAACTGGGATCCTACTTGACTATAATCCTTATATACTTTAACATCCTCTATTGATAGTATATCTGGATCTGCTAATGCCCCAACTGTAGGTTGAGAAGATGTTGATACTTTACTTACTGAGTATACTCCATTGTTTTCTCCCCAAGCTGAGAAGTAATAAGTAGTACCTGGTGTTAACCCAGGTAGTGTATAAGTAGATGCACTACTAAAGTATGCCTGAGTTCCCTCTGCAGTAGATGTAGGAGTACTAGTTTCAGAATACCTAACTAAAGTATTTACTGAATCACTACCCTTTACCCAATTAAGAACTATAGAAGTTCCAGTACCTTTAGCAGTAAAACTAGTAGGAACTCCCGGCATAACAGTACTAGTAAGGAATGCTAAGTCTTCTCCATAGATGTAAGAGCTAGTATCATATTGGACCTTCGCCCTGAAGTGATAAGTTTGCCCAGGGGTTAATCCAGATATAGGACTACTATAGGAACTGGAATTAGTCTTAGTCTGTTGTACTGTAGAATATCCATAACTAGTATCTGGTCCATAATCAAAGGAAGCATATACAGTAGAATACCCTCCTAAACTAGTTACTATACCTTGTAGTGTAGCACTAGACGTAGCTATATCTATTGCAGTACTAGTAGTAACTGTAGGAGAAGCTACAGTAGTAGTAGTAAAGTATTGGTCACTTCCATAATATTTAGTAGTTCCTCCACTAGGACGGGCAAAAGCCTTATAATGGTAAGTAACTCCAGAAGTAAGACCTGTTCTAGGTTGATTAAATGTTCCTATGGTGGTCCTAACTTGCTCTGCAGTAGAAGTACCATACCCAGTAGTTAATCCATATTCAAACCCAACGTACACAGTAGAAGATAGGCCTAATCCTGTTAAGTTACCATTAAAGATAGCACTAGACGATGCTACAGAAGTAGCAGCAGATGTTGTAACAGTAGGATCCCCTGATACATAAGTAACAGTAAGTTTAGGTCTATAACTTGTTCCTGCTACAGAAGTCTTTACTGATACATACTGGTTATACCCAGCAGAATAAGTAGATGCAATATCTGCACTGCTCCTTATGCCTATTTCAGTAGTACCAGTAACATCTACTCCTGCTAATCCCACGGCATTTAGTGTAATAGTATTATACCCAGAAGTAGAAAAGGCAGTAGTAGTTAATGCTCCCCAACTAGTTGTCATTCCCAATAAGGTGTAGTAGTCTGCCGCAACTGCAGGAGAAGAAACTCCTGTGCCATCTACAGCAGTTATATCAAAGTCTGAGAAAGATCCTGGTTTAGTACCCCCATAGAGATCTAGAGTAGCTGCTGTTACTGTAGATCCATCAGGTATTGCCGAAGTATCAAAACTAAACTGCGCCCTATATATTTCGTTGGAATCTCCATACCAAACTACCATATAAGGATCTTTAGAAGTCGCAGTTTGCTCCTGACAGTTTACCTCGAACTCGCTAGTTGCAGAAGGTTCTGTATTAAGGTAGTCCTTACTACACATAAAAGCAAATTTAGTAGTACCCGTTTTGCTTATATAAGACTTTCCCGCCTCATTTAATCCTATTCCCACATAGGCACTTGTATTAATCCAGGATGTAGATGCAATAGATCCTATTATCCCAGAATACTTAGTCACATCAAAATCCGTACCTACCATTGGGTCATGGGGATAAGTAGAGGATATAGGTGTAACTACATATAGACTCTGGGCATCCCCAGAAGCATTAGCACTAGGATTCAGATATACAGACGCGTTTATTATCCCAGCTCCATCTGGGATTGCAGAAGTATCAAAGTACATAAATCCTCTGGATATGTACCAAGTAGTTCCAGATTTAAAGGCCCCTGCAATGGTTACTGTAGCAGTAGTATTTTGTACTGTAGCAGTAGTAGTAGCCCGGGCAGTAGCCCAAGAAGCATTAGCAGTATTATAAACCCGTCCATCACTAGCAGAGCTAAAAGGAGAAGTACTACCAGTAGCCGTAGTTGTACTTATCTGTCCAACATATGCTATAGCCTCTGAACTTCCACCTCCCCAACCTGGGTTAAGATCATGCACATAGGAGTACAGACTACCCTTTGCATAGGTGTACCCACAGGAATCATTTGTAGTAGGGTAAAAGGTAGTAGTAACTGGAACTGCACTTCCTGATCCGGATGAATAAGCACCATTCTTATAGTACTTTATGTAGCAAGGAGGAGAAGTTCTAGTTATACTTGCAGTATAATACTGCCCTTCTGTCCAAAGTACTGTATACCCAGAAGTCATTATACTAGAACTTACTCCACTGGATTTAGGCCAAGTAGAGAACATTAGGTCTGGGTGCCTATGAGTTACACTAGTAGTAGTTAACTGACTTTGTGTCTGCCAAACTCCAGCTACTGTTTTCTGCTTAACATATATTTGACCAGCATCAGTATACCATGCAACCCAAATATTATCGGATGCATCTGCTGCTATACTTGGATAAGCCTGAGTAGCTGTAGAAGTTGTAAGAGCAGTCATCACAGCCCAAGTACCAGATACATTATTAGTGTAGTATATGTTGGCATTAGCATAGCCATATCCTAGACTTCTCATTACCAAATGAGGTTTATTAGAAGAGTCTACACAAATCATTGTAGATCTTGGAGTATTAGTACCAACTGTATCTGGCATAGTATAAGGGTTATAAGTATCATCAGTTATTTGAACTGTAGAAGCCCATACCCCAGATGTACATTTCTTGTATAGAACTTGATAATACCCAACATTTGTTCCCCAGCCCCCGCCGTACCAACTAACATGCAGATTATCTGCAGAGTCTATAGTAAATGAAGGATAATACTGTCTCCGATTAACATCAGTTAACTGGACTGGATCTAACCAGGTACCCCCAGAAGTTTTCTGTCTGTACATTATCTGGAAATAGTCATAATTAGTTCCCCAACCATGCCCTGCCCAGATTAGGTGAATATTATCCGCGGAGTCTACTCCAATAGAGGCCATCCGGTTACCATCATCAACATAGATAGCATTATAGTCAACCCCATAGACCTTGTTACAAACCTGGTAAGCTGTTCCCCACCCTCCAGATGTTCTCATATTATAGTATACGTTAACAGAAGAGGGATAAGAAGATTCAGCAAAGGCAAACCACACACAGTGTAAATTACCAGATGAATCTACTGCAATATCAGGTTGGAACTTATCTGTTGCAGTATAGGTTACCTGTTCAGTAGTCCAGGTTTGCCCATCATCAGTTGAACGGGCACACCAAACCTGTTGCCAACTGCCTTCTCCTAGGGCAGTGTCTTTCTGATAACAAACCCAAATAGTTCCATCCAAGGCTCTAACCTGGTTTCTATTATAGAAGTAGGAAGTAGCTTTAATACTATCATACAGTCCAGTATTCTCAACAGTGTAGATAGGGGATACGTCTGCACTTACTACTCTTGCAGGTATAATAGGCAGTACTAATGCAAAAAGGATAACTGCAATTACTATTGGGCGTATTAACTTTTTCAGTCTATTTAACATTATTGTGCCTCCAAGAACGGTACCCACTGCATATCTAACCTATCTATCCTGAGTACTCTATTACCATTGTACATCGAACCAGGTACTGGGTTTATTACTTTATCACTCTGTGGTTCTATGAAAGTCCAGCCATTATCCTCTGTAGGGAACATAACTATCATATGTCTAGAACCATCTTCATAAACTATACTGCATGCTTCTGCAGTAAGACCAAACCATTGTGCATTCCTAGCAACTAGAAGTGCGTATTCTACACAGTTGAATCCTTCTTCATAAACCTTATCACTTGTAGCATCTTCTTCTAAGAAGTGCCCTACGTCTACTAATGTGGTTGAGGTATTAGGCATAGGGGGAAGAATGGCTACTGGTTTAGAACTAAATATTGGGGGTAATTCCCCTGTTCCAGCATAATAGCCACTTACTCCCCCAAGTAGTCCTGAACCCCAGACAAGTAAAAGTACTGCAATTGCAGTTCTAACCTTCTGGGTGCGTAATTCTTTTAGAACCCTCAGTAAAGCCTTTTTCACTTATCTTTTCCTCTTTCCACATTCTGGTTGCCTTTGCTAAGTTCTTCGTAGGGTAATGTTTAACCTCTGCCTCTACTTCATAGGAATCATCTATGATTCTCTGGGCCCTATAATTAGTTTCATAGGGCCCAGCTAATCCGAATTTGCCTTCCTTTGTTTTAGATTCTATATAGTAGGACATTACATCACCCCATTACGGCGATTAGTTCGGTCTATTACTGCCTGCCACATAAATAAACCGAAGCCCACTGTAATTACTACTATGCCTAAGGCTAAACACCCTGTGAGTGCAAACCCTACAAGCATAATAAATATCCCTACCCATAGTCTCCACTTCTTCTTTATTCCTGCTAGCCCTTTCATACTTTAACCTCCTTGTATCCTGCTATTGGGTATGTACCAGCCCGTCTTACTGTACTTCGGGTCTTCTTAATTATGTTCCTAGGTTTCATTAGGTTCTCTATTGGTGCCAGAGGAGTTGGCATGAACAAATCTAATCCAGGGTATGTACCTGGGTAAGATGCGTACTTCTTCTTCTTTTTCTTCTTCTTCTTTTTCTCTACTTCATCTTCATCACTAGAAGCAGGAGGCCAAAGGAAAGGAAACTTCTTAGGGGGCTTTTTCCCAGTTTTAGTCTTAGGATTAGGCCTAGGAGTAGGTTTAGGAGTAGGCCTAGGACTAGGTCTAGGTTCTGGGGTAGGCCTAGGTTCTGGATTAGGTACTGGATTAGGTACTGGTTCCTCTACTGGATTAGGATTTAGAAACTCTATTGGACTAGGATTAAGAAACTCTACTAGATTAGGATTAAGAGCCTCTACTGGATTAGGACTTAGAAACCCTACTGGATTAGGATTAGTAAACTCTATTGGACTAGGACTAGTAAACAGGTTAGGGACTGAACTAGGATTAAATTCAGGTACTGTATTAGGATAGGGCACTTGAACTGGACTAGTCCCGGGTACACGACTTGGGGACCTCCCCGGGGTACCCTTTGGAGACCCCAAAGGTATTATACTTGGTCTGGGAGTAATAGGAGGTCTAGTATCTGGAACTAATTCAGGGTTCTTGTAAGGCACATCTTTAGGCGTCACACTAGGGACTTCCTTAGGAGACCCTATTTCTGGAGTACTTCTTCCAGGTTTAATACTAGGACGCCTCCCTGGCCTAGGACTAGGTTCCCTTTTAAAGGGACTGTCTGGTTTAGGCTTAGGTACCCTTATTGGCTTTACAACAGGTTTACTAGGAGCAGTTACTGTTCTATACCCCCGCATTTGAACCCGTTCCCCTAAAGCCTTATCCAGACCAAATATACTCTGAGATTCAGTTTTATATAGATTCTTTGTACCTGGATCAAGTAAAAGATCCCAGTCTCGGCTCACTGGTCCCCGGTCTATTAGAGGCTTACCCCCCATTTTCTTATAGTAAGCATCAGTTACTTCTCTACTTAATCTTTGTAACCTTAAAAATTCATTACTTTTAGAAGCGGAGGGAGGGGATTTTAGTAACTCATCCCAATTAGAGTCTGTTTTAGATTTAGGTAATCTTGCGCCTCTTTTCTGTAATCTTGTTAACTTTAAGTTACTTAATTTAGACTGTGGTATAAGCTTAGACGTCCTAGTAATTCTAGGTTTAGTTAATCCAGATTTAGACCCCCGCAAAGAAGTCCTACCAATTTTAGTACCTTGTGCAGAGGATAGTAACTTATCCCAATTAGGGCCTGTTGGTTCCAGTAACTCATCCCAATTACGCCCAGTAGAAGAGGTCCCTTTCTTAGGCCCCTTTTTCTTTAGTCTGGACCATCTTAATTTATCTAAGTTAGTTATAGGTCTCTGTATACGTTTAGTAGGGACCCTCTCTAGACTGGAATCTAGGCCCCTAAATACACTCTGGAATCCACTGTCCATCTTAGGGGAATACCTACTAAAGTTATAACTTTCTCTAGGTTGGATAAACCTACTAAAATTCTCAGATGCTGCTTGCATCTTATAAAGCGTCTCTTGGTATGTAGTAAGGGCTTTAGTATATTCTACAGTATTAGGTACTTTTGTACCTAGATTCTTAAAAGCCTTAGAAACTGCTGTACCAGTTACATTAAGGTGGGCCATAGCCTCCCCTAGACCTTTATACCCAGTAGTCCTCTCAATAAGTCTTATCTGTTTAGTTGTTAAAGAAATACCTTGCAGGTTCTCTGCAAATTTAGTATCTAACGCTGTTGCCCTTACTCTAGCCTGATCTAGAGTAGAGGCTAATTTAGGGAATCTAGGAGAAGTAATTTCTACATTCTTTGCAGCTTTAGTAGCCCTAGTTAAAGCTCTAAATGCTGATCCAGATTTAAGAGCAGACTGACTAAGTAACTTAGGTATCTTAGCGGCCTCTAGTCCAGAACCAATACTAAACTTAATAGGAGAATGGAAACTAGCCTTCAAAGACGGAACTTGGAACTTTAGTTTAAATGTCTCTATACTTGCTACTCTAAGATTTCTTACTCCAGAACTTTCTAGAGTAACTGGTGCTTTAAACTTCCAAGTAATTAAAGGAGATTTAGTTACTATAAGTCTAGGTACTCCTGCAGTTCTTATTTGGAACTCTGACTTAAGAAATCTAAAACCTTTAATTGCTGCTGGTAGTGCCAACAGAGCAACACTAAGTGCTGTACTTCCCCATTCCTCTGTGGAAATATCCTTAAGTTGTACATTTTGGGAGTAACCCCTAACAGCTGGGAATCCCCCTAATTCCCCCCCAAGTAAAATAGATCTCTCTACCCAATTTCCGGGGGCACTGTTCTGGGTACTACCCCCCGGGACTAAAGTACCTGCGGGGTAACTCATTTGTGTATATTCTCTTAGTAACCGGCCTGCTTCTCCTCTAGTACTCTGGTAATATGCCTCATTGGCAGATTGTGGCCCAGGAATAATTAAATCAAAGCCTAATCTTAGATTCTCAAAGAATCCTCCAACTACTCCACCTACTACTGGTAGTTGTTTAACCAAATTAGTATAGGCATACCCTGGTACTTCCGGCCTAGCTACAGACTCCATTTCTGCTGCACTGGGGGCTCTCCCCAGAATAGTAGTAAGTTGTTGATAAGTGTTCTTACTATCCCATTCTTCTGCTGGTACTTCTATAGTTCCAGTACTAGTTTCTACTTGATATACTAACTCCTCTTTCGGTTCTTCTATAGATTGGGCCTTAGAGGCTTCTTTAGCTGCCTTTATTATGTCCAGTCCAAACTGGGAAATAGCAGTAGTCTGGGCAATTGTACTAAGCATCCTTGCATAACTATTCTTGGCCTCAACAGTAGGAAGCGCTTCAAAAGTTGCCCTTTGGTAATCAGTCATCCCTAAGTCTTGTTCTATCTGTTTAATCTCAGTAGAATATCTGTCTCCTTGAATATTTTGGAGCTGTTTAACTCCTATCTTCTGGATTAACTCTTTATCAGAATCAGATAAAGCATTATAGTCTTCCTTTGCTATCCATTGATTACCTGCTACCTTAACATAGTCCTTTTTCATCTTATCTTCAGAGGCTTTAAGTGCAGAAGAATACTGTAACTCGGCTTGAAGACCACGGCGCCTATTTATCTCATCTACACCGTGATCCTTAAGAATAGTTTTCTCTTCATCAGACAGACCAGTAGTATCATACTCACTTGGGGAATTCTTTGCAGCCTGATACTGACTAGCAACATCCTTAAGTGCAGATTCTTCTTGTCTATTTATATCTGCAAGGGATTTAGATCTCCAAGCCTCAACTTGGGTCTTATACCCTGTACCAGTGTTAGCCTTAAAGGAGGAAGTAGGCTTAGACACAGTAGTAGTCTGGTGCTTCCTTGTAGTATCCGTAGCAGACTTATTCACTGAAGCCTTAGCTGCAGAAGACTCAGTTCTAATCTGAGTATCTATATTCTGTTTTTGTACTTCTAGACTAGCCATCTTATAACTTCTTTCCTACGCACCAGATAGCTGCTAATATAATAAGTCCAATGAAACAAATAGGTAAGAGACCAATGATTGCTGCTAAAGGTGTACCAGCTGCAACTCCGAGGAGACCTGAAAGGGATACAGTAGTAGTGACTACAGGGAGTATAGCAATCCCTATAAGAAGAGCTAAACCTACTACTAGTAATACTACAATACCCATACTTTCTTTTCCCTCAATAAAACATTTTTTAATTTACCAAGACAAGGGGGGATTTCTCCCCCCATGTCGTGGAAGGTACTATCTGAGACGCTTGGATTAACCGTTTCCGCCAATCCACGCCACTGCGCCGAGAAGGATCACGGCGACGAAGACGTAGGGCAGAACGTCGACCAGAGCCGACAGACCGGACGGTGTATCGGTTGGCAGGGCATCAATGGTGGTTAGAATAGTCGGGATCAGGCTAACACCAACCACGATTGATATCATTATTCCTATCAACACTGCTACTAACATTGGACCAAAACCTCCTGTTAGATTCAGGCCTACCATCCTGTTTATTTAGTTTGGTTTACCACGTTTGTAGCCGGGTACATGCACTCTCTTACCGTGCCTCTTATATGTGTACCCCTTTACGCTAACTGAGCGACCTCTTTTCTTTTGCTTAGCCATCTCAGTACCTCCTGTTTCTTTTGACTCCCGGTGAGACTACGAATAACTGTTTAAGTCTACTCGTCTTCTTCGATCCCCCCTTTCCAAAATGGGATAAGGTTTTTATACTACGGGATATCATATTCCCCTTTTTTCTCCGGCGCATAAGATTACTTCCTCAGCGTAGGACTGAGTAACCCGCCCTTGGGCACTCCTCGCTTATAATCAGCGAGATTGGGCAATTTACCATGCTTACCGTGCGAGCGCCCTGGTGCCTTCATTGCCTTGGCCATTGATAACTTAGACTTTGGCATGCTCTTCATCTTGAATCCTGCAATTTTAGACACTGGTTACCACCTCCTTCCTTATGGGATGAAACTCTGAATCAAGCTAGTCCCTACTATAGTAAGTATTACTGCTATTGCTAGCATAACTACTCCACCAATTGCATTATTAGTAGCAAACATTCCTACTGCTAGTACTAAGCAGATACAAACGAAGATATACGGTAGCACCCCGGCCATTGTCCATACACCGGTATGGTATGCGGGAGTTGGCGCAGTATACTCATATGCCGCATACATAATTTCATATCCACCACCTTGATAGATGAATCCTGTATTCTCATCCCCTTCAAGATCTCTTTGATAGTTAGCCATTACAGCATATTCAACTCCATTTGGCTCGTCTATGATATCAACAGCACTTCCCACATCAGTACCCATATCATAATCCCAAGAAAATAAATAGTCTGACTCAGATTCTCCAATAGCTGAATACACCATATTACCAACATCATCTCTTATTCCCAATGCTCCTATATAGATATCATCATCTTCTATAGTAGCAGTATAGGTACCATTCCAACTAGTATCATCTTTCCTATTGAACTGTAATGATGTTCCACCCTCCCCATCATCTTGATTCCAAATTATAAATACATCTTCATTGCCACTGGCAGTAGTAGCATCTGTATGTACTGATACAGCATTATAATCCCATAAGAAACCAGGAGCGGAAGGTTCTGTATCAGCATCTACAAAATAACTAGCACCTACTGTATCTGTTCCACCAGTAATTGCTATAATGGATTGTTTTAGATAACCTTCAGCAGCTATTGCCTGTACTAATTGAATAGACACATTTCCTGAAAGTAAAGGAATAACTGATCCAAATGCTGTAGCATTACCAGTTCCTGTTAAGTTATATTTTGGCCAAGTACCAGTAAGAGCCATTAAAGAACCAGTACCAGGATTGGCAAATCCAATAACTCCAACATCAATAACTGGAGAAGCACTAGCATTTAATTTTGTATAGGCTATAATTGGTTGCTGAGTAGGAGTTACACATATTGAAGGAATAACATAACTAACATTAACTCCACCCCCAGATACAGCAGATTGCCAAGGAGTAACATTAGTTACAGCGGTTAAAAGACCAGTAGAAGAACTAGGGGTGAATCTGGCATATAGTATTGCGCTATTATTAGCAGAAGTATTTAATAGAACTATATCTACTTTATTGTTCCCTCCATCATACCATACATCAAATTGAGTACCAGTATAATCTGATCCAGTTTCCCAATCCCCACCAACATCAACAGCATCTCCGCAATAATGCAAAGTAGTAGGAGCAGTCCACGTAACCATATCAGTAGAGGTGGAATATACTAAATTATTAGACAGGGTATAGAATACCCACTGCCTACCATCATCAATAAAAGAATGATGCTGGAAAGGCGTCCCAAACCCCCCTATACTATCTACTTCACTAAGATGGGTAGGGTCCTCTGCATATGCAAGTCCTACCGGAAGAATTAGTGCACACAGTAGTACAAGAGAAAATATTCCTGTTAAGAGTCTAAATCCTTTTTTCATGCCTTCACCACTCCCTTTTTCCTTAATCCAGATTTAGCCCTAGCAACTTGCATAATTGGCATACTAGTTAGGTCCGATATATCCTTATTTGCAGTAACTCCCCCTTGCATTGCCAGAAGTACATTAGTCTGATTAGGACTTAACTTCTTATTGGCAGAGTTACCAATTGTCATACCCCTAAGATGCGACAGATCGCCCAATGGACTTAGACTATTAGACGAACTGGTACCGGGCATCCTAGGAGAAGTTAACTGTCGAAGATTTCCCAGGCCATATAGATTAGTATTAGGGCCTGATACTTCGACAGGAGCTGCAGTAGTAACTTTCTTCTGTCTGGGTTGGCTATACTTAGCCTTTCTCTCTGACTTTCTCTCAGACCTCTTCATCATTGTAGCAACTGTACTACCAACAATAGAGGAATCCCTAGACTTCTTTTTAGACTCTGACTTAAGAGCCTTTAACTTTGCCATATTAGCATTATGTTCTGCAAGACGTTCTTTTTCTACCCTCTGTTGTTCTCTAACCTGCCGAGTCTTATCCTGGGCAGCCCATCTCTCTTCTTCTGTCTCTCCCTCTTTCTTCATACTAGATAGTTGGGATTGATATCTTTTCTCTTTAATTTCTTGGTACTTGGCCTTTGCTTGAGAAAACTTAGCCTTAGCTTTATCCCTGAATGAAGGACCAGGGTCTGAATCCATATCTTCTTGGGGAGTAGAATAATTTTCATCCATTATACTGATACCCTCTGTTTTCTAATCTGGATATAGGATAAGCGTACTTCTTCAAATGAAGGAAATTTATAGAGGTGTATAATACCGGGGAGACCATCTGAATCGAATTTACAAGAGACAAAGCCCATCCGCTTTAGAAGACGGATATCGTGGCAAAGACGACAAAAGCTCACTGGAGTATCTATCTCTCGTAAAGACAAATCTTTCTCAGCGAGCTTCTGTAATAGCCAGTATAGACGTTTTACACGGGGTTGTGGATTTGCGACCACACAGTAAAACCTTTGTACCATTATTCAATTCTGCCTTTATTATATCATATCAGTATGGG
>Ga0315288_10005562_pt1 | contig 16016 bp, 8 predicted proteins | sample YL17G11_20_MG_FD_203454 | JGI IMG/M metagenome (GOLD analysis project Ga0315288, IMG submission 203454) | Sediment microbial communities from Yellowstone Lake, YNP, Wyoming, USA - YL17G11_20 | ecosystem: Environmental > Aquatic > Freshwater > Lake > Sediment | place: USA: Wyoming | collected...
GCAACGGGGAGTGGAAGGTCCGCTTCGCACCCAATGAAGTCGGGCGATGGGACTATGGGTACGGCATAGATCACAAACTCGCGGACGGCTCTGGGACCGGGCATGGCGACGGCGCGGGCTGGTTCACCTGCATCGAGAGCAGCAACCCCGGCTTCCTCCGCCAGAACCCGCAGAACAAGTTCACCTGGGCGTTCGACAACGGGCAGCCTTATTGGCCCATCGGCCTCCAGGACTGCATCGGCGCGGGGCCGCAGGGCGATCCATTCGCGGCCTGGTCGCTGGAGGGCGGGGACCGCGACGGCCCGTGGTTCGCCTCCGGCACGTCGGCCGATCAGTACCTCGACGCCTACGCCCAGGCTGGCTTCAACCTCTTCCGCTTCTCGCCGGACAACTGCTCCTACTCGCACTACGACAACTTGGACGCGTACAAGCTGGTGGAGATGGCCTGGACGGACGAGTTGATGCAGAAGCTGCGCGACCGCGGCTATCGCATCTTCTACGGGTTCATCGGCTATGCCAACGCCTTCATCAAGGAGCCGGAGGACGCGGCGAAGATGGAGAAGGTCAAGCGCTTCCTCAAGTACAGCGTGGACCGCTGGGGCGCGTCCGTGGATTTCTGGGAACTGCTCAACGAGCAGGAGGCCGACCCCAAGTGGACCGCGCTGATGGCCGAGTACGTGAAAACGATTGACCCCTACCATCATCCCATCACCGATTGGGAGCAGGGCGCCGTCCCGGTGATAGACTTTCACTCCCCGCATTGGTACGAGCGCGAGCTGGAGGAAGGCTCGGACGCGATCACCGCGGAGAACGCGGCTGAGTGGAAGAAGCCTGGCAAGCCCGTCATCGTGGGCGAGCAGGGCAACGACCAGAACGTGTGGGACTACGGCTCCGCGCGCCGCATGCGCTTCCGCCTCTGGGGCGCGCTCTTCAGCGAGATCTCCTTCGTCTTCTGGAACACCAGCTACGCGCTCAACGGGCACTACATGAACATCTACCTTGGCCCCGAGGAACGCCAGTACGTCCGCTCCCTCCAAACCTTCAGCTCCTATCTCGACGCGGGGATGAAAAGCGTCCCAGTAGAGCGCTCGACCGTGCAGTTCCGCGCCTACGGTCTGGCCTCGGATCAGCGCACCGCGATCTATCTCCACAACCGCTTCGGCAAGAGCCTGAAGGGCGAGAGCATCACGCTCACCGTCCCCAAGGCGGGTTACGGCTACTGGCTCGCGTCGGACACGCTGCGCCTCCTGGGGTCGTTCCGCGTCGGCGCGGGGGAGCGCAAGATCACCGTCCCCGACTTCCGCCTCGACCTGGCCCTGCTGATCGCACCCGAGCCGATCACCGGCGGTACGCCTATCGCTATCATTGACGCCAACCCGCGCTTCGGGATCGCGCCGCAGGAAGTGGTGCTCGACGGGCGGAGATCGGTCGGCGTCTTCGGCCGGAAGATCGTCTCCTACGACTGGTCGCTCTCCGACGGCGAGAAGGCCGCCGGCCCCACGGTCACGCGCACCTATCCCGCGGGCGACTACTTCGTCACACTTACCGTCACCGATGACTCAGGCGCCAAGGGGTCGGCCAGCCTCGTCCTCCGCGCCGCGAAAGCCATGACCACCAACCGCCCCCCGCTGGCCCTCGCCACCGTCGCGCCCACCTCAGGCAAGGCCCCGCTCACCGTGCGCTTCCGGGGCGAGGCCACGGCCCTCACCGGCAAGATCGCGGGCGTCTCCTGGGACTTCGGCGACGGCGCGACCTCCGACCAGCTCGAGACCACCCACACCTACGACCAACCCGGCACGTACCTTGCCACGCTCACCGTCCGGAGCGATCACGATAGCGCGACGCGCGAGCAGTTCGTGATCACGGCGGAGAAGTAGCACAGAGCCGCCGCGCTAGGCCTGCCCTGAGCATCGCGAAAGGGCGGGATCACCGAATTCCGCCTTTTGCCTATCCGGGACTGTCCGCGAATCTCACCATGGTACCATCTCTGACTGAACCTTTGCCACCCGTTCCCCGACTCTATCACTGGATTCGAGAGGAGCCGTGACCGTTGGACGCGGAGAAGGACCGCCTCATCTCAGAGCTGCTGCTCGTCCGCTACCATCGTGGTGATGCCTCGGCGTTGGACGAGCTGGTCAGGCACTGGGAGGGGAAACTCTTCTACTATGTCATGCGCCTGGTCAGCAATGAGGATGATGCCTGGGACGCCTTGCAGGAGACCTGGATGGCGCTGGTCAGAGGTATCGGCAAGCTGAGAGAGCCGCCCAGCCTCGTCCTGTGGCTGTTCAGGACCGCCAGGCACAAGGCGATGGACAGGATGAGGGCAAGGTATGACGACCGAACTGTTTCGCTGGAGGGTGAGGAGGTCGCGGCTGTCGAGGAAGGAGTCAGCGAGTTCACCTCAGAGGACGCGGAGCAGGTGCATGGCGCGCTGGGCAAGATCTCCGTCCCCCATCGTGAAGTCCTTACGCTGTTTTTCCTGGAGGATCTCTCGATCCAGGAGATTGCCGACCTGCTCGCCATCCCATCCGGCACCGTGAAGTCCCGACTGCACTTTGCCAAGCAGGCCCTGCGTGCGGTGCTCGAGGAAGAAGAGGCGTCATGATGAGCGATCACAAACGGTTCTCCGACCGGCTCATCGCCGCGGAGCAAGTGGATGAGAAACGAAAGGAGCGCTATGCTATGGAGCTGCGCAAGATTCTGAACCAGACTCTCACGCCCGCCAGACGCATCGCCTATGTCGTCGGCGCCGTCCTCGGCCTGCTGTTCGCAGTGGACTTCGGGGTGCTGACGGTCACCCTGCACATCACGGGCCAGTACGCCGCCTGGGGACGCGCCATGTTCGGAGCTCTCACCGCCCTCGGGCTGGGGTGGACCATCATTGCGGGCCGCATCGCGATCCGGGGAGCCCTGGACCGGCGGGCAGACCTGCTGGCCATCACCCGGTTGCTGTGGGGCTACTTCCTACTGTTCTTCTTCGCGTTGCTGTTCGCGGGCTGGCTGGACCTGAAATACGGCTCCGGCAAGTGGTCTGTCTTCTTGGGGGTGATTGGTCTCTCCTACCTGGTGACCGGCGCCCTGATCGTGATCAGGAACTCCGTTCATCAATCCGAACTCCGGGTTCGCGAGAAGCTGCTCGAGATCCAGCTCCGGCTGGTGGAGATGGACGGGAAGATGGAGCGGAGATAGGGGACGGTGGGGGTGTTGGATGCCGTCGGCCCGGCCGGGCCAGGCCCCGCGCCCCTCCGTCCGCAGCGATCACGACCGCGCGACGCGGGAGCAGTTCGTGATTACGGCGGAGGGGAAGTGAGTGCGGTACAATGCTGACGAAGGAAACGTGACCGCGAAAGGAGCACGGCCTTGGCGTCGGTGCGCTATACAGTCATCCTGGAGCCGGAGGAGGGCGGGGGTTACCATGTCTACTGCCCTGCTCTGCCTGGCTGCAACAGCTTCGGCGAGACCACCGAAGAGGCCCTTGCCAATATTCGCGACGCGATTGGGGGATACTTGGAGAGCTTGAAGAAGGCCGGCGAACCTATCCCCAGTGACGACGTCCTGATTCAGCCCCTTGGCTTCGAAGCCCCGACCAGCCTCGCCGCGGCAGAGCTGGCGCGGTATCTGACGCAGATGGTGGGTGGCGAAGCCCGCGCGCTGCCGCCGCGGGAGGCCTTGCCGAGAGGATCGCAGGCGCGGATCGTGTTGGGCACGACGCATCAGATGGGCCTTGGGCTGGGGCTGCGGGGGATGCCCAGCCCCAGCGCGCACGATGACGCCTATGCCATCGTACCGAAAGGGGAGGTGATCTACCTCGCGGGCTCCAACCCGCGTAGCGTGCTGTTCGCGATCTATCGGCTGCTGGAGGAGATGGGATGCGTGTTTCTGCGGCCTGGGCCGGGCGGATATGTGGTCCCGCGTCTGAAGCATATGGAGTTCCCCACCCGGGCGATTCGCGAGCAGGCCAGCTATCGGCACCGCGGCATCTGCATCGAGGGGTATCCGCGGCTGGAGCACGTGCTTGAGATCCTGGACTGGATGGCGAAGAAGAAGATGAACGCGTTTCAGCTCCAGTTCCTGAACGCCGGGGTGTTCTGGAGGCGAGGCTATCTGGAATCGCAGGAAGTCGGGCCTGCGGTAGGGGAGGGGCTGTCGGAGCGGGAGGCCGAGGCGCTGGATGGCCGCGTGATCGCGCGGGTGAAGGAACTGGGGATGATGCTGCACCGCGTGGGTCACGGGTGGACGGCGGCCGCGGTGGGCCTGAAGGGAATGGACTGGGAGATCGCGGAGGAGAAGCCGGCGCGTAGCAAGCGAGGGTGGCTGGCCGAGGCGAAGGGCAAGCGCGCGGTATGGTACGGCATTCCCGCGAACACCGAGCTGTGCTACTCGCAGCCGGAAGTGCAGGCGGCCTTCATCGAGGGGGTGGTTCGGTATGCGCGGCAGCATTCGGAGGTGGACTACCTCCACTTGTGGATGTCGGACTCGTACAATAACAAATGCGAGTGCGCGGCGTGCCGGAAGCTTAGTCCGACGGACTGGTATGTGATGCTGGTGGAGGCGGTGGGGAGGCGGCTGAAGGAGGAGGGCCTGACCATGCGCGTGGTCTTCCTCGGCTATGTGGATATGCTGTGGCCGCCGGAGAAGGAGCGCCTCACGACCGACAACGTGACCTTCATGTACGCGCCGATCACGCGGTGCTTCCGCCACGCGCTGGATGATCCCCGGTGCGATGCGGGGGAGAGCGCGACCCGGCAACCGCGGAACCAGGTGAAGCTGCCCAAGACCAACCGGGCGCACGCGGAGATCATGCGGCAGTGGCGCGATTGGGGTGTCAAGGACACGTTCGTCTTCGACTATCACAACGTCTGGGCGGTGTGGAGTGACGGCCTGGGGCAGGACGTGGCCGGGGTGATGGCACAAGACATTAAGGACCTGGCGGATCTGGGGCTGGATGGGTACATGAGTTGCCAGGCGATCCGCGCGTTCTATCCGACACCTTATCTGGCCTGCGCGATGGCCGATCTGCTGTGGAACCGGCGTCTCCCACTGAAGGCGCATCGTCAGGCGGTGATGGAAGCTTCCTTCGGCCCTCATGCAGCGGAGGTGGCGGATTACCTGGCGGAGCTGGTGAAGAGGACGCGATTGGGAGGAAGCTACGCGCACCGGTGCGTCACGGACAATGGCGCGGGCACGACGGAGCAGCTTGCGACACTGGCCGCGTATGCAGAAGGGCGGAGGCGGCGGTTCGTGACATTGGCGCAGAAGACGAAGGATGAGGTGGTGCGAACGAGTCTGGAGATCGTGGGTCTGCAGGCCGAGCATGTGGCGCGCATCGCGCGGGTGCGTCTCGCGGCGCAGGGGGGAGACGCCGCAGCCGTCAAGGCGATGCGCGCGGAGCATGAGGCCGCGCTTCCCGAGGTGTTGGGACACTACGCCCAGTGGGTGGACCCGCTCTTCGGGCGGGCAATGAGGGAGGTGTTTGAGGAGGCGGAGAGGGCCGTGACGGGGGGCCGGAAGGACCTCAGTTCGCAGGGGAGGTAGGCTGGCGGACCTCAATACGACCGCTGGTGGACTGCAGTTTCACCCGCGCTTCTCCGCGGCCCAGCGCGCCGCGGAGGGAGCGGCCACTGTAGCGCAGTCCGGGCTTGAGTTCCGCGATCTCCGTTACCACCTGTCCGGCGGTGGTATCGGCCTCGATCTGGCAGTTCGCGCGGGGCGGCAAGGTGAGCTTCAGGTCGCCAATGGCACTGCTGAGTTGGAGGTCGGCTTGCGCGGGGAGCGCGTCTAGACTGAGGGTGATGTTTCCTCCCGAACTACGCACGGCGGCGCGATCCCACTGCAGACCTGTGCCGGTGATGGGCGCCTCCACGGTCCCGATCGCGGCCGCGCCGCGCAGATCCTCCAGCTCCACGGCGCCGTTGGAGGCATGCACCTCCTGCCGGCCCTGGAGGTGGCGCAGCCGGACGACCCCGTCGCGGCTCTTGACGCGGACCAGGGGAGCCGCGTTGCCTCGGCCTCCGGCGCGCCAGGAGGCTGGCGTGAGGATCCGCACGTCGTAGTCAACCAGGTCCGTCCACCCCTTCTCTCCCTCTGGGCCGGTGGTGGACAGGGCGAGTGTTCCAGCCTGCAACTCCGGCCGGAGGCGGACCTGGGCCGCGCGCTCCGTTCCAGCCTGGTCCAGACCGGCGCGGGTCAGCCTGATGAGTTCGACGCGGAGGGAGCGATCAGGCCCCGGCTCCACGGTGACCGAGCCGTAGCAGGAGGCAATGTCGAGGGTGGTTACCTGGCCGGAGAGCACGAACCGTTGCGGCTTCCCACGTGCCCACTGAGGCAGAGGAGGAGGTGAGGCCCACAGGGCTAGGCCCTGAGACAGAAGGACGAGTACCACTGGGGAGACAGCGCGCATGACACCTCTCTCTGCCGCGAGACGCACTCCGAGAGGAACTCAGTTCCCTGCCCCTGCGGCGAGTTCCTCTTCCCCCAAGAACCTACCTGGAGACGCCCCGGAGGTGAGGTCACGTGACCTGGGCGCGATACTCCCCTGGAGTACAACCGTAGTGGCGAAGGAAGGCCCGGTGCAAATGGCTGGCATCGGTGAACCCGGCCTGCTCGGAGACCTGACGCAAAGATTCATCAGAAGAGAGTAGGCGCTGGGCGGCGAAGGCGACACGCGCCCGCACCGCGAAGGCTCCGAAACTTATCCCCATCGTGCCGCGGAACAGATGGTAGAAGCGTGAGACGCTGAGGCTGCAGGCAGCCGCGGCCTCAGGACCGCTGACGCGGCGCTGCGGATCGCGCTGGACCAAATCGACGGCTGGCAGCACCCGCGCGAGGCCGCTTCCGCTGGCGTATGGAACGGCTCTCTCGCCCATCAGTTCCGGAAAGTTTGAGGCGCGCACCACCTCGGCCAGCAGTCGCAACAAGTGCAGTCGCAGGAAATGGGTCCAGAAAGGCGGCTGCGTCTCAATCTCACGCGCCAGTTCGCGCCCGACGGCAAGCGTGGCACGCCGCAAGGAGGGGACCTCGATCCCCAAGCGCTGAGCGGGCGGGAGCGCAAACAGGTGAAGGTAGGGGGCGGGTCCCAAGGGGTCTTCTCCCAGGAACTCCGGCAGGAAGATCAGCACTACCTTGGTCGTCTCGGGGGAGGCCGCCTTCCATCCATGTGGCTCCCAGGGCCCATAGAGCCAAAGGCTTCCTGGGCGATGGCTAAGTCTTAAGCTGCCGCAGTGATGCTCTTCCCGGCCCGCGAGAAGAAGGCCGACCTCCAGACCCCGATGGGCATGGAGATGCATGCGGGTAGGCCCGTGGCCGGTTCCCGCGCAGCAACAGGCGAGGGTGCGCGCGGTCCGACCGGAGTCGTCGAGTGGTTGGGCGCGAAGCGGGTCAGAGTCGGTCACGTCGAGGTTGACATCCCGTGCGAAGGCCGGCATGGGGCGCTCCGGCACCAGGCCGTAGCGCACAACCGCGCCTTCCTCTTCCACGGAAAACGGACTCACTTCTCCCCATCTCGCTAGCAGAATCCTACAACAACCTTAGCAACGCTGTCAACTGACCTTGCAGGGGATGGCGTGTATCATCAATGGGCCTGTGGCGTGCCCAGTAGCAGGCGCACACAGGCCATTCGTGGCGACGGAAAGGAGGGAGACAGACTTGGTGGAGAGCGATCGTTCTGTCTCTGCCAAGCGGGTGTTGGCGCACAATCTAGAGAGATGAGAGGGAGACGCAGGCTTATGAGACACGGATTGGCGTTGGTGATGCTGTGCGCATTGGCCGTACTCCTGGCGGGCCCGGCCGGCGCGACGGTCTGGACGATTTCCTCTATCGCGGCGCTCCAGAACGCCGTGAACTCGGCGCAGCCTGGTGACATTATCGAGGTGGTGAACGGCACCTACACACTGACTTCCTTCGACGGCATCATGATCCAAGACAAGAACAACCTTACCATCCGCAGTCAGTCCGGGAATCGCGACGCCGTGATCATCAAGGGACAAGGGATCAGCAATAACAACGTAGGCTTCGTATTCAAGATCTTCCGATCGGACTACATCACGCTCGAGAACATGACGTTGCGTGATGTCTACTGGCACTGCGTTCAGCTCAATGAAGGATCCAGCAACTTCATCCTCCGCAACCTCTACATGTGGGACGCGGGAGAGGGGCCGGTGAAGACCACCGTCCTCCCGAATGTGCTGGATCTGTACTGCGATGACGGACTGATTGAGAACTGCGTGATCGGCTACACCACCACCGGGATGCGGAGCGTGGTGGAGGGGATTGACCTGATCGCCAGCGCCCGCACCGTCATCCGAAACAACGACTTCTACAACGCCAAGGCGAAGAAGCAGGTCGGCTATGGGTTCTTCGTGAAGGGCAACGGCGAGGATACCGTGGTTGACAACAACTACTTCCAGAACTGCGACATCGCGCTCTCCTTCGGGGATGGACTGTGCCCGTGGGACTACAGCCGCTACCTTCAGGAACATCCCGAGCACAGGCGCGGGATCATGAAGAACAACGTGGTGCATGGCACCTACGACGTCGGCATCTACCTGGTCGAAGCGACCGACTTCAAGTGCTACAACAACACGGTGTGGAGCACCTATCGCAGCGGCAGCTCGATTGACTTCCGCTACACGCAGACCAGTGGCACCTGCTACAACAACATCTGCAGCCAGAACTACCGACTCCGGGACGGCGCCACGCCGACGCTGTCCAACAACGTCTGGAACGCCCCCACTTCTCTCTTTGTGAACCAGGCGGGTGGCAACTACCATCTGGTCTCCACGGCCACCCAGGCAATTAATCAGGGACTGGACACCACCGCGGACGTGCCCTACGACATGGACGGTGAGACCCGACCCAAGGGCGCAGCCGTAGACATCGGCGCGGACGAGTTCTAGCCCGCGCCGGCAGCGGACTGCCGATCTCTGGGAGGCCGAGAGGCCTCCCAGAGGTTCTGGCAGGCAAGAGAAAGAGAGATTCGGCATGCTGAAGTTGGGTCTCGTGTTGTTAGCTGTGCTGACCCTGGTCGGACTGGGCAGCGCTGCCGAAGTGTACGTATACCCGGATAGCTGGAGTGACTGGGGCAATGGTTGCGCCCTCATCTCCGGCGGTCTCAGCGACGTACAGACCGACAACGACGCCTATATGGTGGTGCGGTGCAACACCAGTGACCCCAAGTACTGCACCAGCTTCTCTTGGGACACGCCCTACACGCCTGCGCAGGTCACGAAGATCACCGTTGAGTACCAGGCGCATTGCACGCGCAGTGATACCCCCAACCTGCAAGGAACCATCACCAAAGTGGCTGGGGGCTCGACCACAATTCGCGCCTCTGCCCCTTGGCCAACGACCGACACCTGGCACACCTGGGAGACCGCCAGCGTCTCCACGCACATGACGGCCGCAGGAGTGGTGCAAGTCACCTGGTGCGGATGCCCCAACGGGGGAAACCTATACAACATCTATACTGACGTGATGCGCCTCAAGCTGGAGGTGGTCGGCCCACCCGTGACGGGCTTCTCCGGCACACCGACAAGTGGTACGGCTCCGCTCGCGGTAACCTTCACGGATTCTTCGACCAACACGCCAACCTCTTGGTCGTGGAACTTCGGAGACTCCAACACCTCGACCGCGCAGAACCCGAGCCACACCTATGCCGCGGGCACCTATACGGTCTCGCTGCGGGCGACCAACGCCCAGGGCTATGACGACGAGGTGAAGACCAGCTACATCACCGCCACGGTTCCCGCTCCGGTCGCGGCCTTCTCCGGCACGCCCACGAGTGGCACGGCTCCGCTGGCCGTCACGTTCACTGACTCCTCCACCAACACGCCAACCTCCTGGTCGTGGAACTTCGGGGATGGCAGCACCTCGACCAGCCAGAACCCCAGCCACAGCTTCGCGGCGGGGACTTACACCGTCTCCCTGCGCGCGACCAACGCGGGCGGCTACGACGATGAGGTGAAGACGAACTACATTGCGGTCACTCCGCCGGCTCCCGTAGCGGCCTTTTCCGGCACCCCCACGAGCGGCACGGCTCCGCTGTCGGTGAGCTTCACCGATTCCTCCACCAACACTCCGACTTCGTGGAGTTGGAACTTCGGAGACTCCAACACCTCGACCGCGCAGAACCCGAGCCACACCTATGCCGCGGGTACCTATACGGTCTCGCTGCGGGCGACCAATGCGGGCGGCTACGATGATGAGGTGAAGACGAACTACATCGCGGTCACTCCACCGACTCCCGTAGCGGCCTTTTCCGGCACCCCCACGAGCGGCACGGCTCCGCTGTCGGTGAGCTTCACCGATTCCTCCACCAACATTCCGACTTCGTGGAGTTGGAACTTCGGGGATTCGACCACTTCCACCAGTCAGAACCCCTCGCACAGCTTCGCCGCGGGCACCTACACCGTCTCGCTCCGGGCGACCAACGCGGGTGGCTACGATGATGAGGTGAAGACGAACTACATCACCGCCACCTCCGGCGGTGCCAGCACTCCCACCTTCGTCGCCGCGGGGACTGTCGCCTCCGGTACCGGCACGATCACCCCCGCGCTGCCCTCGGGCATCGCGAGCGATGACATCTTGTTGTTGTTCGTGGAGACCGCGAACCAAGCCGTCTCCATCACCAATCAGAACGGCGGCACCTGGGCCGCGGTGACGAACTCGCCCCAGGGCACCGGCACCGCGGGCGGGACCAGTGCGACGCGCCTGACCGCGTTCTGGTCGCGCTACAACGGGAATCAAGGCGCGCCCACGGTGAGCGATTCGGGCAACCATCAGGCTGGCCGTATCATCGCGGTCCGCGGGTGCGCCACCTCCGGCGATCCGTGGGACGTGACCGCGGGCGGCGTGGAGTCCACCGCGGACACCAGTGGCTCCATTCTGGGCGCGACCACGACGGTGGCGAACACGCTCGTGGTGACCGCCATCGCCACCTCCCTGCCGGACGCCTCTGGCACGGCGAACTTCTCGGCCTGGACCAACGCCGACCTCACCAGCCTCACCGAGCGGACGGACAACACGGTGACGGCCGGCAACGGCGGCGGACTCGGCACTGCGACGGGTGCGAAAGCGACGGCTGGCGCCATTGGCAGCACCGCTGTCACGTGCGCGAGTTCGGCCGTCAAGGGCATGATGAGCATCGCCCTCAAGCCGACCGGCGGGGTTTCGGCTCCAGTGGCGGCCTTCTCCGGCACGCCGACCAGCGGCACCGCGCCGTTGGCGGTGGCCTTCACGGACGCTTCCACCAACACCCCGACCTCCTGGTCATGGAACTTCGGTGACAGCACCACGAGCACCAGTCAGAACCCCTCGCACACCTTCGCCGCGGGGACCTTTACGGTGAGCCTGCGGGCGACGAATGCGGGTGGTTACGACGACGAGGTGAAGACGAACTACATCACTGCGACGGTAGCTCCGCCGGTGGCGGCCTTCTCCGGCACGCCAACTTCCGGCATGGCGCCGCTGTCGGTGACCTTCACCGATGCCTCCACCAACACCCCGACCTCCTGGTCGTGGAACTTCGGTGACTCCACCACCTCGACTTCACAGAACCCGAGCCACAGCTTCGCGGCCGGCGCGTACACCGTCTCGCTGCGGGCGACGAACGCGGGTGGATTCGACGACGAGGTGAAGACGAACTACATTACCGCGACGGTTCCGCCGCAGCCGCCAGTGGCGAACTTCTCCGGGACCCCGACCAATGGTTCCGCACCCCTGGCGGTGACCTTCACGGATCTGTCCACAGGCACTCCGACCTCCTGGTCGTGGAACTTCGGGGACAGCACCACCGCGACGACGCAGAACCCGAGCCACACGTACACCAGCAACGGGAACTACACCGTTTCGCTGACGGCTACGAACGCCGCAGGTTCGGACGGAGAGACTAAGAGCAACTACATCGTCGTGGGCGCCTCCTCGGTCTACGTCTATCCGGACGAGTGGGGGCACTGGGACAACGGAGCCACGCTCCAGTCCGGCGGGCTGGCAAACTTGCAGGCCGATGACAGCAGCTACATGGTCTTCGCCAGCGACACCTCCAACCAGACCTTCTGCGCGTACTTCAACTGCCATACGAGCTACCAGCCGATGCAGGTGGCGCAACTCACGTATGAGTGGCAGTTCAAGGGCAACCGGGCGAATACGCCGGCCTACGCGCTGGGCGTGTATCAGCCTTCGTGGGACTCCTGGTATATAGCTCGAGAGATGGCGCTCTGGCCGACTACCGACACGACCTTCACTTGGTCCAGCACGGAGATCAGCACCTACATGTCCGAGGCCGGATTGCTCGCGATGGAGATCATCGGCTGTCCCCAGAACACCACCAACTACACCACCTCCATTGACCTGATGCGAATCAAGCTGGACTTCAACACCGCGGCCCCGGCCGCGCCAACCAACCTGGCGACGACGGTCATGAATCGGATCCAGGTGAAGTTGACGTGGACCGACAACGCAACCAACGAGTACAAGTTCAGGATCCAACGCAAGACGGGAGCGGGCGGAACCTGGGGGGAGATCGGCCAGGCTAACACCAATGCCACTTCCTACTACGACAACACCGTAGCGGCCGGCACCACCTACTACTATCGCGTCTGCGCTTACAACTCCATTGGTGATTCGGCTTGGACGGCCCAGGCAGAGGCGATCGTGCCTCCGTATGGGCCGCCGGAGGCGCCCAGTGGTTGCGAGGCCCACGCCAAGTCCGCATCGCAGATAGACGTGACCTGGTATGACAACGCGCACGACCCGTTGTGTGCGGAAGATGGCTTCGTGATCGAGTATCGGCTCGGAAGCAGCGGTAACTTCAGCTACCTGGCGACGGTGGATCGGGAATACACACGCTACTCGCACACCGGCCTGACAAACGGCCAGGAGTATCAGTATCGAGTGTACGCCCAGAACGGCTATGGCAACTCGGCCTACTCGAATACCGCGAGCACCACCGCGCACGCGCTGACGGTGGTGACGGTGTCCAGCTCGAGTGCGCTTCAGACTGCGATTGACGCGGCCTCCCCGGGTACGATCATCGAGATCACCGACGGCACCTACATCGTGCAGGACGATGGATTCCTGCTCGTCAACAAGAACGACCTCACGATCCGCAGCCAGTCCGGCAACCGCAGCAACGTGGTGATCAAGGGCAATGGCATCAACGGCTACCCGGAGTTCTGCTTCAAGCTCTACGGCTCCAACCACATCACCTTTGAGAACATGACGCTGAAGGATGTCTACTGGCATATCTTCCAGCTCAACAACAACGACACGAACACCAGCGGAAGCAACAACTGCGTGTTCCGGAACCTCTACATGTGGGACGCGGGCGAGGGCCCGATGAAGACCACCTACACCCTCCAGTCCGGCCCGTGGAGTGACAACGGGCTAATGGAGGATTGCGTCCTCGGCTACACCAACGGGAGCACCCGCGGCTCGATTGAGGCGGTGGATCTGATCGGCAGCGCCAACTGGGTGTTCCGGAGAGTGGAAGTTTACGCCTGTTACGGCGATCCCTACCACACCAACGACGTCGGCTGGGGGATCTTCGCCAAGAGCAACTCCCTGGACACGGTGATCGAGGACTCCTACTTCGAGGACTGCGGCATCGCCATGTCCTTCGGAGGTAGCGGTTCTCCCTCCTATTACAAGCGATTCTACGTCCCGCAGGAGCACACCGGCGGGATCATGCGCAACAACGTGGTGCGGCGGACCAGCCGCAGCATCCCCATCCACGAGGTGGGAATCTACACCGACAAGGCCGTGGGCTATCGCATCTACAACAACACGCTATGGACCACGTGCGATGCCGGCAACTCCATTGACATCCGCTTCGCGGAGAGCTGGGGCTGGCTCTACAACAACATCGCAAATCAGGCCCTGAATCTCCGCGAGGGCGGCCAGGCCTACGACTCCCACAATCTGTGGAGCCAGGCGGGGAATGAGTCCACGCTGTTCGTGGACCAGCCGAATGGGAACCTCCACCTGAAGTCAACCGCCACGACTGCGATCAACCAGGGGTTAGACACCACCGCCTGGGTGAAGTACGACATGGACGGCGAGACCCGACCGAAGGGGGCGGCCGTGGACATCGGGGCGGACGAGTACTAGACGTCCCCCCTAGACTGACCTCTGAGGGGGAGGCTAGCCAGCCTCCCCCTCACTATATGGTCCCGGCGGGCGGGAGAGGGATACCCGGCCGCGACAGGCGGGATCACAACCCGGAGAGTGTGATGAGCAGCGTTCCATCTCAGTCCGGCGCATCGCAGGAGAGGAGTGAGATTCGGGCCGTCTCCGACCTGGTCTTCGCCGCGGGGAGCCTGCCCCACAAGCGCGTGGTGGTGGCGGGCGGAGATCGCCTCAGCGACGTGCTGCTGGCTGAGGCGGCGCAGGACCACGGCATCGTCGCGCGGGTGATCTTGGTGGGAGATGAGGGCCGCATCCGGGAGGCGCTGGAGCGGACCCATATTGCCGTGACGGCAGAGGATATCGTTCCCGCGCGAGACGATGCGGAGACCGCAGCCAAGGCCGTGGCCTGCGCGCAACGGGGAGAAGCCGACATCATCGTCAAGGGAGGTACCCCCACTACCGCGCTCTATCGCGAGTTGCTCAAGATCCGCGAGCGTCCTACCATCAGCGTGGTGACTTGCTTCGATGCGGCTCCCCTGGGGGGAGGGCGGCCGATGCTACTGACCGATCCCGCGGTGACCGTGTCCTGCAGCTACCCCCGCATGGTGGACATCATCGAGAACGCGGCCGAGGTGGCGCGGCTAGTGCTAGGGCGAGACCGACCGAAAGTGGCAGTACTTTCCATCACCGAGGAGGAGGTGAAGGGGCTGGCGTCGAGCCGGATGGCCGCGGCCCTGCGCGCCAGACGCTGGAGTGGCATGGAGGTGTACGGGCCGCTCTCCTTCGACCTCGCGTTGGATCCTCAGTCCGTGACCGCGAAGAAGCTTACGGAACGATTTCCAGAAAGCGCAGCTGTCGCGGGAGTGGCCGATGTGCTCGCCTGCACGGGGATAGATCAGGCGAACCTCGCCTACAAGGCCGTGATGGAGATGGCCAAGTACGGCCTGGCCAGCCTCACCAACATCACCACAGGCCTGCAGGTCCCGGTGGCCCCGGTGTCGCGCTCCGATCCACTGAGTACGAGACTTGGCTCCATCGCGTTGGCCAGCATCTACGCCCAGCGCAAGGCGGAACTCGGTCGACCGCGGACGATTTCCCTCCCGGCTGCCCGATCCTATCGCGTTCTGGTCATCAATCCCGGCTCCACCTCCACGAAGCTCTCTTTCTTCGCGGGCGAGCGTGAAGTCGCCTCCTGCGAGGCGCGCCAACCCACTCGCGCGAGCGGCGAGAGCGATCTGGACTCCAGACGAAGGCTCATCCAGCAGTTCCTAAGAGAGCAGGGAGGAGCAAGAGTGGGCGCGGTGGTCTCTTGCCGCAGGGCAAGCGTAAGCTGGCGAGTGGAGTCTACGAGGTAGCGCGCCTGGAGGAGGGGGTGGTAGTCGTTGACGAGACCTTGGTGCGCGCAGTGACCGAGCAGGCCGAGTTCGCGCATCCCAGCAATCTCGGCATCCCCCTTGCGGCCGAGATGGCACGGGCGCTGCAGGTGTCGGCCTTCACCGTAGAACCCGTGGGGGTGGACGAGTTCGCTCCGGAGGCAGAGGTATCGGGGTATGCGCCAGTTCGCCGACGCAGCACGGGACATGTCTTGAGCATCAAGGCGGCGGCGCGACGCGCCGGTCAGGACTTGGGGAGGTCCCCCGCAGAGGCGAACCTGGTCGTGGCCCACCTGGGAGGCGGAGTGACCATCGCCGCCCTGCGGCGCGGCGCCATCGTTGACGCCAACACTGCCCTGCTTGGAGACGGCCCGTTCACTCCCCAGCGCGCGGGCGCACTGCCTACGCGGGACCTGATTGCGCTCTGCTACTCAGGACGCTTCTCTCGCGAGGCGCTGGAGGCGGAGCTCTCTTCTCGCGCTGGTCTCTACTCCTACCTCGGCACCCACGATCTGGGTGAGA
>Ga0315288_10005563_pt1 | contig 16015 bp, 14 predicted proteins | sample YL17G11_20_MG_FD_203454 | JGI IMG/M metagenome (GOLD analysis project Ga0315288, IMG submission 203454) | Sediment microbial communities from Yellowstone Lake, YNP, Wyoming, USA - YL17G11_20 | ecosystem: Environmental > Aquatic > Freshwater > Lake > Sediment | place: USA: Wyoming | collected...
CATCAAATTTTTATGGCTGCGGCCGAACCCCTTTGCCAGCAAGGGTTTTCATCGTTTTTTGAAAATCTCAACTTTTTGGTTCTGGCTGTGCCAGGTTAGGGGATTTCAGCTTTGATTGCAAGGTCAGATAAAGTGGCAGGCCACCCAGTGTTCTTCCTCCCCCATCTTTCGCAGGCCGGGGATTTCTTCCCGGCACCGGGGGAGTTGGGCACGGAGGCAGCGCGGGTGAAACTTGCAGCCGGCGGGTGGGCTGATGGGGCTGGGAACTTCTCCTTTCAGAAGGATGTGCTGGCGGCCCGCTTCCACGGCCGGGTCGGGAATGGGCACTGCGGAGAGGAGAGCCGTCGTGTAGGGATGGAGGGGGTTTTCGTAGAGCAAGACCCGGGGGGCGATCTCCACGATCTTTCCGAGGTACATCACCGCGATGCGGTCGCTGATGTGCCGCACCACCGCCAGGTCGTGGGCGATGAAGAGGTAGGTGAGGTTGAAGGTCTCCTGCAGCTCTTCCAGGAGGTTGATGATCTGGGCCTGGATGGAAACGTCGAGTGCGGAGACCGGCTCGTCGCAGACGATGAAGCTGGGCCGCACGGCCAGCGCCCGCGCCACTCCGATCCGCTGCCGCTGCCCGCCGCTGAATTCATGGGGGAAACGGTCGGCCATGGCGGGGTTCAGGCCCACGATTCTCAGGAGCTCTTCCGTCTGGTCGCGAATTTCCTTCCCCCTGGCTATGCCGTGGACCAGAAGCGGCTCTCCCACGATCTCCCCGGCGGGCATGCGGGGATTCAGGGAACCGAAAGGGTCCTGGAAAATGATCTGCATCTTCCGGCGGGGGGAGACCAGCTCATCTTCTCCCGTCCGGCACAGGTCGGTTCCCTCGAAGAGGACTTCCCCTGCCGTGGGCCGCTCCAGCTGGAGGATGCACCTCCCGGTGGTCGTCTTCCCGCAGCCGCTTTCCCCGACGAGCCCCAGGGTCTCGCCCCGGCGGATGAAGAAGCTGATCTGATCGACGGCTTTTACCTCGGCAACTTTCCGGCGCCGGACGAGCCCCTTGAAGATGGGAAAATACTTGGCCAGGTCTCGCGCTTCGATCAGGATGGAGTCATCTCTTTTCAAGGTCACTCCAACAGGCGGCGTAATGTCGATCGGCGACCGGCCTCAATTCCGGAGAATCCTTCCGGCATCTCTCCACGGCGTAGCGGCACCGGGGTTGGAAGGAACACCCCGAAGGAAGACGGACCAGGTCCGGCGGCTGCCCCTCGATGGGGATCAGCTTTTCCTTCATTGCCTGGTCCAGCCGCGGGACCGAGGCCAGAAGCCCGATGGTGTAAGGATGGCGCGGGTGCGCGTACAGATCCCGGGCCGTCGCCTTCTCCACGATCTTTCCCGCGTACATCACGTTCACCCGGTCGGCGTACCGGGCGATGACCCCCAGGTTGTGGGTAATGATGATCAGGGCGGTGCCGAAGTCCTGGGTCAGTTTTTTCAGCAGGTCCAGGAGCTGGGCCTGGATGGTCACGTCCAGGGCGGTCGTCGGTTCATCGGCGATGATCAGGCGCGGGGTGCAACCCATCCCCATGGCCACCATGGCCCGCTGGCGCATGCCCCCGCTGAACTGGTGGGGATAAGCCTGGACCCGTCTCTCCCCGTCCGGGATCTGCACCAGCCCCAGGAGTCTCACCGCTTCCCGGAGCGCCTCCGGCCGATCCATGTTCCGGTGGAAGACCAGGGGCTCGGATACCTGGTAGCCGATGGTCAGAACCGGATTGAGCGAGGTCATGGGCTCCTGAAAGATCATGGCGATCCGGTTTCCCCGAACCTTCCGGATTTCTTCCTCACTCAGCTTGAGGAGATCCCGGCCTTCGAAGAGGACCTCTCCATCCACGATCTTTCCGGGAGGGTCGGGGATCAGCCTCATGATCGAGAGGGCGCTCACACTCTTTCCGCAGCCGCTCTCCCCCACCAGCCCGAGAGTCTCCCCTTCAAAAAGGTCAAACGACACCCCATCTGCGGCCTTCACCAGCCCGTCATCCGTGCGGAAGTGCGTCTTCAGGTTTCTGACCTCTAACAACAGTTTCTGGTCCATCCCTGGGGTCCTTAAAAGCAGTTCGGAGTTCGGAGAAATTTAGTCCTGTTTTTCTATTTCTTCGTTTCCCCCCTCAGCCGGGGATCCAGCGCATCCCTCAGCCCGTCCCCCAGGAAGTTGAACGCCAGCACCGCCAGGGAAATCATGAGTCCGGGGGCAATCGAGAACAGGGGGACTCTTTCGAGATAGGTATACCCCACCCGCAATTCCTTCCCCCAGCTGGCCGTGGGGGGTTCCACGCCGAGCCCCAGGAAGGCGGTGCTGCTCTCGGTCAGGATGGCCGCGCCGATGGTGATGGAGGCGGCCACGATCACCGGCGCCAGGGAGTTGGGCAGCACGTGTTTGAACATGATCCGGTATTTGGACATTCCCACGGCCCGGGCGGCTTCCACGTAGGGCAGCTCCCGCACGAGCAGAACCTGCCCCCGGATGATCCGGGCAAAGCCGGTCCAGCCCAGGAGGGAGATGGAAATAATAATGTTGTTGATTCCCGGGCCGAGGGCGGCGGCCATGGCCAAAACGAAGATGAGAAAAGGAAAACACATGAACGTGTCGGTGATCCGCATGACGAGGTTATCGATGGCGCCCCCCCGATACCCGGCGATGAGCCCGATCAGGATCCCGATGAAAGCCGCAAAGGTTGTAGAGACGATCCCCACATACATGGAAATCCTCGCTCCATAGATGACCCGGGAAAGGAGATCCCGGCCCACGTTGTCCGTCCCCAGCCAGTGGTCCTTGGAGGGGCCCTTTAAAACCTTGTAGAGGTTCTGCTTGTTGGGGTCGTAGGGAGCCAGGAAGGGGGCGAAAACAGCCATGACCACGATGATGAAGATAATGACGATTCCCACCACCGAGAGTCGGTGGCGAAGGATGGCCCGGACCAGCGGCCTCCATCCCACCTGGGACACCCTGCGCCCTTCGATCTGTTCAGTCGTCACATGCATTTTTAATTCTTTTTTATTGGGACGCAGATGAACGCAGAAAAAAAATATAAAGGCCCCTAAATGACTCCAATACTTGAAGATATCTCTATTCTGAATCTGCGCATATCTGCGTTCATCTGCGTCCCATAAATTCAATGCACCCGCACGCGCGGGTCCAGGTACCCGTACAGAATATCCACCAGCAGGTTCATGAGCAGCACGTTCACCGCCACCGCCATCAGGATGGCCTGGATGACCGGAAAATCCCGGGCGAAGATGGCATCCACCCCCATGCGGCCCAGCCCCGGGATGGCGAAGACATATTCCACCAGGAATGAGCCCGCCACGAAATAGCTCCACGCCAGGCCGATCACCGTGACCACCGGGATCATGGCCGGCTTGGCGGTGTGGGTCAAAATGACCACCTTCTCCGGAACCCCCTTGGCCCGCGCGGTGCGGACAAAATCCTGCCGCAGGACCTCCAGCAGGCTGGAGCGCACATAGCGCGCCAGCAGCCCGGCCGAATGGGTTCCCATGACAAAAGTAGGCATCAGGATGGACTTGAGATTCATCCAGGGGTCTTCAAAGAGCGGGACGAACCCCGACGGTGGGAAGATGCGAAAGAGGACGGCAAAAAGGTAGATCAGCAGAATCCCCTCCCAGAAGGAAGGGATGGAAACCCCGGCGATGGCGACGGTAGTCAGGGAGGCATCCAGGAAGGAATTTCTCTTCAAGGCCCCGATCAGGCCCAGGGGAAACCCGATGATCCAGGCCCAGAGGGTGGCTCCGACAAAGAGCTCGAGCGTGATGGGGAGACGCCGCCAGAACATGTTCAGCACCGGTTCACCGGTCTGAAGGGACTTTCCCCAGTCGCCCCTTAAAAAATCCCGCAGCCAGATGGCGAACTGCACATGGATGGGCCGGTCCAGCCCATACCGGGCCCGGACCTCCTCCACGATCTTGTTGTCCGTGAGGTCCACGTTCTGCTGCATGGCCGCCCGGATGGGATCTCCGGGAATGATGCGGACCATGACGAACACCAGAACCGTGACCAGCAGCAGGATCAGCAGGGAGTAGAGAAGGCGCTTGGCGATGTATCTTTGCATGAATGGAACTGTCTGGCCTTTGAAGGGATCAAGGTTTTTGCCAGTCCCCCCGCGTAGGGGCGGGTTTCAAACCCGCCCCTTCCTGCCGTACGGGGGAAGCATTCTTTTTCAGTGTTGGGTTGAAGTGGGAATTGAAAAATAGGCTACGGGAATTCTTCGACCCCTGTTTCGGATCGGGCGCGCGCGGCGCGCCCCTACAATTTGCATTCCGAATTCCACATTCCGCAATTGAATTACGGTTTTCCCTGCTTGAACCACAGGGGATGGGACCAGGACCATATCTCTTTATGTTTCACCGCCATTTCGAAGTTGTATCCCATGACGTTCTTGCTGTAAGCGGAGGGCCACATTTCCCAGAAAAGCCATACATCTTCGCAGTTGTCGTACAAGACCTTCTCCAGCTCCCAGTAAATCTTCTGCCGCTTGTCCATATCGACCTCTTTGCGGCCTCGCTCGATGAGGGCGATGGCGGCTTCATTCTTGCTTCGGCCGAAGTTGAATCCCCCGGTTGGATGATAGAGAGCGCTGGCCATCAAATCGGGGTCATAAATCCACGTCCAGTCGCCCTGCATCAGATTAAACTCCAGGTTCTGGAGCCGGTTCATCCCTGCTGCCGGGTCCAGCGCGTCCACTTTCCAGTTGATGCCCACTTCCGCCAGCATCCCTTTTACGGCCTCGGTGCGGGCCCCCGACTGGGGATCTGTTCCGCAGAAGCCGGTGATGGTCAGGCCGCTCCCGTACCCTGCCTCCTTCAGAAGCTGTTTGGCTTTTTGCGGATCGAAGGGCCACGGTTTCAGCGCGGGATTATGGCCCCAGTGATCATCCGGATACTGGCAACTGGCGATCCGGCCCATGTCGAATTCGATCCCGGCGACGATGGCTTTGCGGTCAATGGCATGGGCAACGGCCTGGCGGACCCGGATATCGTTGAAGGGGGGCTTGGCGTGGTTGAACCGGTAGCCGCGGACGTGGTTCACGGGTCCGATATAGACCTGCAGGCTGGGGTCCTTCTTCACCATTTCATGCTGAGATTTGCTGAGGGTCATCCAATCGATCTTCCCCGCTCTCAGGTTGGCCAGCTGGACGGAAGAGTCCGGGATGACCGTGGTCACGATGCCGTCAAAGTACGGCATGTCCGGCTTCCCGATGGACTTCCCGAACCACCAGTTGGGGTTCCGTTTCACTTTGATCCAGTTCCCAGGGCTGCGGTCTTCCAGGATGTAGGGACCGGTCCCGACGGGATGGGTATCATATTTCTTGGGATCCTCTTTGAGGGCTTTGGGGGACATCATATATCCGGGAACATTCGCCATAATCCCCAGGAATCCGGCCCAAGGTTCTTGAAAGTTCCATTTTACCGTGTACCCATCCACCACGTCCACCGACTTGAGCGGCTTGATCCATCCGGCGGACCAGCATCCATTCTTCGGGTCCTTGATCCATTCCATCTGGAACTTGATGGCCTCGGCATTGAAGGCCGCCCCGTCGGAAAACTGGATCCCCCTTTTCAGCTTCATGATGCAGGTCAGCGGGTCGGGAAAGGTCCAGGACTCCGCCAGCCAGGGCACCGGCCGGAAGTTGCCGTCGGTGATCAACAGCTTCTCATGAAAATAGTTGATCACCAGCCAGTCGTTGACCGGCCAGTGGTTGGGGTTCAACAGGCCCACGTCCAGCGTGGCCGCGGTGCGGTAGTACCCGCCCCGAACGGGTTGGGTCGGGTATTCCCACACCTCCCAGGGGTTCTTGGGCTTGGTCTGCGCCCAGCCCGGTTGACTCCAGGCAGCCAAGAGCAGGATCGCCAAGAAGGCAATTCCGCCCGTCACGAACCAACTCCTTTTCCGGGTTCCCATGTCTCCCTCCCGCAAAAGATTTTTCTTCCTGACGCATGTCAGGCAAAATATAAAGAAACGGCCTTCCCTTGTCAAGGGAAAAAAGGCCGACAAAAATATCCGTTGACAGGATACCCGGAGTTCGGATACTTTAGGCCTGACTGACAACCGTCAGGAGAAGAAGATGTCCCGAATCAAAACTCAAATCAAGGACAAGGAACTGGTGCAGAAACGGCGGGAGCAGGTGAGCCAGGCGGCCATCCGCCTGTTCCTGGAGAAGGGCTACCACGCCACCACCATGCGGGAAATCTGCCGGGAGTCGGGGGTGAACCGGGGGTCGATTTACGATTATTTCCCCAACAAAGCGGACATCCTGATCTCCATCTATGAAGAGATGATGCGGCGCCGTTTGTGGGGAAAGGGCAGCCCCTTTCGGGACCCCCGATCCCTCCAGAAGCCCTTCCGGGAATTTTTCAAATCGGTGCTGCGCGAATCCTGGACCCGCAACCGGGACGGGATTTTAATCCTCTACCGGGAATCGGACGCCCTGGAGAGAAAAACCCTGAAGCGGGTCCTTTCCATCGAAGCCCAATACATCCGGTATTTGACGGCGGAACTGAAGAGGCGGACCGGTTGGAGAGGCAGCCCCGGCCGCTTGGAGATCCTGGCCAACCTGCTGGTGTTCGTCAATGCCTTCTTCCCGCTTCGCGGCTGGAACCTGAAGAAATACGACCTGGAGCTGTTGCTCGAGGTGGTCGCCGATCTGTTCCTGCGGGGGCTTGCGAAGCGGTGCGCTTTGCCCGGGAATACATGAAAGAGCATCCGGAGCTGGCCGAGGAAATTTCGGCGAAGCTGATGGGGTCCGATGAGCGGGTGGCCGCTTTTGAAAACTACGCCCACACATCGCCGGAGGAGGCCGCGGCGGTCATTGTCGAGGGAATCAAGAAGAAGAAGAAGAGGAAGTGGCGGATTCTGATCGGCCAGGACGCGGTGAACCTGGACCAGCTGCAGAGGAGTCACCCGGAAGATTTCCATGAAAACCTCATAAGGAGGTCGTTTATGTTCAAGTTCGAGCCCGGCGCTTTTTACACCATGCCCTTCCACTTCGGACCCCATCCCTTGAGAGGTTCGGCCATTTACGGGGACGTCACCACGATTGCCATTACCTACCTCACCGACCGGAAACTTCTGGTCCAGTACCTCCCCCCGCCTTTCGAGGTGGGCCAGGATCCCCTGATCACGGTTTATTACGGGATGAACCGGCAGATCGAGTGGCTGGCCGGGGGGTCCTACAACATCCTCGGAGTGGACGCCTCGGTCTCCTTCAAGGGCAAGGTGGACCAGCTGGCGGGGAATTACTGCCTGGTCCTGTGGGAGAACCTGACCGACCCGATCCTGCGCGGCCGGGAGATGCAGGGGATTCCCAAGATCTACGCGGAGATTCCCGACCCTACCATCCATAACGGGGTGTGGCAAACCTGCGCCGCCTACCGGGGGCACAAGATCGTGGACCTGGCGGTCAAGGACCTGAAGCCCCAAGGTTCGCAGGAGCTGAAGGAATTCGAGAGGATCGTCCGCGAGGGCAACTGGATGGGTTGGAAGTACATCCCCAAGACCGGGGAGCCGGGCGCCGAGGTGAGCCATCCGACCCTCTTCCCCACCGAGACGAATATTAAAGAAGTCTCCATCGGCGCCGGGGAAGTGAAGTGGCACCGCCTGACCTGGGAGCAGAACCCCACCCAGTTCCACATCGCCAACGCCCTGGAGTCTCTGCCGATTCTGGAATACCGGTTCGCCGGGGTCATCAAGGGAAGCCAGAACCTCATCGTTCCGGGGAAACCGGTGCGACCCTTGCGATGATTTCCTAATCCTTATATTATAATGTAGTTAGGGCGGTCGCCGGGCGCCCCAATGCCTCTGCGAGGAAAAATGAAATGTCCAAAATCGTAGATTCAACCCTGGGTAAATTACCCGTTGACTCTAACGGAGCCCCCATCGGGGTCGTCCGCATGGACCCGGAGAGGTCCTACTCTCCCATTTCAACCCTGCTGCAAAAGCACATAAACGAGTCTGACCCGGCCGCTTGGAATCAGATTAAGGAGAAGATCGATTACACTTTTGCCGGCCTCGATCATGCCCTCCGGCCCCTGGCGGAAGCCACCGGCTTCGGGGAAAAGGTAAGAGCTCAGGTCAAAAAAGGGAAAAAGGTTCTCTTCAAGCCGAATATCGTCAGCCCGATCTGCATCAACCCGGTCACTCACGGGGAAGGCCTGGGAAACCCGGCCTGCACCCCCTGGGCCTTCATGGCCGCTCTTTTGCGGTGGTTCCACGACGAGCTGGAGATCTCCTATCACTCTATGGCGGTCGGGGAAGCAGGCACCGGCGTCTCCAACGTGAGCCGGCTCCTCGGCCTGATCTTTAACGCGGGGCAGCCCTTTCCCACAGAAGTCATATTCGAGGGCAGGTATAAAGGCTTTTGCGGGGGATGGGGGTTTTATTTTGCCAGAAAATATTTGGCCGAAGTCCATCCTAAAGACCACGCCGATGATCCCCTGAGCGGCTATGAGGAGAGCATTTCCGGAAAATTTATACCTCCGGGCCGGGCGTCCCGCCAGCTGATGATCTACGACCTCAACCGGCTCTTTGATCTTCCTTCCAAGTGGAAGGATGTGGATGTCCCCGACGGGGCCAACTTCAAGGAGATCACTCTCCACAAAGTGATTGTGGGAGCCGACCCCGGGGATGCCGACGATGCCCGGGATTATCCGGGGTGTGTCCTGGTGAACGTTCCCCGGCTCAAGATCCACGCCCAGGCCCTCCTGACGAACGCTATCAAGAACCTGGGGATCGGCCTCTATCCCATGGAGGCCGCTTCCCGGGAGAATCCGAATAGCACCCGCTGGAAGTACAGCTTCCCTTACAAACCCGCCCCCGCGCTGAAATCCGAACTCCCCCATTCGGTCTGGTTCGCCCAGGTCGATGATGAAACCGGCCTGCCCCTGAGAAACGAAAAGGGAGAGTATCAGGCGGTCAAGACCGCCGGTCTGAACGGAACCATGGTGGATATCGTCAAAGCGGTGCAGAACCAGGGAGTCTTTTCCATCCACGTGGTGGATGCCGTCGAGGCGATCAACATTCGGCACGAGGGCTACCCGGAAAGCGTGAAGGTTCCTGAAGGGTACGCTTTTGCCTCGCTCGATCCAGTAGCCCTTGACCTTCTCTGCGCCCGCTACCTCTTCAAGACCGTGCCCATGGCCGAAGCGAGGAAGGTTCAGAAAGAAAAGAACCTGAAAACGGATTTCCTCCAGCGAGTTCCCCTCCCCCGGGTGGAAGGGTCCAACATCGTCACCACGGAAGGATACGATTCGCCCCTGCCGCGGTACGATCTCTTCCGGTACGCCCAGGAAAGAGGGCTGGGCCGGCAAGAATATTATGTGATGGGGTTCGACCGGGTCGCCCAGGCTCCCCTTGCTTCCCTGGAAGGCCACCTGGGGAGGGTCCAGGAGGGTAATTTCTTCGAGCTCTTCACCGGGAATTTATATTTCTGCGGGACTAAAATGCTCTATGACCTTCAGGAGACAATTCTCCATTACGCCAGGGCCAACGATCAGTTGACCGGCTCCTCTTACCGCGAATTATTTTTGAAGGCTTTTGACGAAGACGGCGACGGCGTCATTACCTACGACGAAATGGGGAAAAACGGGTTCTGGCACCCTCTCATGCGAGTGCTCGCCGATACCTGGCAGGCCCGGGGGAACAACCCCTACGGGTTTTTGCAGAGTTCCTTCCGGACCATTTCCCAGTCGTTGAAATTCGCATCTCCCCGGTGGAACTCCCAGGGACACGATTTTGTGAAAGACTGGATGGTGGTCAGGGCCTGCTGGGTCGCCTTCCAGATGTCGAAGGCCCCGGAGGAAAGGAAAGATCCATTCTTCCCCAACCTCACCTGGGGCAAGGGCAAGTGGCCCAGCCTCCAATTCGCCCAGTACGCCCTGGGGGCCACCGCCATCTACGGGTTGGAATATCCCGCGAAGGCCGGACCCATTTCCCTTTACGGCTTTGCCTTCCAGTATGCAGACAAGAAAATGAACGGCGGGAAATACACCGGCCTGGGTCTGGCGCCCAATCCCGAGGTCATCCATAGATACAAGGAAGATACGGCCAAAGGTTCGCCGCCGATCGATTTTATGGTTTTTGTCCCCAAAGGATACGGCAATTTAAACGGCACCCGTTTGCCCAACATCCAGGAGACCGAAGACCCCGCAAAAATCTTCACCGCCAGCTTCGACCAAGGCAGGGAGGTGTGGTAGGAAAAAAGCCAGGGTGGAGGGTGCGAGGGGCAGGGTGCAAGGTATAGGGTGTCGGGTGTAGGGTATAGGTATAAGAAAAGAATGTCGAGGGCCGGGCAGTCAGGCCGAGCACCGGCCCGAGGAACGAGGTTCGAGGATCGATAAGAGGATAAAAAAGCAGAGCCTTCTCTGATGCAGCCTTTCCTCTTCCAAGCTTAATATCTCATGAAAACAACTCTACCCATCGGAGGGTGATCAGGGGGAGATAATTGGTTTGATTCCCTGCCTGGCTGCAGTAAACAATACTGGCATCTCCTCCCACCACGTCAGCTGAAACAGTCCCTCCAGCCAAGATTCCCCCGGTCACATTCTTTTCTCCCCCACCGGAAAAGACAACCGAACCGGTAACCAGAATGATTCCATACCAATGGAACCCGCCATTCACGTTAAGATCCCCATCCACCAAAAGGATCCCACACCCTGACGTTTGCCCGGCCAGTTTCACATACGTCGCGCTGGTATTAAAATATACCACATTATGCTGGCTGCAGCTGGAGGCATTCTGGGGAGTCGCTCCGGGAGTGGGGCTACCCCAATTCATCCCCGTTAAAGTCGCACTATTCACATTATAAGAATATTTTGCATTTGTGCTGAACTGACTTATCATCTTTTGGAGTTTGAACTCTACTCCTGAATTTTCTACGGTAGGAGGATTACCTCGAATCGTGGGGGCTCCATTCACGGTAATCGTTGCCTTGGTAAGAACCCCGGGAACATCGTTGGTCCCACACTGATCCAGGCCCTGCACGTAGGTAGAATTACCCTGGATGTTGGTGGTAGCTTTCGTGTAAAGGGCTGCCGGGGCGGCAAGGGTCGGCACTCTGACCGCCTCGATCTTTACTGATTTCTCCGCTCCTTGAGGGGTACGCCCCTCCGAGGTAATGACATAGATGTCCTCTCCGACGGTAGTATTCTCTTCTTCGGCACCATCTCCATTGATATCCCCCCACTTGAGAATATTGCCGGAAGAATCCAATTTATGGGTTATGCTCACAACATAATCCATGGAAGAATTCAATGGATTATAGCGGGCGTGGTCGCTATTGCTACTCTGGTATCCCTTCTCCGTAGCTCTCGCTGCCGTACCAACGAATGCCGCCCAGTTGGGGTTGGAGGGAGAGTTGTCATAGATCGGAGAGGAGCTGGCGGTCGTCTGCAAGCGGGACCGGGCATCTTCGAGTCCCGCCTCGGCCACATAGAAGACCTGCTTGGCAGAACGATCATTGGCTCCCATCTTCAATTCCGTTGCCGTCGTCAACATGGCGCTGATACTCAGAATCGTTAACACCAACAGGATGAGAAGGCTGGTAACAAGGACGGCTCCTCGCTCCTCCTGAATCAAACAGACTTTTGGACTTTCTTCTCGGTTCATCCGCTCCTCCTTACATTTGACGAAACCAATAATTAAACCCAGCCACAAAGGCGAAGATTGCCCCGATGGCGATCCGGGCCATTACCTCCCGGAGAGTTGAACTCAAGGATTCTTTCTTCTTCATTCCTTATCCTTTTTCCTCCTATTGCTCGGAGTCTGGCTTTGCCGGTGTAGCCCAATCAATTTTCGTTTCATAGTAAAAGCAAAAGCGGTGCCGGGCACAGCCTTAGTTTCCTCTCATTCTTCCAGCAGATAAAACCCTTTATAAAATAAATGGATTGCGGTGGGTAATCGATCGATGACTCCCCTCTTCCATTTCATAGCGGTTGACTGGAAGGGTGAAATTTCCATTTATTTATGGAGACGGAACCATAGAGCAATGACCATTCTGTCATTTACACTTTGTAAGAATGGCCACCCTAAAATTTAAATTATTTGAATGAAATTCGATTGCCTGAAGGAAAAGGCATATTGTAAAAATCGTTGGCACGATCTTAGCAAGAATGGGCATCCGTAGAATGGCGGCTGCAAATATAAATATTGGAGAATCAAAATGGGCGGGAAATTGGACTTTTCAAGATTCATCAGTACAAAGAAGGTGAAAACGATGTTTGCAGGATTCAAATTAAAGGATATCTTTGATTCCATCTTTGCCCTGCATAAGCGAGCCATAATGGGATCCGAGCAGGAATTCCTGGATGATCATGATTTTTTAAAAGAAATAAAACTAAGACAGCAAACGACTGCGGGTTACCTCACAGGGAAAATACTGGTGGCTTTGGGAATAATTGAAGAAAGACAATTAACTGAGGCCTTAGAAAGGCAGCGGGAGATCCAGGAAAAAGGAATGAGAAAAAGCCTCGGAATCCTCTTGGTTGAGATGGGCTACACGACTTCCAAGGAGTATCTAGAAGCCTTGTCCCGGCATTTCGATATGCCCATTATTTCTCTTCTGAAATTCATTCCTTCCCCATCGATGCAGACTTTATTGGTGGATCGATATGCCTTTCACCACAAGCTTCTCGTTTTGGCAGACCTGGAGACCGAAGTGAATTTGGCCTTAGCTGAGCCCAACCTTTTAATCCTAGATGAAGTCAAAAAAATATTTAGCCGCAAGAAAATTAATTTTTTCCTGGCCAATCCTTTCGAGCTGGAGCAATGTTTCCGGATGCATTCGGACCCCTACGCGGCGTCCTTTTACCGTTGATTGCATTCCGGTAGGCAAGGATCCATTGAAACGGGTCTCATATTAATTGACGGTTAATAGGAGGAGAAGAATGCCAACAATCATGAATCGTTTATGGGAGATTAAAAGAAATTGGTATCATAAAACACGGCTTGAAAGAATCCAGCAGAAGGCCGCGGTGAACCCGCAGAATCTAATCTTTCAGGTTCGGATGGGGGATTTCTTAACGAAACTTAATAGGACCAAAGAAGCCATCGAGGTCTATGAGCGGGCGGCGCAGGAATTTATCCAAAAAAATCTCTTTGCTCAAGCCATTGCGCTGAAAAAGATCATTTTCCGCATGGATCCTTTTCGGGATGCGGGCGACCAAGCAGTGATTCTCGATAGATTATACGAACAAATGCTCGCATCCAAACCGGAGGCTCAAAAGATAGAAGCAGAGCCTCTTCAGGGAGCCAGTCCACCCCCCACATCAAAACCTCTTATTAAAATAACCCAAACGCTAGGAAGTGTCATGCGCCTCGAACCCAAGGCAACCCATTAAAGATGTTTATCATTGGTTGGAATGTTGCCTCAAAAGAAGCACCAAACAGTCTGTTTACTTAAAATACCAATTCGGGGACAAATATCATGCTTGACCGGGATTTTTTTTCGAAATCAGATGAGGTCTTCACGGATTTGCTTAACCTTGCGAATGAAGAGCTGGGTTCCAAGGGGCTCAATATCGAGCCCAGCATTATCGTCTCTAGAATCATCTCCCCCCTCAAGGACATTTATTTGAAGAATTTAGCCGAAGTACTTGAATCTCTTCTGGAGAAAAATCCCTGATACGCCCCTGTGCCAGCCCTGCTTCTGGAGTTTCTTCGCCCGAACGCCTCATAAAGCCACGCGGCCGGGACGGTTCCGTGCCGGCTTTTCTTTCCTCCGGCGCTAAATTTTTTCCCCGGTTGCGCCGATAATTAACTAAGTCTTTTTTGTCGGGGTGCTGGAAAATGGAAAAGGATAAAGGACAAAGCCCTCAATTTACCTCTGATCGGTAGTCTCCGGACCCTCCATCACCGACCTCCCCTAAGCGTCTTTTGAGTATTGGAATGGTGAGTGGAAAGATTCCAATCCTCCGAACCTTTCGGACCGCGGTCTAATTTCCTGCTGCTTCCGGAGAAAATCTTATCACCCTTCAGCATCGTGAACGGTGGAACGAAGGCCCTGGAAACGCTGTACTAGGCTCTTAAGCTTTAGATTAAAGCTCCGCCGTTCGAAGGATTTTCCCACGATGGAAATGACGTCGGCAACGTTAAAAGGTTTGGAAATGAAATCTCCGGCGCCGAAGCGGATCGCTTCTTGAGCATGGGTAAGCGTCCCATAGCCAGTGATGACGATGACTTCCGCGTTCGGCCGGAGATTTTTTATCTCTTTCAGGACCTCGATGCCTGAAAGCCCGGGCATATTTAGATCCAAAGTTACTACATCAATATCTTTGTTCTGGACTAAACGTAGTGCCTCCTGGCCGTTAGAGGCCGTGTGCACCTCATAGAGAGGCTTCAGGATCATCCTCAGGGATTCTCTGGGGCCGGCTTCATCATCGACGACTAGAAGGGTTTCCTTGGTTGCTATCTTTTGGTCTGTTGAAAGGGATTTCATATTTTTCCTCTCCAAGTAAATTGTTTCATTTTTTATCGTCACGACTCAGGAAAATCTTGAGAGTTATTTTCTTTCAGACGCCCGGGAGGGAATCGATAAGAAGAAAAACACAAGATAATTTTTCATATCTTTTTTGAATCCTCAATTCTTATCCCTTGGCCGCGATCATCGAGCGAAGCGGGTCCCGAGGGCCAAAGGGCCGGTCCTCAAGGGAGCAAATCTCCCGCTCTCTTTATCCTTTCCTTTCAACCAGCAACCTGAAACCCGGGACATTTTTTGCTCTCTCCAGCCTCTACCTTTAAACCCCCCCTTTTCCCAGGCATCCTGCTGATTGGTTTGCTGATTTGAATCATCTTTTCAAACTGCCGTGAAAGGGTATAATACCCCGAAGCGGGGTTCGTTGGGCAGCGGCTGTTCTGCCTTGCGGTGCCCCCAGGTTGCCAGGTTACGATTTCTTTTCCCATCCTTGCTCCTCGGTCCTCGGATCTCGAAACCGTACCGGGGGGATCTTGCACTGACCACGGAGGCATTGGCCGATGGACCAAGACCATCAAAGAGCAGAGAATCCGGAATCGGTTGCCGGGTCGCTCAGCCTGAATCCTCTGTGCTCCCGCCGGCAGGTATTGAAGTGGGGCGGCGTATCGGTCATAGGAATATCCGTTCTGGGACCGGTCCTCGCCCGGGGAGCCACCAAGCCCCTGATTATCCTGGAACAGGCCCAGGGGATCGTAGTCGCGGACCCGATGAAGTGCGTCGGATGCGGCCGTTGCGAGCTGGCCTGCACCGAATTCAATGACGGTAAAGCCGCGCCGGTCCTGTCGAGGATCAAGGTCAGCCGGAACCTTGATTTCGGGTCCAAGAATGTATTCGCCTGGCGGCAGGGGGAGGGCAACTGGGGGAACGGCCTCATCGTGCAGGACCTCTGTAAGCAGTGCCCCCACCCTGTGCCTTGCGCCAACATCTGCCCGGAGGATGCCATCGTGGTGGCCCCTTCGGGCAAAGCGCGAATGGTAGACCCGGAAAAATGCAACGGCTGCAAGATATGCCTGAAAGCCTGTCCCTGGGAGATGATCTCCTTTGACCCGGAGTCCAACAAAGTAACCAAGTGCCATCTCTGTAATGGGAAGCCGAAATGCGTGGAGGCCTGCCCCGCCGATTCCCTCAGCTACGTGTCCTGGCGCGACCTGACCGACAAGATTCCCCCCCGTGTGGCCAACGCGGCTTCGATTCCACCCCAGAGGGCCGTGGCCTGTGAAAAGTGCCACCTCCTCGGTGAACGGAAGGTCCTTGGCCAAGGGTTCCGGATGGTCCTGGACGGGGTGAGGGACGGCAAACCGATATCCCTTCGAGAGTTCGGCTTCAAGTGGATCGGACTGGCGGGGACGATTTTGCTTCCCCTGGTGCTGCTCTCGGTGATTGTTCATGCCGTGCTGCGGGCGGTGAAACGATGAAAAAAATCTATCTCCATCCCCTTCCCTTGAGGATCTGGCACTGGGGGAACGCCTTCCTGGGAATCACCCTCC